>ORJL011425730.1_pt1 | contig 27677 bp, 18 predicted proteins | sample 1779941 | NCBI WGS metagenome assembly ORJL01 (sample SAMEA104232317, study PRJEB22302) | groundwater metagenome | biome: forest; feature: aquifer; material: groundwater | place: USA | collected 2011-08-07 | depth 5.8 m
CGTCGCCGCCGAAACCGGCGATCTCGACGCCGCGGTCCGCGCCGCAGATTGCGCACGCCACCTCGGCCGCCACGCCGTCGCCGCCCATCACTACGAGCAGGCCGGACTCGTCGCCCGCGCGGGCGCGGCCTGGCTCTCCGCCGCCCGCCAGCGCCTTCGACCATCCCGTCGGTAGAGCGAACTCACCCCCCGCCCGCCCCGCACCCGCGATTTGCACGGCTCCATTCGTGGGCGCGCCGGCGCGTCACAGATGTTTGACAAGATTTTCCCCTTCGGTTTCAATGTCTGCTCCCCTGCGTCGAGTGGAGCCCTTCCGCATGCCCGCAGTGACCGGACTCAAGCGCAGCGCCTTCGGTGAAACCACGCGCGCCGACGTGTGGTGGATCCAGCCGCTCGCCGTCATCCTGGGCCTCGGCGCGTTCATCGTGTACGCGACCTGGGCGGCGTTCCAGAACGCCCACTACACCTCGGGTCCGTACCTGTCCCCCTTCTACTCCCCCGAGCTGTTCGGCTCCTCCCCGCACGCCTGGTTCGGCCCCCAGCCGGCGTGGTGGCCCGGCTGGCTGCCGTTCTCGCCGGCGCTCCTCATCCTGTGGGCGCCCGCGGGATTCCGCCTCTCCTGCTACTACTACCGCGGCGCCTACTACAAGGCGTTCTGGGCCGACCCGCCCTCGTGCTCGGTCGGCGAGCCGCGCAAGTCCTACTGGGGCGAGAACTCGCTCCCGCTGGTCTTGCAGAACCTCCACCGCTACTTCCTCTACCTGGCGCTGCTGTTCATCGCCTTCCTCGCCCACGACGTGTGGAAGGCGCTGTGGTTCGTGGACCCGGCGACCCGCACCGAGTCCTTCGGGCTCGGAGTGGGGACCCTGGTCCTGGCGGCGAACGTATTCCTGCTCAGCGGTTACGCACTCGGGTGCCACTCGGTGCGCCACCTACTGGGTGGACGGCTCGATTGTCTGCCGTGCTCGCCGGCACGCCAGCGCGCCCATGGCTGCTCCAGCCTCCTCAACCAGCGGCATATGCTGTGGGCGTGGATGAGCCTGTGCTCCGTGGCGTTCTCCGACGTCTATGTGCGGTTGTGCTCGATGGGGATCTGGGCGGACGGGAGAATTCTGTAATGGCCGGCGCAGCGGAAAATGGAACGTACAAGACCCACGAATACGACGTCCTGATCGTCGGCGCCGGGGGAGCGGGCCTGCGTGCGGCCATCGAGGCCAGCGCGGCGGGAGTGAAGGTCGGGCTGGTGTGCAAGTCGCTCCTGGGCAAGGCCCACACGGTGATGGCCGAGGGCGGCATCGCCGCCGCGCTGGCAAACGTGGACGAACGCGACAACTGGCGGGTGCACTTCGCCGACACCATGCGCGGCGGGCAGTACCTCAACAACCACCGCATGGCCGAGCTCCACGCCAAGGAGGCGCCCGCCCGGGTGCACGAGCTGGAGGCCTGGGGGGCGCTGTTCGATCGCACGCCCGACGGGCGCATCCTGCAACGCAATTTCGGCGGCCACAAGTACGCCCGGCTCGCCCACGTGGGCGACCGCACCGGGCTGGAGATGATCCGCACCCTCCAGGACCACGGCATCCACCTGGGGATGAGCGTACACATGGAGTGCACCCTGCTCTCCCTCCTGAAGGACGGCGACCGGGTGGTGGGAGCGCTGGGGCTCGAGCGCGAACGCGGGCGTTTCGTGGTGTTCCGGGCCAAGGCGGTGGTGCTGGCCACGGGCGGCATCGGCCGTGCGTTCCGCATCACCAGCAACTCCTGGGAGTACACGGGCGACGGCCACGCCATGGCGTACGAGGCCGGCGCCGAGCTGATCGACATGGAGTTCCTCCAGTTCCACCCCACGGGCATGGTGTGGCCGCCCAGCGTGGCCGGAATCCTCGTCACCGAGGGCGTGCGCGGGGAGGGTGGGATCCTCCTCAACAACCAGGGCGAGCGCTTCATGTTCAAGGACATCCCGGCCAACTACAAGGCCTCGACCGCCGAAACCGAGGAAGAAGGCTGGCGCTACTGCCAGGGGGACAAGAACGCCCGCCGTCCCCCCGACCTCCTGACGCGCGACCACGTCGCGCGCTGCATCGTGCGCGAGATCAAGGAAGGCCGCGGCAGCCCCCACGGTGGCGTCTTCCTGGACATCTCCTGGATCAAGAAACGGATCCCGAACGGCGCCGAGCACATCAAGAAGAAGCTCCCCTCGATGTACCACCAATTCAAGGAACTGGCGGGCATCGACATCACGCAGGTCCCCATGGAGGTGGGACCGACCACTCACTACATCATGGGAGGCGTGCGCGTGGACGCGGAGACCCAGATGTCGCGCGTTCCGGGGCTCTTTGCCTGCGGCGAGTGCGCCGCGGGGATCAACGGGGCCAACCGCCTCGGCGGCAATTCGCTCTCCGACCTCATCGTCTTCGGCAAGCGCGCCGGCGAGTTCGCCGCGGCCCATGCCAAACGTCAGGAATTCGGGTCGATCCACGATGCCGAGGTGGTACGAAAGATCCAAGCCGCCCTGCGCCCGTTGGACGAAAACCGCAAGCCCGGATCCGCCGGCGACTCCTCGTTCCTCATCCAGCACGACTTGCAGAGCCTGATGCAGGACAAGGTGGGCATCGTGCGCACGGCGAAGGAAATGGAGGAAGCGCTGGAAGCCCTCGGGCGGCTCAAGACCCGCGCGGAAAGCTCCGCGGTCTACGGCAACCGCGAGTACAATCCCGGCTGGCACACCCTTCTGGACCTCAAGAACATGCTCCTCGTCTCGGAAGCGATCGTCCGTTCGGCGCTCGAGCGCAGGGAAAGCCGGGGCGCGCACTTCCGCGAGGACTTCCAGGAAAAGAGCGCCGAATTCGCCAAGTTCAATTTCACCACGAGCCAGGGCGCCGACGGCGCGCTGAACGTGCGGCGCGAACCCCTGCCCGAACTGCCGCCGGAACTCCGCGCGATCATTGAGGAAATGAAGTGATGCCGAAGGTCACCTTCCGCATCTGGCGCGGCGACGCCGGCGGCGGCGAGTTCCGTGAGTACGACACCGAAATCACGGAGGGACTGGTGGTCCTCGACGCCCTGCACCAGATCCAGGCGCAGCAGGCCAACGACCTCGCAGTGCGCTGGAATTGCAAGGCGGGCAAGTGCGGTTCCTGCTCCGCCGAGGTCAACGGACACCCCCGCCTCATGTGCATGACGCGCATGGAAGATCTGCCGCAAGATCGCCCCATCACGGTGCAGCCCATGAAGGCGTTTCCGATCGTCCGGGACCTCGTGACCGACGTGTCGTGGAACTACGAGGTCAAGCCGCGCATCGCGCGGTTCAAACCGCGTCCGCCGGACGCCCCCGACGGGACCTGGCGGATCGCCCCGGACGACGTGGACCGGGTGCAGGAATTCCGCAAGTGCATCGAGTGCTTCCTCTGTCAGGACGTCTGCCACGTCCTGCGGGAGCACCACCTGCACGACCGCTTCATCGGCCCCCGCTTCCTCGTGTACCTCGCCGCGCTCGAGATGCACCCCTTGGACGTCGAAGACCGGATCCCGCAGCTCAAGAAGGATCTCGGGATCGGCTTCTGCAACATCACCAAGTGTTGCACCCAGGTGTGCCCGGAGCACATCACGATCACGGACAACGCCATCATCCCCCTCAAGGAACGGGTGGTCGACCGCTTCTACGATCCGATCCTGCGCCTCTTCCGGGTGTTCCAGGGGAAGTAGAGCGGGGCATGCGGTTCGGGCGGCCTTGCAACGGCTTGCAGCGGAGAGACGATTGCAAGGCTTGCAAGCGGTCCCCGTGCGAATACCCCCGCCTCATGTGCCTCAGCGATCCCGCCCATGAAGTGACACTTCCAGCCGCCCGCACCCTACCCGCGATTCGCACGGCCGGCGCCTCCGTCCTCATTCCCGCCGGTAGAGCGACACCTCCAGTTGGCCGCGCTTGACCCGCGATTCGCATCGCCCGATCTGCCGGAGCATCGCCTCGGTTCGCCGCTCCGGATCGACATACCGGGACGCCCCCGTCCTCACCAGCCACACGCGCGGGTGCGGCTCCAACCGGGCAGCCAGCTGTGCCGACGCCTCCGCCGTCATCGGCGGCTCGCGCGCGCCGCGCTCCGCCATGCTCCAGGGAACGCCGTATTCCGCCCGCGGCAGCCCGTAGTGCCGGAAATAGTAGTCGAACGCGGGCTGGCCCAGCGGCGTGACGAAGATCACCGCGTCTTCCGGGACCGTCCGCTCGGCAATGTAACGCGCGACCTCATCGAACGGCTCATCCGGCGGACGCGAAATCTGCGCGTGGAAGGACAGGGCGTGCCCGATCCCGATCGCGGCAACCAAGGCCCAGCGCGCCCTCGGGCCCGCCCGCGCCAGTCCCAAGCCCGCGGCCGCCGCGGCCGGAGCCAGTATCCAGGCGAGCGTCCGAGCGAGAAACACCGGCTTGACCACGGTCGCCGCCAGCGCGCACGCGGGAGCCACGAAGATTCCGGCCGCCAGGACGGCGAGGCGCACGCGGTCCTTTCGTCCCACCCAAACCCCGGTGAGCATCGCGCCGGTGGCGGCGAACGCGCCGACTGTGGCGACGATTTCCGCGGCCCCGAACGGCCCCCTCAGAGGCGCGAAGTGAGCAAGCCCTCCCGACAAATCGAGCAGTCCCGCCGAGACCCACCCCGGAGACGGCGGGGGAATCCAGAATCGCCCCTGGACCGCGGCGGCCTGCTCCAGCCACCCGGGCGCCCAAAAGCTCCACACCGCCAGCACCGCCGCCTGCAGGGCCAGCCACGAACGCCAGGCGACCCGACGCGGCGCGACGAGCCACGCCGCGTTCGCCGCGGCGAAGATCAGAACGCCGAGGTTGTGCGTGTACGGGACCGCGGCCGCGGCCACGCCGTAGCCGATCCAGGGTCCCGCCGCGCGCGCCCCTTTCAGGATCCAAGCACATCCCCACAGCGCCACCGCCGCTTCGAAGCCGAGCAAGCCATACATCCGAGCCCACCGGCCCTGGGCAATCGCGAAAGGCGCCGCCGCCATGAGCCAGGCGGCCCATCCGGCCGCCCGCCGGCCGCATACCGCGCGCGCCAGAGCCCACGCCGCCGGTACCGTGGCGATCGAGAAGAGCGCGGAAAGCAGGCGCACGTGCGCTTCGGTATCCCCCCAGCGCAGCCACAGGCCCAGCATGGCGTAGTAGAGCGGCGGATGCTGTTCGGTTGCGGGAAGCCGATCCCAGAGTTCCCCCACGTCCCAGGCCGCGAACCACAGGCTCGCCCCCTCGTCCACCCCCAACGGCGCCTCCCCGATCCCCCAGAGCCGCAACACCGCCGCGAGCAGCGTCGGCAGCGCCCAGGGCGCCCGCACGGCGAGAACGCGCGCGCGCCGCCACACTCCACGGACGCCGGTGCGTCGGCGAACTCCGCCCCCGCTTGGGTCCACTTGGATTCCCTCCCCGACAGCCATCACGCGCGCAACGCGTCCCACGACCGGCGCATTCCCTCGAGCTTCCCTCGGGCCATTCGTCGGAGCGCTATCCATCCCACGGCTGGCGCAGCGCCGGATACCACCGCGCCAGCTCCTCGGCCGGAACTCCCGCGCCGTACAGCAGCGAGATCCCCCAGTTCCGCACCATGGTCCGGAACACGCCGTGCCGGAGCCAATCCCGCACCGACGACCGGATCCCCGCCGGCGCGATGCCCAGCGGGCCCGCCCGCCGCAGTCGCCGGCACAATTCGACGTCTTCGAGAAACGGCAGCTCTTCGCGAAATCCCCCCAGCCGGTCGAAAACGTCGCGTCGCACGAAGATCCCCTGGTCGCCGTAATAGACCCGCAGCACGCGCGCGCGGAACATCGCCAGGCCGCCGATCGCCGCGAACAGCCTGCCTTCGCCGTCCACGCTTTGGGTCAAGCAGCCCCCGATCCGCCCGTGCCTCCGCACGGCGCCGTCCACCGCGTCCGGCCAGCCCGGCCCGAGCCGGCAATCGGCGTGGAGGAAGAGCAGGATGTCGCCCCGCGCCGCGCGCGCCCCCGCGTTCATCTGCCGCGCGCGGCCGCGCGGCGCGCGCACCACTGCGCACGTCCCGGCTGCCGCCGCCGCTTCCGCGCTGCCGTCCACGCTGCCACCGTCGGCGACGACCACGTCACACCCGGGTCCCGAATCCCGCAGCCGTGCCAGCGTCCCCGGCAGCAGCGCCGCTTCGTTCAGCACCGGGATCACCACGGAAATCACGCGCGGCCCCCGCCGCTCCCGAGCAGCCACGCGGGCAGGTCCCGCGCGAGGTCCACGTCCGCCAGGACCGGCAGCAGCGCGCACGGCTCCTCCTTCTCCTCGAGCCGCGTCCGCGTGACGGCGAACACCTGATCCGTGCTCCAGGGGACCTGTGCGAACAGCTCGGGCGCCCGGCGCGGCAGGCCGATGAGCCAATAGCCGCCGTCGGCGGCGGGGCCGAGGACGAAGTTGCCGTCCTCCACTGCGTTGCGCGCCATCCCCAACAGACGGGCGTTCAGGAGGGGGCAGTCGCTGCCGATCACTGTCACGGTCGCCGCCCCCTCATCGAACAGCCGCGCGGTCACCCGCTGCAAGCGCTCGCCCAGGTCGCCTTCCTCCTGCTCGACGAAGCGCAGGTCTTTCCCCAGCCAGGCGCCAAACTCTGCCGCCCGACCGGCCGGGTCCCCCGCCAGCACCAGCGAGCCCGCGTCCCAGCCGACGCGGGCTTCGGCCACGGTGGCCGTCGCCAGCGCGCGGTAGATCTCCGCCGCGCGCTCGGTCCCGACCTCGGCGGCCAGGCGGGTCTTGACTTTCCCGGGCTCGGGCCACCGGACGAACACCACGAGCAGGTTGGACATGCGCCTCGCTCCTCCGCGCTCGATCATCATTGCGCACCGGCCGGCCGAACCGAGCGATCCGCTGCGCGCCGCATTCTACGGGCGACCGTCGCGCGGGGTCAACGTCGCGCCGGGCGCTCTCGGCCATGGCGCTTGCCCGAAGCGATCGACTGGCAAAGAGGCGGCCGTCCTTGCGGCGCTGGAGCGCGCGTTCAGAGGATGATGGCCGGGCGACGACCCCACTCCGGCCCACCTCAAGCGTTTGACGACGCCTTCCCGTCCCCGACGCCGGGCACGGCGAAGGGGAGAAAGTCCGGCTCGCCGTCGGCCGCCAGCAACGCGGCCAACTTCAGGGCCGCGGCTCGCCGCTTGGGATTCGGCTTCACCCACATGGTGCGAGTCGCTTCCCAGCGGCGGATCAACTGATCCCCGCAGCCCTCCTGCCGGGCGATCGCGAGCTCATGGGCGAATCGAGCGCGGGCCCCGGCGCAGGAGAGGCAGCCCATCACATGCTGCATCGGCGCGGCGCAGTCGGCGAGCGACAACCGCTTCGCCACCAGAAGCGGCAGGTCGCCCAGGCAGTCCAGGCAGTCGGACGGCATGGCCGGATCTTCCGGGGGCCGAGCTACCTCGACCGTATTCGGCTTCGCGGTCCCGAGAAGTGCAGTCCGGGCCCAGGGCGGGATCGGCTTCTGAGATTTCATGATCGTCGTGCCTCCACTCCCGCGAGCGCGTCAGCGGCCGACTCGTGAATGGTCGGCCTGGCCTGCGCTGCGGTCGAGATCCGGCTTACGCAAGGTGCGTGCCCGCGCCGTCGGGTTGCGACTTGCGCTCAATGGCGCGTGCCGCAAGGGGTTCCACGCACACCGACGGATTCGCAGGGCGCTCCGAGGGTGTATCGAATCGTAACGCGTGTGAAATCGTAACACCGTCCCTAAACACCGCACGTCTGCAACCAGGGTTTCGTACCGGCGAGCACGACGACCATGATCAGATGGTTCTCCCCAGGGTCGCGGTCCACGGTACGGGTACGGAGCGAGGCCCCATGACCACGGCACCGGAGCGGCTTCGCAGAAACCCGCGTGACTCCCATGAACCCGGGCCGATTCCATTCGTTAAATTCGTTCCGTGTCCGGCACCCCCCCACCCACAGGAGCCTGCCGCATGCCGCGCCCGATCCTGCTCGCCCTCTTGTGCTCCGTCTTCGCCCTGCCTGCGTTCGCCGACCCCGTCGAATACGACGACACCCCGACCTTCGAGCCCGACATCACTCCGCGCCCGCCCGCCGGCGCGGACCCGGACGCGCTCTTTGCCGACGCCGGCCGCAAGGCCCTCGACGGCCGCCACGGGGAAGCCGCCGCCCTCCTGCGCGGCTTCCTCTCGGACTTCCCCGAGCACGCGCGCGTGCCCGAGGTGCTCTACGCGCTCGGCCACTCCCTCGAAGCCCTCGGCCGCCACGATCAGGCGATCGACGCCTGGCGCACGCTGCGCCACGCCTGGCCGCAGTGGACCGCTCTGTCCGACCTGCTCGCCCGCGTCGGACGGTCGTTCGATGCGCGCGCGGCCCGTCAGGTCGAGGCCAACGAGCTCCGCCGCAAGCAGATCGACGAGGCGATCCGCGCCGAGCTTCTGCGCACCCCCCTGCCCAAGGACAAGGATGGGCGCACCCGGGTCGAAAAAGAAGTCGCCGACCGCTGGAATGCCCTGGGGGAAGCCGGGGCCACGCTCGAGCGGGACTTCCGCCGCCAGGCGCTCGACACCTGGCGCGAGCTTCTCGCCCTCTTCCCCCGCGCTCCCCAAGCGCGCGAAGCCGCCGGGGCGCTCGCGGACCGCGAAAACCGCCATCTCACGCTCCATTTCGCACGCCCGTTCCGCACCGACGAAGAAGTCGTGCTGCAACTGCGCCACCAGGGCATGGGCGACTGCGCCCTCCGCGTGCGACGATTGGATTCCGAGGCGGTCGAAGCCCGCGCCCTCGCGGTGGGCCACGCCGATCTGCGCGACTTTTTCGACCGCGAGTCGGCTGCAAACCAGGGCACGATCGCGGTCGAGCGCACGCTTCGGCTGTGGAATGCCGCCGAGCCGGAGGAAATCGAAGTCCCGCTCGGCCGGCTTCCCGCCGGCGTCTACGGCGTCGAGATCGCGGAGAGCTACTTCCGCGGCTGGATCCCGCTCCTCGTGAGCGACCTCGCGGTGGTCCAGGCGAGCGCGGGAACCGACGCGGCAGCGCTGCTGGTGGACTCCGCCTCGGGCGCGCCCGGCGCGGGCACGATCCACGCCTTCCCCCGACCCGAAGCCGGGGAGAAGCCGGAGGACCCCGCGAAGTTCGCCGCCGCCGCCGACGGCATCGCCCGCTTCACGCTGCCCCACCGCGGCTTCGGCCTGTTCGCGCGGCGGGGAGAGCACTTCGCCACCACCGAGGGGGCGTGGCGGAGCGCCCGCACCCACGTCGCCGCGGGGCCCGAGGAGTGCAACCTGGTCTACACCGACCGGCCGATCTACCTGCCGGGCCACACCGTCCACTGGCGCGCGATCCTGCGCACGCTGGCGGACGCGGGATTCGAACTGCCCGCGGGCGACCCGGTCACCGTGCGGGTTCACGACCCGCGCGGCAACGTCGTGTCCAGCCGGCGCAAGACCCCGGACGCCTTCGGCTGCGTCTCCGGCGAGTTCGCGATCGCCGCGGACGGCGCGGCCGGCACGTTCACCATCCGCCCGTCCACCGGGGGCAGCGCGACTTTCAAGGTCGAGGCCTATCGCCTGCCGGCCTTCCACCTCGACGTCGTCGCGCCCACAGGCACGGTCCTCGGAGGCGACACCGCGGAGGTCGGCGTCGCCGCGTCCTATTTCTTCGCGCGCCCGGTCGACGGGGCCGCGGTCACCGCCGACCTCGGATCCGGCGGCTGCATCGAACCTCACCCGCTGCTGCGGACTCCGCGCGCGCTTCCGCGCGTCCACTCGCGCGGGCTGTCCTGGTCGCAGGGCCGGGTCGAGACCGAGACCGGTGCCGACGGCAAGGCGGTGCTGCGTTTCCCGGCGCGCCGGCGCGGGACCGACGAGCAGTACCATTTCCGCGTCACCGTCACCGACCGCAGCCGACGCACGTCCCACGATTGGGTCCAGTTCCCGGTGTATGCCGGAAGCATCGTCCTGGTGGTCGAGGCGGACCGCGGGCCGCGGCCGGGCGAGCGGTTTCCCTTCGACGTGCGCGCGATCCACCTCGACGGGCGTCCCGCGGCGGGGCTGCCGATCTCGGTGCGGATGTCGCGCCTGGCGCCGACCGAGGCCGATCGCGATCATTGGGAGCCCGGGGAGAAGTTCGACGGGACCACGGGTGCGGACGGCATCGTGACGTTCTCGGCGGATGCGGGGGTGCAGGGGATGCTGCGCCTGGAGGCGGGGGCGCAGGATCCTGAGGGCCGCGCGATTTCGTACGCAGGCGAGCTGTGCGTCGGCGGCTGGCGCCGTCCGGAAAACGCGCGCGCGCTGGTGCTCTCCTTCGACCAGGAAGGCTACGCCCCGGGCGGCGCGGCCACGCTGCGCATCGAGAGCACGCTCGATGCCGGGCCTGCCTTTCTCGTGGTGGCGACGGGCGGCTTGCGCATGGTGTCGCCGGTGGCGATCGAGAACGGAGTGACCCTGGTCCCGATCGCCCTCGACCCGCGGTGGTTCCCCGGCGCCGCGGTCCAGGTCGCTGCGGTCCGCCGCGGCGCGCTGCATGTGGAGACGGCGTGGCTCAAGGTGTCGCCCGAAGAGCGCCGGCTGACGCTGGCGATCTCGACGGACCAGGAAGCCTACGCCCCGCGCGAGCGCGTCCGTTGCCGCATCGCGGTGACCGACGCTGCCGGCCGGCCCGCGCCGTCCGCGCAGGTTTCGCTCGCCGCCGTGGACGAGGCGATCTACACCCTTGCCCAGGATCACACCCCCGACCTCCCCGGGCACTTCCACGGCATTCCCTGGAGCGCGCCGGTGTGGATCCATTCTTTCCAGTTCGATGCGAGGCTGCACATCGATTTCTGCATCGAGGACGCGCGTGGGTTGATGTCGGCCTTCGGTGGCCGGTTCGGCGGCCGATCGCACCTGGTCGCGCGCGGGGGCGGCGGGATGGCCGGCGAGAGGGACCTGCGGCGCGACTTCCCCGACACGGTTTACTGGAACCCGGCGATCCTCACCGGCCCTGACGGGACGGCCGAGGTCGAATTCCCCGCGGCCGATGCCATAACGACGTACCGATTGTCAGCGCGCGCGGTGACCGTCGACACGTTCACCGGCGCGGGCCGGGGCTCGCTCCGGGTCGACCGGGCGTTCTTCGTGCAGATCTTCGCGCCGCGCCACTTCACCGCGGGGGACCGTTCGGCGGTGGCGGTGGTGGTGCATGACGGGCGGGCGCAGCGCGCGCCGGTGACGCTCGAGATCGAGGTGCGGGGTGCCACGGTCGACGGCGCGACGTCACGCACGCTGACGGCGGAGCAGGCGGCGCAGGGGCGGGCCGAGTGGCTGCTCGATGTCTCCGAAGGCCGGGACGTGGTGATCGCCTGCCGCGCGGCGTCGGGCGACGAGCGGGACGGGGTGGAACTCACGGTGCCGGTGCGGCGACTGGGGGCGAGCCGGGCGCTGGCGCTCGCGGGCGAGGTTCGTGGGCGCGCGTCGGAGAAGGTGATGCTGGGCAGCCGCGGCGGGGCCCGCGACTTGCGGGTGACCTTGGGCGCGGGGAAGGCGGGGCCGATGCGCGAGTCGCTCGAGTATCTCGCGGGGTATCCGTATGGGTGCGTGGAGCAGACGCTGTCGCGCTTCGGGCCCAGCGTGGCCTGCCGGCGCGTCTTGCAGGCTTCGGGGCGGATGCCGGCCGGCGACCTGCGCGAGCTTCCCCGCATGGTGGAGGTGGGCCTGCAGCGGCTCTATGCCATGCAGCACCGCGACGGCGGCTGGGGCTGGTGGTCGAAAGACGAATCCGACGTGCTGCTGACGGCGCACATTCTGCGCGGGCTCGAGCAGGCGCGCGCGGCGGACGCCGGGGTCGACGAGGGGGTGATCGCGCGGGCGCGGGCCTGGCTTCTCGGCGCGGCCGAGAAGGAGGAGGACGCGGTGAAATTGGCGGCGATCGCCTGCGCGGCCGCGGGGAGCGACGTGGCCTCGCAGAAGGCGCTCGATCGCGCGTGGGAGCGGCGCGACGCGTTGACCGACCACGGGCGCGCGCTGCTGGTGACCGCGCTGGCGCGGGGTGGGCGCCGCGAGCAGGCGATTGACGAAGCCGAGCTGCTGCGCGGCCGTGCGGTCGGGTCCGGCCGGGGCGTCTTCTGGCGTTCGCAGGCGGCGCGGACCAGCTGGATGGACGGGGACGTCGAAGCCACGGGCGACGCGGTGCGCGCGCTGGTGCTGCTGGATCCGGCGGACGCGTTGGCCGCGCGCGGAGTCGACTGGATCCTGGCCGCGCGGCGCGGCGGGCGCTGGGGCTCGACGCGGGCCACGGCGGCCGCGGTGTTCGCGTGCGCGGATTGGCTGGCTGCGAATCCGGAGACGGAGGCGACCGTGCGGTGCAAAGTGACATGGAACGGCGCGACGATCCACGACGGCGCGGTGGGCGGCGAGGGCGCGCTGCCGTTCGTGCGGATCGCGGTGCCGGATGCGGGATTGCATGACGGGTCGAACGATCTGGAGATCGCGTGCGAGGGCCGCGCGGTGGTCCACTACGATGTTGCGTGGACCGAGGACGAGGCCGGCGCGGTCGCGGAGCCGCGTTCGAGCGCCGGGGTGGACGTGACGCGGAGTTGGCATCGCGTGCGCCGCGCGGCGGATGGCGGGTGGGAGATGGATCCACGGCCGTTGGCGCCCGGAGATGTCGTCGCGGCCGGCGAGGAGATCGAGGTGCGCGTGGCGATCGAGAGCGTGCGCGATTACGAATACGTGCTGCTCGAGGACCCGAAACCGGCGGGGTTCGAGTGGACGTCATGGACCGTGGGCGGAGCGAACATGCAGGAGGCGCGCGACGACCGAATGGTCTTCGCGTTCACCCGGCTGAGCGAGGGGACGACCGAGCTGGGGTATCGGCTGCGGGCGGAAACGCCGGGGCGGTTCGGCACCGGGCCGGCGACGGTGACGCACATGTACTCGGAGCGGCTGTTCGCGCTGAGTGCGGGGGGGGTGCTGGAGGTGAAGTAGGAATTCGTTCAGCCGCTTCGTCACGAGCGCACGGCGACGAAGGAGGAATGACTTGTAGGCCTCGATCGCGAGAATCGAACTGTCGGTCGGAATGCATTGCGCCTCGAATGCTGCCGGACCGGACTTCTCGATCATCGATGGGAAGATCCTGGTCGAGAATCGTCTCGCTGGACCCGCGCGAGTAGCGCCCCTTGGCGTTGGCCGCCAGCACCCAGTAGCGCAGGCGGTCCGACTCCTCGGCAGAGAGGGCGTAGTCCCGCTGCGCAGCTTCGCAGGCACCTACGGAGGCTGGGACGGCAAGCCCTTGACGGCGGACTCCCGCCGCCTGATCGTGGTGGGCGAACGGACCTGATTCAAGGCCCCTCGCGCGCGGGCGGAGCCTCCTCCTCCTCGGCGGGAAGGAGGCGCGCGAGGTGCGCGACGAATTCCTGGCCGACCTCGACCGGCTCGAGCGCGATCCGGAGTTCGAGCAGCGCGAAGCCGACGGCCGCCAGCATGCAGCCGAGCCCGGAGAAAAAGAGCGGGACGGCGGCGTAGTTCGCGGCGGGCCAGAACGCGCCGGCCCCGGCCACGAACGAGCAGGCCAGCAAGCTGGCGATGGCGCACAGGAACCCGAACAGGGTGCGCTGGATCAAGCGCGCGCGGTAGAGCAACTGATCCATCTGACGCTGCAAGACCTCCACGGTCTCGCGGGTGAGTCGGCGGACGAGCTTGTGGGTCTCTCCTGCGCGCGGGCGCTGGAAGAGCTCTTCCTGCTCCTTGAGGGCCTCACCCTGGAAGGCGCGAATGCGGACGAGCACCGCGGTCAGCCGGTTGTAGAAGGCCAGGCACAAGAGCCCGCAGGCGGAAATCATCACCACCGGCACCACGGCGGCCGAGATCACCTTGGCCCAAGTTTCCGGGGTCATGATCCGAGCCTCTTCTGGAGCGCCGCGGGCAGCCGGCGCGATCCTTTCCGCCGGGTCAAGCCGCCGGCACGATCGCCCACCCGCTCGAGGAAGTGCGTCACCCGGTCAGTATACCGCTTCGAGCACTCCCGCAGGCCCAACCGACCGCCTTCTACTTCCAGTCGCCCACGAGGAAATCCTTCCAGAGCTTGGTGAACTGGTCCTCTTCGAGGTAGACCTGGAAGGGGCCTGCTTCGTTCTTCACCTGCTCGGAGTACTCGTCGCGCCACATCCACCACGCCGGGTGGTACACGCGATGGTCCCCGAACAGGTGCATGTTGCCCTTGTGGACGACCTTCTTCGTGTTCGTATTCCGGATCAGGACCCGGGGCGTCAGGTCTTCAGGCTCGAACCGCCCTCGCAGGGGGTACGTACCTCGACCCCAGTCACGGCTTGGGTGTAGACGCAAGTGGGATTCCCTAGGCTGAGGCCTGGGACAAGAATAGAAATGACAGTTGCGCATCCAGCACTTGCGTCGAGACTTGGGTTCGAAGTTCCATGGAAGCGCGCGCGCAGCCTGGGCAAGGCGATCGGTGATTCCGCCCGCCAGGGAAGGCACATGGAAAGCCGGCTGCGGAACGATGACTCGAACGGAAGGCGGGGCGCCCCACCGTGGAGGAACTCCACGACCGTAGACTTTCTCTACGCGACCGCTGTTGCGAAAGGCCCCGCCAATTCCCCACCCTGCTCTTGCGGGGGTCACGGCCCGTGAACCGGCCACCTTGCCCTTGCCCTTGCCCTTGCCCTTGCCTTGAGCGACGACGAACGAGGCAAGGGAACGGGGAGCATGCGCCCCACAATCCCGGTCGTGCACCCGCTCAGGTCCGCTCGATTGCGCGCGCCCTTCGGCTCCGCTAGAATCGGCGCTTGGCACCAGGAGACAGGATCGGAGCCACCATGAGTACACCGGATGAGCGTCTGCTCGCCGCCGTCGAATCCGGCGACCTCGAAGCGGCGCGACGCGCATTCGACGAGGGCGCGAACGCCAACCACTCGGAGATCCGCAGCTACCGGTGCGTGCCCGTTCTCTACACCGCGTGCACGCGCAAGGACCGCGCGATGGTCCGCCTGCTGCTCGACCGGGGCGCGCTGGCGAACGACGGGGATACGGAGCAGGCTCCGTGGGGCAGCGATTCCACGCCCAACATCTATGTCGCCTGTCCCGACATCGAGATCATGCGGGCGCTGCTCGAGAAGGGCGCCGACCCGAACGCATCGGGGCACTCCCGGGACGACGTCATGACCGTGTACCCGCTGCGCGAGCATTCCTGCATGACCGCGGAGATCCGCGCGCTGCTCCGGGAGTTCGGCGGCCGATCGGCCCGGGTGGCCCGATTCGTAAAGTCGGAATACCGCCGGTTCCGCGGCAAGCCGACCGCGACCCTGAGCGGTACGGCGGCTCGGCGCGGGCCCTCCGGCGAAGCGATCCCGGCCTCGCAGCAGCCGGTGACCCTCATCCCCGCCACGACCTATTCCGACGAATGGTGGCAACGGGAGATCCTTCGCGGTGACCGGCTCCTCGCTCCCGATTCCCGCACCGCCGGTTACGAGTGCCACGCCACCACCGACGAGGCCGGGCGGTTTCGCTTCGCGGGCCTGACCGCCGGCGACTACTACCTATATTGCTGCTTCCCGGAGCCGCCCGGCGCCGCCCCGGGATCCCGCGAAGTCGTCCTCGGCACGCCTGTCACGGTGCGGGAACGCGAGACGCTGGAGGTCGCGCTCGCCGAAATCGCCCGGGAGGCCGGGGGGCACCAAGGCACCGGAGTGGTGAAAGGCGAAGCCGCGATCCGCACGCCCACCGGCGGCCTGACGATCGCCGCGCACCAATCGGTCTGCCTGGTTCCAGTCACCGAACCAGCGACGGCCATGTGGGAGCGACTCGGCCGACGGGAGATCCAGCCGCCACCCGATCCCGAGGCCTTTCCGTTCGACCGCCGGTCCACGGTCGACGAGGCCGGCCGCTTCCGCATCGAGCAGGTCGCGGCGGGCGAGTACTTCGTCTATTGCCGCGTCGAGATGCAGTGGGAGCAAATGCTTCAGTTCTCGCCCGGCGTGCAGATGCCGGGCGTGCTGCATCAGAAGATCATGCTCGGGGCGCGCATCACGGTGCGCGAGGGCGAGACGGTCCAGGCCGACCTGGAGCGGGTCGACTGAGTCGACCGCGGCATCTCCGATTCCACCCGCCACTGCTTCTCCGCGATGGGACCTGAAACTGGCGAGCCGTCCGAACCAGGGAACGGGGGCTCTGCCTTGTCGCGCGGGGCCGCGCGGCGCCGGCGAGCCGCCCGACCCGGGAAATTCGGGAACGGGGGCTCGGGACGGACGGCGGGTATCGTGAGGTCGCCACCAGCGCGGCGTTCCCCTCCCTGAGCGTCCGCGACTTGGAGCGGTTCCTGCGCCATGCACGATCGACCTGAAGCGCCGATTTTCGTAGTTCCGCCGAATGTCGCCCATGCCAATCCGCAGGAGCCGGCTGGATTCTCCGGAATTCATCTCACTCCGCCCGCCGCGAACGGCTCTCGAGTCTCCGGATGGATGGTATCATGGCGTGCGCAAGGGGTTTCGATCCGGAGGCGATCATGAGAACGATGCTGTGCGGGTGGTTGCTGGCGGGACTGACGACGGCGGCGGTGTCCGCGCAGGAGACCGCGCCGCGGGGCCCGGAGGTGCTGGCCCGCGAGATCGCGGCGATGACTCCGGCGGCGCACGCCTGGCGCGCGATCCCCTGGCGGAGTTGCCCGCTCGACGCGCTCGCCGAGGCGCGCAAGACCCATCGGCCGGTGCTGGTCTGGGTCTTCCTGGGAAGCCCAGTCGACGAACGCTGCTGAGTGTACGCAGGCGCCGCCCGTGAGGCGGTCTTCTCCCGCTCCGAGGTGATCCGCAAGGTGGCGGACGGCTTCGTCCCGCTGGCGCTCCGGGCGCCGCTGGTGAACGGCATGGTACCCGGCGGCCATCCCGACGAGAGCCGCCTGTACGGGTGGCTGCGCCGCGCCATGCTGGCGCCGCAGGGGATCGGGGTGCTCACCGATTCCGGGCAGGTCATGCAGTGGGTGCAGATGTTCGACGATCCCGCCGCGGTGATCGGATTCCTCGACCGCGCGCAGTCGCGCTTCGCGGAGCTCGGGAGCGGCCCGGCGGCGGTGGCCGCCGAGCGATACATGAAGTACCCCGGTCAGCGGATGGCCGACACGCAGGAGGAAGGCAAGCCCGAGCCGATTGCGACCGCGCACCCCACTGGGACGCGCTGCCCCGCAGAGGCGCACTCCCACTCGGCAGTCCCGGCCGGGGCCCTGGGCGCCCGCGTCGTCGGCCGTGCTCTGAACGTGAACGGCGCATACGTCGATGACACGGTGCGGCAGGAGCACTATTCGGAGGACCGATTCCACCTGACCGCGGATCTGCAGCGGGAGATCGCCCGGGCACTCGCCGGCGCAACGTCGGGGCGGGTGCGGCTTCCCGACGCGCTCGGCCGCCTGTGCGCGCTGAACGCGTACCTGGGCCACATCGACGTGCGGCCGCTGGAGAACCCGGGGCGCGGCGCCGGGGCTGCCGACAAAGTGCGCGAGGCGCTGCCCGCGTGCGAGCTCTGGGCCGAGATGACGGACGCGGGCGGCGGGGAGGGATCTTGGCGGATCCAGGGCCGAACCGAAGTCGCGTCGAGCGGCGTGGGCACGGGCCGCTATCGCCATGACGTGCGCCTGGACTGGGAGGGGTACGTCGCGCTGAAGGGGGACCGGGTCGAGCAGCTGGTGCTCTCCGGCACCGGGCGGGAGAAGCTGCAATACGGCGACGACAGCCATCCGGCGCAGGCGGGGTCAGGCGACGAGGTCACGTACCTGCCCGGCGGCCGGCGGATCGACCAGGAGTGCGGCGTGCGGTACGGCATCGAGGGGAAGGCCGCGGTCGCGGGCGAGGCGCCGATCTACGACCGGACACCGGACCCGGCGGGAGCTTCGGTGCAGGAGAAGGGGCAGCAGCTGCACGCCGCGATCGAAGGGGTGATGCAGAAGCTCACGCGGCTGATGAACGACGGCCGCGCGCCGGAGGCCATGGCGCTGCTCGACCGCGCAATCACCGCGCTCGAACGCGCGGTGGCGGAGACGCCGGACGGCCCGCCGGGGATGGAAGGACTGGCCCGCGAGCGGGAGCAGCGCGCGCAGCCGATCCGCGAGAAGATGGAGAAGCTGCAGCAGGGAATTCGCCGCTGGCAGGAAGCCGGGCGCGACCCGGGCGCGATCGGCCGGCTGATGCAGGACTTCGAGCCGCGGATGCGGAGCGGGGACCTCGACGCGGCCGAGCGGTTGCTCGACGAGGCGCTGGGAATGGTGGAGAAGTAGCGGGCGAAGCAGGCAGGGCGGGCGCCCGCGGTGGGAAACCATCCGGGCGGCCCTCACCCCCTCGCGTCGAGTACCTCGCGGATCTTGCGCAACAGGCTAACCGGCGTAAAGGGCTTCGCGAGGAAGCACCCCGGAGGGCCCGGGACCTCCCCCCGCTCGAGGTATCCCGACATGAAGACGACCTTGGCTTCGGGGCGAACCGACGCGAGCGAGGCGGCCAGCTCGACGCCGTTCATCAGCGGCATCACCATGTCCGTCAAGACCAGGTGAATCGGCCCCTGATGTCGCTCGCAAACGCGCAGGGCCTCGAGACCTTCGCCGGCCTCCAATACCTCGTACCCGAGGGGGGCGAGGACCGATCGCGCCAGCCGGCGGATCGCTTCGGAGTCGTCGACGAACACGATGGTTTCCGTGCCGACGAACGCCGCCGATGAAGCGACTGGCGCGACCATGTGGGCGAGAGGCTCGTTGACGCTCGGGAGGAAGATCCTGAACGTGGTCCCGGCTCCGACTGCGCTCAAGACGCGGATCGCGCCGCCGCTCTGCTTCACGATGCCGTAGACCGTGGCCAGCCCGAGCCCGGTGCCCTTGCCGACGCCCTTGGTGGTAAAGAAGGGCTCGAACAGGTGGTCGAGGACCTCCTCGCTCATCCCGCAGCCGGTGTCGGCGACCTCGAGGGCCACATAGTTCCCCGCCGGGAGATCCTCGATCGGCTTCCCCGCGGAAGTCGACACGTTGTAGGTTTGGATCGTGAGCCGCCCCTTCTCGGCCATGGCGTCGCGGGCGTTCACCGCCAGATTCATCAACACCTGCTCCATGTGCCCCGGATCGGCCTTGACGCGACCGAGGTCCGGTCCCGGAACGGTTGCGAGTTCGACCGACGCCCCGATCAGGCGCTGCAGCATCTTGTGCACTTCGGCGACGACCGTATTGAGGTCGAGCACGACCGGTCGGAACGCCTCCCGGCGGCTGAACGTCAGGAGCTGCCGGGTCAACGCCGTGGCGCGCTCCGACGCCTTGCGGATTTCGGCGATCTCCTTGCGGTGCGGTCCTCCCTCGGGAATGGTCATCAGCAGGAGGTCGCTGTACCCCCCGATGACGGTGAGGAGGTTGTTGAAGTCATGGGCGATTCCGCCTGCGAGCTGGCCGACCGCCTCCATCTTCTGGGCCTGCCGGAGCTGCTCCTCGGCCCGGCGACGGGCCTTGCGCTCGCCGGTCTCTCGCAGCTCGCGCAGGACGGCGGGTACGAGACGTCGGATGTTCTCCTTGGCCATGTAGTCCTGCGCGCCGGCTTTCAGGATCGCCACCGCCGCATCTTCCCCGATGCTTCCCGAAACGAGCAGAAAGGGCGTGTCGGGGGAGATCTCGTTTCGCACGGCGAGCGCGCGGGTGCTGCTGAACACCGGCATCTGGTGATCGCTGATGATGAGATCCCAGGGGCCTCGCTGGAGTGCATGACGGAAGGCGACTTCGTTGTCGACGCGTTCCGGCGAAACCTGGAAGCCGCCCCGCTGGAGCTCGGCGACTTCCAGACGCATGTCGTTCTCTTCGTCCTCGACGAAGAGGACGCGGAGCGGGAGATCCATAGTGAGCCCCTCTAGAGCGAAGTCCCGTCAACCCAGGATCATGCGAAAGCGAAACATAGCGTAGCACCTTCGCCCGGTGCGCTGCGAGCAGAAACCGTGCCGCCGTGACGCTGGAGGATGCGCTGGACCGTGGCCAGGCCGATCCCCGTGCCGGCGAATTCCGAAGCGGCATGGAAGCGCTGAAACGGGGAAAACAGCTTGTCCGCGGCAAGCGCGTCGAATCCCGCGCCGTTGTCACGGATGAAGAACCGCGGGGGCCCATCCGCAGCGGTCTCCATCCCCAGCTCGATGTGGGCCAGCGGTCGCTTGCGCGTGTACTTCCACGCGTTGCCGAGGAGGTTGTCGAGCACGACGCGCGCCAGCCCCGGGTCGGCCGTCGCGAGCAGGGGCTCGCCGATCACGACCTCGACCACCCGGTTCGGCTCCGCCCGACGCAGTTCCTCGACCACCGCGCGGGCGATCTCCGCCAGGTCGATCGGCGCGAGACGGAGGTCCTGGTGGGTCACCCGGGCGAGGGCGAGGAGGTCCAGGATCAGCTGGTTCATCCGGCCGGCGGCGCCCAGGATCCGGTCCAGCGAATCCAGCCCTTCGGGCGCGAGCGTGCCCCCAGACCCTTGCTTGAGGATTTGGCCGAAGCCAGCGATCGCTCGGAGGGGCGCCCTCAGGTCGTGGCAGACCATGTGCGAGAACGCCTCGAGGTCCCGATTGCTGGCGGTGATCTGCTCGACGCGGTGCTCGAGCGAGCGGTTGAGGCGGAACACCTCGGCCGACCGTTGCGCCAGATCGACGAAGACCTTGACCTTGGAGCGCAGGATCACCGGGTCGTAGGGCTTGAACAGGTAGTCGACCGCTCCTGAAGAGTATCCTTGGAGCTCGTGCACCGGACTCTGGAACGTCGCGGTCAGGAACAGGATCGGCGTGTGGCGCGAGCGCTCCCGCGCGCGGATCATCCGCGCCGTCTCATAGCCGTCCATCGACGGCATCTGGGCGTCGAGCAGGATCACGGCGAAGTCCCGGTCCAGCAGGTGCCGCAGGGCCTCCCTCCCCGACGCGGCGAGGACGAGGTTCTGCCCGAGGTCCGCGAGGACGGCCTGCAGGGAGAGCAGCCCGGCCGGCTGATCGTCGACCAGGAGGATATCGACCGGCACTGCATCGCTCATCACGGGTCCCTCCATGCGGAACACAGGGCGACCAGGAGCGGGGAGATCCCCTCGACGCGCCGCACATGATCGGCAAACGGGCGCGCCGCGGCGGGCATGATCGGGCACTCTGCCGCCTCCGGATCTTCCACGATAACGACCCCGCCCCGCCGGCGGATCCGCTCTGCGCCGCGCGCGCCGTCGTCGTTGGAGCCGGTCAGCACGACGCCCACCGTGCCGCGACCGAAGGCATCCGCCGCGGTCTCGAACAGCACGTCGATCGACGGGCGCGCCCAGCGCACCGGCGGCTCCGTCGAAAGCGCGAATCGATCGCGATCCACCAGCAGGTGGTAGTCGGCGGGCGCAAGCCACACCCGGCCGGGCGCGACCGGGTCCTTGTCCGCCACCTCCGCCACCGGCAAGGCGCAGCCGGCCTGCAGGAGCCGTCCGAGTTCCCCGCCCCCGCGGGGCGGTCGGTGCTGCACCAGCGCTACCGCCGCGGGGAATCCCGCGGGCAGCCCGCCCAGCAGGGCCTGCAGGGAGCGCAGCCCGCCCAGCGAGGCGCCGACCACCACGATCCATGGGGTCATTCCCTGACCTTTCGATAGACGCGCTCCGCCTCGGACATCATTTCGTAGTCGGCCTCGTGCGGCGTGAAGCGAAGGGACTCGCACCGCCCCAGCGCCAGAACCCCGAGGCGCGCAAGGCTCGCGAAGATCAGCCGGTGCACCCGATCCTGGAGCGCGCGGTTGAAGTAGATCATCACGTTGCGGCACAGGATGAGATGGAATTCGTTGAACGAACCGTCGGAGACGAGGTTGTGCGGCGCGAAGATGACGCTCCGACGCAGGCGCGGGTCCAGAACGACGTGGTCCTCCTGGGCGGAGTAGTACGAGCTGAAGTCGCGCTTGCCGCCCGCCTCGAGGTAGTTGGCCGTGTTGGTGCGCATGTCCGCGAGCGGAATCACTCCCCGCCGCGCGCCGCGCAGGACCTTCTCGTCGAGGTCGGTGGCGTAGATCCGGCAGCGGTCGAGCAGCCCTTCCTCCTCCAGGACGATCGCCAGCGAATGGAGTTCCTCGCCCGTCGAGCAGCCGGCGTCCCAGATGCGCGCATGCGGCCAGGTCCCGAGCAGGGCCACGACCTGGTCGCGCAGCACGCGAAAGAACCCCGGATCGCGGAACATCGAGGTGGAATGGACCGCGAGGGCCAGGAGCAGGCGCTCGAAGCACTCCGGATCGCGCAAGACCCGCTCGGCGAGCCGGGAAACGTCGGGCACGCCCTCGGGCTCCAGGCGGCTGACGACGCGGCGCCGGATCGACGCTTCCGCGTAGTCGCAGAAGTCGTAGCCGTAGCGCGCGCGGACGCCCTCGAGCAGCCGCCGGACCTCCTGGGCTTCGGGATCGTCCATACGTGGATGGCGCTTCGCGCTCTCCGTCCGCGACCTACCGATACAGCCACACGCGCAGCAAGGACAGCAGTTGGTCCACGTCCACGGGCTTCGTCAGGTAGTCCGACGCGCCGGCCGCGATGCACTTCTCGCGGTCGCCCGCCATCGCCTTGGCCGTCAAGGCCAGGATCGGGATCTTCGCGAAGGGCTCCAGTGCGCGGATCGCCCGCGTGGTCTCGTATCCGTCCATCTCCGGCATCATGATATCCATCAGGATCGCGTCGACATCCGGGGACTGCCGCAGCGCGGCCAGCGCGTCCCTGCCGTTCTCGGCGTAGACCACCTTGATTTCTTGCAGTTCGAGCACCGTGGTGAGCGCGAAGATGTTGCGCATGTCGTCGTCCACGATCAGCACTTTTCTGCCGGCCAGCACCGGGTCGCGGCGACGCACATGCTCGATCAGCCGGCGCTTTTCCGGCGGCAGGTTGCCGGCGATCCGGTGCAGGAACAGCGCCGTCTCGGCGAGCAGGCGCTCCGGCGAACGGCCGCTCTTGATCACGATCGCGTCCGTAATCCGGGACAGCTCGATCTCCTCCGCACGGGTGAGATCCTTCGCGGTATGGACGACGATCGGAAGTTCGCGCCAGGCGGGCTCCCGGCGGATGGCGTCGATGACCTGGAAACCGGTCATGTCGGGCAGCCTGAGATCGAGCACCATGCAATCGAACCGGCCGGCCTTCAGCGCCGCGAGCGCCTCGGCGCCGGTGGCCACCGCGACCGTCTCCACGTCCCCGTTCCCGACCAGGTCGACGATCGCCCGACGCTGCACCGGGTCGTCCTCCACGACCAGGAGCCTGCGCATCGCGCGATCGACGAACGCGCGCATGCTGCCCATGGCTTGCCTCAAGGCCTCCCCGGTGGAGGGCTTTTTCAGAAAGGCGATCGCCCCGCTCTTCAGGGAGCGCTGCGCCGCGTCCTCCACCGAGATCACATGCACCGGGATGTGCCGGGTCGCCGGGTCGTGTTTCAGGCGATCCAGGACCACCCACCCCTCGGAATCCGGCAGGTGGAGATCGAGCGTGACCGCGGCCGGCTCGAACTCGCGGATCAGGGCCAGGGCCTGGGCGGCGGTCGTGGCGGCCAGCGCTTTGAAGCCATGCTCGCGGGCCAGATCGAGCAGCAGCCGGGCGAAGGGGATGTCGTCTTCGACCACAAGGAGCGTGCGATCGCCGGGACGAACCGAGGCGCGGTCATCGGGGATCGACATGGGGATAGGCGCCGAATGGCGACCCACGGGGATCGGCATCGGGCTCGACAACGAGGCGGCGGGCGCATTCCCGAGCGCCTCCGCCGCGGTCGCCGGCCCGACGCTGCCGCCCCGTCGCTTCGGCGGAGGGGCATGGGTGACCGGGAGGAAGAAGGTGAAGGTGCTGCCCTCCCCGGGCGCGCTTTCCAGGCGGATGCACCCGCCCAGCATGACGGCGATCTCGCGGCAGATCGACAACCCGAGTCCGGTTCCGCCGTACTTGCGGGACGTCCCGCTCTCGGCCTGCTGGAACGCTTCGAAAATCACCTGGTGCTTGTCGTGGGGGATGCCGATGCCCGTGTCGCGCACCGAGAACGCGATCCCCGGGCCCCCCGCGGTCGGTCCCTGCGGATCCGGGTTCCACCCTTCCGGCGCGGGCGCGATCGCGACCTCCACCCGCCCGTGTTCGGTGAACTTGCAGGCGTTCGACAGCAGGTTCCGGAGCACCTGATGCAGCCGCTTCGGGTCCGTGCGCAAGGCGGGCGGCACGCCGGGAGCGAGCGAAATCGCGAATTCGAGCTTGCGCTTCTCCGCCACCGGTCGGAAGGTCCGCTCCAACGTGTCGCGCAGTTCCTCGAGGACGACATCGCCCAGGTCCACCGTGGCCGTCCCCGACTCGATTTTGGCGAGGTCGAGGATATCGTTGATCAGGTCGAGCAGGTCGTTCCCCGAGGAGTGGATGGTCTGGGCATACTCGACCTGCTTGGAGCTCAGCGTCCCCTCCGCGTTCTCGCCGAGAATGCCGGAGAGAATGAGCAGGCTGTTGAGGGGCGTGCGCAGCTCGTGGGACATGTTGGCGAGGAAGTCGGATTTGTACTTGGAGGTGATCGCCAGTTGCGCGGCCTTGTCCTCGAGCTGCCGGCGGGCTTCGTCCACTTCCCGGTTCTTCTGCTCGAGCTCCCGCTTCTGGCCGGTGAGCAGGTTCGCGCGCTCCTCGAGTTCCTCGTTGAGCTGGCGGAGCTGGTCGCCCTGCTGGCGGAGTTCCTCCTCGGACGCGCCGAGCTGCTGGTTCTTCTGCGCGAGCGCGCGGTTGGCCTCCGCGAGTTCCTCCTGCTGCGCCTGGAGTTCTTCGGTGAGCTGCTGGGAACGGCGCAGGAGTTCCTCCGTGCGCGCGGACGAGGCGATGGCCTGAAGCGTGGCGCCGAGACCGTCGGCGACCCGCTCGAGGAAGTCGAGCCGCGTTTCCGGGAAGTCGCGCAGAGAGGCAAGTTCGAGCACCGCAAGGACCTCGTTCTCGAAGAGGATGGGGAGGACGACGATGGCACGGGGCGCGGATTCTCCCAAGCCGGAAGCGATCTTGATGTAGTCCGCGGGGACCTCGGTGAGGAGGATGCGCCGGCGCTCGCGCCAGCATTGGCCGACCAGGCCCTGGCCTTCGCGAAACGAAGTGGGCACCTGATGGCGCTCGGAGTAGCCGAACGAGGAGATGAGCTGGAGCGCCGGGACACCGTCGGCGGTCTGCTTGAGGAAGAAGACGCCGTGCTGAGCTTCGACCAGGGGGGCGAGTTCGGAGAGGAGGGTGCCGGTGAGGGCCTTCAGATCGCGCTGGCCCTGGATCTGGCGCGCCAGTCGGGCTTGATGGCCCTTGGACCAGTCGCGCTCCGCCAGGGCGGTCTGCGCATTCTGGATGCCGTCCGCCATGCGATTGAACGCGCCGGCGAGCGTGCCGAGCTCGTCCTGGGTATCGACCGGCACGCGGGCGTCGAGGTGGCCGGCTCCGAGGCGCTCGGCGCCGGCGACGAGAACGGCGAGGCGACGGGTGAGGCTGCGGGTCAGCCGGAGACCGAAGCCGGCCACGAGCGCGATGCCGAGCACGGCGGTTCCGAGGGTCGTCCAATGGCTCGCGGAAACCACGGCTTGCGCGATCGCGGTGCGCTCCAGGAGCAGGCGGTCCTCTTCCGCGTCGATTTCGCCGACGACCTGGTCGATCGCCAGCATGTGGGCATCCGCGGTATCGCTCTCGATGCGTTCGCGTGCCGCTTCGAACCCGGCGGTGCGGCGCAGCTCGATGTTCCCGGACCAGAAGGCCTCGGCCTGGGCCACCCGGGTTTCGAGTTCGTCGATTTTCCCTTGCAGTCCCCGGTTGCTGGAGGTCAGTGCGCGCAGCTCGATCAGCAGGCGGGGAACGGCGGCACGTCCCGCTATATACGATGCGAGCATGTTTTCGGATCCGGTGATCACGAATCCGCGCGACCCTCCCCGGATGTCCCGGACCTTTGTGGGAATCTCGGCGAGCTTGGCGCGCACTTCGTGCGTGTGGGCGACCCAGTCCGCGGATTCCACCAGATCGCCGGTGGTGCCGTAGGAGACCCACGCCATGAGAAGGAAGGGCAGCAGGGTGATCGCGAAACCGCCGGCGATCTGCTTGCCGATGGACCATGACCAGTTCATGCGGGGTCCTCCCTGCGCTCGGTGGACTGGGGCCTGAGGTCGTCCGTGGCATCATATCAGCAACCGCGTAAGGGCGCCCAACCGGTCGCGGATCGACCATGACTCGCGCTTCATTTCCGCTTGCTGAGGATGGCCGGTCATGCAACCGTTTCGAGCTGATACAGGTACTTCTGAAATCCGGAGAAGATCGTCGCAATCTCCTCTGGCCTACCCAGGTCTGCCACCGCATCGGCGATGGAGTCATGGTACTTCAGGCGCAGCAGCGGCGTGAGCTTCTGCTGATCGAGTTCCTCCACGCCCACGCTCACGTAATGGGTGAGCACAAAATCGAGGAAGCCACGCTGCTTTCTGCTGAAGTGCGTGCTGATTCTCACCTTGGCCGTCGCGGCGCGTTCCTCGCGGCTCAAGGGCGCGAGCGCGAAAGCCACATGGGCGAGAACGTCGAACACGTCGCTCTTCTCGGCATCGATGATCTTTTGCATCTCGGCCATCTGTTCCCGGCCGAAGCCCTTTTCGGCCAGTCCTTGCAAGAGCTTGGCGCGCGTATCCGGCGCACTCCAGACGGCACGCAGTTCCTCTTCGCTCCTGAAAAGCTCGGGCAGCTTGCCGAAGAGCAGTTCCAGGAACTGCTGCGCGGACATCGGCGCGCCGTCCGGGTGCCAGAAGCTCGTGACCACCATGTGCTGGATGCTGCGGGCCTTTCCGTCCGCGAGCTTCACCTTGGCCTGCTTGTGACGTGGAGCGGGTTCCGGCCCTGGCCCCGGCACGGCCGGCGGGTAGGGTGGGGGTGGCAGCGGCGGCGGCTTCGGCTCCGGCTCCAGCGGCTCGCCGTCCCACTCGGGATCGCTGAAGTGATGGTGCGCCTTCACGAAGTCGTGAATCGTGAAGTAGTCCTTCCCGTCGTAGAGCCGCGTCCCGCGACCGATGATCTGCTTGAACTCGATCATCGAATGGATCGGGCGCATCAAGACGATGTTGCGGATGTTGCGGGCGTCCACCCCGGTGGAGAGTTTCTGTGAGGTCGTCAGGATCGTGGGGATCGTCTTCTCGTTGTCCTGGAAGTCGCGCAGGTGCTGCTCGCCGAGTTCACCGTCGTCGGCGGTGACCCGCTGGCAGTAACTCGGCTCCGTGCTCGACTTCATCTGGTTGATGAGGTCGCGCACGACCAACGCGTGCGCCTGGTTTGCGCAGAATACCAGCGTCTTCTCGTTCTGGTTGATCTGCTCCATCTGGATCTTCACGCGGTGGGCTTCGCGCTCCCTGATCTCGATGATCTTGTTGAAGTCCTTCTCCTCGTACCGCTTGCCGGTTTCGATCTCGCCTTCGATCAGCCTGTCGTCGGGCGTGTAGACATACTCGTCGAGCGTCGTGGAAATCTGCTTCACCTTGAACGGCGTGAGGAAGCCGTCGTTGATCCCCTCCTTCAGCGAATAGACGTAGACCGGCTCGCCGAAGTAGGCGTACGTGTCCACGTTGTCCTTGCGCTTGGGCGTTGCGGTGAGGCCGAGCTGCACCGCCGGGGCGAAGTACTCGAGAATGACGCGCCAGTTGCCCTCGTCGTTCGCGCCGCCGCGATGGCACTCATCGATGACGATGAAATCGAAGAAGTCCGGCGGGTATTCGC
>ORJL010072490.1_pt1 | contig 27675 bp, 28 predicted proteins | sample 1779941 | NCBI WGS metagenome assembly ORJL01 (sample SAMEA104232317, study PRJEB22302) | groundwater metagenome | biome: forest; feature: aquifer; material: groundwater | place: USA | collected 2011-08-07 | depth 5.8 m
GGGGATCAAGATTTGCGTGGAGACGATTGAAAGGTTGAAAGAGGTCCCGGGTGTACGGGGCATCCATGTGATGGCGATTGAATGGGAGGAGAAGGTGGCCGAAATCGTGAAAGCCGCCGGATTGCTGCCCCGACCGGAAGTTTAATCAGTTGTGACAGGAGGATAAAATGACGAAGAAGATACTGGTAGTTGATGACGATCCAGATCTCGTAGAAACAACATGCATTATACTCAAGACGAAGAATTACGATGTGGTTACCGCCTATGGGGGCATAGAGGGCTTGGAGAAGGCGAAAACTGAAAAACCTGACCTGATCGTGCTGGACGTGATGATGCCCGACAAGGACGGCTATGCGGTTTGTAAAGAGCTGAAAGCAGATGCCGCATTGAGCCGGATTCCGGTTTTACTGCTGACGGCCGTAGTTTCCCATATCCCCACTACCAGATATACGCAACAGATGGGCATGGAGACGGAGGCGGATGATTTTATCGACAAGCCGGTGGAACCGCAGGTATTAGTGGAGCGTATTGAGGCTCTGCTATCTAGACAACACCGGGGATAGCGGAAGAGGTGTCAGGCAAAGCCATGATCACTCAGGTGAAAATACTGGTTATAGATGATGAAGCGATTATGCGGGACGGCTGTGCGCGCATTCTTGCCCGAGACGGCTGGAGTATCATCACCGCTGAGAACGGCGAGCGGGGATTGCAGGAAATAAGCTCGCTGGCCGATGAAATTGACGTTATTCTTCTCGATCTCATGATGCCGGGCATGAGCGGCATGGAAGTGCTGGACAGGATTCGGGCGATAGATCCTAATTTGCTCGTCATCGTGATTACAGGTTACGCGACCGTGGAAGTGGCTGTCCAGGCCATGAAGAAAGGGGCCTATGATTTTACTTCCAAGCCCTTTACCCCTGATCAACTGCGGCTCGCCGTGCGCAGGGCACTGGAGAGAAGGGCGCTGCAAAGAGAAGCGGATTTTCTACGCCTGGAAAGGGAAAAGTCCCTCCTCGATATAGCTACGGAAAAATCGAAGTTGAAGACCATCATCAATTGCATGGGCGACGGGGTGATTGTTTGCGACAGGGATGGTTGCATTGTGCTGACGAATCCTGCTGCCAGCCTCTTGCTGCGGATGCCTGATTTTCAACCTTTAGGCAGATTAGTTCAGGAATGCAATCTGCATCCTGAACTACTGCAAGCTATCGATAAGAGTTTGAAAGGCGCCGACAAAGGATATGTTTCCATTTCACAGGAATTGACCGTCGGCGAAGACCACAATGTTTATTTACGCGCCCACACAGCGCCCGTTCGCTCCGATCTAAATGAGATCATGGGTTCGGTGACGGTGCTCCAGGACATAAGCCACCTGAAAGAACTCGACAAGATGAAATCCGATTTTATCGCCATGGTGGCCCACGAACTGCGAGCGCCTATCGCCACGATAGAACAGCAACTGAACGTCATTATTAGTAAAATGGCCGGCGAGGTGACGGATTTACAGGCGCAGCTCTTGGGCCGCGCCAAGGAACGCACCCGGGGCGTCCTCAATTTAATCAAAGATCTCCTGGATATTTCGAAAATCGAAGCCGGCGTGATGGTTCAATACAAGGAACCGATTTATCTGCAGGAAGTTATCAAAGGTGTATTCGATTTGCTGAGTGCGGAAGCGCAGGCTAAAAACATTGTGATGCAGTTTCTGTCCACGGCCGGCGATATCCAGATCAGTGCCGACCGCAACAGCATGGAGGAAGTATTTACCAATTTAATTTCCAATGGCATCAAGTATACCCCGGAAGGAGGAAGGATTTTTGCCACACTGGACGACGTCGACGGCTTCGTCAAGACCTCCATCTCCGATACGGGGATTGGCATCAAACAGACGGACATTGACCGGATCTTCGATAAGTTTTATCGCGTCAAATCAAATGAGACGCGACAGATAATCGGTACCGGACTGGGATTATCGATTGTAAAAAGCATCGTCGATGCCCACCTGGGATCCATCAAGGTGGAAAGCGAAGAGGGGAGGGGAACGACGTTCACCGTTTTATTTCCCAAGGGAACGGTGGAGGGCGCTTGCAGGTAGGAGTTTCGGCAAAGTTACCGCAGTTGGTCTAGATCGTTCAGCTCTTGGCCAGGGCGATAAGCTTATAGACCACGATACCGGCCAGAAAGGCGATATCTTCGCCTGCCAGGAAGTGCTTAATGCTCGAATCGAAGAGAACATTGCCTTCGGGAGGAAATTCATCATCCCCCTTCCAGAGGACCAGGGTAATAGGGATCTTGGGAAAGGAACGAAAAGTTAAGGAGCTGTCGCCAATTGTCCCATCCCTGCCGGCTAATTTTTCACCGGCCCGCCGGAAAAGTTCATGCTGCAACCCGAAGACATTGACAAGGGGGATTTTGGCCCGTTTAAGGAAGGGTTGATAATAAAACTCCCCTGAAGGTATTTCGCGAAACGTAATTAGCTCGTTAGTCAGGGGGGTATCCCGAACGCCAAGGAGATAGTGCAGGATGAGCCCCTGTTCTTGCAGGGAAAGAGTATCTTCCCCTGATGCGGCAGCTACTCTGCCCTCGGGGTAAGTAATCGTCACCGGCTGGCCAAAGAAGGGCAAAACAATTGTTTGACCATTGTCCCGGGGCAACAATTCGGCGCCGCCATTGCGGCAGATCGCTGCCGGGTCAAAATCGGGCAGTTTTTCCCGCGCTAAGCTCAACGCATTGATAAAGTCATCGGCTCTCGGCAATTTCACACCTCATAAAGACCAGATAGTTGTTTCAAATCATCACCCGTATTGACATTAAGAAACATTTTCTTTGACGGATCGTAGGTGTTGACGACCCCTTCCGGGATGACAAGCACGTTAAACCCCTTGTAAAAGCCAGTCATTTTCAATTTATTCTGCTCCAGGGCATTTCTTACCGTCGGAAGACAGCTCTTTGCGTAAATCGCATGCAGCGGTTGCAGGCCATCTCCGGCATCAGGCACGATGATATCATAAGTGGGCGGTTGTTGGACCATGTAATCGATAAAGTTTCCTTGCAGGAAGGGCATATCGCAGGCGCAGACAAAAACCCGGCTATGAGAGGCAAAAAAAAGGGCGCTATAAAGACCTCCCAGGGGTCCTTTATCGGCCAGGATGTCTGTTACCAGGGTCGCCTTCAGGTGAAGGTAGGAGAGGGGAACGTTGGTGACGATCAGTACTTCGCTAAAAATATCCTTAAGAAGGCCCACCGTTCGTTCGATAATTTTTGTGCCGTTGATATTTAAGAACGCTTTGTTGGTCCCCATGCGTCTGTTTTTGCCGCCCGACAAGATTACGCCCGTAATGTTTTCCTTTGTCATGCTTGTAATTCCCCAGCTCTCGACCAGCAGCAAGCGGTCGAATGATTCATGGTCTGAAATTTCAGCCAATCGCTCCGGAGCCCTCCCTTTGCGCGCCTAAGATACGCTGCCGAAGAGATGGTGTCAAGCCAGCCGTGGCCTTTCCCAGGAATTTCCGCTTGCCTATTTGAGTTGAATGTATTAGAAGGCAGAGCATATTGGTTTGTAAATATTAGCAATCTTGTCGCGGAGTATTTTCATGAAAGAAATTTCCCTGGGATTGATCGGCTTCGGCACGATCGGCACGGGTGTAGTAAAGCTGCTGCAGGATAACGCCCAACTCCTTAGCGACCGGCTGGGGACAAGGCTGGTAATCAAGAAAATTTGTGATCTGGACTTACAGACGCCGAGAAGCGTTTCTGTTGACCGGGGCATTCTGACGTCGGATGCCGGAGAGATTTTAGATGATCCGGGGATCGGCATCGTTATTGAACTGATGGGGGGCTATGAACCGGCACGCTCCTTCATTTTGCGGGCTCTGCGGAACAAGAAACATGTCGTTACCGCCAACAAAGCCCTGCTGGCGACGCAAGGAAATGAAATATTCAGCGTCGCAGAGCGGGAAGGGGTAAATGTCGGCTTCGAAGCCAGTGTGGGCGGAACCATACCGGTCATCAAGGCACTGAAAGAAAGTCTTGTGGGGAATCATATCCAATCGCTCCTGGGAATCGTGAACGGGACGGCTAATTTTATCCTGTCAAAAATGACCGATGAAGGGAAGGCCTTTGCAGAGGTCCTTCGGGAAGCCCAGGCGCTGGGATTTGCGGAAGCCGATCCCACCTACGATATTGAAGGCATTGATTCTGCCCATAAATTAGTGATCATCCTCGCCTTGGCCTACGGCATGAAAGTAGATTTGAATGCCCTTTATCGGGAAGGCATATCACAAATAAGCCAGCAAGATATTGAGTTTGCGAAGGAATTGGGCTATCGGATCAAATTGCTGGCCATAGCGAGGGAAGATGGAGGCGTTGTGGAGGCACGGTTGCATCCCACAATGATTCCCTTCGATCACCTGCTGGCGAACGTGGGTGCCAATTTCAACGCCTTCCATATTGTCGGCGACGCCGCTGGACCGATATTCCTCTATGGACAGGGTGCGGGAATGATGCCCACCGCTAGCGCCGTTGTCAGCGATCTGGTGGACATTGCCCGCGAGATGCTCAAAGGAATAGCCTGCTTGAAGCCGGCGCGCTCATATCCCGAAACAGTAAATTCAGACATCCGGTTGTTGCCCATGGATGATGTTCGAACTAACTACTATTTCCGTTTTTCTGCTGTTGATCGGCCCGGTGTTTTATCCGTGATCTCTGGTATCTTGGGAAAAAAGGATATCAGTATTGCCGCCGTCATTCAAAAAGGGAGAAGGCAAAGCGGCGCTGTGCCTGTGGTCATTACAACTTATAAAGCCAGGGAGAAAGACGTTCAAGATGCCCTGATCGAAATTGACCAGCTGGAAGTCGTGTTGGATAAAACGGTGGTTATCCGCATTGAAGATGACAAACTGTGACGGTGTTGCCCTATGCATTTATGCCCGTTAACAGACGAACAGATTAGAAATGAATATCCATTATGAAATATATAATTTTGCTCGGCGATGGTATGGCCGATTATCCCATTTCCTCTTTAGACGGCAAGACGCCGCTTGAATTTGCCCGCACCCCAAACATGGACCGGATGGCAGCTCAAGGTACAGTAGGCCTCGTGGACACCATACCGGCCGGATTACCCCCGGGCAGCGACGTGGCCAATCTGGCTATTCTGGGATACGACCCCCGTCAATTTTATTCGGGACGAGGTCCCCTGGAAGCGGCCAATATGGGTATAACTGTGGGGGCTGAAGATGTGGCTTTTCGCTGTAACCTCGTGACACTCGGCGGATCCACCAATACGCAACTGCTGGATTTTACGGCCGGTCATATCGACTCGGCAACTGCCAACCTGATCATTCGCGATCTTGACGAGAAACTGGGGTCGGAATTGTTTGCTTTCTATTCCGGCGTCAGCTATCGCCATCTATTTGTCTGGAGAAATGGTCGCGGCGAGATGAAGACAACACCGCCTCACGATATTACGGGCCGGGAAATTGGTGGCTATTATCCTAAGGGTGAAGGAGCCGAGGAGTTGAGGGAATTGATGCTGCGGGCCGGCGAATTCTTGCCATCCCATCCCTTAAACCGAAAACGGGTGCAAGAGGGCAAGAAACCGGCCAACGCGATCTGGCTGTGGGGGCAGGGCCGGGCGCCAAGAATTGTTCCGCTTTCCCTTAAGTACAATCTGAAGGGAGGCATGATATCGGCCGTGGACCTGCTTAATGGAATCGGAATATATGCAGGGCTCAAAGTGCTCCCCGTCCAGGGGGCCACGGGTTATATTGATACAAATTATGCAGGAAAGGCTAGCACCGCCCTGAAGGCCCTGGAGGAGTTCGACTTTGTTTTTCTGCACGTGGAAGCGCCGGACGAAATGGGTCATGAAGGGAATCTGGAAGGCAAAATTAGAGCGATAGAAGACTTTGACGAAAAGATCGTCGGGCCCGTTCTCGACGGGATAACGAAATTTGACGCCTTCCGGGTTTTGGTAGTCAGCGATCATCCTACACCGGTAGCCCTCATGACGCACGGTTCCGAACCCAGTCCTTTTACAGTTTATTCATCCGCTATTGCTGAGAATCTGGCCTGCGGCGATTCCTTTGGGGAAACTGCGGCCCGAAAAAGTGAGATATTAATATCACCCGGGCACAGGCTGATGGATTACTTTATTGGGGATTGGCGGCGGTTTGTGGAGGGAAAATCTCATTAAAAAGAGGAAAAGACAATGGCAGCAAGCATTTCCAAAAAAGAATTGAAGGAACCTGATATATTGCAGGTGGAATTTAGCAAGTTGGTGGCTTTTATCGGTCATCACAAAGCGAAAGTATATGTTATTTTGGCGGCATTTTTGCTTTGCCTGGTTATCGCAGCTGGTTGGTTTCTTTATCGGTTAAATTATGAGAAATCGGCCCTTAATATCTATACCCAAGTGGAAGCGATTTCTCAAAAGAATGTCGGGTCCGATAGCGTACCCAAGTTAATCGAAGGCTACCGAAATTTGATCGCCCAATACCCCCGCAGCAGGTCCGCCCTCTACGCCCATTATCAGCTGGCCAGTCTATACTACGGCACCAATCAGCTTGATTTATCGCTCCAGGCTTATGATGAATTCTTAAGAAAGGCGCCCCAGGGGAATGACCTGAGAATTTTTGCCCATCTCGGCCAGGGCTATTGCTACGAAGCCAAGAAAGACTTGAAGAAAGCTCTTGCTGCTTTTGAAAGTGCACTGAAGTCACCGCGGGCCTCGAACTTTGAAGGACAGATCTACAGGGATATGGGCAGGATCTATGAAGAGATGAAAGACCCCAAAAAAGCCCTGGAGTATTATAAGCTGTCGCTCGAAAAAACTACCGATGACGCTGTGAAAGCCATCCTCAAAAGAAAAATAGCCACCAGCACCGTTGAAAAGTAACGATCTAGTTATGACCATAAAGAATGTGAGCCGGATAATTATCATTGCCCTTGCTTTGCTACAGGCGGTTTACTTACCGGCTTGGGGGAGGGAAGGGGGCGTCAATGAACATGTGCTCGGCTTTGCGGAATCACTTTATGATGAGGGTGATTATTTCCGCGCCATCGGCGAATATAAGCGCTTTATTTTTCTTCACCCCGGGGATTTGCTGGCGGAAAGGGCGCATTTTCGAATCGCCGAATCCTTTTTTCAGGCCAAAAGATGGCAAGAGGCGATTGATGCTGGCCAGCTTTTTCTCACCAAGTATCCTGCCAGCCTTCGCTACTTTGAGATGCTGTACCTGAAAGGAAGGGTGGAAAGGCAAGATAGGAGATATGCCGACGCCCTGCTGACCTTTGACGCTATTGTGACTGCCAGGGAATTAGATTACGGGGACAAGGCTCGGTATCAGAAAGCCCTGATCCGGTTGGAGCAGCGAGATTGGCAAGGCGCGAAGGAATCTCTCTTGCAGTTTCCGCCGGGTAGTCCCCTTTCGTTCACAGCCACGGCCTTCGCCGCGGAAATACCCAACAGGGAAGACCTGCCGCGTAAATCTCCTGTCACGGCCGGCCTGCTGGCAGCCTTACTTCCCGGTGCCGGTCATTTGTACGCGGAGCGACCGCGTGATGCCCTGATGGCTTTTTTGTTGAACGGAGCTTTTATCTGGGGGGCAGTGGAACTTTTTCGTCAGGACAATTATGCTGCCGGCGGTATCGTTGCTTTCTTTGAGGCCGGTTGGTACAGTGGGAACATTTACAGTGCCGTCAGCAGCGTTCATAAATATAACCGCGACATAGAAGACAACTTGATTCAAAAACTTAAGGATAAATTTTCCGTCAGTTTCCGTCAGGAGAGAGGGGCACCGGCGATCATGATCGGTAAAAGATTTCCATGAGATACGGTGAATCGTTGATGTGCAGCCAAGCGATCGCTAACCCATTGCCGCGGCGAGCGAAGTGGTTGAGCCGAGGTCCGGAACGGCTGAGATTATCCCTCTTCCTTTTGATATTCATCCCGGCTGTAAACTATTGCACCGCTATTGCCGGGGCCAAGGCTGATTTTCCCCCTTGGGATTTTGTCACCCGGGAAATACCAATAGCGGCTGCTGGTCAGGAGCTTTCCTGGCCAGCAGCCCTTTTGAATAGGGGGTCTCTGTTTTTTAGTAAATATGTGTCGCCGGTGGACGGCGATCGTTGCCCCATGTATCCCACTTGCGCAGCCTATAGCAGGCAGGCTTTGAGAAAGCACGGATTTGCCGGGGGCGTGTTGTTAACGGTAGACCGCTTGATTCACGAAAGTGATGAAATGCGCAGGGCGCCGCAAATAATGATTGATGGTCGCTTCCGTTTCCTGGATACGATAAGCAACAATGATTTTTGGTGGCATTAGCCTTACCGCAGAAAGTCCAATCCTCTTGACTTTAATTAGGGAGTTAATAAGTTTTAATTAGTTCTTTTAACAAGCAGCGGGCTTAACAAGCCATAATTTGAGGCGACATGAATTCGGAAGATTACTATCAGGTCCTGGGTGTGGAAAAGAAGGCCAGCAGTGACGATATCAAGAAGGCCTACCGCAAGCTTGCCGTTAAGTATCATCCGGACAAAAATCCGGGCAACAAAGAGGCGGAGGAAAAATTCAAGAAAATCAGTGAGGCCTACGCCGTTTTGAGCGATCCGGAGAAAAGAAAGCAATATGACAATGTGGGATCGGATACCTTCCATCGCAGCTATTCGCAGGAAGATATCTTCCGTGATTTCGATATAAATGAGATCTTGCGTGACCTCGGCTTTGGCGGCAGGGCTGCGGGCAGGAGGCCGGCCTATGGTACCAGACAGTACCGGCAGATGCCCCAGGCCGGCGAAGATTTAGAATATAATCTATCCATTACGCTGGAAGAATCGGTTTTTGGGGCGGAAAAAAAGATCGCGCTCAACAAGGACGGGAAGATAGATGAGATCAATATCAAGGTCCCCGCGGGCATCAGTACAGGAAAAAAGTTGCGTCTGGCGGGAAAAGGGCTGCCCGGCAGTTATGGCGGCGCTCAGGGGGATTTATATCTCAACATCAGTATTGTGCCTCATCCGATCTTTGCCCGGGACGGGAACGATATTTATGTGGAAAAGGAACTGAAGTTTTCCCAGGCGGTTTTGGGCGCTACCGTTGAAGTCCCTACCGTAGATGGAGGTCTGAAGCGCATCAAGATTCCTCCCGGAACCCAGAACAACACCAAGATTAGGATGAAGGGTTACGGGGTGCCCCATCTGAAGGGCTCGGAAAAAGGAGATCAGTACGTTAAAGTGACCGTCACGGTCCCCAAAAAACTTACCACTCAGCAGACCGAGCTCGTGAAAAAGCTGGCCGAAGAAGGATTATAGGTTGATTAGCCGCTCAGGTGCCGGAAACTCCCTTCCGGAATTCGCCAAGAGTTAAGAATAACCACGTCCAAGTAAGGATCGCAATGTCCGATAAGATATCTTATGTAAACTTACCCTGCAATAAATCTTCCTCCGGCCAACTTCTAAACTTACTAACGAATTTCTAACTTACTAATGGAACCGCGTGGCCCCGTGCCCTAAGATTAGGTCGGCAGCACGCTTGATGCTTTCCGAGATTCCTATCTTATTTCCTTCTCCCAGGTAAATTAGCGTTTCATAGTCTTCAGCGATGAGGCGGAGATAGCCGTCGCATTTACCGGGGTGTCGGCTGATGACCTCCCGCAACGCTGCCAATACCTCCGCATCACATTTCGTTGCACTGATACTAAAGTAGGCGCAGGTATGGGCAGGCGCGGCCGCTTCACTCAATAGCTGGGCCTCGGCAGCAATAATTTTACTGCTTTCCTCAGAAACGTCCAGAACGCCTTTAATCAGGATGGGATCATCGCCGTGCAAGAGTGGCGATACCTTGCGGTAAACATCGGCAAAAAAAATGACGCTTGCCGAGCCTTTCAGGTCTTCCAACGTTACATAGGCCATAATATCTTTTCTCTTTGTCGTTATCTCGCGGATATTACTAACGATACCCGCGAGGCTTACGTTGTCCTTATCATTCAACCGGGCGATGCTTTCCGTGTCCGTATTAGCGATCGTGCTGATCTTATCAGCGAAGCGGGAAAGGGGATGTCCGGTGATATAGAAGCCTAAGGTTTCCTTTTCGTAGGACAGTAACTCCTTGTTATCCCATTCCGGGACGTCAAGGAGGGCATTATCATTCGTATCAGCCGATAATTGTTCATCCTTTGTATAAAGTTGGTCAAACAGCGTCGCCTGGAGGCTGGCCTCTTCCTTTCGCCGCCGCTGAGCCTTCTCTATGACGCCGTCGCAGGACATCAGCAACTGGCGGCGGCCATAATCCATGGAATCAAAGGCACCGCATTTAATCAGACTCTCCAGCACCCGCTTGTTAACCTTCGACAAGTCTACGCGGCCGCAAAAATCAAGGAAACTGCGAAACTTGCCGCCTTCACTGCGCGCCTTCACAATGGCGTCGATAGCCCCGGTCCCGACATTCTTGACGCCTGTCAAACCGAAGCGAATGGCGCCAGCGGCGACGCTGAAATCACGGTCTGATTCGTTGATATCCGGCGGCAAAACTTCAATTCCCATCTCTTTGCAGCCGCTGATGTGTTTAATGATCTTGTCGCGATTATCCTTTTCACTCGTCAGCAGGGCAGCCATGAACTCGGACGGATAGTGGGCCTTGAGATAGCCTGTCTGGTAGGATATCATGGAGTAGGCGGTGCTATGGGACTTATTGAAACCGTATTCGGCAAAGGACTCCATCTGGTCCCAAATCTTGCGCGCCTTATTTTCGGGGATTTTTTGCTTCTTGGCCCCCTCCAGGAATTTGGGCCTCTCCTTTTCCATTTCCGCGGCTTTTTTCTTGCTCATGACCTTGCGCAGGGTATCCGCCTCGGCCATACTGTACCCGCCGATGGTTACGGCAATCTGCATCACCTGTTCCTGGTAAAGAATAATACCGTAGGTCTCACTCAATATTTCCTGAAGTTGCGGCAATTCATAAGCTATCTTTGTTTTGCCCTGCTTGCGGGCAATAAATTCCGGCACCATGCTCATCGGCCCGGGACGGTAAAGGGCTATGAGAGCGATAATATCTTCGATGCAATCCGGCTTGAGACCAACAAGAATGTCCTTCATGCCCGAACTTTCCAATTGAAATACGCCGTCGGTATCGCCCTTCATGAGCAACTGGTAAGTCGGGACGTCGTCAAGCGGCAGGGCATCGATCTCCAGTTCTTCTCCCCTGCCCTCTCTAATAAAACGCAGGACATTCTTGATGACGGTCAAGGTTTTCAAGCCCAGGAAGTCGAACTTTGTGAGTCCCACCTCTTGGATGTCATTCATCGTGAACTGGGTTACCACATCGTCCTTGGGCGCGCACAGCGGCACCCTTTCCACCAGGGGCACATCGGAAATGACGACGCCGGCGGCGTGAGTCGAGGCATGGCGGTTCAAACCTTCAAGAGCCCGGGACAAAGTCAACAATTGCTTGATACGCGGATTCTTCTTTTCTTCATCATGCAAACGGGGCTCTCTTTTTATTGCCTCATCGAGAGTAATATTCAGAACGTTCGGGATCAGCTTGGCGATACTGTCCACCTCACCGTAGGGAATATTCAGTGCCCGGCCGACGTCTCTGATCACGGCCCGGGCCTGCATCTTACCGAAGGTAATGATCTGCGATACCTTATCGCTGCCATATTTGTTGGTAACATACTTGATGATTTCATCGCGTCCTTCCTGGCAGAAATCAATATCGATGTCCGGCATACTGATACGATCAGGGTTGAGAAATCTTTCGAAAAAAAGCCGATATTTTATCGGATCAATAGTGGTAATGCCTATCGCATAGGCCACCAAGCTGCCGGCGGCGGAACCGCGACCGGGACCGACGGGGATGTCGTGACTTTTGGCATAATTAACGAAGTCGGAGACGATCAGAAAATAGCCGGCGAAGCCCATAGATTTGATGATCGCCAATTCATGGGCCAGCCTTTTTGCATAAATATCCTTTAATTCTTCCCCCTCTGCCCGGTCCTTCAAGATCAGGGGCATGAGGTCGTCCAGACCCTTATGGGCCAAATCCTTGAGACAATCGTCGAGAGTTTGATCGGAAGCTGTTTCAAAATGGGGGAGAAAAAATTGTCCGAATTCAAGCTTCAAATTGCACTGTTCGGCGATATGCAGTGTATTATCGATCGCTTCCTGGCAATAGCTAAACCGGTTTATCATTGTATCGGTAGATTTAAAGTAAAATTCGTCACTGCCAAACCGCATCCGGTCGGTATCTTCCAGGGTTTTGCCGGTTTGAATACATAACAATACTTCATGTACTTCTTTATCTTCCTGATTTAAGTAATGGCAATCATTGGTAGCTATGAGGGGCACAGAAAGCCTGCTACTTATTTCCAGCAGCGCGGCATTCACCTTGGCCTGTTCCGGCAAACCGTTTTCCATTAGTTCGAGGAAGAAATTGTCGCCGCCGAAGATATCACGGTACTCCTCAGCTGCTTTCAGGGCGGCATCAAAGTTCCCCTTCAGGACATGATCACCTATTTCCCCGTGAAGACATGCACTGGTCGCAATCAGGCCTTCATGAAATTCAGCGAGTATCTGCTTATCCACCCGAGGACGATAATAGAAACCCTCCAGATAACCGGCGGTCGTCAGTTTCATCAGGTTCTTGTAGCCCTGGGTGTTCTTGACCAGCACCACCAAATGGCGCGCCGCTTCTCCCATCGCCCCGCCGCCTTTCTGGAAGCGGCTTTGAGGGGCCACGTAAAGCTCGCAGCCGATAATCGGCTTAATGCCATGTTTAAGCGCTCGCTGATAGAAATCAACGGCTCCGAACATGTTGCCGTGGTCCGTCATGGCCACGGCGCGCATTTTGAATTCCCTGGCTTTCTTAAACAGCTCATCGAGCCGTATAGCTCCGTCCAGCAGGCTATACTGAGTGTGAACGTGAAGATGTACAAACTCTGAATGTTTCATCAATAGATATCACCCGTATAAAATCGCATCAAGGAGAAGAGGCGGAAGCCGTCGAGAAAGATTATCAATCAATCCAGTAATTAGGGGCCTCCTTGGTGATGATCACATCGTGCACATGACTCTCCCGGAGACCGGCAGCCGTGATTTTTACAAACTTTGTCTTTTCGCGCAGCTCAGGTATGGAAGCGCAACCGACATATCCCATGCCGGCCTTGAGGCCGCCGATCAGCTGATAAATACTGGCGGCTAAGGAACCACGGAAAGGCACCCGCCCCTCGATCCCCTCGGGCACGCTTTTCATGCTACTTTCCACATCATCTTGGTAATAGCGGTCCCGGCTGCCGAGCTTCATGGCCTCCAGGGAACCCATGCCCCGGTAGACCTTATAACTTCGACCCTGATAAAGGATTGTTTCGCCGGGACTCTCTTCTGTTCCGGCAAAAAGGCTGCCGATCATGACGCTATGCGCACCGGCGGCCAAGGCTTTGACGATGTCGCCGGAATACTTGATCCCCCCATCGGCGATTACGGGAATGCCGTGTTTAAGAGCTACCTTACATGCCGCCATAATGGCGGTCATCTGCGGTACTCCCACGCCCGCCACGATCCTGGTCGTACAAATAGAGCCCGGTCCCACACCTACCTTGATGGCGTCAACGCCGGCTTCGATCAGCGCCGCCGCTCCTTCCTCGGTAGCTACATTGCCGGCGATCAAATCGCAATCGGGAAAAGCGTGCTTGGTCATCCTCACGGCTTCTATTACTGCGGCCGAATGCCCATGGGAGGTGTCAATGACGATTGCGTCGGCCCCGGCATTAATCAAGGCTTCCACCCTTTCTTCGCGATCCAGAATGCCCACGGCGGCGCCCACCCTCAATCTGCCGAACGAGTCTTTGCAGGCATAGGGGTATTTCTTTATTTTTTCGATATCTTTTATGGTAATCAGGCCCTTCAAGTTATAATCGTCGTCCACCACGAGCAGTTTTTCGATTCTATGCTTGTGCAGCAATTTCTTGGAATCTTCCAGCGAGATGGAGGAAGAAACGGTCACCAGATTTTCTTTGGTCATCACGTTAGCCACCGGCTGATCCAGATTGGTTTCAAATCTGAGATCCCGGTTGGTAAGAATGCCCACCAGGCGGCGATTTTTTACAACCGGCACGCCGGAAATCCGATATCTGTTCATCAATTCCAGGGCTTCGTAAACTCGATGCTCCGGATCTATGGTAATGGGATCTACTACCATCCCGCTTTCCGATTTCTTGACCTTGTCTACCTCCGTCACCTGACTTTGAATGGTCATATTGCGATGGATGATCCCGATGCCGCCTTCCTGGGCCAAACAGATTGCGGTTCCCGCTTCCGTGACAGTATCCATGGCGGCGCTGACTATGGGAATATTGATGGTTATACGGTTGGTAAGAATGGTGGTCGTATCCACATCTTTGGGCAAAACTGCCGAGGCAGCAGGCAAAAGGAGCAAATCGTCAAAAGTTAGAGCTGTTTCAATATCTTCGTTGAGCATGAAAAAAACCTCCCGTCGGGTGGAATAAGCCTTTGCAGGCTAAGAGTGGGTACTGTTCTCGGTTGTTATGGTTATGTAAAAGCGATGGCCATTCAGCAACAGATAATGGCTGTCCTGCTCGGCATCATATTGTATATGCTCCGCGAGCTGATAGTAGGCAGCCCGGGAAAAACGGGCCGGAAAACCGGGCCCCAGGGTGCAGTAAAGAACATCATCCGCGTTGATTCGCAGTGTTTTGGGATCCAGGCTCTCTTCACTGCCATCAGGCATGGATAAGTGGAAGGCCTCTTCCCCCTGAGCACCCGTTGTATAGGACACCGACTTGATCACAAAGGGAGTATCTTCTACCTCAAGATAGGCGTGCTCCCCGGCGAAGTCGATCAGGTACCTGCCTTCCTCGTCTTGCTTCAGGCTGCGGTACAACAGGTTGACGATATCTTGCCGAAACATTTCCGCGCCCCGGTAATACCAAATTCCCTCCTTGTCAATTCGGATATCACTAGAAGACACCGACACCGGCATATCACACACCCCGCCTTAAAATAATTTCCTGCTGTCCAGCATAATAGTTACCGGCCCATCGTTGACTAGTTCAACCTTCATCATGGCCTGAAATTCGCCGCCTCTGACGCACTTAATTCTTGCCTCCGCCTCAGCGATAAAATAGTCGTAGAGCGCTTTAGCCTGGCGGGGTTCTTCCGCCGACGTAAAAGAAGGTCGGCGTCCTTTCCGGCAGTCGCCTAAAAGGGTAAACTGAGAAACAACCGCCATTTCACCGGCAATGTCACAGAGTGACAGGTTCATCTTGCCTTCGTCATCTTCGTATATCCTGAGATTAATGATTTTTTCGAGGAGATAGTCGGCGTCTGCCGGTTTGTCTTCCCTTTGGATGCCCAAAAAAACAAGGAGCCCCTTTCCAATAGTTGAAATCAACCGTCTGTCAACGGTAATGGTGGCCTTATCCACTCGCTGTAAAACCGCCTTCACCCCCGCCCCTCCCTGAAATGTTCATCCCACCCCGGATATTATAATGGAGAATCGAGTCTTTCTCGCTTGCTCATCCGGCCGTGCATAACGCTTCCGCTCTTTAGCACATAATCAATCTATTATAAAGATTTCAGTGCCGCATCCGTTGTTCATGCGGGGATTAATTATTTTTTGGACAAGGACGAATTCCCCGGAAGTGTTGCTTGAAGAACTGTTTGATTCGTGTTAGAAGGGGACCGGCTACTCATTCAAACGAGAGAAGAAACAGAAAGTTATGCGTCTGCGTTTATATGCTACCGGTTTTGTTCTTGTCCTGGTTTTCGCTTTGGTTGCCTCTGCCACTGCCAAAAAGCCACCTGCGGCTCACTCCGTCAGAAAGCGGGCGACGAAACCAGCCGTTTCTCCCGTTATTTCACGCGATCCTTACATCGGCGCCATCGTGGTTGACTCCGCCACAGGCCGCGTTATCCTTGATGATGAGGCGGATGCTAAAGGGTACCCCGCCAGCGTGATAAAGTTGATGGACCTTTTGCTTGTCCTGGAAAAGGCCAGGCAGGGGACGATCAAATTGACCGATAAGGTCAAGGTTACGGCCGAATCCGTCAATATCGGGGGATCGCAGGCCTATCTCAAGAAAGATGAAAGTTTCACGGTGGACGATTTACTCTATGCCTTAATGGTAAAATCGGCCAATGATGCAGCCGTAGCGCTGGCAATTCATGTTGCGGGCTCGAAAGAGTCCTTTGTGCAATTGATGAACGGCAAAGCGCAGGAATTGGGGATGACATCTACGCGTTTTGTTTCCGTAAACGGCTTGCCGCCCCGCAGGGGGCAGACCCCCGACGTGAGCACGGCACGCGACCTGACGCTTCTGGCGCGGGCTGTTCTTAAGTATCCGGATACGTTACGCTATACTTCGGCGAAGAGTTGTACCTTCCGCAATGGCTCCTTCGCGATGAGCAACCATAATCATCTACTGGGGGTTGTGGAGGGTTGCGACGGCCTGAAGACCGGCTACTTTTCGAATGCCGGCTTTTCGATCGTTGCTACGGCTCAGCGCAATAATTCGCGGATTATTGCTGTCGTTTTGGGAAGCCGCCATCGGCGGACTCGGGACTTAAAGGCCAGGGGACTCCTGGCTCAAGGATTCCAGGAATTGCCAAGGCCCCCAGTCCAGATTTCGGGCGCTATGATTTCCCGGTGAGCAAGTCATAAGATAAATCAAGATGGAAGTCGGGCGGTACGGAAGGATTTCCTGCGCTTCATCTGCCCCATTTCAGCTTCGCATACAACATACCGCAGCCCAAAACCAGGCTAATGCCGTTCCAAATAATAACCGACATCAAGCCCCGCACAATGCCATAAGACAACCAGCAGGCAATGCCGACAACGAAGAAGAGGCTAAAAATCAAACTTATCTCATGGGCACTCTTCAGCTTAAAAAGACGCCATACCTGCGGAATCATGCCGATAGTCGTCAGGAGACCACCAACAAACCCGATTGCCTCTTGCCAATCCAATTCATTCCCCCATTATTGATTGCTTATTCTTACAATACGCTTCCGAAAGAAGCTATGAAAAAAATTTGGCGGCATCCATATTTATTTGTTCCCGCCCTGGATATTGTGCTAAACTAAGGGTCCCGGCGGGGCCGGTACAGCAATTGCCGGTTTCCTTGCTACCGGCGCATCAAGCATAAGAAGGAGCAGGAAAGTATGGAAATTAAGGGGAATATTTTTTTCATTCCGGGCCAGGATGCCTTTCTTCCCGATTCTCATGTTTATGTCATTGGCGATATGAAGACCAAGGACCTTACACTTATCGATGCCGGAATAATGGGAAATGGTTCTTATAAGATAAATTTGCTGGAGAAGGCAGGATTCCAGTTGGAGGACATAAAAAGGATCATTTTGACGCACACCCATATCGATCATATGGGGTGCCTGGCCGAACTCCGAGTCATAATTCCCCATCTGGAATTATGGGTCCATGAAGAAGAAGCCCTGCCTCTCCAAAGAGGTGACGAAAGGACCGTCTACGGCATGGAGGCCTTTAGAAGCCTCTGCCAGACCCAGTTTCATCTGAAGCCGGGCGATTTTTCCTTCCCCGTTCATCGCCAGCTCCAAGGAGGAGAAACACTGGATATTGGCGGCATGGGCTGGGAAGTACTGCACATCCCGGGCCATTCACTGGGCAGTATCGCCCTTTATAATGCCGACGAAAAGGTCCTGATTCCCGGTGATGTGATATACGCAGATCATGCTATCGGCCGTTTTGACTTGCACGGCGCCAGCGGCAGGACTCTACGGGAATCCCTTTTCCGCCTCGCTGAACTGGATGTTGACGTTCTTTTACCTGGTCATAACCGCGTCGCCAGAGATCTTCGACCAGGCTACATCGGCGAAACCGCGAAGGAATGGGAGTCCTATTTAACCTGATCCTCCTGAGTGACGGACATTTTCCTTTACATATAGCGGGGCCGCTATTATCTTAAAAAAAGATACATTCGATGGATGGTTTATAAGAGCTATGGGAAATGAAAAGTCTACAAATTGTATCTTTTGTTTTTTCACGTTTATTTTGCTGTGCATATTTTTGCTGACCGCATTTCAAGCTACCGGTAGCGCAACTGTTTTAGATAAAAAACCCCCTTTTCAGCCGGGGGAAAAATATACTTATTCGGCCAGGTGGGGCGTGCTGCGGGCGGGAGAAGTCACTTTGGAAGTCCTGCCTATGGAGACCATCAATAGTGTTAGAGCCTTTCATTTTGCCATGGTTACGAAAACCAATCGGGCAATCGATCTAGTCTATAAGATTCGTGAGCAGCAGGATTCCTATATCTCCATCGATATGACGCATAGCGTCCTCTATAAAAAAAGAAACGAAGGGAACTACCCGCGCGATGTAGTTATCGACTTTGACTGGGAGAAACTCGAAGCTACCCGATCGAACTTTGGTGAGAAGATGGCGCCCATTGCCATTGTGCCCGGCACATTCGATCCGCTGGCCCTTTTTTTTATCATTCGCCTGCAGGACTTCAAGAAAAGTCCGGTGATTGAAATACCTCTTACTGAAGGTGACAAGAACATCCGCGTGAAAGCGACGGTTGCGCAAAAGGAAAAGATTGAAATTGGCGAAAGGGCCTATGAGACTTTCAAAGTGGTGCCGGATATGGAGCTGCTGGCAGCTCAGGACGTGGTGAAGAGCAGCGATGAGCCACAACTCATAATTTGGTTTACCGCCGATGATAAAAAGCTGCCGGTCAGGATCCAGAGCAAGGCAAAAGTGGGGTATTTTGTTTTTGATCTGATGACAGTTGAGCCGTGACCATCTAAAAATCCAACAGCTCAACCTCGAAGATCAATATGGAATTTGGTGGAATAGGTCCATTGCCTCGTTCGCCGTAAGCCAAATCCGGGGGGATGATGAGCACGCGTTTTTCGCCTTTTTTCATACTGAGCAAAGCCTCATCCCATCCCTTGATCACCCGGCCGGTCCCCACGGGAAACTGCAGCGGCTTGCCGCGGTCCACGGAGCTGTCGAATTTTGTGCCATTGAGCAAGGTTCCCGTATAATGAACAGTGACGACGGCTCCCGGTGCCGGTTTTATCTTGCCCTCCCCTTCTTTTACCACCACCTGCCTCAGGCCGGAGGCTGTGGCGACGGCCTGAGGGTATTTTTTCTTGATTAGGGCTTGATCCCTGGCAATTTGTTCTTCCTTATTTTTTTTCCCCTTTTGACCCGCTTCGGCAAGCAGTCGATCAAATGCCGCTTGATCAGCCTTAAAGGCCTTGGCCTTTTCACCAACCCGGATGATGCGGAGGGTCTTTATGGCATCACCCTGACGGATGGCATTGACCACCATTTGGCCGTCAACCACGCGGCCGAATACTGTATGTTTCCCGTCCAGCCAGGACGTCGGTACATGGGTTATAAAGAACTGACTGCCGTTCGTGCCCGGCCCGGCATTGGCCATCGATAGCATGCCGGGAGCATCGTGTTTGAGCGAGGCATCAAATTCATCGGGGAATCGATAACCCGGCCCCCCGGTACCGTTTCCAGCCGGATCGCCGCCCTGGATCATAAAGTTGGGTATTACGCGGTGGAAGGTCAGCCCATCGTAGAAGGGGGTCCCTTGGCCACGGTTCGATTCCCTGGTCCCTTCGGCCAGGCCGACAAAGTTGGCGACCGTCAAGGGGGTTTTTTCGAATTCCAGCCTGACAATTATATCTCCCTTGGTGGTGGCGAAATGGGCGTAAAGTCCATTCTCCAGCTGTGTTTGTTCCATGGCCATGCTTTCTCCTTTGGTCAGCATAAATAGTGCAAGCAATATCGAGCAAATAAAACATAATTTATATCTCAAGCTTTCTCTCCTCACCTACTCATTTACGTCGTTGCCTTCCTGAATGGCACCGCCGCCGATTATCACTCAGATTAAAACATCCCGGCCGGTAACGCCGTCTCGACCGAACGAAAAGGCCTTACACCTATTTCCCCCTCCCGGTCAAGTATAAAAAAAGGCAGCCCCCGTTATTATTTTTGTAATGGGGGATCGGAAATCACGCCCCTGGGCCATGGTAATTCTCACCTCTTAGCGGGTCATCTTTTCCAGAATTTCCTTGACCCGCTGATTGACTTCTTTACCATCGGCTTTTCCTTTGATGAGCGGCATGAGCTCCTTCATAAGCTTGCCCATTTCTTTAACCTCAGAGATGCCAGCTTTCTCTATTGCTGTATAAACCAGACTGTCGATCTCCTGGGGAGAAAGTTGACGCGGAAGATATTCCTGGATAAATTCTACTTCCCGGCTTTCTTTTTCTGCAAGGTCCACCCTCTTGGCCTTTTCGTATTGTTCTGCCGAGTCTCTTCTTTGCTTTATCATAGTGGAAAGAACCGCCAATATATCCTCTTCACTGAGGTCCCCCCTCCCCCGCTTGGCGATTTCGGCGTTCTTAATGGCGGCCTTCATCATTCTCAGAGTGGAGACGCGCAATTCATTTTTCCGACTTTTGATGCTTGTGACAAGGTCGTCGTTGATCCTGGCAAGAATGCTCATTCTCAATCTCCTTTTAGTAAGTTAGAAATTGCTTCCTATGGTACCACAAATAAGTTGAAAATATCGCCAATAATCTATAGCATAGCCAAACAAGTCTGAGAAAGCAGTCTCAACGCCAGCGGTTGAAGGGAATGCTTGACAAGCAGCAACTTTTATATTTATCTCATGACCGGGAGTGGAAAGTGGCGCAAGTGATTCTGATTGTTGATGATAATCCTGACGATATCGAGCTGACACGGGTAGTCCTTACTGAGATGGGACGGAAAGAGAGGCTGAAGTTTGCTCCCTCCGGTGATGTTGCCCTTCAACTCCTCCGGAGGGAAGACGATTTACCCTCACTGATATTTCTTGATCTCAAGACACCCGGTATGGGCGGCATCGAAACCTTGCGTCAGATAAGGTCAGACGCGCGCTTGCGGCATATTCCCGTTATCATCGTTACGTCTTCCTCCTTTCCCCAGGATGAAAAAGAGGCCTTAGAGGCCGGTGCCGACAGTTACCTTTACAAGGCCTTTGACATTGACAAATTCGGTCGCGATATCAACTCCCTTTTACAACGTTTTTTGAAATGCTAGCAAGTAACTGATAGTGATCAACTGCCAGTACACTTACTATAAACCACTATTGCTTTAACTCTTCAATATTGTAAGATAGGGTGTTTTCATGACAACTGGGTCATAGTAATGCTTCAAGGGCTGATTAAGGTAAAGAGGCGATGGCAAGTACGATTCTCATAATCGATGACAATCCCGACGATATCGAGATTACAAAAATAGTTCTGGCGGAGCTGGGGCGCCAGGAAGAGGTTGCAGCCATGCTGCACGGCAGGGGTGCCCTGGAGTATCTCCGGAAGGGCAATGGCAATGGATTGCCATCCCTGATACTTCTTGACTTGAAAATGCCGGGGCTGAGCGGCATTGATACGTTGCGGCAAATACGTGCCGATGAACAGCTGAAGCACATACCCGTGGTAATTGTCACCTCATCATCCCTGATGGCGGATGAGAAGGAAGCCTACGACGCCGGGGCGGACAATTTTCTCAATAAAGCCTTCAATATTGACCAATTCAGCAGCAATCTTAACGTCATATTAAGACGTTACCTCACAACATAGCAGTTCTTTTACATGCGGCCCCTGCACTGCTCAGGGGAAGATATTGCAGGCCGATAATTAAGCCATACCCCAAAAAGATTGTCAGGACGCTGGAACGCCTATCCGACATCCGGCTGATGGAAAAGGATGTGCCGAATCAAAATGTCAAAATTTGCCCGGCATCCTTGGCCTCTTGCAGAAGAAAATTGGGGGAACCGATAATGCCGTCAACTTCGGGAATCATGTTCCCGCGGGTAACTCCCCAAATGCTTGCTGCCAAGGTACAAACATAGACTTTCACATCGCCCGCCGATTTCAATACTTGCAGTAGAACTCTCAGGTCATGGCATTTATGTTGCTTCAATTTTTCAATAAACTCACTTTTCTGATCGCTGATTGACCCGGGGATATCTATTTTCTCCATATTTCCTTTGATGAGTTTGCTGGCCGCCCAGCCAACGAAGAGGATCCGCACTTTCTTATCGGAAACAGCGGCAATGCTCGCAAAATTGAAAGCATAGAGCAGACTCTCAAAATGGCCGTCCTTCAGGATAAAAGCATAAATATTTTCATTCATAATATTCCTTATTACTCCCTTCCAGTCTTTAAGCCCCTCGAGGCATAGGTCATTTGGCCAGTTTCGCCTTTCCCGCCGTACAAGATTTCAACCGGTTGATAAGTTCTTGATACGCCAATGTGTTCAGCACGTCCTTTTTTTCCGCCCACCCGCGCCGCGCTGCGGATACGCCGTAGAGCATATAATCATACTGGCTCAGCACGTGGGTATCGGTATTGATGACCAAAGAAACACCGAATTCTTTCGCCAACTTTATATGCAAATCACTCAGGTCTAGCCTTAAAGGGTAAGCATTAACCTCCATAGCTACGCCATATTTTGCCGCCTCCTTGAGCACCGTTTCCATATCAATGGCATAGGGGGCGCGCTCGCCGATAATCCTGCCCGTAGGATGGGCGATGACGCTGACGCAGGGGTTCCTGATTGCTGCGAGCATCCTTTTGGTGATCTGCTCCTGAGATTGCTGGAAGCCTGAATGGACGGAGGCGATCACGATATCCAGACCGGCCAGCGCTTCAGCGGGCAGATCGAGATTGCCATCCGAGCGGATGTCGACTTCCGTGCCCTTTAGAATGTGGAACCCGGCGTGCTTACTGTTGGCATCGTCAATGAGCCTGATTTCGTCAGCCAGCCTGGATTCATCCAAACCGTGGGCTACGCCAAGTCCTTTTGTATGGTCGGTAATGGCAATATACTGGTACCCTTTTTCCCGTGCCGTTCTTACAAGCGCATCCAGGTCATGGCTTCCGTCAGACCATTTGGTGTGCACATGGAGGTCGCCCTTAATATCCGCAAGGCTGATGAGATCCGGAAGCATCCCTTTCTGAGCAGCTTCTATTTCACCGGCATCTTCCCTCAGCTCCGGCGGGATGAATGGCAGCTGGAGGGCTTTATATACATCTGTTTCATCTTTCCCGCCGATCTTTTTCTCACCCGGTTCTTGAAATATTCCGTATTCATTGATCTTCAGTCCGGCCCGCACCGCCATTTCGCGCAGTTTAATGTTGTGCTGCTTACTGCCCGTGAAATACTGCAGGGCAGCGCCGAAGGATTCCTCCTCTACAACACGCAGGTCCACCTGGATGCCCTCGTCCGTGACAATTGATGATTTCGTTGGCCCCTGCATCAGAACCCGGCCGACATGGGGAAGCTGAACGAACACTGCCATAACTTTCTCCGGTTGTAGTGAAGCCGTAAGAATATCAATGTCATTCACCGTTTCCTTCCATCTTCTTATGCTCCCGGCCACCTCGATTAAGTCCACCGGCGACCGGCTTTGGATTTGCCTGATTATGTCATCGGCAAGCGGCTTGATACGGCCAAGAGGCCGCCGTTCATTCCCGCGCTTCAGTTGCTCGATGCCTTTGATGATGTTTTCTTCGGTCTTCTTCTGAATACCCGGCAGTCCGGCCAGCTTTCCCTCGCGGGTCACGGCCTCCAGCTCATCTATTCCTTTAATATTCCTTTCTCTGAAGAGCATTTTTGCGGTCTTCGGACCCAGGCCGGGTACGCGCAAGAGTTCAAGCACACCTGCTGGGATCTGCTTTTTCAACTCTTCATGTTTGCCCACCTTCCCGGTCTCCAAATATTCATGCATTTTCCTGATCAGGTCTTCTCCTATGCCGGGGATCGCTTCCAGTTCGGCATCGGACATCGTGGCAATGTCTTTGGGGAGCCCATCGAGATTCAGGGCAGCGCGGCGGTAGGCCCTGATCCGGAAGATATTATCTTCTTTAAGTTCAAGGAGGTCTGCAATTTCATTGAATGTTTTCGCGAGCTGCTGGTTATTCATGATCTTCTCCGCAGAATTGTGTATTTTCAGGCGGCGAGCATTGTTTAGTCGGGCCGGCAAGCGACCGACGGCGGGATCAACTGACCTGGGAAGGAATTATACACAAAAGGATCAGAAAATCATTAATTAATTGGCGAGACTTTCATCGGAGTCAAGGAAGACATAATGTCGGGAACTTAATAATCCTCTTATCGGGCGGATAGGAGAGAGGGCGGCATCAAAGGCGATGATGGTCAAACTGGCAGCGTTTGCAGGGCAGCGGTTGACATCTGGAAAATCTGCTTTTTTAATGCGTCGAAAGAAAAGGGTTTTTCGAAAAAATCAATGGGATATTTCTTTTTCTCCTCGAGGAGCGAACCCTGAAAGGAAAAAATGTCACCACTCATGTAGATCGTCTTAACTTGCGGATTATGCGTGCGAATATCTTCCATCATTTCCAGCCCGTTTTTTCGCGGCATCTGAATGTCCGTAATGACCAAGTCCGGTTCGAAGTGGAGATAGGTGGAATATCCATCGACGCCGTCAGTGGCCAACATTGTCTCGAAACCCTCGCCTTCTAAAGTTTCCTGGATAGTAGCCGCCAAATACGCATTATCATCAACAACTAATATTTTCATCTCTCTACCCCCTGCTCGGTGACAAGAATTTTTTTCTTCTTTCTTAGTCATCACATAGCAAGGGATGTGCCATGTCTCGATTAATAAATAACAATTGAATATTATGGGATATTATTGAAATATCACTTAATCATTGTTTTTCTTGTGAAGGGCTTTTCCTACAAAAGGAGCAGGTTATTCCCTCCATTGTCGGCCAATGATTCGGCTATTCCCTTTGTCTACCCATCTTTTCCTTTATCTTTTCGAGTGTGTCGAGATAGATCGCCGATTTTGACGGATTAAGCTGCAGCGCGCGGAGAGCCAGGCGGTGAGCCTCTGCCAGATTCTTTCCGGAACTGAAGTAAAGCCAGGCCAGGTTGTTACAGGCATCGGCGTTCTCGGGGTCTTCCTCCAGTGTTTGAAGATAGTGCTTTTCGGCAGAAGCGATTTCGCCGCGCGTGAAATACAGATTGCCCATGTAAAAATGGGCAAGAGGAAGATGCGGGGCCGCCTGCTGGTATTCCTTGAGGGCAGCGTCAAACTCTTGCGCTTTCTCATAGGAAAGCCCAAGCGTCAGATGCTCCTGGGGAGAGAGGGGATCACTCAGGACAATGATTCTGGGAAAGGTGCAGCCGGACAATAAACTGAAAAAAGCCAAGAAACAAATGACGGCGAAGGAAATTCTCTTAATCATGGACGTTCAATTAGCAGCGTAAGAAAGCCGGCCCTCTTCCATACCTTCAGAAATTCGTCCCTCGGCATGGAGAGCTGGCGATTATTTCCCGAGTTCACAATGAAACCCTCGCGATAATAACCGGTAATGACGAGAAAATGTCTCTTCTCATAAACCCAGTAGCCGTGATCGACAAGTGCGATTAACGGCTTACCCTTTTCGACATTATCCTTCACATCCTCTTCACTGCCCGCATACCTGCGGACTTTAAACCCTTTACTTTCGGCAAAAAAGACCATATCCCAATCCAGGGTGCCGCGGGCTGTTGCGCTGAATATTGCCGCAGCAATCTGCGCGGGAGTTACGTCAGTACCGTGAAAATTCAGGACCGCAGCCAGGGATGAGGGGCCGCACTGATAATCATCCTGGGGATGAAAGGGGACCTCTGGTATCGAACGGGCGGCGGCGCCGTGTTCGCCCGTGAGCACCGGTGCTGTAGAACAGGCTGTTATGAGCGGCAGCAGCAGCAATAGAAAAAGGCGGAAAATCCGTTTTTTTGTCTTTCCCGCCTTTTCTTTTCGTACCGGGGAACCACCTCTAAGAATCATCTAATTATGACCTTATGCCCCGTAAGCTGAAGCAGCAGCACCACCAAGATGGCAATAACCAGCAGAACCACAATGATGCCCAAGCCGTCATCACCGGCCACCTGCAAATCGTCGAGGTTCAGTGCCAGTTGATGAAGTTGCTGGTCGCTCAGCCGCTCAAGACGTGACTTCACCTCATTGGCTGTAAAACCGAGCTTTTCCAGTCGCTCCCGGACCATCTTGGACTCGATTGTTTTTTGGATGCTGCTCATGTCCTGGACCCGGTCCGACGCTGGATTGATTAGCTCGGACGGCACCAGCCCGGCCTCAACTCCCGGCGCTATACCCAGGACCAGCATGGCCAATACCAGTTGCCAGGCAATCAGTCTAAAAAAAGCTATCCTCAATGTCTTCACCTCCCTTCAAAATGTAATGGTTAAAGCTGCACTTGATCCTCTTGTTGAAAAAGTAACGGATACCGGCGAAGTAAATTCTGCATTATTATAATCATCACCTCGGCGAATAATCAAGAGGCGCTGATGGGGAACAGTTGTTTTTAATAGCTGGCTTAGGAAGATCTTAGATCGTAACATTTTTCGATACGGCTGGCAGTGCTGTCTGCCGGAGATCTAACTCACCGCCTCCCTGAATCGAAACGAATAAGGAGTATACTGAGAGGTAAACCCCTTTGTTTTCTGGAGGCGGCAACCAGACTCGAACTGGTGAATAACGGTTTTGCAGACCGCTGCCTTAGCCACTTGGCTATGCCGCCGGTTGAAGATGATTGGAGCGGGCGAACGGATTTGAACCGTCGACGTCCACCTTGGCAAGGTGGCACTCTACCACTGAGTTACGCCCGCTTTGATTTACGCCGCGAAATATAACAAATAAAATATTTTTGTCAACAGGAATTTGCTTTTCGCTGCGTTCTCTTGACGGTTATTTCAGCAATTCAGCTATGTTGGGGCCCCATTTTTCCCGTACCTGCGCCCGCATATCCAGGCTGAAACGGTTGGCCATGGGAAAGCGGTCCCGCCAGGCAAAAGGCTTGCAGGCGTCAATGAGCATTTTTCCGATCGTGAAGTCGCCTTTGTCGCGCTTTTCCGGCGACACCCGCGGATCTAAATCCGAGGTCCAGGAGTTGTTAAGGGTCTGCACCGACTCCGAGGGGTCAACCCGCGTACACATTGCCCAAAGCACCTGCTTGAGATCCAGGACGTCAATATCTTCATCCACCGCCACGAAGTAACGGGCCATGCTGGCGCCCGAATGAAGCCCGGCGATGGCTGTCAGCGCCTGCAGGGCGTGTCCCGGGTACCTCTGCTTCAGCGAAACCACAATGAACAAGGTATGGCAATGGCACCAAACGCCTTGAACATCGGTTATGCCCGACTGCTCCAGGTGTTCCCAGATGCGGGCCGTGAAAAGCGGAATTCCGTAACGCTGGGTGATTGGCAAGAGGGGCGGGCTGCCGAGCAGGATAGGATCATCGCGGTGCATGACGCGCTTGACGCGCACTACGCACTCTTTGCCGCTGTGGGTATAGTAGCCCGGCCACTCCCCGAAAGGACCTTCTTCGTGCGACTCTTCCTCGGGAGGCGGAATTTCTCCTTCCAGAACGATTTCCGCCGTCGCCGGTACGGGCAGGCCGGTCAAAGAAGCCCTGATTACCTCAACCGGCGCCCCCCGCAATGCGCCCGCATAATCGTATTCACAAACGCCGGCCCTCGCAGCCGATGGCGAAGCCATCCAGGTTACGGGCTCGCAACCGAGGACGACAGCTATGGGGCAGGCGCGTCCCGTCTGCCAATATTTTGCCGCAATTTGCTTGCCATGATGATGAC
>ORJL011242450.1_pt1 | contig 27648 bp, 21 predicted proteins | sample 1779941 | NCBI WGS metagenome assembly ORJL01 (sample SAMEA104232317, study PRJEB22302) | groundwater metagenome | biome: forest; feature: aquifer; material: groundwater | place: USA | collected 2011-08-07 | depth 5.8 m
CTAGTGGGACTTCAAACTTGATCCGCAGGGTTGGGCCGGCCGCTTTTCGCGCCGGGCTTCGTTGCTCGTCGTCGGCGATGCTCCCGGGCATCGCCTCCTCCTCGCGCCTCGCCGGGCGCGAAAACCGTCTCGGCCGAACCCAGCGTTTCAAGCTTGAAGGCCCACTAGGCTAAGCAGGAACGCAGAACGCGTTAACCCCAGTGCCAGCCTGACGTCCAGTCTCGGCAGCCGGCGCTGACGGCCCGTTCCCGTTCCCGTTCCCGCGCCCGAGTTTCGGGAACGGGTACGGGAACGGAAAGGGTTGAATCATTCTGCCCTCCAACTTAGCCCGGAATAGGCCCCCGGCCTCCTTGCGGCGTACTGTAGCCCGGCCTCGGGCCGAGTGCCGCGCCGGACTTTTGTTTGCGCCGAGTGCCCCAGCCACCGGAGCCCCCGCGAGGCGTCCCGGCGTATCGGCGGGGCCGGGCTTTTTCCTTGCATCGCGCTCGATACCTCACTATCATCTGCACACGGGTTGACCCGACGATTCTTGCCCGTCGCGCGCGGTCATCGCATTCGACTCCGGGCGACCACCGACGACGACCCTGATGCAGGGACACGTGCGAATTTGGTCCGTCGGTCGCAACGAAGATGATGCTCATCGGCGGTGCCCGCCCCGCGAGGCGCCGGTATCCCCGTCCGTGCTGCGAACGCTCGTATTTCGGTAGGATCTGAGGAGCAAATGCGATGAAAAACATGCTCGCCATCGTGGTGGCGGTAGGTCTGGGCTTGGCGGCGGTCGTGCTGGTGCGCGACTACCTGAACACGCGCGAGCAGGAAATCCGTGGCCAGGTCGTCGAGATCGTCATCGCCCGCGAGGAGATCCCCGCCGGCAGCGAGATCACGCTGGAGTACATTGCCAAGGACGACCGCCTGAAGCGGTACATCGACGACGATACCGTAATGGCGAATCAGCTGCAGGAACTCCTCGGCCAGCGCCTGAAGGTGAGCAAGGCGAAGGGCAGCCCAATCCGCTGGTCGGACACCGGCGGCGGCGGCGCACAGGGGTTCGCCGACATGGTCCCCCTGGGGAAGCGCGCGGTCACGCTGAATATCGACGCTCTGTCCGGCATCTCCGGCATGCTGCGGCCGAACGACAAGGTCGACATCATGCTGCAGTATACGCCCATCAAAGACCTCACCTCGATGGGCACCGCCAAGACCGTGATTCGCTATTTCATGCCCAACATTTCCATCCTGGCACTCGACCGCACCACCGGCAAGGAACTGCGCGGCATGCCCGTACTGGGCGCCGGCACCGGCAACGAGGGCGTCTTCGGCTCCGTGACCTTCGCCGTCAAGCCCATCGAGGCCGAGATGCTCGTCTTCGCGGAGTCCCAGGGTACTACCCGGTTCGTCCTGCGCAATCCCAAAGACGACGGCCCCCTCGAGGGCGCCGTGCCCATCGACACCGAGAACTTCCAGGAACTCCTGGACACCATGAGCCCGAAGTAGCTGCGCGCCTTCTGCGAGAGGGGGGGCCATGCCGAGCTTGCTATTGAGAGAACGCGGGAACGCGGATCGAGTTCTCGATCTGAGCAAGAACCGCTTCCTGATCGGGAAGCGGGAGGACTGCGACCTCGTCCTCGATCGTCATAATATCTCGCGCACCCACTGCGAGATCCTCCAGCACAACGGACAGTACGTGGTTCGGGACCTCAACTCGGCCAACGGCACCTGGGTGAACGGGGTCAAGATCACCAGCCCCGTGTTCCTGGTCAACGGCACCGCGATCCAGCTTGGCGACTACACGCTCGTGTTTGCCGACCAGACGGGGGTGCCCGCACCTTCCGGACCGCCGCCGGGCCCGTCGGTGCTGGGCAATTCGCCGCAGCGCGGCTCCGCCTTCGGCAATCAGCCCTCGACGGTGCGCGGGACCCCATCGCAGTTCGCCCCGCCCCCGCAACCCGGCGCACCGGCCTTCTCGCAATCGCCCGCCGGCGCACCGGCCTTCTCCCAGCCGCCTGCGGGGGCCCCGGCCTTCTCCCAGCCGCCGGCCGGCGCTCCGGCGGTTCAACCGCAGCACTCTCCGCAGCCGCCGGCCTCCGCCCCTGCGCAACCCGCCGCAGAACTGCCTTCGATGGCCGCGACCCGGGACACCGCCGACGCCACGCCGGTGATCCCGGCAGACATCAAGAAGAAGATTCACGGCCGCCTGATCGAGCACCGCGGCTTGAAGAACATCGATATTGCCAAGATGCCCGAGGAAGAGACCCGCACCCGCACTCGCGACGCCGTCCTGCAGATCATGGATTGGATGTCCGCCGAGATCGCCGAGTGGATCCCCCGAGACCTCCTCCTGAAGGAGATCATCGACGAGGCCCTCGGCCTCGGTCCCCTCGAGGATCTGCTCGCGGACGACTCGATTTCGGAAATCATGCTCAACAACTGGGACAAGATCTTCATCGAGCGCAAGGGGAAGATCGTCCTCTCCTCCAAACGCTTCACCGACAATCAGGCCGTGCTGAACTGCATCCAGCGCATCCTGTCGCCAATCGGACGCCGAATCGACGAGTCCAGCCCGATGGTCGACGGCCGTCTCAAGGACGGCTCGCGCGTCAACGCCATCATTCATCCTCTCTCCGTTTCCGGACCGACCCTGACCATCCGGAAATTCATGAAGAAACGCCTCGGCCCGGAAGATCTCATCAAGTTCGGCAGCATGAATTGGGACATGGCCAACTTCATCCAGATCGCCGTCGAGTCCCACAAGAACATCGTCATCTCCGGCGGTACCGGCTCCGGCAAGACCACGCTGCTGAACGTCATGGCGGGGTTCATTCCGCCGGATGAGCGCATCATCACCGTCGAAGACTCCGCCGAGCTCCGCCTCCCGCAGGAGCACGTCATCACCTTGGAAGCGAAGCCGCCCAATATCGAAGGCGAGGGCGCGATCCCCATTCGCAAGCTGGTGATCAACACCTTGCGCATGCGGCCCGACCGGATCGTGGTCGGGGAATGCCGCGGTGGCGAAGCGTTCGACATGCTCCAGGCGATGAACACGGGCCACGACGGCTCGATCACCACGATCCACTCGAACACGCCGCGTGACTGCATCGCCCGCATGGAGAACCTCGTGCTCATGGCCGGCATGGACATCCCGGCCAAGGCGATCCGGGAGCAAATCGCTTCGGCGATCCACATCATCGTCCAGCAGTCGCGTATGTCCGACGGCAGTCGCAAGGTGACCTACATCACCGAGGTGACGGGCATGGAGAGCGGAACCGTGACTCTGCAAGACATTTTCCTGTTCAAGCAGCAGGGAATCGGGCCCGACTTCAAGGTCCGGGGGATCCATAAGGCCACAGGCGTCGTTCCCAAGTTCTACGATGAGCTCCGCGAACGCGGGAAAAAACTCGACATGAAAATATTCCAGGGCTAGCCCCGAGTGATCCATGGAGCCGCTTGGCGGCTGCATGAAAAGTTCGCCCGCGGCCTGCTGACTGCGCTTGCAAACAGGCCGACGGGCGCGACGCGGCCGGTACCGACCGGACGCACACGCGGTGCCTGGATTTGGGGTAGACTGGTTTCAAGTTCTTGACCAAGGTGCATCATGACCGCGATCCTGGCCGTCACCTTCCTGGCGGTGACCCTTTTCATAATGCTCGGCGGCCTCCTCTTCACCCGTCGCTGGGAGACCTACGAGGAGAAGTACCTCCAAGAGTCCGAACGGACCCTGCAGTCGATCTTCATTTCCATCCCGCCCCAGCAGCTTCTCTATATATCCTTCGTCACGATGATCTTCCTCGGCGGGGTGGTGTATTTCATGTTCAACTCTCTACCCATGGCCACGACCTTCGCGCTGCCCGGCTTCTTCGCTCCGCACGCCCTCCTTTGGTTCCTGAAGAAGCGCCGCGTCGACGTTTTCGGTCAGCAGCTCGTCGACAGCCTCGACAATATGTCCAACTCCCTCAAGGCCGGCTACAGCTTGCCGCAGTGCTTCGAGCTCATCGGCCGCGAGATGCCCGCCCCCATCAGCCAGGAGTTCCGTATCCTCAACCGGGAGTTGCGGCTCGGCCTGCCCATGGACCAGGCGCTGAAGAACATGCACACCAGGATGCCCACCGACGATCTCGATCTGGTCGTCACCGCGGTCCTGATTTCGCGCGAGCTCGGCGGCAACCTGACCGAGGTCTTCGAGAGCATCGCCAACGTCATCCGCGAGCGATTCCGCGTCGAGGGCAAGATCAAGTCGCTCGCCGCGCAGGGAAAGCTCCAGGGCATGGTCGTCTCGTGCATGCCGCCGCTCATGGGCTATGCCATCCACCGCGTCAACCCCGAGCTGATGAAGCCGATGTACACGACGCTTCCCGGCTGGGGCCTGATGATCATCATTGCCGTCCTCATCTATATGGGCTACTACTTCATCCAGAAAATCTGCAACATCGATATCTAGCCCGACGCCGGCCCACCCGGCCGTCGGCGCGCCGTACGGTCGTAGGGCGCCGGGCAGGACCGTACGACTGCGATCAGCCCAGGAGGCCAGCGCGGGATCAAGATCCGGGAGCCGAGCGTCGGCGATCGTTCGGAAAGGGATGGCATCCGACGATCCGAGAGTCCGGTGCGGGAAGGAGACGACATGGGTCCGTTGACCATTTCGCTGATGGCCGGCGTGAGCGGGTTTCTCATCGTCTACGCGGTCTACAGCATCAACCGCTCCGCGGTCGAGAAGGGCAAGACCGTCCAGGACGAGACCGAGCTGGCGCAGCAGAGCGCGGCGCTCAAGCTCGTTCTGCCCTACATCCGCATCCTCCGCGGCCTCGCCCCGCCCCTGCTCCTCACCGAGGTCGGCGGCAAGCGCAAGACTCGCAGCTTCGGGCTCTTCACGATCATCTGGGACAGCTTCGCCAAGAAAATCCACCGCTGGCTTATCACGGCGGACTACCCCCTCAACCTCACCACGGTGGACTTCTACGGGATCCTGTTCTTTTCCATCTTGCTGTCCGGCGGTATCTTCGCCTACCTGTACTGGCTGATGGGTGGGGCCTGGGTTGGCCTCATCGCCGTGGGAGCGGTCGCCTACCCGATCGCCTGGCTCGGCGAAAAGGCCGGGAAGCGCCAGAAGGAAGTCCTGCGAACGCTGCCCTACGCGCTCGACCTGCTCACCCTCGCGATCGAAGCGGGCCTGGACTTCAACGCCGCGCTGCCGCGCATCATGCCCAAGCTCGGGACCAACGCGCTCGCCGTCGAGTTCGGACGCATGATGCGCGAGATCCGCATGGGCCGGCCGCGCCGGGAAGCCCTCCGCGAGATCGCCCATCGATGCGACGTCACCGACCTCACCGTGGTGATCTGCGCCATCGTCCAGGCGGACGAACTCGGCACCAGCCTGGGGCCGATCCTCCGCATCCAGTCCGACATGATCCGCACGCGCCGCTTCCAGCGCGCGGAGAAGCTCGCCATGGAGGCACCCGTGAAGATGCTCTTCCCGCTCCTCGCATTCATCTTCCCGACCGTGTTCATCATCATCTTCGGACCGATCGCCATCAAGTTCATGTACAACCCCGGCAAGTGATCGCGGCCCACCGGAATGCCCAGGACTTTGGTCAACCTGGACAATGGAGCCGTGATTTCGTGTACCATGGAGGAGGCGCGCGCCTTCTGGGTGCGCATGCGGGGCCTGCTGGGCCGGACGGAGTTTCCTTCGGGCAGCGCCCTGCTGATCGCAGACTGCTCCAGTATCCATATGTTTTTCATGAAATTCCCCATTGACGTGCTGTTCGTCGATGATCGGTTGCGGGTGCTCAGGATCGTACCGGACTTGCCGGTCTGGCGCTGGGCTTCGTGCCCACGGGCGTGCTCGACGGTAGAGTTGCCCGCGGGAACCGCCGGCCGATTGGGAATCCAGGTTGGACACCGCTTGGAAATCCGAGAGTGACCGCCATGAACGCGAGACTCTGGGTCGAAGAGGGTCAGAAGGAAGTCCCGCTCGGCGATGGCCCGTTCATCATCGGCCGCAGCGAGGGATGCAACCTCGTGCTCAAGGGAAACGGCAAGGCCTCCCGCAAGCACGCCGAGATCCGGTATCAGGACGGGCGCTATTCCATCACCGACCTGGGAAGCCATAACGGCACCCAGCTCAATGGCCAAAAGGTAATGGAACAAGTCCTCGGCGACGGCGATACCGTCCTCATCGGCGGCGTTACCATGCGCTTCATCCAGCCCGGCGCGCCTCGCAGCGCCCCGGCTCGCCCGCCGTCCTCCCCTGCCCACGCGCCGGTTCCGGCCCACGCCCCCGCGCCGCCCCGCGCCGCCGCCGGCCCCGGCTACTCCGCCCCCCCTCCTCCGCCGCCCCCGCCCCGGCCGCGCCTCCCCCGCCCCCCCCCCCCCGCCGCCCATGCCTCCGGGAGGCGGAGGCTGGCCTGCTCCTCCGCCGCCGGCGTATGCTCCGCCGCCGATGCCTCCGGGCTACGGCGCCCCGCCCCCGCCGGGCTACGCCCCCTCACCGTTCGGCGCGCCCGCGCAGGCAGCCACCGCCCCCCGACCGGGCGGGAGCTTCATGGGCGGGCCCCAAGCCGCAGGCAGCGACGGAACTCAGTTCGTCGACATGAACGCAATGATGCAACCCCGCGCCGCCGGCACCGACGGCACGCAGTTCGTGGACATGGAGTCCCTCGCCTCGGGCAAGCCGGCATCGGCCGAAGGGGGTCAGACGGCGGGAAAGCCCAAGGGCCTCAAGTTGCTGGCGATCGGGGGCGGCGCGGTCCTGCTCTTCTTCGGCGTCATTCTCATCATCCCGACGCCCAAGCCTCAGGGCCCCACCTTCCCCCCAGGACAGGACTACGCCCGGCTCAAGATGGAGGTCGAAGCGTTCGCCTACGTGGCACTGGAGCACCTGGAGATGAAGGTCGAGAATCCCGAAATCTGCAGCGCCATCTCCAACCGTGAGGCCCTGAACGAAATCGTAGTCAAGGGCCTCAAGGCGGGCGAAACCCGCGTCGCGGTCAAGGTCGACACCAACCTCTGGTACATCCTCCCCGTCGCTGTCATGCTGAAGGAGGAATGGCCTCCCCGCTGGACCGACGAAGACCGCCTCCGGGCCGCGGAGAAGCTCAAGGCGGAGGCGGACTCGCTCTACCGGGAAAAGGACAACGTGACCGAAAACCTCGTCCCGGCCTTCTACCGGTATCGCAAGATCATCCGGCTCTACGACAACTGCAAATTCCACCCGCCGGCCCCCTACGAGGAATCCAAAGACCGGGCGATCGAGCTGGAGCACCAGATCAAAGAGAGCGAAAAGGGCCTGGTCACCACCTTCTATCGGAATTTCCGCACCGCACAGTACGGTAATGCCCGCACCCAACTCGAAGACCTGCTCATCCTTTTTCCGGAAGACGGGACGGATCAGGACATCATGGCCCAACATGGGAACAAGGAGAAACACCACCAGTACTTCCTCCTCGGTCAGCGGTTCGCCGAGGTCATCCGCAGTTCCGGGCGCGGAAGCTAGTGTCCCGTCCAGACGGAGTTCCGTCAGAAAACTCAGGACGGGCCGGCGGAGCCACGGGGCCGCAGGCGCGCGGCGAGACGACCAAACGATGCCGCCGAGCCGCGGAGCCGCGAACACGGAGACGTAAGGGGTCGGATCCGGCGATGGGGTTCGAACTCGCGCGCGCGGGCAACGATCTCCGAGCCAGGAGTTTCGCGCGTCGCTGGCGCTGTCCGTCCAACCGGGCGGTATTGCCCGCGTTCGCGTGCCCCGGCGGGGATGCCCTGGTTCGGGCCGCCGCAAATGCCGCAGAATTCTTTCCGCAGGGTCTACCGTCGAACCCGAGGATTTGGTAGAATCGTGGCGCGCGGGATCCCTGCGTTTCCGCGCCGGTTTCGTGTTTCGGCCCTGCCGCTTTGCTGCCGGAAGTGGGCCGAACGGGGCGTTCGTTTGAGGGGTTGAGCTGGCCATGAAGTTCACCTACGAAGAGGACGGCGACAATCGCGACTACGTGGTCAATGGGAATCAGGTCCGGATCGGACGCGACCCGGAAGGCGAGATCATGACCAAGAACCGGTCTGTTTCGCGGAAGCACATCACGTGCACCGTCGAGAACGGCCAGTTGGTCGCCCACGACGAAGGCAGCGCGAACGGGATGTTTGTGAACGACGTCCGAGTCACCGAGGCCGTGCTCAAGGACGGCGACGTGCTTCGGGCCGGACAATTCGCCATGACCTTCTCCGCGGGCGTCGCCGCGCCCGTCGGCGGCGGTTTCCTGTCCGCGGGGCCGAAGCAGGACATGGACGGGACCATGGTCGACATGGCGTTCGGCGGGGCCGCGGAAATTCCCCAGGCGCCGCCTCCGCCCCAGCACGACATGGCCGCCGCCTTCGCCCAGGCCGCTGCCGCCCCCATGGCGGTCGCCGCGCCGCCCATGCCCGCCTACGCTCCCCCGCAACCGGCCTTCGCGCAGCCCCAGCAGGCCTACGCTCAGGCTCCCTACGCGCCCCCCGGCGGCGGCTACCCGCCCGCTCCCGGCGGCTATCCCCCGGCGCCCCCGTACGGCGCTCCGCCGGGGGGACCGCCCATGCCCGGCGGCTTCCCGCCTCCCCCTCCCGCTGCGGCCGTCGGAGCGGGCACCGCGCTCGGCACCGTCAAGATCACCAAGGGGATGGAACCCAAGAGCTTCGAGCTCCGCGCCGGGACCAAGATCACCATCGGCAGCAAGGAAGACAACGTCATCGTCATCTCCGGCGACGGCATCTCCCGCCACCACAGCGAGATCTTTCCCCGCGGCAAGGAATGGGTGATCAAGGACCTCGGTTCCAAGAACGGCACCTACGTCAACGCCCAAAAGGTCACTGAGCGCCCGCTCGCCAGCAACGACGTCATCGCCATCGGCTCGATCCAGCTCAAATTCAATCTTGCTGGGGCCGGAGGTGGCAAGGGCGGCGATGGCGGCGATGCCGCGAAAAAGAGAAAGCTCCTCATGTTCGCGGGAGCGGGCGCGGTCGCTCTATGTGTGGTCATGGTCCTGGCCATGAGCGGCAATGGAGCAGGGACCGGCGGGCCGAAGGCCGGCGCCGGCAACACCGGCCCCGGACCCGATCAGCCCAACCCCGGCGGAGGCGTCTCCCCTGAGAAGCTCAGCCTGATGATCCAGAAGGTGCTCGACACCTACAACCAGTCGCTCCGCACGCGGTTCCTCGATCCCACGCTCAACGGCCAGGCTTCCAGCCTGCTCGCCGAGCTCAACAGCCCCAACGTCATGCCTCCCGCCCACCTGGACAAGCCGGCGATTTCGCGCCTGGCCTCGATCCTGACCGAGTGCCAGAACAAGCAGCCGAGCTACGCCGAGATGAACTGGAAGGAGATGGAGCAGCGCGCCATCGAACTGCGCAATTACCCCGCGGTCGGCAAGCTCGCCGACAAACTCATCGAGTGGGTCCGCGCCGAGAACACCGCCAAGGGCCACATGGGCGACGGCAAGGACTACATGCGCAGCAACCGCCACGACGAGGCGTTCTCCTCCTTCAAGAAAATCGACCAGGAAAGCGTCTACAACAAGGAAGCCTCCAACAAGATGCTCGAGCTCAAGGGCATCATCACGGATCGGACCGCGCGCGAAGCGAACCAAAAGGTCCGCAGCGGCGACTTCCAAAGCGCGCTCGACGAGATCAACCGAGTGCTCAACATCTTCGAAGGCAAGTACCCGGACGTCCTCGTCACCCTCAACCCGCTCAAGAAAGAGTGCGAGAAGAACCTCAAGTACCAGAACCTCGTGTCGGAGGCCGAGATCCTCATCGCCCAGAAGCGGCTCGATGACGCCGAGGCCAAGCTCCTCTCGATCGACCTCGGCGCGCCCCCCTCGGTCCTCACCAAGGTCGAACGGCTCAAGGAGGACATCGGAGTCCAACGCGCCATGAGCGCTGCCAACGAACGCTACTCGCAGGGCGACGGCAAGGCCGCGATCCAGATCCTGCAGAACGAGACCCACCCTGAGCTCGTGAAGCTGCGCACCAAGATCCAGAAGGTCGTGGACGCGACCACCGCGGCGCAGAACGCCACCGCCAAGAACCTGTTCGATGAAGCCAAGCGCCACTGGGGCGAGGTGCTCGGTCTCGAGCCCGACGAGAAGAACCGCTACCATACGGAGGCGGTCAAGAACTCCGACGGCGGTCCCACCGCCTCCGACGCCGCCAAGCGGGAGCACGATCGCGGCTTCGAGGCCCAGCAGGCGGACCAGCTCGCCGAGGCGCGCCAGCACTATGACAAGGCGATGGAACTCTTCCCCAACTACCAGGATTCCGTCAGCGCCATCAAGCAATTCGTGCGCGACGCGCAGAAGAAGTACAACTTCGACCGGGCCGATTTCCAAAAGGGCAAGCTGACCCTGGATGTGATCATCCCGAAGTGGGAGAACGTGCTCGGATTCCTGCGCCCCTCCGACGGGCCGATGTACAACCAGTACAAGGACGGGCTGGAGAAGCTGAAAACCACGGGAAGATTCTGACGTCCGCCGCGCCGGGACCCCGCGACGCCGTGCGGGGCCCGCGCGGTCCTGGGCTCGCCGTGCCGCCCGTCCGGCCGGCTCCACGCCACGCGGGGATCTCGCGACCGCCATGATGCGCATTCCGGAACGCATCGGAAAGTACAAGCTCGTCTCCGAGCTCGGCGCCGGCGCCATGGGCGTCGTATTCAAAGCCCAGCAGGAGTTCATCAGCCGGATCGTCGCCATCAAACTCCTCGCCCAGGACGCCGAAAGGGCTGATCCCGCCCTGGTCCAGCGTTTCCGCAACGAGGCCCTCGCGGCCGCCAAGGTCATCCACCCCAACCTCGTCACCGTGTACGGCGTCGGCAGCGACGCCGGCTTCCACTACATCGCCATGGAGTTCGTCAACGGCAAGCCCCTCGACGCGGAGCTCTGGAAGGACGGCTGGAGCGTCCTCGACATGATCGGATTCATGGCCCAGGCCTCCGGCGCCATCGCCGCCGCCCATCAGGTCGGCATCGTCCACCGCGACATCAAGCCCAAGAACATCATGGTCGACAACGAGGGCATCACCAAGGTCCTCGACTTCGGCATAGCCCGCGTCGACGAGAAATCCCAAGTCACCCGGATCGGCACCATCATGGGCAGCCCGCCCTACATGTCCCCCGAGCAGTCGCGCGGCGAGAAGGTCGACCGGCGCACCGACATCTTCTCCTTCGGGGTGGTCATGTACGAGGTCCTCAGCGGCGGCACCCGCCCCTACACCGCACCCGACACCCGGCAACTCATCCTCGAGCGCCAGAAACTCAAGGCGCCTCCGCCCCCGGTCTCTCTCATCAACCCGCGGATTCCCCACTACATCGACAATATCATCAACAAGTGCCTCTACGGCGAGTGCGCTCGGCGCTACCACTCCGCCGATGACATGCAGGACGACCTGCAGCTCGCCATCTACCTCCTCGACAGCAAGAAGGTCTCCTGCACCGTCCTCTCCGACGTCGTCAAGAAGGCCCAGGCGACCAGCATCACCATCCCGTGGAAGCGCATCTTCATCGCGCTCTTCGGCGCCCTCCTCCTGTTCCTCCTCGGGATCTCCATCGTCGTCCCCTACGCCTCGATCGCCTTCTTCATCACCGTGCTGCCGCTCGCCATCGTCTACAAGGCCATGCGGATCGGCAAGCGCGGCGCCCCGACCAGGGGCGGCGCCCGCGCCTGATCCACCCGGAGGTCTTCCCGAATGCCGGTCCTCACGGTCGAGAAAGGCCCCAACGCGGGAAAGCGTTACAAGTTCGACGGCGACGTCTTCTTCGGCAGCGATCAGCGCGCCCAGATCCACATCCCCGACCGCCAGGTTCTCCCCCGCCACGCCCGCATCACCCGGAAGGGCGAGCAGTTCTTCATCCAGGACCTCACCAACACCAACACCGTCGCGGTCAACGGCCGCATCATCAGCCGCGAACGCCCCATCGCCTTCGGCGACAAGATCCGCATCGGCCTCACTTGGTTCGCCTTCGAGCCTGATGGAGGCGTGGCGGCCGCCGCGCCGGCCCAGGCCCCAGGCCGCACCAGCCAGGCCCCGCGCGCCGCCAAGCCGGCCGCGCCCGCGGCTCCCCCCGCCGCCTCCGGCAGCGTGGTCCAGAACGTCCTCAAGGACTACCAAATCCTCGAAGAGCTCCCCAAGCAGGGCGTAGGGGACCTCTACCGAGCCAAGGAAATGGCGCTCGACCGCGTGGTCATGCTGCGCATCCTCCCGCCCGGCCTGATCGGCGACAATCCCGGCGTCGAGCGCAAATTCCGCGAGGAGGTCCAGGCGATCGTCAACCTCAATCACGAGAACATCGCCAAGCTCCTCGACTTCGGCATGCACTCGAACTACATCTACTACAGCACCGAGGTGATCGAGGGGACTTCGCTCGAGCTCATGATGACCACCGACGGCGCGTTCACCTATGAGCGCGCCCTGCTCATCGCGCGCGACATGGCCCGCGGCCTCGAGCACGCCCACCGCCGCCGCGTCGCCCACCAGGACCTCAAGCCCAAGAACATCACCATCTCCGTCGATCGCGTCGTCATCACCGATTTCGGTCCCACCAAGGTCCTCTCCGAGATCACCAGCGACGGCATGACCAGCGTCGGCCTCGTCGGCAGCCTGGAATACGCCTCCCCGGAACAGTGCTCCGCCGGCCAGGTCGACCACCGCACCGACATCTACTCCCTCGGCGTCATCCTCTACCAGATGCTCGCCGCCAAGCTCCCTTTCGAGGGGGAGACCCCCTACGACCTGATCGAGGGCCACATCTCGGGCGTACCCACGCCCCTCTCAAAATGGCGGCCCGACATCCCCGAGCCGATCGAGCGCATCGTCACCACCGCCCTCCAGAAGGACCCCGCCAAGCGATACCAGGCTTGCCGCGAGTTCATCTCGGATATCGAGAACTGCATCCGCGACCTCGAGCTGATCAAGAACATCGAGTCGGAGCAGGAAGACATCATTTGGATGATCGGCAAGCTCATCAAGGTCAACATGTTCGTCTCCCAGATCGAGGACAAGATCCGCCACTTCACCCTCGTCGACATCGGCGACAGCACCGAGGAGCGGGTCTACAAGCTGGTGAAAAAGATCAACAGCTTCGCCTACCGCTGGTCGGTCGTCGTCTTCGTCGTCGGCCTCTACGTGAGCATGTTCTTCGTCACCGCCAAGTTCCTCAAGTCCATACTCCCCTCGCCATTCTGAAATTCCTGCGCCCGCGGAGGGAGCGATGCATCGGGTCCTTGTCACCGGCGGCTGCGGATTCATCGGCTCCAACTTCGTCCGCTACCTGCTCGCCACCGATCCCGGGGTCCACATCGTCAATCTCGACACCCTCACGTACGCGGGCAACCCGGAGAACCTCGCCGGACTCGAGCGCGACGCGCGCCATACCCTCGTGCGCGGCAGCATCGCCGACCCGGCACTCGCGGGCCGCCTGCTCGCGACCCCGACCGACGCCGTGGTCAACTTCGCCGCGGAGTCCCATGTCGACCGCAGCCTTCACGATCCCGCGCTCTTCGTGCAGACCAACGTGGTCGGCACCCAGGTCCTGCTCGATGCGGCGCGCGCCGCCGGTGTCCCGCGCTTCCTCCAGGTCTCCACCGACGAGGTCTACGGCAGCCTCGGCGACCGCGGCGCCTTCACCGAGACCACCCCGCTTTCCCCGAACAGCCCCTACTCGGCGAGCAAGGCCGCCGCCGACCTCCTGGTCCTGGCCTGTCAGCGCTCCTTCGGCTTTCCCGCCATGATCACCCGCAGTTCGAACAACTACGGGCCCTACCAGTTCCCCGAGAAGCTGATCCCGCTCTTCATCTCCAACGCGCTCGAGGACCGGCCCGTCCCGGTATACGGCGACGGCAGCAACGTGCGCGACTGGCTCTACGTCGAGGACAACTGCCGCGCGATCGAGCGGGTGCTGCGCGACGGCAAGCCGGGCGAGATCTACAATATCGGCGGCAATTCCGAGCGGACCAACCTGGAGATCACCCGCGCGATCTTGCGCGCGGTGGGCAAGCCGGATAGCCTCATCCGTTACGTGAAGGACCGGCCCGGCCACGATTTCCGCTACGCCATCGACATCGCCAAGGTCCGGCGTGAGCTCGGCTGGGAACCGTGTGTCGGCTTCGAGGAAGGGCTGGCGCGGACCGTGGCCTGGTATCGCGCGAACGCGGACTGGTGGCGCCGGATCAAGTCCGGAGAGTATCGTCGCTACTACGAGCAGCATTACGGCATGGAATACGAGGCACGGCAGGCGCCGTGAGACCTGGTCTCCTGCGTCACTCCGGGGGAGCCGGAAGGGCGCAGGGCCGGAGCACCCGCGCGAGGAGCGCCTGGACACGGAGCAGGAGTGAGCTATGGAACCCAGCAGCAGCGTCTCGGGAGCCGTTTCGGCCAACAATCGTGACCTCAAGGACATCGAGAAACTCTTCGTGGCGATGCAGAAGAACAAGGCCTCGGACCTGCACCTCAAGGCCGGGATGAAGCCCGTGCTCCGGGTCGCCACCGTGCTGCACGAGGTCGGAAACCGCGTGCTCGAAGCCGCGGACGTCGAGCGGTTGATCTTCGACATCCTCTCCGAAGAGCAGCGCGCGAAGTTCCAGGCCGAGCGCGACCTCGACCTCGCGTATGGAATCGTGGACGTCGGGCGCTACCGAATCAACGTGTTCCACGACCGGGGTACGGTCGCCGTGGCGGTACGCCGCGTGAACACGGAGATCCCATCCTTCGACGACCTCCACCTCCCGGAGGGCATCCGCCGCATTCCCGCATTCGTCCAGGGACTGATCGTCATCGCAGGCGCCACGGGGTCGGGCAAGTCGACCACGCTGGCGAGCGTGCTCAACCACATCAACGAGACGCGCAAGGTTCACATCATCACGATCGAGGACCCGATCGAATACCTGTTCCGGGACAAGCAGAGCTTCTTCAACCAGCGCGAGGTCGGCATCGACGTGACCGACTTCCAGAGCGCCCTCAAACACGTGGTGCGACAGAACCCGGATGTGATCCTGGTCGGCGAGATGCGCGACCATGCGAGCTTCGACGCGGCGCTCATGGCCGCGGAGACCGGTCACCTCGTGTTCGGGACGATCCACGCCTCGAGCGCGGCCCAGACGGTCGGCCGCATTCTCGACCTGTTCCCGACCGAGCGCCAGGACCTGATCCGCCAGGGGCTGGTCTTCAACCTGAGAGCGATCGTCTGTCAGAAGCTGCTCCCCTCGTCAGCGGAGGGCCTGCGCGTGGTTCCCGCGGTCGAGGTGATGATCATGAACTCGACCATGCAAAAGCTCATCCAGACCCGCGAGGACAAGAAGATCCAGGATGTGGTCCGTGGCTGCGAGGAAGAGGGTATGCAGGACTTCAATCAGTCGATGGTGAAGCTGATCAACCAGAAGCTGATCTCGAAGAAGATCGCCCTGCAATACTCGCCGAATCCCGAACAGCTCAAGATGAACTTGCAGGGGATCTACCTCGGCGAAGACCACAAGATCCTGGGGTAGTGCGGGCGGGCGGCTTCGAGTCCGGCTGCTGGATCTGGATCGCGTCGGCGCCGCGCATATTGCCTGGAGCGGCGGAATCCGCGCCGGGCGGACTCTGGCGACTCTGCGCCACGGTCCTGCCGGCGTCCGCGGGAGGTCCCGTGCCCACGGTCGAGGCGCTCTACCGGACCCTCGCCGCGAAATTCGGATTGCCATTCGCGCGGATCGAGGACCGACCCGTCTCCCCGGACGCCTTGCAACGGGTGCCCGCCCGCGTCGCCTTCGAGTACCGGATCTTCCCGCTGGCCTGGGACGGTCGCAGGCTCACGCTTGCCACGGCGGTCCCCTTGGACTTCTTCACGATCGACAACCTCAGGCACATCCTCGGCGTAGACCTGGAGTGCGTCCTGTCGATGAAGTGGGATGTGGATCAGGCGCTCCACCGCTACTGCTGAGCGGTCGCCCTTCCACTCGAGCGCGCAGCGCCAGCCTTCGATTCGCCCGAACCTGGCGGGTGTGATTCGATTCTACGCGTCATGAGCCGAGGCTCGAATCTACGCGACGGTCCAACACGATCGTCACAGGCCCGTCATTGAGCAACCTCACCTTCATGTCGGCGCCGAACACGCCGGTCTGCGGCGCCCTCGGCAACCTGGCCGCCAGCGCCGCGACGAGATCGCGGATCATCGCGGCCGCAGGCTCCGGAGGCATGGCGGCATCGAAACCCGGCCGATTGCCCCTCCGCACGTCGGCGCACAGCGTGAACTGAGAGACGAGCAGGACCTCGCCCCCGACATCTCCGATCGCCCGATTCATCTTTCCCGCGTCGTCGGGGAAGATCCGCAACGCGGCGATCTTGCGCGCCGCGAACTCCACGTCGTCCGGCCCGTCCCCCTTCTCCACGCCGACCAGGAGAAGCATCCCGTGGCCGATGCGCGACACCTCTTCCCCGTCCACCTCGACGGAAGCCTCGCGCACCCGCTGGATCACGATTCTCATGCGATCGCTGCATCCCTCCTGTGCGTCCCGACAGGCTGATGGCTCCCGCGGAACGACTTCCCACCTCTCGCCGAACACCTACTAACACCTTCGCATCCCCCGCGGCGCGCTTCGCCTTCTTCCCTGCCGTTCGCTCATGGCGCCCTCCGTCGGGGCGCCCGTCGCCCATGGCGACCTGCCGATACCCGAGGCCCCGCGGCAGAGATCCATGATCGATGGCTCAATCCCCCTCGTCGTCCCCCTCGGCCTTCGACTTTTCCCAGCCGCGGTCGGCGTACCAGCGCGTCCACTCGTCCACTTCGAACGAGATCGGCGCGCCGGTCACATGGCGGAGCGTCGCCATGATCGCCAACTGCCCAGCCGCGGGAGCCTTGACCAGCGAGTCCATCAGGAGCTGGATCGCCCGGTCGAGATCCTTGACCGGCACCAGCAGCGCGCACAGGAAGATGTCGTTCGGCACCCCGCCCTCGAGCGCCCGCGTCAGGAACCCCACCGGATCCTGCAGCACCGGGTCCACGTCGGGAGGGAACACCCGCACCAGCAGCGGATCGATCGCGATCCTGCGGAAGACCGTCTGCCCGCCGTGCCTGATCCGCATCGGCCGAAGCTCGCCTTCCACCTTGTAGCTCCGATAGAGCTGATTCGTCGGGTTGTCGCGCATCGTGTCGATCGCGAACGTGCGCACCCACCTTTCGCCGGGACCCAGCCTTACCTGCTTGTCGACCGGGATCGTCTGCGTCAGCTGCGAAGTGGATACCGTCCCGAGCGGGTCGTACTGGCTGTAGGTGATGCGGAAGTACATCTCCGGCTTGTAGCCCTCGAAGTACTTCCTCATGGCCGAGTCCTTGATCTCCTCGGATGGAGCGAACTCGACCTCGAGCAGCTCGGTGGTCAGGTTCTCGATCGTCACCGAGACGTCCACCACCTCCCCGATCTCGTAGAGCGTGCGGTCGGTCTTGACCTCCGTCCGCACCACGTTCTTCATCAGCAGGCGCTCTTCGGCGAATACTTTGAGCGTCTTCACCGCGTTGCGGTAGCTCACCGAGGGGTCGAGCACCAGGATCGCGTCGCAGAGTTTGGACGCCTGCTCGTAGCGGGAGAGCTTGGCGAGCCGGACCGCGTCGAGGTACTTGGCGTAGAGCGCCTTCTCCCAGGAGTTGAGGTCGGCAGTGGAGATCGTCGGGGTGATCCGCGCCAGATCGTCGTCGGTGCGCATCACGTCCGCCGGCAGGTCGGTCTCGGTGAACACAACCTCGGACGGGTGGCGGATCGCGATCAGGAGCTCGGCCAGGGCGCGGGCGTTGCAGGACTGGAGGCGCTTCTCCACCTCGGGGAGCAGCTCCGGCCCGACCTTCGCCAGGGCGTCGAATGCGGAGCGCGCGCGCATGCCGTCGGGCGACTCCAGCTCCGCGAACAGGTCCGCGAGGCTCCTTCCCCCCGGGTCGGGCGGCTTTTGCGCCGGGTCTTGCTGACCGCCGGCCGCGGCCGCCCAGAGCAGGACCACGGAGAAAAGCCACCCGCGGGATCGCGTCATCGTGCGCCTCCGATTCGACCGTCCGGCATGGCCAGGCTGCGGGACACTGGATCGCCCAACGACCTCCCGCACCACCTACGCTCCTATTCGACCGTCACGCTCTTCGCGAGGTTGCGCGGTTGGTCCACGTCGCACCCGCGCTTGACCGCGATGTGGTAGGCCAGGAGCTGGAGGGGGATCACCGTGAGCATCGGCGAGAAGATCTCGTCCGTCGGCGGCACCGGGATCACCCAGTCCACCAGGGTCGGGATCGCCGGGTCCGCCTCGGTGGCGATCGCGATCACCTGGCCGGAACGGGCCTTGATTTCCTGGATGTTCGAGAGCATTTTCTCGTGCACCGAGCCCTGCACCACGATGGCCACCGTGGGGAAGGTCGGGTCCACGAGCGCCAGCGGACCGTGCTTCATCTCGCCGCCCGGGTACCCTTCGGCGTGGAGATAGGATATCTCCTTGAGCTTCAGGGCGCCTTCCAGGGCGTTCGGGAAATTGTTGCGCCGGCCGATGTACATGAAGCTCGGCGCGTCCTTGTAGCGCTCGGCGCACTGCAGCACCACGTCCTCCGCGTCGAGCGCCTGCTGCATCTTGCGCGGCATGCGGTGAAGCTCCCGCACCAGCCGACGCGCCCGCTCGGACGGAAGCGTCGCGCGCGCACGTCCCAGGTGGATCGCCAGCATGAAGAGCGCAGCCAGCTGCGCCGTGTATGTCTTGGTCGCCGCGACCCCGATTTCGAGCCCCGCGCGGGTGTACAGCACCCCGTCGGCCTCTCGCGCGATCGAGCTGCCCACCACGTTCGTGACCGCAACCACCCACGCTCCGCGCTCGCGTGCCGTGCGCACGCCGGCCAGCGTGTCCGCGGTCTCGCCCGACTGCGATACCGCGATCACCAGCGTCCCCGCGCCGACCAGCGCCGCGCCGTAGCGGAACTCCGAGGCCGCGGTCACCTCCATCGGCAGCCCGGCGAGCTCCTCGACCGCGTACTTGCCGGTCATCGCAGCGTGCATCGCCGTGCCGCAGGCCAGCCCCAGCACCCGGGTGAATCGCTTCAGCCGCGCGTGAGACGGAAACAGCGCGGCGAAGTCGAACCCACCGTCCTTCCCCTTCTCCCGCTCGGCCACGGTCGCCCTCACGCCCTGCGGCTGCTCATGAATCTCCTTGAGCATGAAGTGCGGAAAGCCCTCCTTTTCCGCTGTCCCCAGGTCCATGTCGACCTCACGCGGCTGGGCGGGCCGGGCCTTGCCGCGGAAGTCGCACACGCGCACCTCGCGCGCCCCGACCACCGCCATCTCTCCTTCTTCGAGGTAGATCACCTGCCGCGTCCATTCCAGGATGGCGGGCACGTCGGACGCCAGAAACCCGCGCGCGGCGCCCAACCCCACCACCAGCGGACTCCCCTTCCGCGCGCCGAAGAGAAGGTTCGGCTGCGCCGCGAACACCGCCACGATCGCGAAATTCCCTTCCAGTTCGGATACGGCTTTGCGGAACGCCTTCTCGGGATCGGCCCGCTTCGCGTACTCCTCGATCAGGTGAACCACCACCTCGGTATCGGTCTCAGAGCGGAAGATGTGCCCCTTCGCGATCAGCGACTTGCGCAGCTCGCGGTGGTTCTCCACGATGCCGTTGTGCACGAGCGCAATGTCACCGCGGCAGGAGCTGTGCGGGTGCGCATTCGCCTCCGAGGGGACTCCGTGCGTGGCCCACCGGGTGTGCCCCATGCCGACTCCGCCGCGGAACGAATGCGAGTTCATCGCCTCGCACAGCGCAGCCAGCTTGCCCTTCGTCCGCACCACCCGCAGCACGCCGTCCTCGAGCGTCGCCACGCCCGCGGAGTCATACCCGCGATACTCGAGCCGCTGCAGGCCCTTCAGGATGTGCTCGACCGCCGGCTCGTCGCCCACGATTCCGATGATGCCGCACATAGTCGTTTCCCCGTATCGGCCGTTCGACCCCCGTGTCCCGTCCAGCCTGGTTCACCAGGTTCGGCCGGGCGCCCCCGAATCGCCTGCAGGGTACCGGTCCCGTCCACACCGGGCCGACGTTCCAAGTCCGCACCGGGTTTAATCGGCCCGGCACCGAGATTATCATCCCCTCACGTCCCGCGGGCCAGGAACCGAACCGCGCGAGGATTTCCTGCAATGAACAGGGGCGACCCTCGCGGGTCGCCCCCATGTCGATTCGCCGTTCGCGTGGCCAGGCCTAAGACTCAACCGGGGAACTCCCCGCAGCTCATTCCCCGATCCCCCCGCATTCCCCGATCTCTCTTCCCGTCCGGGACTTGCAGTCTGGCGGCACGGCCGCAGCGGGCGCGATCATTGCCGGTAATGCCTGGTCACGGCCGTCCGTGTGCAGCGCTACGCGTCCGCCGGGGATGCGTCCGCCGGGGATGCGTCCGCCGGGGATGCGTCCGCCGGGGGTGCGTCCGCCGGGGGTGCGTCCGCCGGGGGTGCGTCTGCCAGGAGCGCGTCTGCCTCCGAAGCGAGAGGCGCCACCGGCGGGGCGCCCTCCCCCCTCTTCGATTCCACGATGTTGATCAGGCTCAGGCCGATCTTGCCCTCGCCCGGCTCGAGCCGGATGACCTCGACCTCGACCACGTCGCCGATCGCGAGCATCTCCTCCGGGGAGTGGATCTCCTTGTTGGAGAGCTTCGACACGTGCAGCAGCCCCTCGAGGTTCTCCTCCAGCTCGACGAACGCGCCGAAGTTCGTCAGTTTGGTGATCTTCCCGGTAACCTTGGTGCCGACGCGGTACTTCTGCGGAATCGTCGACTCCCAGGGGTTGTCCTGGAGCTGCTTGAGCCCCAGCGCCACGCGCTTCTTCTCGGGGTCGACCGAAAGCACCAGCGCCTCGATTTCGTCCGACTTCTTCACGATCTCCGAGGGGTGCATCACCTTCTTCGTCCAGGACATGTCCGAGACGTGGAGCAGCCCGTCGATCCCCTCTTCGATCTCCACGAAGGCGCCGTAGCTGGTCAGGTTCCGCACCTTGCCCTTGATCCGCGTCCCGGGCGGGTACTTGGTCTCGATCAGCGTCCAGGGATTGGTCTCGGTCTGCTTGGTGCCGAGTGAGATCTCCTGTTTCTCCTGGTTGATGTTGAGCACCATCACCTCGACCTTGTCGCCGATGTTGTAGAGCTCGGAGGGGTGGTTGATCCGCTTGGTCCAGGACATTTCGCTGATGTGCACGAGCCCCTCGACGCCCGTCTCGAGCTCGACGAACGCGCCATAGGGGAGGATGTTGACGACCTTGCCTGTGATCCGCGCGCTCACCGGGTAGCGTTCCGCCACGTGGCTCCACGGGTTTTCGGCCAGTTGCTTGAGGCCGAGGGCGATGCGTTCGCGCTCGCGATCGATCTTGAGGATCTTGATCTGCAGCTGGGCGTCGATGTGCACCATCTCGGAGGGGTGGGCGATTCGGCCCCAGGACATGTCGGTGATGTGGAGCAGCCCGTCGATGCCCCCGAGGTCGACGAACACGCCGAAATCGGCGATGTTCTTGACCACCCCGGTGCGGACTTCGCCTTCCTTGATCTCGTTGAGCAGCGCCTTCTTCATCTGGTCGCGCTGCTCCTCGAGGAGGCGCCGGCGCGAGACGATGATGTTCATCCGCTTCTCGTCGATCTTGATGATCTTGCACTTGACCTCGCGGCCGACGTACTCACCGATGTCCTCGACGCGGCGGATGTCGACCTGAGACGCGGGGAGGAACACCGGCACGCCGATGTCGACCAGCAGCCCGCCCTTGATCTTGCGGATGACCTTGCCGCAGACCTCGTCCCCTTCCTTGTTGTTGAAGATGATCCGTTCCCATCCGCGGATCCGATCCGCCTTGGCCTTGGAAATCGCGATCATCCCGCTCTCGTCCTCGACCGTTTCGAGGAACACTTCGATCTCGTCTCCGATCTTGACGCCGTCGCCAAGCCCGAATTCGCCCTTCGAGACCACGCCTTCGGACTTGTAGCCGACGTCGACGATGACGTCGTCGTTGACGATGTTGATCACCTTTCCCTTGAGGATCGAGTCGACCTGAAAGTCGCGTACCGACTCCTCGTAGGTCTTGGTGAGCTCGGTGTCGGGGTGGTTCTCCATCGACCGGGCGATATCGCGGAGGATCTCCTCCTCTTTCAGGCCCAGATCGCGGACGAGGTTGTGATCCAGCATGGAAAAACAACTCCTTTCATGGACCCGGCCGCCCCGGGACCATCCCGGAGCCGACCCACCGGTGCCGCGCGGAGCGGCGCTTTCAAAAGGACTGCCAGTATACGAATCCAGGTGGAGAGTGTCAAGCTCCGGGCGCGCGGAAATCGCATTGAGGGGCTTGCAATCGCCCGGACCTTCCGCTATACTCCCGCCTCTTGGAGCGACCAGAAAGGAGGACACCGTGAGCGTCACCTATCAGCCGCACAATCGGAAGCGCCGCAACAAGCACGGCTTCCGGGCCTTCATGAAGAAAAAGAGCGGCCGCAAGATCCTCAACGCCAAGCGCCGCCGCGGCGCCTGGAAGCTGAGCGCCAGCGACGAGCCGACCGTCAAGCGAATCCACTAGGTGGCCCGCTGCCGCATCTGGGGCCATCGCGGCTCCCCGCGGCTGGCTCCGGAAAACACACTCGCCTCCTTCGAGCGGGCCCTGCGGGACGGCGCGCAGGGAATCGAGTTCGACGTGCAATGCTCGGCCGACGGCGTCCCCGTGGTCCTGCACGACGACACCCTCGAACGCACCACCGACGGCCATGGGCCGGCGCGCGCATCCACCGCCACGCAAATCTGCGCCCTCGATGCCGGCTCCTGGTTTGGCCCCCGGTTCCGCCACGAGCGAGTCCCCCGCCTCGACCAGGTCCTCGAGTGGGTCGCCGCCTGGGAGACGGAGGCCGTTCTCGAGATCAAGGACGGGCGACACGGTGTGGTCGGGGCCTGCGTCGCGGCGGTCGAACGGCTTTCGCTCCTCCCTCGGGTGTGGTTCCACTCCTTCGCCGCTGCCGACCTGCGCCTCGTCCGATCCCTCTGCCCCCGCGCGCGCATCCAACTCATCGGCGACCTCTCTCCGACCCTGATCGACGAAGCCCTCGCGCTGCGCGCCGACGCCTGTTCGCCCTACGATGAACGACTGCGCGCGGAGCTGATCCCCACCGCCTGGGTGGAGAAGGCTCGCGCCGCGGGAATGGACCTCAATGCCGGGCTGGTGAACGACCCCGCCGTGTTCGCCGCCCTCGCCCGGCTCGGGATCGGCGCGGTCATCACCGACGTTCCCCATTTTCTGGATCCGCGACCAGGCCCCTGAGCAACCGGCCGGCGCTACCGCTACCGCTTTTCGCGGGCGCCGCAGCACGAGGCGTAGGGCTTTCCGCTCCCGCACGGACACTTCCCACGCGCGGCCGAGCCGGGCCGCCCCCCGGCACCCGCTCCCGCCCCGCGCTTGCGGTGGTCCACGCTTCGCGCATGGGCCTTCACCGGCCCCGAGGCCGCCAGCTTCTCCGGCCCGCGGGCGCCTTCGGCCCAGCCACCGTTCCCCGGCAGGGAGGCCGTACGCTCGCACGCGGGCAGGCCGACCGCGGTCAGGTAATCCGGCGTCGCCGATTCCAGCGCCTCGCCGAACGATTCCAGCTCGGTGAACCGCCGGGTCTCCACCATGAAGGCGACCAGCACGAGCAGCCCTCCGGGGGCAGACGCGGCCGCGTCAGGCGGCATGTCGAGATTCACCGGGAGATACTCGAGCAGGAATTCCTGGAGGTCGGTCGGCTCGAACTCCTCCGGGTCGGTACCCTGGTGCTCGATCAGGAACGAGAAGAAGTTGTCGACCAGCCTGGGCAGCCAGGGCCGCCAGCCCACGGGCGCCTGGCGGAAGGCCGCGGAGTCGACGAAGTCGCTCAGGATCGCGCGCCGGACGCTCTCGGACCGCGCCACCTCGTCCTCCGGGGGCTCGGTCACGACTTCCTCCCCCTCCTCGCCGTCCACGAACGGCGCCTCCTCCTCCAGGATCTCGCTCGCCGAGCGCACCATTCGCCGGGTGTCGGGGTCCTTGTGCTTGCGCAGCGACTTGAGAATGCGGTTCGCCCGCCCGGAGGGGAGCACGGCCGGCACGGCAAGGATCGCCGCGTTGCGCACCTCCGGATCGGAGTGGGAGCAGAGCTCCTGGACGCGCGCCGCCGCCTTGCGCAGCGAGAGGCTGGCCGCGGCCTTGAGCGCCGCCAGCAGCAGCGGCCCGGTCTTCTCGCGCAGGTGATCGAGCACGCGGGCTTCCCAGTCCCGCGCCCCGGCGCGGCCGGCCGCGATCAGCGCGGCGGCGCGGCAGCGCGGGCCTCGCCTCGCGTAGTACTCCTCGAGGATCACCTTCTCCTCAGCGCGGCTGCCCAGCCAGCCCAGACCTTCCACCGCCTCGGCCCCGATCTCTTCCGGCACCTTCTCGTCGCGGGCGAGCAGGACCAGGAGGTCGCGGATCGCCTGGTAGGTCGCGCGGTCGAGCTCCTCCGGCTCCTGTTCTCCTTCCGGCACGTCGGCTCCCGCGGCGTCCACCTCGTCCTCGAGGATCCAGCCGAGCGACTGAATCGCGCGCACGCGGACCCCGGTGTCCGCGTCGGCCCGGGCCAACTCCATGCAGGCCACCACGAGCGACGGTACGTGATTGTAGTCGCACACCGCGGTGGCAGCCGCGGCGCGCACTTCCGGGTCGGAGTTCTTCATCTCCCGCTCGAGAATCGCCACGGCCTCGGGCTCGTCCAATTCGTAGTCCCGGGCCATGTGGATCAGTTTCAGCCGTTTCGATTTGTCCATGCCGGTCGATCCCGCCTATCCCTTTTATGCTTGCGCGATTACGCCGCGAAGCAGACCTCGAGCAACCGCGAACCGACCACGGCGGCGAAGATCGCCACCAGCGAACTCGCGGCGATCGCGATGAACCACGCCGTTTCCGGCGCGACGCGCGACACGGCAACCAAGCCAATCACCTGCAAGAGCAGCGTCCAGAAGAGGAACGGCAACGCCAGTCCGAACACCGAAAATCCGACCTCGAAGATGAGCAGCCCGCAGGCCAGCGTGAGCCCGATCGGCAACGGTACCGCACCGTAGCAGGCCACGCGGAGCATCGCACCGAGGTCGCCCTGGTAGCGGAGCAGCCGCCCGATGCAGTGGGCGAACATGGCCCAGAGCGAGACCAGGACGAGGAAGAAAGGCAGGGCTACCCCCGCCCCCTTCGCGGTCCAGACGGCGGCCGACTCCGCGATCCGCGAGTGCCCCCGGTGGGAATAGCCGGACGAGACGATGTGCCAAGTGGCGGCCACCAGCGGAGTCGGCGCGAACCAGGAGAGAAGAAAGAAGAGCAGGGCCGAGTGGAAGCCCTCCTCGAAGCGGATGTGGCGGAAGAAGCGTCGGGGACGGAACAGGATCCACGCCATCCGACCGTAGAACGGCGGTGGTGGGACGTCGAGCTCCCGATCGATCAGGCGGCGGAAGGTATCGTCGGAGATCGCTCGCGGCCCGGGACGGAGGTCGGCCCCGCAACGCGGACATGCGAAGATCCTCTCGTGCTCGACCGGCCGCTCGCAGCGCGGACAGCGGAAGAACGGGCGGGCCGAAGGCTCGGTCGGAACCTGGGGCTCGGGGTCCAGGTGCAGTTGGTTGCCGCACGTCGGACACCGAATCTCCGGTCCGGCTTCGTCGTCCGCGACGAACTCCGTTCCGCACGAGCACGTCACGGGGAACTCGGCCATGAGAGTCCCGTCCCCCCGATTCGATTTCGTCTACCATAGCATCGCGCGCCCGGGCGGTCAAGCAGCCCGCCGGAATCCCGGAATCGATGCGGGCACCGAGACGGGTGGATCCGTGCCGTCCGGGCCCGGCTGCGTCAGCCGACGATCTCGACCTTGGGGGAGGCGAGCAGGTCGAATTCGGTCCGGATCCCGCCCGCGTCCCCTGCGCCGGGCGCGAGCAGGCGCACCACCGGGCGGTCCGGGTGGGTCGCGTGAACGCGGGTCACGATTCCGGTCTCCCCGGTGGACAGGCGTACCCGCGAGCCGGGCGGGAAGTGCCCGACTACGCGCAGGAAATGCCGGACCGCGGTCGGATCGAGAACCCCTCGGGCCGCGAGCTCGCGGATCTCGCGCACCGCGTGCGGTGGCGTCACGGGGGCCTTGTAGACGCGCGGCGAGACCAGCGCCTCGTAGGTGTCCGCGACCGCCACGATCCGCGCGAAGGCGGCGATCTGATCGCCTTTCCTTCCGCGCGGGTAGCCGCTGCCTTCGCCCCGCTCGTGGTGCTGCCGGACCACGTCCAACACCGCGGCCTCGCGCAGGCCGGAATGCTCCAGCATTTGCGCGCCGACCTCGGCGTGGACGTGGATCCCGTCCCGCTCCTCGCCCGAAAGCGGCGAGGTCTTTCCCAGGACCGCGCGCGGGACCTGCATCATCCCCACGTCGTGCAGCAGCGCGCACACCGCCAGCATCGCGACGTCACTCGCGCCCAGCCCCTGGATCCGGCCGATCAGCACGGTCAGCCGCGCCACGTGCGCCACGTGGGAATAGAGGTAGAAGGGCTGCTCCGGGTCGTACCCCAGGTCGAGCGCCTCCTCGGGTGAGCGATCGACCACCGAAAGCGTCGCCCGCAACGCCGCGCGCAGGGCTTCCGCGTCGAGCTTCCCGTGCTCCACCAGCGCGGTGTACATCCGCTCCACCAACCCCGGCGCGTCCGCGGGCTCCGCGCCCAAATCGTCCATCCCCGGGACCTTCCGCGTCTTCAGGACCTCGTCCACCAACACCGACGTCGCCGTCGGGGACAACTGGTCCCGCGCCACTTTGGCCGCCGCCTGCGCCAGCAGCTTCGAGTCCTCGATCCGGCTCAGCTCGATCGCCTGGACCGGGTTGAGCACCCCGCCCTGAATCGACTCGCGCAGCACCGAGGGCAGCGTCACCAGCTTGCGCGCGATCGCCAGAAACTCGTCGGTCACTCCGAACCACTGCGCGACCTGCTCGGGCGTCTCGTCCGGCAGCACCTTCTCCACATAGGTGATCGCCTCGCAGCGCTCCATCAACTGCAGGTCCAGCGTCGCGGTGTTGGCGTGGACCGCGGCTTGCAGGGCCTCGTCGTCGGTCAACTCACGCACGATCGCCGGCACCACCTTCCAGCCCAGCTTGCGACAGGCGCTCAGTCGGCGGTGCCCGGAGATCAGCTCGTACCGGTCCCCCCTCGTCCGCACCAACACGGGATGCAGCAGTCCGACTCGGTCAATCGAGAGCATCAGCTGGAGCAATTCCTCGCGGTCGGGTTGCTTGCGCGGCTGGAAAAAATGGTAGGAGATCCGCTCGAGCGGGATCCACTCGAGACGGAAGTCGGATGGGTCCGTGGGGGGCATGGGGCGGCCTCTCCTTCCCGGGGGGCGCCGCATTCTACTGCCTCAAGAGCCGGCGGTCAATCGGTTCGTCACGCGGTTCACGCGGTCACGCGGATCACGCGGACTCTGACTGCCGCCGATCCGGCATCGGCGAGGCTGATCTTTGCGAGAATCGGCATCGCCACTTCCGATTTTACCCATAGACTCGAGTGCGATACGATCCGGCCCGACAAGATCGGCGCCCCGCGCGCTCCCCGTGCGGCGGGTCGTCCGCACCCAGCCGGCGTGACTCGCTCCCGGACGTCCCGCGCCGCCGCGCACCGCGCCGGCGAG
>ORJL011450006.1_pt1 | contig 27631 bp, 24 predicted proteins | sample 1779941 | NCBI WGS metagenome assembly ORJL01 (sample SAMEA104232317, study PRJEB22302) | groundwater metagenome | biome: forest; feature: aquifer; material: groundwater | place: USA | collected 2011-08-07 | depth 5.8 m
CCCGCCGCTATTGCCCGGGTTAATGGGGGCGGTGGTGCCGACAAGGTTATATAATGTTTGCCCGGCTGATACCGGTACCGAAGCCCGCAGGCTTCTGACTATTCCGGCAGAAGGGCTGACACCTAAATCCAGTGAATTACCGATGGCTACTACCCAATCACCTAATCTTAATTGGCGAGAATCTCCTACAGCAACCGCAGGCAGGTTCTTGGCGTCAATTTTTAGTATCGCTAAATCGGTTAATGGGTCGGTGGCTACTGTTTTTAAGTCTACAAAGAAAGCTCGGCCATCATCCAGGGTTACGGTGATAGTATCGGCATTCTCGACTACGTGGTTGTTAGTTACGATAATCCCATCACTTCTGATAATCCAGCCTGAACCAGCACCGGTTTGGGTCGATGAGCCTGTGAAAGGGTCGTAACCGGGGACACTAGTATTGATGGCGACTACCGATGGTTTAACCTTGGCGACGACATCAGCAATGCTGGGAAGTGCCGGTGACTGGATTGTGGAGATAGAAGGCAGCGGGGCTTCACTTTTGGAAACCGGTGTTAACTGTCCGGGTGCTACTGGGGTGGTTGGGTTAGTGGTGGTTTCGGGCACTGTTGGTTTAGTCTCTACGATGGAGATGGTGCACCCAGCCGCCAGGGCAAGCGACAAAATCAGACTAAAGGTAACAACCAGATATTTCAGATTTATTTTTGGCATAGCAAACTTATCTTACCGGCTAATTTATGTCGGTAGTGTCACCGAACACTACTTCCTCCAGTGTAGCCGGAAACTATTAAGGAACTATTAAGTTATCCTATACCTTTGGTAAGGAAGCCAGGGCTTCCTTTACCTTGTCCTCAGGGTACGAGTAATCCGTCAGTTTGCCGGAGAGGTAAGATTCGTAGGCAGCCATATCGAAGTGACCGTGCCCGCTGTGGTTCATCAGGATAACCTTCGATTGCCCGGTTTCCTTACACTTGAGGGCTTCATCGATGGTTACCCGGATGGCATGGTTAGTCTCCGGAGCACTGATAATGCCTTCGGTACGGGCAAAGGTGACCCCGGCAGCAAAGGTTGCCACCTGGGGCACTGCTCTGGCTTCAACCAGTCCCAGCTTGTGTAAATGGCAGATAATCGGTGACATGCCATGATAGCGGAGGCCTCCGGCGTGTACCGGTGGTGGCATGAAGCTATGTCCCAGGGTGAACATCTTGAGCAGGGGGGTCATTCCGGCGGCATCCCCGAAGTCGTAAGCATATTCTCCCTTGGTCAGGGTGGGGCAGCTTTCCGGTTCTACATTTATGATGCGCAGGTTTTTCTTCTTGCCGCTGATTTTATCTTTGATAAAGGGCAGGAACATCCCGCCGAAGTTAGAGCCGCCGCCGACGCAGCCAATGATGATATCCGGGTAGAAGCCAGCCATCTCCATCTGTAGCATTGCTTCCTGTCCAATAATGGTCTGGTGGAGCAGGACATGGTTCAGCACGCTGCCCAGGGAATAGTGGGTATCGGAGCGGGTGGCGGCATCCTCGACAGCTTCGCTGATGGCCAGGCCGAGACTGCCCGGGTTATTGGGGGCTGCAGCCAGTGCGGCGCGGCCAGCGTTAGTATCCGGGCTGGGGCTGGGAACACATTTAGCGCCCCATGTTTCCATCATGATACGGCGGTAGGGCTTCTGGTTGTAGCTCACTTTAACCATGTATACCTTGAGTTCAATGCCGAAGATGGAGCAGGCAAAAGCAAGAGAACTGCCCCACTGGCCGGCTCCGGTCTCGGTAGCGATGCGCTTAATGCCTTCTTTCTTGTTGTAGTAGGCTTGAGCTACGGCAGTGTTGGGCTTATGGCTGCCGGCCTGGCTGGTACCTTCATATTTGTAGAAAATCTTGGCCGGGGTATCTAAGGCTTTCTCCAGCCGGTAGGCCCGGTGCAGGTGGGTGGGTCGCCAGGTGCGGTAAATCTGCTGCACCTCATCTGGGATTTCAATGTAGCGCTCCGGGCTGAATTCCTGCATAATCAAACTCATAGGGAAGAGAGGCGCCAGGTCAGCCGGGGTTATCGGTTGCTTGGTCCCCGGGTGTAAAACCGGTGGCAGTGGTGTGGGTAAATCGGGCAGAACGTTATACCAGCGAGTCGGCATATCCTTTTCATCCAGGATAAACTTGGTTCTTTCCATTGGCGATAACTCCTCCTTAAGATATATTTTCTGGTTGTCTGGTATCATAAAAACAGGCGGGCTTTTCCAGGCTCATCTCCTGAGCACCGTCTTTAAACTATATATTGGGTCTTGCTCTTTGTCAATGAGATGGTCTTGACAAAAAATTTAATCAGTTATAAAGTGTAATAGAACAGGTGTTCGCTACAGCCGGGGGCTGTTCGGGTGAGGTGATTGGTGAAGGGACTTTCCGCTAAACCACAGCAGATTATGGATTTTGCCCGCCGTTTCTGGCTGGAGCGGGGTTATCCCCCTACGGTCAGGGATATTGTAACCGGGTGTGGTATGAGTTCGACATCGGTTGTTGACTATAATCTGGACATACTAGAGAGAGAAGGACATATTCGCCGCCATGCCGGGGTTTCGCGTGGCATCGAGTTGCTTACCCGACCCCTGACCCCGGGGCAGAGTTGCCAGGTGCCGATTATTGGTCAAATAGCCGCTGGTGAGCCGATACCGGTGCCTACCCCCGATACCTGGGATGTGGCGGCTGCCGCTGAGACCATGGAGGTAACTGCCGACTTGACCCGGGGACGGCAAGAGGTTTATGCTCTAAAGGTTAAAGGCTCGTCAATGGTGGATGCCCTGATTAACGATGGCGATATTGTCTTGATGCAGTATGTCAATGTGGTGGAAAACGGAGAGATGGCTGCCGTATGGCTCAAATCGGAAAACGAGGCGACGCTAAAAAAAGTTTATCTGGAGCCGGGTCGGATACGACTCCAGCCGGCTAATAGCCAGATGCAACCGATATATGCTGACCCCGATAATGTTGAAATTCAGGGCAGGGTGATTGCTGTCATCAGGCAACTGGCATAGTCTGAAATTAGAAAAGGAAAAAGTAGATGCTGCTATGCCTCTGAATGATGCCGAAAATATTGATATCCTGATCGCGCCTAAGCGAGATGGTGAACCCATCCGCATTGGGCTGATTTCCGATACGCACATACCCAGAGATGCCAAGATGATGCCGCCGAGCGTGAAAGAAGCTTTTAAGAACGTCGACCTGATTCTGCATGCCGGTGATATCTACCTGCCAGAGATTCTGGACGAGCTGGAACTTATAGCCCCGGTGCGGGCGGCTCGAGGTAATGGAGATTGGAATTTCCCCGAAGACCCCCGTCTTGACGAGCACCCTGTCTTCGATATCGGTGGACTTAGCCTGGGGCTTACCCACGCTATTAATTACCCTGTGCCTCCGGGGTATCCCCTCGATGAGATAACGGAGAGACAGTTCGGTAAGCGAATAGACATTATTGTCTTCGGTGATAGTCATGTTGCCATGGTCGATAGGTACAACGGTATCCTGCTGGTAAATCCGGGTAGTCCAACTTTGCCTAACGGTCGTTTTGAACTGGGAACTGTAGCACTTCTGGAAATAATGAAGGGCAGCGTTGAGGCTCGTATTATCCGACTAAGCGAGTTTCCTCTTCCCTTTGATAAGGGACTTGTCTACTACCCGGGAGGTGGAGCCTGACTCTCGCCTGAGTTATCCATTATTTACCCTCTACTATAGGGCTCTTTTCATAGGCTGGTGTGCACCAGCTAAGGTACTTCGGCTGGTTACCCCGGATGACATCGGAATAGAGTTGTTGTAAGTTTTTGGTTATCTTACCGATTTCACCATCACCTATCTGACGACGGTCAATTTCAGCTATCGGCGTGATGTGGGCAGCGGTGCCGGTCATAAAGCACTCCTGGGCGGCGTAAAGCTCGCTACGATCGACAGGTCGCTCTATTGTTTCTATACCCAGTTCATTTCGTGCCAGCTCGATTACGGTATTGCGGGTAATACCCACCAGGATATTATTGTAGATAGCGGGTGTGACCAGCTTACCAGCGATAACCAGGAAGATATTCTCGCCGCTCCCCTCAGAGATGTGCCCGTCAGGGGCAAGCATAATGGCCTCATCAAATCCATTTTCAATAGCTTCTGTTTTAGCAAAGGCATTATTGATATACATGCCGGTAATCTTAACCTGCGGGGGAATCACGTTATCGTCAGGGCGTCGCCATGAGGAAACGGCACATCGGGCTTTGTCCACGTCTAAGTATCGCCCCCAGGGCATAGCGAAGACCAGAAAATCACTATCCAGGTCATGGAGGCGGACACCCAGCGACTCAGAACTCTTATAAGCTAAAGGACGGATATATATATCTTCCTGAAAGCCGCACCTTGCTACTAGTTCTACCGTTATCTGGCACAGTTTATCAGTGGTATAGGGCAGGTCAATCTTCAACACCCGGCAGCCATTAAGCAATCGCTCATAGTGTTCCCGAAGACGAAAGATGTAAATCTGCTTCTTCTTGCTGTTCCAGTTACCCCTGATACCCTCAAAAAGAGCGGTGCCATAGTGCAGGGCATGGGTCATGACTCCTATCTTGGCTTCAGCCAGAGGCACAAAGTCACCCTTAAAAAACGCATAGGGCGGCATTATCCAATCTCCTTCCTGATTTGGGCTTTATTATGGTCACTACTTTAACCGGAAAGCAACTAGCCAATCCCCTATTCCTTTGCTGACCCTTCAGGAGTTTCCGTGGCGGCGGTTCCTTCTGTTTCTGCCGTAGCGGCCACCACTTCCTCTTTCTCTACCGGCCGTAAACTAATTCTACTAACCACCAGTTCCGGGTCATTGAGAATAGTAATCCCCTCACCTGGCTCGATATCCTTCACCCGCACCACCTGGTCAGGCTCGGCGAGAACAGAGATGTCCACTTCAACACTATTTGGAATGTTAGACGGGAGACACTCAATAGCCAGCGTGTTAAGCTCCTGAACCAGTGTCGTCCCTTTGGACCTTAAGGCGGGGGCTTTGCCAATTAAAACGATGGGAATCTCCATCTTGAGCAATTCCGCCATTTGCACTTCGTAAAAATCGACATGGAGTGTCTCACCGCTTATTGGCTCTCTCTGCACTCCACGCACTACAACATTCTTCGCTATTTTCCCGTCGTCAACCCTGAGGCTGATAAGCCTGGTCTGTCCGGCTTCAGCTAGCACCTGCCGCAGATTGGTGGTAGCGCACTGTAAGGCCGCTGATTCGATACCGTGACCGAAAAGGTGAAGCGGCGTAATCCCCTGGCGGCGTAAAAACCTTACCTTTTTACCTAGAATCTCCCGGCTGGTAACATCTAACTCTAATTGCTCCATCGTATCTCTCCTTTAAAGCTAAGCATCTATAAACTAGGACATATTTCAACTAGGATAGCATATTATAGCACAGTATGGCTAACCTCTCACCCTCTCCTTGAAAGGAGAAGATGGTTCTATTGCTAAGAACTCTTCACAATTGTTTTTTCTTTCTGAACTTGCGGTATAATTCCAGAAGTGAAACGTTCAGGATAAGGGAAAAGACTGACGGTATCGCCACCACCCATAAGTTCTCATCGATACTAATACCGAGACGCTGACACGCCCCAATGACAACAAATGTCATCACCACTCCCACTACCACGCAGCTTCCCGCCAGAAATATGTACTCCATAACCATAGCAAGTATAATTATAGGCGATGAGTTTAAGTAGCACAAATTTTCTCACTCAGGAAGGGTTTTAGTGATTTGTCTCCTATCAGCGACGTAATGACACGAAAATGATGCGAAGAGGTTAATAAAAGCCCTTTTCTTTTCTTAAATAGTGTGCTACAATAAAAACAAGTGAAGCCTTCTGGTGGTTAGAGCGAGGTGGCACCACCCGTTCCCATCCCGAACACGGAAGTGAAACGCCTTAGCGCCGACGATACTGAGAGAGTAGTCTCTTGTGGAAAATATGCCACTGCCAGAGGGCTTCATTTTTATAACTTCGAGGTTGACCTTCCCCATCTGCAAACCCCGCTTTTGACTAGCATTGCCAGTTGCTTTACAATGAAGTGTGTCGTATAATATAGATACGTGTGGTTGTTGGGGAAAGCGGTTTCAAGGAGAATAAAAATGACTACTAGTCGATTTGAACGGTTTTCTGAGCGAGCCCGTCGTGTTCTCACATCAGCCCAGGAAGAAGCCCAGAGCCTGAATCATAGCTATATTGGTACCGAGCATATTTTATTGGGTTTGATACGAGAAGAGGAAGGGGTTGCGGCTAAGGTTCTGAATAATCTCGGTATCAGCTTACCTAAAGTACGCTCGGCAGTGGAGTTTATAGTTAAGCGTGGCGAGAAAGCGGGTACCGGTGAAATCGGGCTGACGCCTCGCGCTAAGAGGGTCATCGAGCTGGCTATAGATGCCGCCCGTAACCTGGGTCACAATTACATCGGCACCGAGCACCTCCTGCTCGGACTATTGCAGGAAGGCGAAGGTATCGCTGCCGGGGTATTAGAGAGCTTTGGTATCACTCTGGAACAAACACGTGCCGAAGTAGTGCGCGTTCTCAGTCAAGGTACGGTTAGGTCCAAGTCGGCACGCGGCGGAAATCGTACCCCGCTGCTGGACCAGTTAGGCATTGACCTGACGACAGCCGCCCGTTCCGGGAAACTTGACCCGGTTATCGGGCGGACTAAAGAGATTGAGCGAGTAATTCAGATTCTCAGCCGCCGCACCAAGAACAATCCGGCTCTCATTGGTGAACCCGGAGTGGGTAAGACGGCAATTGTTGAGGGGTTGGCGCACCGTATTGCCGCGGGCGATGTCCCTGACACAATGCTGGACAAACGGCTAATAACACTGGATATGGCTGCCGTGGTTGCCGGAACCAAATACCGGGGCGAGTTTGAAGAACGGCTCAAGAAAATCCTGGAAGAGATAAAAACTACGGGTAACTGTATGCTTTTTGTCGATGAGTTCCACACCATTGTTGGTGCTGGAGCTGCCGAAGGGGCGATTGATGCCGCCAGTATCCTCAAACCATCGCTGGCCAGAGGAGAAATACAGTGCATTGGGGCGACTACTCTTGACGACTATCGTAAACATGTCGAACGTGATGCCGCTCTGGAGCGCCGCTTCCAGCCGGTTTTGGTCGAGGAGCCCTCGGTCAGCGAAACGCTGGATATTCTACGCGGGATTAAGCAACGCTACGAGGAACATCATAAGCTGACGATAAGCGACGAGGCATTAAGTGCCGCCGCCACGTTGGCAGCCCGATATATACCTGACCGGTTTTTGCCGGATAAGGCTATTGATTTAATCGATGAGGCATCATCGAGGGTAAGAATCAAGCACGGGACTCGACCTATTACCCTGAGGGAAGCCAAGGAAGGTGAGGGCAGTCTGCGCCGTCATAAAGAAGCAGCCTTGGCTGACCAGAAGTTCGATGAAGCCGCGGCACTACGTCAGCAGGAGCTCGAACTTGAAGAGAAAATAAAGGACCTGGAACAGAAATGGTATGCTGAAAGGGACCAGGATAAACCGGTGGTGACCGCTGAAGACATCGCGGCAGTAGTCAGCATGTGGACCGGGATTCCGGTAGTGCAACTGAGTGGTGATGAGACCACTCGGCTACTGCAAATGGAAGAGGCATTACACAAGCGTATTATCAGTCAGGATGAAGCGATTATCACGGTGGCAAAGGCGGTGCGGCGAGCCCGCGCCGGGCTTAAGGATCCGAGGCATCCCATCGGCAATTTCCTTTTTCTTGGTCCCACCGGTGTCGGTAAGACCGAGCTAGTCAAGGCCCTGGCTGAGTTCATGTTTGGCAGTGAGGATAGCCTGATTCGGCTGGATATGTCGGAGTACCAGGAGCGACACACCGTCTCCCGACTCGTCGGCGCACCACCGGGCTATGTTGGCTTTGATGAAGGCGGGCAGTTGACCGAGGCCGTAAGGCGTAAGTCATATTGCTGCATACTCCTTGACGAGATTGAAAAGGCTCATCCCGATGTATTTAATATACTGCTCCAGATATTTGATGATGGTCATCTGACTGATTCCAGGGGTCGGCGGGTAGATTTCCGCAACGCTATCATCATTATGACCAGCAACATCGGTGCCGAGCTAATCAGGAAGGGCGGCTCTCTCGGGTTTATCGCACGTAGTGATGAAGCTAAGGCTCAGCAGATGGACTACGATAAGATGAAGGACAAGTTGCTTGGTGAACTGAAGAAGCCGGAGCACGGCTTCCGTCCTGAGTTTCTCAATCGTATCGATAGTGTGGTGGTGTTTCACGCACTGGCCAAGGAGCATATCCGCAAGATAGCTGACCTGATGCTGGTGATGGTAGCCAAGCAACTCGGTGAAAAAGGAGTCAAGCTTGAGGTAACCGAGGCCGCCAAGGACTTGCTGAGTGAGAAGGGTTACGATGAGGTCTTCGGCGCTCGACCACTGCGCCGGGTGATTCAGGATATGGTTGAAGATAAACTCTCAGACGGTCTGCTTCGTGGTGAATTCCGCCCCGGGGATACGGCGGTAGTTGACCGGGAAGGGGATGTGATTGTAGTGCATCCGGCACTCGTCGAAGCCTTGCTGGGAGATGTTAAACCGTAAGTTGGGCTAAACTCTATAATATTTATCCCCCTCCCTGTACGGAGGGGGATACTTTTTTAAGAGGGGTGAAGCCGTAGGGTGGGTGAAGCGAAGCGAAACCCACCGCCACAATTTACTTCCCTATTTCACATATTGTTTTAAGGTAGATGATAGTTTGTCTGTTGCTTCATCTATCTTCTTTGAAAAATTATCAGGGGGACCTCCATATATCGTTTTACTAAGTTCCGTTAGCCATTTTTGGTCCTTATATATTTTGTTACGGCGGACTTCGTCTAGTCTAGTGTCAAAATATTCCGCAATGGCAGAGGATAATTCGCCGTAGCACTCCCTGTATGATTGAACAGCTTCCCTGACAGATTCAGACGAAGCTCCACTCAGTAATATTTCAGCTTCCCATTGAGCTTCGATTATTTTATTGAGGCTTTCACCTAGAGGATTCGCACGAATACGTCTTGCCTCCCATTCGTTTACTACTTCAGATTCCTTTTCCCTTTCGTTTTCATCCCCTTTTCTATCTATCCGCGCGTAGCCAAATGGATTTCGAGCTGCCGAGAAATTGGACCTCAGTTCGAAGCCTAAGTGCATTAACTTTCGAGCACAATCGAATCTTGCTTTTCCAGTCAGTTCTTTTCTCCATGTCTGCAAACCTTGCCACGCAATGAACGCAACAACAACTGCGGACAAAGCTAATAAGGCATCCTTGATGATTGAACAAATATTAACTGCTTCCATATTCTTATTTTTACATATTTAGCCCTGGCTATCTATACGGCCAATCCAGGTCGGATTTAAACCTTTTCTCGCGTTCTACCAGCCACGACTTTAACTCTTCTACCGTGATTTCGTTGTTATGCGCCTCGGCATTACACTTGGGGCAGAGCACTATCAGGTTATTTAAGTTATTGGAGCCATCATCGATGATGTGGTGAACATCCAGAAATTCGGTATGGTTGCAGTAGGGATTTTCACAACGGTACCAGACGGCGTTCATAAATTGGACCTTAGCGTCATCCGATAGTGTGGAATATTCCTTTATGGGATAAGTCGCCTTCTTAGTGTCTGAAGCGTCTGAGGGTTCTGGAGTTATCTTTGAATCGCCTCTTGCCGCTGGAGTGGCTGGACGTGCTGGAGTTGTCCTGGAACCTCCTCTTGTTGGTGGAGCGACTGGACGTACCGGAACCGTCCTGGAAGGTCCTCTTGCTGGTGGAGCGGCTGGACCTGCCGGGGTTCTTCTGTAAGCCCCCCCGGTTGATGGAGTGGCTGGACGTTCTGGAACCGTCCTGGAAGTTCCTCTAAGTGCTTGAGCAGCTGGACGTGCTGAAGTTGTCTTGTGAGCCTCTTCCTCAGGCTCCATCTCAGAAGCTTCGCTTTTCGGGGCTTGCTCAGAAGGTTCAGCTTCAGACCCCTGGGGCGACTGACCTGAACGTTTCCGATAAATCAGATAAGCGGCGCTGCCAAGGACTACAATAGCAATTCCAACATATATGTAAATCATGCTTCACTCCTGCTCTCAATTTTTGGTCTCCTCTGGTGCCACTCCGTTGCCTGCTCGTAGGCGTAGGCAATTTTGAAGATGGTTTCTTCGCTGAAGGGCTTACCGATGATTTGCATACCTATGGGCAGTCCATCGGCAAAGCCGGCGGGGATAGAAACAGCCGGTACTCCAGCAATGTTTATCGGCAAAGTGCAGACATCGCTTAAATACATTTGCAGGGGGTCTGCCACTTTATCCCCGATTTTGAAGGGGACGGTGGGGGAGGTGGGCGTTATCAGGGCATCGAACTGCTCAAAAGCCCGGTCGAACTCCTGCCGGATAATAGTGCGCACCTTCTGAGCCTTGAGATAGTATGCATCGTAGTAGCCGGCGGAGAGGGCGTAGGTGCCCAGCATGATGCGCCTCTTAACCTCGGCTCCGAAGCCAAGCTGGCGGGTCTTCTCCATCGCCTCCCACATGCTGTCGGCTTCCTGATAGGAGAAGCCGTATTTTACGCCATCATAGCGTGCCAGGTTGGCCGAAGCCTCGGAGGGGGCAATGATGTAGTATACCGCCAGGGCGTATTCAGTATGGGGCAGGGAAACATCCCAGTCTACCTTTGCCCCCAGGGCCTCGAGCTGGTTTATCGCCGCCCGTATCGCCGTGGCGACATCAGCCTGCATGCCCTCGACAAAGTACTCCCTGGGCACTCCGATGCGGAGTCCCTTAATATCTCCGGACAGGCACTTAGTATAGTCGGGGACGGGGTAGGGGGCTGAGGTAGCATCGCGGCGGTCATAGCCGGCGATTGCATTCAGTACCAGGGCACAGTCAGTAACATCCTGAGTGAGCGGGCCAATCTGGTCCAGAGAGCTGGCAAAGGCTACCAGACCGTAGCGGCTGACCCGTCCGTAGGTCGGCTTTAGACCGGTGAGGCTACAGAAACCAGCCGGCTGACGGATACTCCCGCCGGTATCTGAACCGAGGGCATAGAGAGCCTCGCCGGCGGCGACGGCGGCGGCCGAGCCACCGCTACTGCCACCGGGGACACGGGCCAGGTCCCAGGGGTTATGAGTGGTAAACAACGCCGAGTTCTCCGTAGACGAACCCATGGCAAATTCATCCATATTGGCTTTACCGAGGACCACAGCACCAGAGACGGCTAATCTTTCGACCACTGTGGCATCATAAGGGGGCACAAAGTTTGCCAGCATCTTTGAGGAGCAGGTGGTCGGTATTCCCTGGGTGCACAGGTTGTCTTTGAGAACCATCGGTATGCCGAGAAGGGGATTAGTATAGCCTTTAGACAGAAGCGAATCAGCCAGCCGGGCTTGTTTTAGCGCCAGCTCGTCTGTAATAGTAACCAGAGCATGAATTTTAGGCTCGACCTGCCGGACGCGCTCCAGACAGGCGTTGGTTAGTTCCACTGACGACAATTGTTTAGTCCTCAGTAGCTTATGTGCTTCGTGAATGGTCAATTGGTTATAGTTGATTATCTAACTTACCCCCTCTTAAACTCTTCTTTTAGCTCTCTGGCTCTGCTTCGCTGGCTTCTTGCCAGTTTTCCCACCCTTCTCTGAAGAGGAATGCCACGATTATTAAGCCGACTATCGGGTCGGCTTGCCAGAAGCCAAACAGATAGTTCGCTCCTAAACCCAGCAACAGAGCCAGCGATAGAAAGGTGCAGGCAATCGTCTCTGTAGAGTCGGCAACCAGGGCTTTACTGCCAATTTGCTTACCTATCTTCCGTGTCTGTAAAGCGAACAGGGGCATTATAATGACGGAAAGAGCGGCGATTATGATGCCGGGTAGTGTGGGTGCGGGAATTTCGGTAAAGATGAGCTTGGTTACCGATTCGTACAGGATATAGGCGCCAAGGACAAAAAAAGTGATGGCAATAACCTTGACGACTCTTCGTTCTAGTCTCTCTTCCGCTTCCGCTGATATTTTGCCGTGCTGGTTCAGCCGCCAGATGACAAGGGAGTTTGATAGCACTTCCGTAATGCTGTCCAGCCCAAAACCCACCAGGGCGACGCTACCGGCCAGACTGCCAAAGACAAGCGAGGCTACCGCCTCCAGAATGTTATAGCTGACCAAAAAGCCTGTAAGGTAAAGCCCTTTTTTGTACAGCTTGTCAATATTCATCACTCCAGCACCGCCCGCACCCTGAAGAAGTCACCCTCCCTTTGCGGAGCATTAGCCAGCACCTGGCTTGGGGATAGAGAAGGGGTGGCTTCATCATTACTGACCACATTTTGCAAGGCGATAGATTGGGTAGTGGGGGGGATGTTGCCGGTGTCCACCCGTTGTAGTACCTGGAAGTTATCCAGTATATTAGATAATTGCTCACTGACTTTATCAACCTCGGCTGCGGTCATTCCCAGTCGTGCCAGGCGGGCAATATGTAATACCTCTTCACTGCTTAGCTTCATTACTTACCTCCGGAGTCATTCAGGCAGGAGTATATTTATGAATTATAGCACTCATATTTGAATGTCGGCAATAGAGGCAAGGGGGGATTGAGAGTTTGGGGGCTTGGGGGCAATAAACAAGCTGGCGGTGAGTTTGTTTATTGCGGTAGTCCTGATTTACTGAAGATAGTCCGCACAAAAAAAGGCTGTAGGGATTAAACCCCTACAGCCTTTGTCGGCTCAGAAATTCAGACTTTACTGGTCTTTTGCGGGGTTTTTTCAACCTTGGCCGCAGGGTTCGTTACCTTACGTCGCTGGCCGAAGAGAGGACGACGCATGAACGATGGAACATCCAATTCCTCATCGGTTTGCTTTGGGGCAGACAGCGATTGTGTCAACTCCTCATTTCGGCTAATTCCGATCAACCCTTGCTTGGCTAGAAACCCGGTCGCGATGAGAGTAATCCTTATCTCCTTATCCATGTTAGCGTCATGAGCTACGCCAAAGATGATGTTCGCCTCGGGGTCTACCGCCTGCTTGATTACCTGAGCTGCCTCGTTAACTTCAAACAGGGTGAGGTTACTACCACCAACTACATTAAAGAGCACACCCGTTGCCCCCTCGACAGCAACATCCAGCAAGGGACTGGCCAGAGCTTCATTAGCCGCATCCACAGCACGATTTTGACCTGACCCTCTGCCTATGGACATCCAGGCGGGACCGGCATCCTTCATTATTGCTCTAACATCAGCAAAATCAAGATTAATCACCCCGGGGACGGTGATTACTTCCGAGATGGCCTGAACGCCATGTTTGAGCACATCGTCAGCCATCTGAAAGGCACTATCCACGCCTGTTTTCTGATCACAAAGGTTAAGTAAGCGGTCATTGGGAATGATAATCAGGGTATCGACCTTCTCCAGCAGGTTGTTAATACCTTCCTCAGCCGTCTTGCGACGGTGTGTTCCCTCGAAGGTAAAGGGCCTGGTGACGATAGCAATCGTCAGTGCCCCGGCTTGCTTGGCTACTTCCGCCACAACTGGTGCCGCGCCGGTACCGGTGCCGCCACCCATACCCGCTGCGATAAACACCATGTCCGCCCCCGTAACCAGCTCCTTAATGTCATCACGGCTCTCTTCAGCCGCTTTCTGCCCGCGGATATGGTCACCACCCGAGCCTAAACCTCGAGTCAGCCTATCGCCAAGCTGGACACGTGTGGGGGCTTCGGTTAAAGCTAAGGCTTGAGCATCGGTATTCATGGTGATAAAGTCTATGCCCCTGATATCAGCTCGCACCATACGGTTTATCGCATTACAACCACCACCACCCAGACCGATAGCTTTTATCTTAGCCGTGTTAACTGTAAAACTTGTCCTTGCCATTTTCTCCTCCTCACATATTTATTTTAATGATTCGCCTCTGCTAATCGCCTAGCGAAATAGTGTTCTAAGCTTAGAAAACAAATGCCACCAGCTAACATTAACGTTACGGAATGACCCGTTCTGCTTACCGGAATGCTTCGCTCCCCAGAGCAGGAGACCGGCGCTGGTAGCATATGCCGGGTCACGCAGGACATCGGTGATACCAGGTATATTAATCGGGACGCCAACCCGGACCGGGAGGCGTAATATATCACGGCCCAGTACATCAATACCCGACAGATTAGAGCTACCACCGGTAAGGACTAACCCGGCAGGTACCACGGCGTCATAGTCAGAGCGTGGTAACTCAAGTAAAATGAGCCTGATGATTTCTTCAATTCGAGCCCGAATAATGTCGCAAAGGTCCTGGTAGTTTACGCCATGCCCATCCTCGCCATTTGTGTTATTGGACGTTCTTTTGCTTTCGTAAACCGGCAGCACGCTGCCATGCCTTTTTTTCATTTCCTCAGCAATATCGAAAGGTAGGCCTAAACCGATAGCGATATCCCTGGTCAGCTGATAACCGGCTACCGGTAAAATGGCCGTATGCCAGATGCTACCATCTTTAAACACCGCAATATCAGTAGTGCCGCCACCGATATCAGCCAGGACGACACCGGCTTGCTTCTCCTCTTCGGTGAGCACCGCCTCACTGCTGGCTAAAGGCTCGAGGACCATATCCTCAATATCTATGCCCAGCCCCCGAATACATTTAGCCAGATTCTGAACAGAATTGACGGCGGCTGTGATAACATGCGTCTCCACATCTAGCCTGGAGCTATGCATTCCTACCGGGTTCTTGATCCCAACCTGACCGTCAACGGCATACCCGCGGGGAATAACATGGAGCAGCTTACGGTCGCTGGGAACCTTAACATTCTGGGCATTCTGCAGAACTCGCTTCAAATCATCAGGACGCACTAGCTTGTCACCACGCGTAATAGTTACCACGCCCCGGTTATTCAACGAAGTGACATGCCTCCCGGTGACCCCGACATAAGCTGATTCTACTCTGTAGCCGCAGGTTTGCTCTGCTTTAATGACTGACTGCCGGATTGATTCCCGGGCATCATTGATATTGACCACCAAACCTTTATGCAACCCGAATGATGGGACAATGCCGACCCCGATAACTCGTGTAACAGCCCCATCATTTACCTCAGCTATCGCGGTGCATACCTTGGTAGTTCCAACATCAATAGCCGCTAAAGTTGTCACCTTACTCATTTTCCCGCCTCCTTGATAACTAGATTCTGCTCCCTTAGATTTAGAGTAGTCTTCACATTGCGTCTGCCTCCTGTACCTCTAGTCCTCAAAATATATTCAGGCGGCCAGGAAAGCCTGGCGCAGTCTTTGCAGCAAGATGGGTCGCCTCCAGCCATTAGCTTTAACTTCGGCTGAGGAAACCAGCTTTTCCACAATCTGATATTGCTCATCCCGAGTAATAAGCCGCTCAGCCACTCTTAATTTGGCACTACGGCTACGCGGATTAGCCTGCACCTCTGTCGGTGAAGGGGTAATGACCCTCTTATTGATTAATGTTAAACTGGCGTTGTGTCCGCAAACGCAGCTTGGTATGCCCGGGGGACAAACACAATCCTTGGCTTCTCGTTGCATAAATTGTTTGACGATACGGTCTTCCAGAGAGTGATAGCTGATAACAACCAGTCTGCCGCCAAAGCCGAGAAGGCTGACTGCCTGCCTGAGGACTGATTCCAGGTTATCTAACTCATGGTTAACGGCGATGCGTAGTGCCTGGAAAGTTTTGGTAGCCGGGTGAATTTTATCCCTTCTGCTGCCATAAACTCGTTCGATGAGCTTGGCCAGTTGCAGGGTAGTTTTGACGGGGCGTTCCAGCATGATGCGGCGGGCTATTTGCCGGCTGAAACCTTCCTCGCCATAGCTTTTGATGAGGCGGGCTAGTTCAGTCTCGGAGTAGGTGTTAACGATATCGGCGGCGGTAAGTTTCTGGTGAGGATTAACGCGCATGTCCAGCGGTGCCTCCTGCTGAAAGCTGAAACCGCGCTCGCCGCTATCAAGCTGAAGAGAGGAAAGCCCCAGATCCAGCAAAATACCATGCACCGGGGAAAAGTCATACCGGTAACAAATAGCTTCTAGATTAACAAAGTTTTCATTAATGAGCAGGGTAGAATCACTCCATCTTTCCAGCCTGGCCCCGGCAATTTTTATCGCCTCAGGGTCGGCATCGATACCCAGTAGTTGCCCACCCGGCGAGCTGTGCTCCAGAATAGCCGCGGCATGCCCGCCACCACCGAGAGTGCAGTCAATATAGCGACCCCCAGGCTGCACCGCCAGCGCCTGAACGGCCTCCTCAACCAGAACCGGTATATGAGCGGATGCTAACATTGTCGGACTCATCAACGCTGCTCTAGACTTTCTATATCTTGCCAGGCTTGTTCCTGACTAATCGTCTTCTCGGCTTGCCACTGCTCCTTGTTCCAAAGCTCAAGATAAGTATTAAGCCCGGCTACCACGGCTTCATCCTCAATTCCAGCATATTCTCGCAACTGAGGAGGCAGAGCTATTCTGCCCTGCCCATCCATATTCAGGGTAAAAGCGGAAGCGAAAATAGCCCGGTTCAGCCTTCTAAGCTTACTTTGGGCAATACTCCCGGTAGTCAGGCTGGTTGCCTCTTTGCTCCACTCCGACATGGGGTAGGCAACAATACACCTCTCCACCCCGGGCCTCAATACCATTCCTGCCTCCAGTTCTCTTCTGAACCGGGGCGGGATAGGCACCCTGCCCTTCTCATCAACCCTGTAATCAAACTCACCCAAAAACATTTCGCTACTCTTCAGGTATGTTCTGATTCACCACTGCTTACCACTTTACACCACTAAGCACCATTTTGAACCAAAATCATTTGTTTGTCAATATCTTTTAGGGGGTTTTGAAAAAATATTTTTTGTGGTGGGAGGGACTGGGGCGGCAGCAGGTAGAACTTTTTTAATGATGTTGAGCTTTATGTGATATAATATTACGGAAGTTGCAACAAATTAGATGTTCCTTCAGGCATCCTTCGAGTTACTGTCTTATGATTTCTAAGGAAATCGTAGATGTCATATCAGAGTATTGATAAGGAGGATTAAATGCCTAAAAAGGGTGAATCGAAGAAGAAACTAACCACCGCTGCCGGCGCTCCAGTTGTCGATAATCAAAATACGATGACGGCCGGGCCCAGAGGCCCGGCTCTGCTGCAGGATGTATGGTTCCTGGAAAAACTCGGTCATTTTGACCGTGAAGTTATTCCTGAACGGCGTATGCATGCCAAGGGTTCCGGAGCCTTCGGGACATTCACTGTCACCCACAATGTTACCCGCTATACCAAAGCCAAAATTTTCTCCGCTATTGGTAAGAAGACCGACCTTTTCATTCGCTTTTCCACCGTGGCCGGTGAGCGTGGTGCTGCCGATGCCGAGCGTGATATACGTGGCTTCGCCATGAAGTTCTATACCGAGGAAGGCAACTGGGATTTGGTCGGCAATAATACACCGGTATTCTTCCTGCGTGACCCGCTTAAATTTCCTGACCTCAACCATGCTGTCAAACGGGACCCGCATACCAATATGAGGAGTGCTCGTAACCAATGGGACTTCTTCACATCTCTTCCGGAGGCACTGCACCAGGTGACCATCGTCATGAGCGACCGCGGTATTCCTTATTCCTATCGCCATATGCACGGCTTTGGCAGCCACACTTTCAGTCTTATTAATGCGAAGAACGAAAGATTCTGGGTTAAGTTCCATCTTAAAACCCAGCAAGGAATTCGCAACCTGACTGACGAAGAAGCTCAGGCAATTGTTGCCAAAGACCGCGAAAGCCATCAACGTGACCTGTATGAAAGTATTGAAAAGGGTGATTATCCTCGCTGGACCGTGTATTTCCAGATTATGCCGGAAAAAGACGCTGCCAAGATGCCTTATAATCCCTTTGACCTGACTAAGGTTTGGTACCACAAGGACTATCCCTTGATTGAGGTGGGTATTCTTGAGCTTAGCCGCAACCCGGAAAATTATTTCGCCGATGTTGAACAGGCTGCCTTTAATCCGGCCAATATCGTGCCTGGAATCGGGTTCTCGCCTGATAAGATGCTGCAAGGACGCCTGTTCTCCTACGGTGATGCACAACGTTACCGTCTTGGGGTCAATCACCATATGATCCCCGTGAACGCTCCTCTCCACCCCGTTAACAGCTTTCATCGCGATGGCGCCATGCGGGTTGATGGTAATCAGGGCAGCACACCGGGTTACGAACCCAATAGCTATGGTAACTGGCAGGAACAACCCGATTTTGCCGAACCGCCGCTTAAATTAGAAGGCGCCGCCAGCCGATGGAATTTTCGAGAGGATGATGATGATTACTATACCCAGCCGGGAAAGCTCTTCCGTCTGATGACACCCGAACAGCGGAAGGTGCTCTTTGAAAATACCGCTCGTGATATAAGCAATGCACCTAAGGAAATAAAAATCAAGCATATCGCTAATTGCTTGAAGGCTGATAAAGCCTATGGTGCGGGTGTTGCTAAAGCTACGGGCATCAAACTAAGCGAAGTTCCAAAATAACTATACCAATATAGATGTCAATAAAGGGTCGCCATTTCATGTGAGGGCTACCCTGCGTTCTTTCTTGGTGTAATGCCTCTGGGTAAGGAACTTTCTCCCCCGCCTCCATCCGTGTTACAATACGGGCAAATGAGAATTGATATTTTGACACTGTTCCCCGAGATGTTCGTTAGCCCGTTTGGCTCGGCAATTTTCAAGCGAGCTGCTGACCGTGAACTGCTTAAGATTACCGTCCATAATTTCCGCGATTATAGCCATGATAAGCATCATACAGTCGATGATACTCCTTACGGGGGCGGCGCCGGCATGGTGCTCAAGCCGGAACCTATTTTCGAGGCTGTCGAGGCTGTAAAATCAGGACTAACCCCTGAAGAGAAGACTGCCGACGTCCCGATTATCTTGCTTACCCCGCAGGGGCGTCTTTTTTCCCACCGGATTGCCTGCGAGCTATCCGCTTATAATAACCTTGTTTTCATCTGCGGCCATTATGAAGGGGTGGATGAGCGGGTGCGCCAGCACCTGGTTACTGACGAAATCAGCATCGGCGATTATGTGCTGAGCGGCGGCGAGCTAGCCGCGATGGTGGTAATCGATGCCGTGGTACGGCAGGTGCCTGGAGTTCTTGGCTCGGAAGATTCGGTAATCGATGATTCTCACGCCAACGGATTGCTGGAGTATCCCCAGTATACCCGCCCCCCCGTCTACCGGGATTGGGGGGTGCCTGAGGTGCTCCTTTCCGGTAATCATGCTCAAATCGCCAAATGGCATCGCGAGCAGTCGATTGCCCGTACTGCTTTACGCCGCCCCGACCTGTTAGACAAGGCAAATCTCACGCCTGTGGAAAAAAGACTTGCAGAAGATGCCAAGAAGCGTTAATATAGTATGTTGTGTGAAAATTTGTGGGGAGTGTTTATTAAATGAATATGACATCGCTGGTTGAAGTTAAACCAAATACCAACATCCCGTCTTTTGCCCCTGGTGATACGGTAAGGGTCAGTCTCAAGGTTGTTGAAGGAGACAAGGAGCGTATCCAGGTATTTCAGGGGGTAGTAATCAAGGAAACAAGCAGTGGGGCTGGCCCCAGCTTTACGGTGAGGCGTGTTACCTATGGTGTCGGTGTCGAGCGCACCTTTCCTATGAACGCACCACGTGTGGAAAAGGTGGAAGTACTGCGGCGCGGGAAAACAAGGCGGGCTAAGCTTTACTACCTGCGCGATCTCAGTGCCAAGGCATCCCGTCTTAAGGAAAGACGGTTAAGTCCCCAGGAGTTGGAGCAGGAACAAGAAGAAGCATCCCGGCCGAGATTGGCACCAGATACAGCCGAGACTGTTGCTACCTCACCGAAGTAAAACAAGCTGCCCCTCGGGAGTAAAGAATGGGGTATGCTGAGGTTTGTGTTAATTCCCCTGTAGCCCGGCGCCAGACATTCAGCTATGCTGTACCCCCTGGTCTAGATGTTGCCGTTGGGCAGGCGGTATGGGTGCCCTTTGGTGAGAAGCTCCTCCAGGGTATCGTTTTAGCCCCCAGTGATTACCCGGCAGTGGCAGAAACCAGAGAAATCGCCGGCCTTATCGAGCCTCAACCGCTATTATCCCCGGCCCAGGTCTCACTCACTTACTGGATAAGCCAGCATTATCTGGCGCCCCTCTTCGATGCCGTGGCTCTAATGCTGCCGCCCGGCTTTGAGCGCAAGGCGCTCACTTTCATATCTCTCCGTCAGATTCCAGTGGATTTTGACTTATCTTCTCTCACTGAAGACCAGCGACATGCCCTTGAACTGGTCAAAGAAGAGAGCAGAATCAGCCAGAAAAATCTGGAGAAGATTTTGGGCCAGAAAAAAGCCCGGCGTATCATTTCGCAGTTGGTGGGGTGGGGACTGGTGGAGAGAAGCTACGAGCTGGAACCGATTAAAGCCAGACCGAAGTTAGATTCTTATCTTAAGCTGGCGATTGGGGTCACTGAGATTCAGCAGGAGATAGCCGGTCTGGAGAAAAAGAGGGCCAGGAAACAGGCAGCCCTGCTTTCTTTCTTAGCCGAACAAACTGAATTTGTCTCCCTGACAAAAGCCAGACAAAGGACTGGTTGTAGTAAAGCCACTGTCGATGCCCTGCTTGGAAAAGGGTTTATTACGGTTCAGCACTTTGAAGTTAGGCGCGACTCTCTTGCCACCCGGGCGGTCAACCTTTCTTTTCCCTTGACCCTGACTTCCGACCAGGCGTTGGCTCTCCAGGCTATTAGCCAGAGCCTGCGACAGGAGCAAAAGGTAAAGCCGAAAGTCTTACTGCTTCATGGGGTTACCGGCAGCGGTAAAACCGAGGTCTATCTGCAATCTCTGGCTGAGGCAGTGAAGTTAGGTAAACGGGGTATCGTCCTGGTCCCGGAAATCTCCCTTACTCCCCAGACAATCGAGCGCTTCGCCTCACGTTTCGCTGGCAGAGTGGCTGTCCTACACAGCCGGCTATCGTTTGGAGAGCGCTTTGACGAGTGGCAACGCATCAGGAATGGTAAAGTTGATGTTGTTATCGGTGCCCGCAGCGCCATTTTTGCTCCCCAACCTGACCTGGGGCTTATTATTCTGGATGAAGAGCATGAGTGGTCTTACAAACAGTCTGATATCTCACCTCATTATCATGCCCGTGATGTGGCTATCAAGCTGGCAGAGCTGACTGGCGTTACTGTCGTCCTTGGTAGTGCCACTCCGGATGTGGAGACCTTCTATCACGCTCAAAAAAGTGACTATCAGCATCTTCGGATACCTGAGAGGGTTACCCCACGCGAGAATTCACCCCTGCCTCCCGTTGAAGTGGTTGATATGAGGGAAGAGCTTAAAACTGGTAACCGGAGCATGTTTAGCCGCTCATTAGCACAAGCGATCTCTGATGCGGTGGCTGATGGAGAGCAGGTAATGCTATTCCTTAATAGGAGGGGAGGCTCTACCTTTGTTCAATGTCGCGATTGCGGTTTTGTCCTCTCCTGCCGGCGTTGCGATGTTCCCATCAGCTACCATCTGGATGAGAATATTCTGGTCTGTCACCAGTGTAACTACCGCATGCCGGTGCCTCAAATGTGCCCCCGCTGCCAGAGCCGGCGGATAAAGTTTCTCGGGGCTGGCACTCAGACAGTGGCGCAAGAGGTAAGAAAGGCCTTCCCGCGGGCACGGCTGTTGCGCTGGGATAGCGACACTACTAAAGGTAAGGATGCTCACCAGAAGATTCTAGACAGTTTCCGTAACCACCAGGCTGATATTCTGATTGGCACACAAATGATCAGCAAAGGGCTGGATTTACCCAGGGTTACTCTGGTGGGAGTAGTCAATGCCGATACGGGTCTGAACCTGCCGGACTTCCGTGCCGGAGAGCGGACTTTCCAGTTGCTGAGTCAGGTAGCCGGCAGGGCCGGGCGTGGCACTTCAGGCGGACGGGTTATCATTCAGACCTATTCTCCGGAGCACTATGCTATTCAGGCTGCCGCCAGGCATGACTATGCCCTCTTTTATAACCGGGAAATTGCCTATCGGCGCCAGCTTCGCAATCCCCCCTTCAGCCGGCTGGCCAGTCTTGTTTACACCCATACTAACGATAGTCTTTGCCAGAGAGAGGCAGAAAGGCTGAAGCACCTCCTTATCGAGGAGAGAGATGCCCGCGGAATCGCCAACCTCAATCTGATTGGACCGGCACCGGCCTTTATTCACCGGTTGCGGAGCCGGTTTCGCTGGCAGCTCATAGTACGCGGACATGAGCCGTCCGCTTTCCTTACCCCGATACCTATCCCCCAGGGCTGGACAGTGGACATTGACCCCTTAGGGCTTTAGAATATATAATTAATAAATCCCGAGGGTTAGTAACAGTCTAATTTAGCCTAAAAGGAGGAGACATGTATCAGAAGATTTTGGTGCCATTGGATGGTTCCAAGCTAGCCGAGTGTGTTCTGGAGCATATTGAACAGATAGCCAAGGGTTGCAATACGGAGGAAGTCATCTTGGTCAGCGTCACCGAGAGCGTCACAGGCCATTCGCCTGCCCCCGAAGTCAGTGAGGTTTATGGTAGTGATGTGCCGATAACCATTGGTAAAATGCAGCGGCAGGCGGAAAAGTATCTCGACCGGATAGCCGGGCGGCTGGCTAAAAAAGGGATTAATAATATACAGACGGCAGTGCTCCGGGGCAATCCCGCCGAGGAAATCGTGCACTATGCCCAGGAAAATGACTGTGGACTCATTGCCATGGCCAGTCATGGTCGGTCTGGTATCAGCCGCTGGGCATATGGCAGTGTGGCCGACAAAATCCTCAGAGCCAGTCCTGTGCCCATCTTAATAGTGAAAGCACCGGGAAGTGTGTCCGGGATATAGTATTACTCCACTGGCTTTAGCCAGGCTGGAACCAGTTGAGCATTCCTTCTCCAATACCGACGACTGGTTCACTTTGCCGAGAACGAGCTAGATTGTGGTGGCAGTGTATATGGCGATTTTTCCTATTCGTATAGTCCCCGACCCTGTGTTACGGCAGAAGTCAAAGCGGGTGCGTTTTATTGACAGCTCAATCAACAAGCTGATAGATAATATGCTGGAGACGATGCGCGCGGTCGAGGGGGTAGGTCTGGCGGCACCACAGATAGGCATTTCTTTGCGCGTGATTGTTATCGGTCTGCCGGAACAGGCAGAGATTGCTCTCATCAACCCCCAGATAGTGCGTCGTAGCGGGGAACGCCTGGTCAGTGAGGGCTGCCTCAGCGTGCCGGGTTATCGGGGGGAAGTTAAACGCGCCGTCTCTGTTACCGTCAAAGGACGTGACCTGAGCGGGAAGGAAATACGGATTAAAGCCGATGAACTGCTGGCTCAAGCCCTGGAGCACGAAATAAACCACCTAAATGGCGTCCTCTACATCGACCAGCTGACAAGCCCCGATACGCTACGCAAGCTGGAGCCAGAGGAGGCTGAACAACAGGGAGGGGACGGGTGATATCCGCCCCCTTTTTTAACCAATAGAACAACTGCACTCCCTTATGAAGAGGATACTGAAGCCGCTGTTTATTACTTTTTGCCCTTGAGGTAGTCTATCGCCCACTGTACTGCATCGTCCCCTTCCAGTTTAAGCTCGTAGTCCGGGGTTATCCCTTTACCCTCGATGGCGCGTCCGTCAGGGGTTAGCCAGCGGGCAATAGTGATATATAACCCCGACCCATCGGAAAGCTTGTACAGGGTGTTGACACTCCCCTTGCCATAGGTTTGGATACCAGCTATGGCAGCACGTTTATGGTCCTGCAGGGCACCGGATAATACCTCGCTACCGCTGGCACTGTAGTTATTCACTAAAACAATCATGGGTAATTCAGTGTTCAAGTCTTGATGGTTAACCGATAGAGTAGTCTTCTTACCCTGATTATCTACCACGTGAAGGACTATCCCCTCCTTTATAAAGTGGCTGGCCACATCAACCACCTGGTCCAGTAAGCCACCCGGATTATTGCGCAAGTCAAGAATAATGCCTGTAGCTCCTGCCTGAGCGGTGCTCTCTAATACTTTGGTTAGCTCTTCATCGGTGTTACCTGAGAAACTGCGGGTACTGATTAAAGCAATGTCCCCTTTCATCTTTAGGTCGACACTGGGGACTTCAATTGCCGCTCGAACAACCTCAATTTCCTTGGGCTCGGTTTCACCCTGATGCTGAACCAGCAACTTGACTGATGTCCCCTTTGGCCCACGGATGTTAAGCACTGCCACTTCCAGGCTCATGCCTGAGGTAACGTTATCATCGATTTTCAGGATTATATCGCCAGCCCGGATACCAGCTCTGGCTGCTGGTGAATCGGGGATAGGGGCGATAATCACTATCTGCCTATCTTTCATCTCCACATAAGCGCCGATACCCTCAAATTCTCCATTAAACTGCTCTAAAGTTACCTGGTAGTGCTTATTGTCCAGATAGGAGGTGTAGGGGTCATTCAGCGCTGTCACCATACCCTTAATCGCCGCCTGGCTCAACTGGCTGGCATCAAGCCTGTCCTTCTCAACATAACGCTGGAAAACAACGTCCCACGCTTCCCCCACAACACCCCGACCCAGATCGCTGCTTGAGGCAGCACGGCTACCCAGGGTACAGCCAGCACTAAAAGATAGCACCAGCGTTACTACCAGGAACAAGGCCGCCATTATTTTTATTGTCTTTGGCATCGGGCACCCTCCACCATAAAGCATTATGGGCAAATTTCACTGGCTGTTTATCACCAGAACATGGAAAAAGCGGGCTAAGTAAACCTGTAAGCCGAGTTCTGTATCCCGATTACATCGGGACGGTGACCATCTATCTAGCCCCGATGTTACCATCGGGGTCAAGCGACCAACCCGGGGACCAGGCCAGGCATCCCTTGTGTCCCTCTATTTGGTCTTGCTCCAGATGGGGTTTTCCCAGCCGACTGGTCACCCAGCCGCTGGTGAGCTCTTACCTCACCATTTCGCCCTTACCCCGATATAATCGGGGCGGTATGTTTCTGTGGCACTATCCGTAGGCTCACCCCTCCTGGGCGTTACCCAGCATCCCGCCTGGTGGAGCTCGGACTTTCCTCCACGATGTCAATCGGGGCGGTCACCCGGTTTACTCAACCCATTTATACTTTAATACGGCAGGTTCCATAAGTCAACCAACAAGACGGTCGTTTATTAACCTTGTCCCTTAACTTAAATAGCTCTTTGTATCAAAAGTAAGTTCTTCAGATGACCTGTTGACGGAGCATATCCCATCTACCGTCCATTATCGCCGACTTTACTTTACCGGCCTTAATGGTGACTACTGCCTTATGGTGAGTAATTACCTGGGCCAGCATTTTCCCGGCCCTGTCACCATAGCCTGCCTGTCGGCTGTCGAATTCGAAGGTGAATTCCTCGCCGTCAGTTACCGATTTAGTGCTGGTCAGATTAAAGGTCTCCGGGATACCATCGAAGCGAAAGGTAGCTTCCGCTTTCACAAATTCTTCGGCAACCTGCTTACTCTCCTTCTGTGATTCTGTAGGGGTTTGCGAACATTGGGCTAAGACCAGACCTGTTGAAGTTAATAACAATATTACTAAAACTATTTTGGGTTTGAGCATAATCGATTACTCCTCTTTTTTCCATGATTGCCTTCAGTATTAGTAATTATACTCCATAGTCATAACTATCTCTACACTCATACGATTTGTGGTCACTCGCTATGTGTTGAGTCCGGGTTACTACGGGATTGTTTTTACTGTGGGCAGGAGGAAGAAAGCATGAAATACGGACTGAAAATAGCTATAATGGTATAATGAGCTTGTATGAACGGTTGCTGGATGACGGCAGCTGAATCGGGAGTATTCGACGAAGAAGCTATTTCAAATCAACCTTGTCCTCAGCTTGATACTCATCCTGTTCCTGACTGGTGTGTTCGGGCAGGCTACTACTGAGGCAAGCCCGCAGAACTTCGCCGCTCAGGCAAGCTCGCAGGACTTCGCCACTGACCGTATCCTGGTTAAGTTCAAGACCGGTGCCCTTGCAGCAAGTCGCCAGACAGTCAACGCCAGGCAACGCGGTACGGTCGTTCGTGAGATAAGCCGCCTGGGTATTCAAGTAGTCGAAGTACCCGCGGGCACGGTGGCACAAAAAATACGGGACTATAAGGGCGAAAGCTCCGTTGAATTTGCTGAGCCTGATTATGTTGTCAAAGCTATTGGAGTCCCCAATGACACTTATTACGCTAATCAATGGGGTATGACCAAGATTCAGGCGCCTCAGGCCTGGGACATAACTACCGGTAACGCTACCGTGATAATTGCTATCCTGGACACCGGGGTTGACCAGGACCACGCAGACCTGGCTGGTAAGATAGAATCTAACAAAAATTATACTACGAGCAACACAACCGATGACCTTTATGGTCACGGCACCCACGTCGCCGGAATTGCTGCGGCTATTACCAATAATACCCTGGGCGTCGCCGGGGTCGGCTATAACTCACGTATCATGAATGTTAAAGTACTGAGTGATAATGGCAGTGGCTCCACCAGCGGGGTAGTCAACGGTATTATCTGGGCCGCTGACAACGGGGCTAAGGTAATTAACCTGAGCTTGGGCGACACCAATTATTCTCAAACCATGCAGGATGCCATTGACTATGCCTGGAACCGTGGAGTGGTGATAGTGGCAGCCGCAGGCAACGATGGTGTTAGTACTCCTCACTATCCTGCTTACTATAGTAACGCTATCGCCGTAGCCGCCACCGACAATGTTGACGCCAAAGCTAGTTTCTCCACCTATGGTAGCTGGGTAGACGTAGCCGCCCCCGGTGTGAATATCTTCTCCACTCTGCCGAACCATCCTAACAGCATTGGTCTAAACTACGATTACCTTAGTGGTACCTCGATGGCAGCTCCGTACGTTGCCGGGTTGGCGGGGCTTCTTTGGGCAACCAGCTACGGAACAAGTAATACCAATGTTCGCAACCGTATCGAGAGCACTGCAGACAATATTTCAGGTACGGGGACTAACTGGCAATTTGGCAGGATTAATGCTTATAACGCAGTAAGAGGCTCGCTAACACCCCTGGTGACCACTGATAATGCTACCAATATCACCACTACCGGGGCCCGACTCAACGGGAATTTATCATATCTGGGGGGAGCTGCTTCAGCCAACGTCTCCTTCCAGTGGGGACTCAGCTCCGGTAACTACAGCGCCAACACCACTGCGGTCTCAGCCAACGCCACAGGAGCCTTCAGCGCCAATATAACAGGGCTGTCATCCGATACCACCTATTACTTCCGGGCCAGGGCAGTCGGGCAGGATACAGGCTATGGCATCGAAAAGAGCTTCACAACATTCGGTGTTCTGACTAGTGATGCGGATAACATTACCGCTAGCTCGGCTCGATTGCGTGGCGTACTGGTAAGTCTGGGTAGCTCTGCTTCAGCCAATGTCTCGTTCCAGTGGGGTACAGGCTCCGGAAACTACAGCGCCAACACCACTGCGGTATCGGTCAATACCACAGGTGCTTTCAGTGCCAATATAACAGGACTGTCATCCGATACCACCTATTACTTCCGGGCCAGGGCCGATGGAGGTGCCTATGGCATAGCCTACGGTACCGAGAAGAGCTTTATGCCACTTAGTATTACCACC
>ORJL010930735.1_pt1 | contig 27615 bp, 23 predicted proteins | sample 1779941 | NCBI WGS metagenome assembly ORJL01 (sample SAMEA104232317, study PRJEB22302) | groundwater metagenome | biome: forest; feature: aquifer; material: groundwater | place: USA | collected 2011-08-07 | depth 5.8 m
AAAGGATGGCTGCTTCTAAGCCAACCTCCTGGCTGTCTACGCCGTTTCACATCCTTTACCACTAAAACCTTATTGGGGACCTTAGCAGGCGGTCTGGGCTGTTCCCCTTACGACCAATGGCACTTCGCTGTCACGGTCTGACTCCCGATCTATATTTCCGGTATTCGAAGTTTTTCTCGGTTTGGTAGGTGTATTGCACCCCCTAGCCGAAAAAGAGCTCTACCCCCGGAAAAAAACAATCGAGGCTAGTCCTAAAACTATATCGGAGAGAACCAGCTATCTCGGGGTTCGATAGGCATTTCACCTCTACCCACAGCTCATCACCCGGTCTTGCAATACCAGTGTGTTCGGACCTCCCCCGCCGTTTAAGGTGGGTTCATCCTGGCCATGGGTAGCTCACCCCGTTTCGGGTCTAGTATATGAGACTAAAGTCGCACTATTCGTACTCGCTTTCGCTGTGGCTTCGCCTTTTGACTGGCTTAACCTAACGCCTCATATAGCTAACTCGTTGGTCCGTTCTACAAAAAGTACGCCACAATACGATTGCTCGCACCGTGACTCTTTATAAGAAGAGAGTTTCAGATACTATTTCATCCCCCTATCTGGGGTACTTTTCACCTTTCCCTCGCGGTACTTGTTCGCTATCGATCTCCTGTTCTGTTTAGCCTTGGAGGGTGGTCCCCCCGGATTCGGGCCGGATTTCACGTGTCCGACCTTACTCAGGATACTCCTCAGTCACTCAGCTTTTCGCCTACAGGGCTATTACCTTCTTTGGCGGTCCTTTCCAGGTTCCTTTAGCTAAGCTTTGTGAATCTTAAATGGAGTCCTACAACCCCGCAAGCCTTTCGGCCTACGGTTTGGGCTTTTCCCATTTCGCTCGCCACTACTCTGGGAATCTCTGTTGATTTCTTTTCCACAGCTACTAAGATGTTTCAGTTCGCTGTGTCTACCTTCCGCCTTGCGGCGGATAATCCGACATAACTCGGATTGGGTTTCCCCATTCGGACATCCCCGGTTTATAGCGCGCTTGGCTCGCTCACCGAGGCTTATCGCAGCCTGCCACGTCCTTCATCGGAAACAGGAGTCAAGGCATCCACTCTCTTCCCTTTGTAACTTATTCCAGATTGCTCAACACCATAGAACATGATGCTGAACTTAAAACGCCTTTAACTAGCAATTGCTAGAAAAAGAATTTTGTAAAATTTGTAAAATTTATATACTTGGTTGCTACTTATATTATTTGCTGATCCTAATTGTCAAAGATCGGCTTGAAGCCCGAAGGCCTACAAAAAAGGGTGTGCTTTTCGCACACCCCTTAGCGTCAAACTCAATGTAAGCTTGGCTATGAGCCACCTGAAAATTTGGGGCTAGGGGGTGCGGAAAATTTGTGCATAGTGCTAATAAAGCTTTCCTATTATAGTAATATATTTTTGAGAGTCAACGCAATTGTTAAGATAATGTTCAGATGAGGGATCCGGGGATAGCGCTAACCTGAAAATTCGTTATTTCAGAGCCATTTTTTCACCTTAAAATTTGTGTTGACAGTGATTTTTTATGATCTCTCGTCAATTCTGGACTGGCAGCGAGCGCACGGCGCGAGCGCACGGCGCGAGCGCGAACGAGCGGGTCTCGTGGGTCCCGCGAAGTGAGCTTACGAAAAAAACGGACCGAAGATCTTTGCAAAGAGAGCTTGGAGCGTTCCAAAAGCATACATGAGCGACCCCAGAGAGACGACGAGACCAAAAACTAAAATGGCGGTGTAGGTGCCGCCGGGACCAAACCAGTTTTCCGCAAAACCAAAATCGCCGGTGAATCTTTTAACGCGCTCACGATAGACGACGATCACAAGACCGAGGGGGAAACCGATGATGCCAACGAGGTAACGCATAGTTTTGGTGGAGATGAGGGGATTCGGTCGCGCGTCCTCGCGCCTTAGCGCTCGGCGCTCGACCCCCGCTCGGCTTCGCCGCCTCTAGCGGCTCGCCTGCGCGTTCGACTCAGGGTTTGCATGCCTTCAAAAACGAATACTGTTCAAACTTGAGTTTGGTGGAGATGAGGGGATTCGAACCCCTGACCCCCTGCTTGCAAAGCAGGTGCTCTACCAACTGAGCTACATCCCCATTTTTTATGGTGAGTTTCGCGTTGCCTATTTTATTCCAATCTCTGGAAAAAAGTATAGGTTCTTTTTCCGGTAGAGTTACCGTGAAAATCGCTCACCCCGGAAATATCCAGTACATAACGTTCCTCAGGCTGCAGCGTCATACCGCGTGTCTTTATAATTAACTTCGTTCCTTCAAACTTTACGGAATCAATAATGATGCGGTCACTCTGAGGGTTCTGAATATCGCTATCAGAAATCTTCCACTCTTCGGAATGGAGCGAGGAAGGACCAAGCGGCTCGTTCCATTCGATCTCAAGCAGATTCAGCTCTTTGAGATTTTGAGAGATAACGCGCGGAGGATACGGATCTTTTTCCAGGGTAAAAATAAGTTTCGTATCATCGTTCAAAAATCCACGGAAGGTAGCTATGTTTTCCGTCACCTCAAACTGATCGCTGGTAAGCTGCATGCCGGTGGGTACCCGAACGGCAACGTGATAAAAATCACCGTCGGTTCCCGGCTGTTTCCAAAGGTTCAATCGATACGTGAGTTCATCGAGGGTCGATGGCGGAAAATCAAAATCAAAATGAACGGTACTATTGGCTCGAATAGGCGTGGTGAAGGTTTTTCCGGCATAGAATAAATTTCCTTCATGCCCCTGGAGCTCCGCAGACTTCACCGAATGATCCGCCGGAAGATACGCTCGAACATACCCGCGGTAATCGGTACTTAAAGGAATATTATATTCACCGCTATGATCGTAACGGACATCGAGCTCTGAACGTCCCGACTCCAAATCAATAAAATAATACACACTCCGCTTTACGTAGCGATTCGACTTCCCTCCTCCGTAATTTGCATCCACGATGGCCAAAAAATCTTCAGCCGTCTGCGGTTCTAAAATACCGCCCCAATTTTTCTCCCGCACCAACGCCTGAATGGATTCGTCTTTAAAATAGGCAAGAATGTGTTTTTCACGGAAGCCATCTACGACGGTTTTCAAAAATTTCGGTACATTCCACGGAAGGAGGGATTTTTTTGCGAGCTGCCTCGTGAGCTGCTTTATGCCTGATTTTCGTTTTTCAAGATCTTGTAAATCATGGAGATCAATATTGGCAACGACCTCCTCCATTTGCTCAAGCAAATGGGTGCTGTCAAAAACGGTCCCATCAACTTCCACGGATCCAACCTTTGCAAGCCAATTTTCGACAAACTTCATATCGACAGCAAAAACTCCGTCAATTTTCTGAAATGGTCGGGTTTTGTGGAGGAATATTTCAAGCTCCTCAGTCGAGCGCGGAAAATCTGGGTAAAAGTTTGCGTCACGGAATGTATGGCCATGGTAACTCGGATGGGCCAGAAGCGAACCTAAAGGCGGCGGTGGTTCAATGGAAGGGTGATCATCCACGCTCCCGTAGACATCCTCAAAATTGAGCGATACCGGAAATCCGTTTCGAACGGTCAAGATTCCAAACGCCGAAATGAACCCACCGGTAGGGCGGAGCTCATAGTTATTTTGAAAAAGGATGAGGTAGCTCTTCTCCCCACCGAGGAGTCGAAAAGGGAAAAACGCGAAGCGGAGTAGAGGCAGAGCGACGATGAAAACCAAAAGAAAATAGCTCAGGATGAGGATTAAAAAAAACGTTTTGTACGGCCTTCGTTTTATCCAGGAAATGATTTTTTTTCCCATAACAGAACCATACTAAAGAGTTATTGACTTTGGCTCAAGAGCGAAGGATAATAAACCTCCATGGATCCTTCGGGCCATACTCGACTCTCTCCCAGAGGCTTCGACGATAACATCACCCTCATCAGGGCGAAGCTCAAAGAGACGACCGTACTCCTCGAGGTTTTGGCAAACGTGAATTCCCTCATCACGAAGAGTAAAACCTTCGAGGGATTTTGCGCTGAGATAGTGAAAATTTTAAAAACCCAACTCAAATTTCAATCCATCTATATCTGGATTCGAGATGAAAAAAACTCAACGGAGCTACGCCTTGTAACCCCTGAAGCCACCGAGACGTTTCGAACCATGTCTCTTCAGGAAGGTATTGTGGGAAGAACCATTCGAGAAGGAAAAACGATGTGCGTGCCCGACGTGAGTCAGGATCCGGATTATGTTTGCCGGGATGAGGGTACAAAGTCAGAACTTTGTATTCCACTCATTTCTGAGAACCAAGCCATTGGGGCTATTAATATAGAATCCCAAACATATCAGAATTTCCAACACGTTCTCCCTCTCATTGCGATCATCGCAGAAAACCTCAGCCATTCTCTGAAACTTGCCCTCCTCTATCGGACCGAGGAACAATTCCATCGGCTTGTAGAAAACATGAGCGAGGGGGTGTGGGTTGGCAACAAAGAAGATAAAACCACCTACACGAATCCGGCGCTTCAACGCATGATGGAGGCAACGGGGCCAGAGCTTATGGGAAAATTTTCGAAGGATTTTTTCGATGACGCGGGTAAACAAAAAATTTACAAAGAGAACGAAAAGAGAAAACAAGGAATTGCGAGTCATTACGAGGCAACCCTCGTCTCAACCAAAAAAAACCCTATTCCCGTACTGATTCATGGCGTTCCCTTTGGGGATGGAGGCAGTATGGGTACGGTGACGGATTTGCGCGCCATAAAATCAACCGAACAAAAACTCATGAAGGCCGAACGCTTCCTCACCTCTATTACGCAATACTGCGCTGAGGCAATTGTGGGACTTGATTTGGGCGACATGGTTCACAGTTGGAATAACGGTGCGCATCGAATTTTCGGATACAAGGAGGAAGAAATTGTTGGAAAATCAATAAACGAAATTATTCCTGATGATCGACGTGTATCGGGTGAGTCGCAGCAAATTATTGAGGAGGTAAAAACGAAAGGTTCTGTGCGGAATTTCGAAACCGTTCGAATCCACAAAAATGGGACCCCGATAACGATTTCGCTGACATGCAGCGCTGTAAAAGATACCGATGGGAAAATCATTGGCCTCTCGGCGCTCTATCGCGATATCACCGCCCAAAAAAAATGGGAGCGGGAACTCCAGGATCGATTTGAAAAAATGCAGGAGGCGTATCGGGAAATGGGCCGACAGAGGCGGTATCTCGATTACCTCACGGACATGATTAACATGGCGACCTCATCCAACCTCAACATGAAGCATGTTGCCACGTTTCTTGTAAATGCGATGGTGATGGCCACCAAAGTGGATGCGGCAACCTTCCGTGTCTTGGACCCGGCGAGTGGAAAACTTATTCTCATCGCGCAAAGCGGTCTTGGCGAGGAATGGTGGACGAAAAAAAATCTCTCCTATAGCGGGAGCTTATTGGAACGAGCTATTGCGCAAGGACATCCCCTGAAGATTCTGGATATCTTGAGCGATCCAAAATATTCGTCTCCAAGTCTCGCCCGGAAGAACAATCTCCGCTCAGCGCTCATTATTCCTCTCCAGGCAAAAAATGAAGTCTTGGGATCACTCACCCTCTACCTATCGCATGAAGGAAACCTCGGGACACTGGATGACGAATTCATCACCGTTTTTGCAAAACAGGCCGCGCTCGTGCTTAAATTGAGCGAACGAACAAATAAATAAAGCGAGTTTTATCAAAAACATTTGCCAATCCCCGACAAATTGAGTATAGGAGATTTGATGAAACCTTTTTCAAGCCGCATACCCCGCCTTGGTACGGAAAATGCGTTTTCTGTCATAAGCAAAGCCAAAAAGTTCGAGCGGGAAGAGCTGGAACCAAAGGGGCAAAAGCTCGTATATCTCCAAATCGGTGAACCCGCGTTTGATACGCCAGACAATATTAAACAAGCAGCTATCAAGGCAATTCAAGAAGGGCAAACCCATTACACGCCATCACCCGGAATTGCGCCTCTTCGAAAAATCATTGCAGAAAAAACCTCTCCACGATCATGCGTCACGTATGAAATGGAAGATGTAGTCGTTATGCCAGCTGCAAAACCAGTTATCTTTCATATGATCAATGCGCTCATTGATCCCGGGGACGAAGTCATTATTCCCAATCCCGGGTTTCCGATTTATGAATCCGTGGTGAATTATCTGGGGGGCACGAGCGTGCCACTTCCCCTCCTCGAAGAAAAGGACTTCAATTTTTCGCTCGACGATTTGAAAAAACTCATCACGCCGCGGACAAAACTCATCATTATCAACTCGCCCCAAAATCCAACGGGTGGTGTTTTAACGGAAGCGACGCTTGAAGGCATGGCGAAACTTGCGATTGAAAATGATCTTTGGGTTTTATCTGATGAAATTTATGACAATATCATCTATGAAGGCGAGCACGTTTCCATAACAAAATTTCCAGGAATGCCGGAACGGACGGTGATTTTGAATGGCTGTTCAAAGAGCTATGCGATGACCGGCTGGAGGCTTGGCTGGGCCGTTACGAAGAGCCGGCAAATGGCGGAATATCTGGAACAGCTCATTATTAATGATGTTTCTTGTACGAACGCGCCGACTCAGTTTGCCGGGATAGAAGCGCTCACCGGCCCACAAGATGCCGTTGCCATGATGCGGGGAGAGTATCAAAAACGGCGCGACCTCCTCGTGAGACTCGTCAATGAAATTCCGGGGATGAGCTGCAAATCGCCGAAGGGGGCATTCTATCTCTTTGTAAATGTAAAACCAATTCTTTCGAAGCTCGGGATTAATGCTTCGGAGTTTGCCGATCGAATTTTGCGTGAAGCCCACACCGTTATTCTTCCGGGAACCGCCTTTGGAGCTCACGGGGAAGGTTACATTCGGTTCTCGTATGTATCTTCGGAGGCGGATATTGAAGAGGGACTCAGGCGCATGAAAGACTATCTATCAAAATTATGAACATTTACGTAACGCGCGAAATTCCGGAAGGAGGACTGAAACTCTTGCGCGAAAAGTTTGGGGAATTTGAGATGAACACTGAGGATCGGGTGCTCGAGCGTGACGAACTCTTGGCAAAAGTGAAAGGCCGGGATGGCGTGCTCTCTCTCCTCACGGATAAAATCGATGCGGCGGTTTTTGATGCGGCTGGACCGCAATGCAAAATTTTCTCGAATTATGCGGTGGGATTCAATAACATCGACGTAGGGGAAGCATCTCTGAGGGGAATTTTAATAACAAATACACCTGGGGTTCTCACGGAGGCAACAGCGGATCTCGCCATCACGCTCCTTTTTGCAGCTGCCCGCCGGATTGTGGAGGCTGATGCCTTCACTCGTGCGGGAAAGTTCAAAGGCTGGGGGCCACTCTTGATGGTCGGCCAGGACGTTACCGGAAAAACGCTTGGTATTGTGGGTGCCGGTCGCATTGGCGCGAACGTTGCTCTCAAAATGGGAAAAGGATTCGGGATGAAAATTCTCTATGCCGATAAATTTGCCAATCCAGAATTGGAAAAAGAAGTCGGCGCCGAAAAAGTGGAGCTTGAAACGCTCTTGAAGCAAAGCGATTTTATTTCTCTCCACGTTAATCTCACGCCCGAAACCACCCATATGATAAGCGCACCACAATTCGCTATCATGAAACTGAATTGCGTTTTGGTGAACACCTCCCGCGGGCCTGTGGTTGATGAAAAAGCCCTCGTACAGGCGCTTAAGGAAAAGAAGATTTTTGCGGCAGGACTTGATGTTTTTGAAGACGAACCCGCGCTTGCGCCAGGTCTTATCGAACTTCCCAACGTAGTCATCCCTCCACACATCGCTTCTGCCACGTTTTGGACCCGAACGCGCATGGCCGAGATGGCAGCAAAAAATCTGATCGATGCCCTGGAGGGTCGCATGCCCGAATTCTGTGTGAACAAGGATAAACTCAAACGATGAACAAAAAAATCTTGCTCGATATTGTCCATGCGGTTCTGGAAGAAATTTCCCCGCAGGCCTTATTCAAAAAACAATTTCACAAAAACGACCTCTCGAAATTTGAACGTATCGCTCTCTTTTCCATCGGAAAAGCGGCAAAAAACATGGCACAAGCGGTAGTGAAAATTTTGCCGAGGAAACCGGATGAAATTCTTTTCGCTGACACCGGGCATCCTTTCCCGACACAAAAAGGTATAGAAAAAACTCAAAAAATAATGCGGTCAGCTCGGGCACTAGGGGAAAACGACCTTGCCATCATTCTTATAAGCGGAGGGGGGTCCTCTATGCTCGTGAGCCCGGCTCCAGGCATCACCCTCGCTGATAAAATCAGGATGACGAAATCACTCCTCCGAAGCGGTGCACCCATTCAAGAAATCAACGTAGTTCGAAAACACTTCTCGCTGGTAAAAGGCGGGAGATTGGCTTCCCTTCTCTATCCGGCAACCGTATGGGGATTTGTTCTCTCAGATGTTGTAGGCAATGATTTGAGTACGATTGCTTCGGGTCCCCTCACTCCGGATCCGAGCACTTTTTCAGACGCCCTGCATATTTTGAAAAAATACAGAATCAAAGCACCGCGTAGTATTCTGCAACTCGAAACGCCGAAGCCCGGCGAAAAATATTTTAAAAAAGTGCGCATCAAAATACTTGCGGATCATCATACGGTAGGCCAAAAAGCGGCTCAAGCTGGAAAAAAAATGGGGCTTCACATTACCATGATAAACAAACCCATCACGGGCGAAGCTCGAAAAGCATCAAAATCATTTATCGCACATTCCAAGAAAAATTCCTTACTCATAGGGTTTGGGGAAACGACGGTGACGGTTCGCGGAAAAGGATACGGCGGCCGAAATCAAGAGTTTGTATTGAGCGGACTCAAATATCTCAAGAAAAATCAAATCCTCCTTTCTATTGGCACCGATGGCGTGGATGGCATTTGCCCAGAACCGATCGCGGGGGCAATCGCCGATTTTTCCACGCTGGAGCGCGCTGAAAAACTCAAACTCAAAACCGAGCACTTTCTGCGAGCCAATAATTCATACGCATTTTTCAAAAAAGCAGGGGGGCTCATCAAAACGGGACCCACGGGCACGAATCTTGGAGACCTTATGATGCTCCTGGACCACCCATATCAGTAACGGGAAGCACCGATTGAAAATCATCTGAACGAACTGCTCCGACAATTTGAGCAACATGGCCAGGGGTAAATCCACAACAACCTCCGACGATTTTCAAAGAATGTTTTTTTGCGAGAAAAGCGAGGTAACGTGCCACCCCATGTGGATCTCGAACGGTAAGAACACTCTCAGTGCTTGCTTTTCCGTCTAATTCATCATGCGGACGGGAGGAAGCGTTCGGGTAGGCCGCTATGACTCGGGAAGCACGGTCGCCGCATTTTTCAAAAGCTGCGGGTAACGCTTCAATGGGACAACAATTGAAGCTGTATCCTCGTGGATAGGCGCCGGTGGCGCCGTCAATCTCGCGAATAACATCTCCTGGATTTTCTCCGCTCAAAAGATTTCCATCCATTCGAAGAACAAAAGAAATAACGCACGGAGCGTTCTGAGATTTGGCAGCAAGGGCTATACCTAATGCCTCGCGTGAGGTATTCACCGTTTCAAACCACGCAAGTTCTGCTTCAACCCGAGCGCTCGTCGCCGCCTGAATTTCATGGAAGTCTCTTGCCTCCGCGGTCGTGGGAGCAAGATCAGGACGATAACAATCCTGTGCTGGACCGAGAGAAACAATTCGAGCTATGTCGCGACGAACATCGCCACTAAAACCTTCGATAGCCTGACGGAGGGCATCCATATGACCCGCGATAATTCTCGGATAACGATCTCGACCTTCAAGAGAAGTGAGTTCATGTCTCGCACGAAAGGTATTTGTTGTAGCAGCAGTGGCGCCGGCAGCAAGATATGCCCGCGCGGTTTCGATAATGGCATGGCGATACACAGGACCATTGAGAATATTAGGCGGATGAGAAAGTCCAGGAGTTCCTGTGAGGCGCTCTATCTCTTCTAGGAGCGTTCCGTACGGACCGAAAAGTATGTGGGGAAATTCAGACATAAATAGTGGATATAAATAAAAAAGCCTCCGCATGCGGCGAAGGCTTGAGAAGTCGTAGAAATTTTTAGACAGCTACGAACTTCGCATCGGCCCTCGCCGTGCGCATCATCATAGGCATCATCATTCTGGAGTTTTGAAATCTCATGTTCGTATGAGAGTATACCGCGGCTAAAATTTCTGTCAAATCTGGTGGGCGGTGGAAGACTTGAACTTCCGACCTCGACATTATCAGTGTCGCGCTCTAACCAGCTGAGCTAACCGCCCGAGAGCGAAGCAAAAATTGCCACCCGAGTATAACAAAACGGGACCCCTTTCGGAAGTCCCGTTTCTTATGCTTTATTAAGAAAGCAATTAAGCTCGTGGAGCTCGGTCGCCTCGTTCGGCTACGAAACAATCGCGGCACAGTACCGGACGATCATTGCGTGGAACAAAAGGCACCTCGGTTTCCTGGCCGCATTTGGCGCAGGTCACCTTGGTAAACTGTCGATTCTCGCGGCGTTCTTGCTTTTTCTTTTCGCGGCAAGAACCGCAGCGCTTTGGCGCAGAGAAACCTTTGTCCGCATAGAACGCTTGTTCTGCGGCGGTGAAGGTAAAATCTGCTCCACAATCGGAGCAAACGAGTTGCTGATCTTGAAAATCTGCCATGTTATTGAGAATTAAGGATAATATATTTCCGTGTTCTTAATGGAATGGCCCTTAATTCCCTGATCGACCTGGCAGATGAATGTGATGGGGTAGTCCAAATTAAGACCGGTTTATGAGCTCATTGTATTCGTATTTGGGAAAAAGTCAAGAGCTTGATAGAATGGGTCCGTATGCTCAAAACCAATGAGAAAAATCTTGTAATGCTCGCGCTCCAGGGAACTGTGGCGCATGCTGATGAATTTCTTCCTTTTGAAGTGGGCCATGATGGCATCCCACGGGCGCTTCCAGGCACCGGCTCCATAACCTATAACGTCAAGGTTGGAGACAGGGCCTTTGGCTGGAAGACGGACCACACGGAACCCGGTGTTTCAAGCGTCTGCACGAATCAAGAAAAACCCTATGCCAAGGGATACAATTTTTTAGCATGCTGTGGAAATGAAGTGCGCGTTATCACCGGCGATGCGAAAGGCAAAAAAGGAACCGTGATCGGCACGCATGGCGGCGTGGAACATGTCATTATTGATTTTCCAGACAGCGTCCTCGAAAAACTCACACTTGATGATAAATTCCTCATCAAATCTTTTGGCCAAGGCCTTGAGCTGGTCGATCATCCCGAGATTCTCTGCTACAACCTCTCCCCTTCCCTCCTGAAAAAAATGAACGTGCGTGAACGCGGTGGAAAAATCGAAGTCGGTGTCACCCACATCATTCCCGCAAAAATTATGGGCTCAGGACTAGGTTCGCTTTCTTGCACGCGTGGAGACTACGATATCACGACCCAAGACCCACTCGCCATAAAAGAATATCGGCTCCACGAGCTGCGACTCGGAGACATCGTTGCCATACAAGACGCAGACAACTCATATGGCCGATGTTACAAAAAAGGAGCGATGTCTATTTGTGTTGTTATCCATGCAAATTCATACGCTGCTGGCCACGGCCCGGGTGTCATGACCCTCACGACCTGCCCAAAACCAAATAGCCTAAAACCGTTCATTGATGCGAAGGCCAACATCGCACAAATTTTGAAAATAGGGAGATACCGCTGAAGCCTTCACCAACCTCGGCTCGCTCCACCTCCACCGAAACCACCTCCACCTCCAAATCCGCCAAATCCGCCCCCTCCGCTCCCTCCTCCAAAAAACCCGCCGCCGCTGTGCCAGAAACCAGTAGATTTTCCTGCCAATTTTCTTTTTTCGTAATTTCTGGAAAGCGTGAAGTCGAGAAAAAGGCCGAACCCTCCGAATCCAAGTGCCGAGAAGAGAACGACAAGACCCTCAAATATAAAAAGGCCAAGGACGAGACCCCCCAGTCCTCCGATAACGCCGCCGAGCCACCATGATTTGCTGCGCGCCAAAAAGCTGAACAAATAGTTCACGAAAATAAAACCAAAGAAAAAGATGAAATTTATGAGTCCGTTAGAATCTCCCGTTTTGTCTTCTGGTGAAGGGGTATATTCATTTTTTGTTGCCGATATAATGGCAGCCACACCGGCCACAATACCCTCTGAATAACTTTCATTTTTAAAATGAGGCAACACCTCCCGGTCCATAATCGTCCCCGTGAGACTATCCGGCATGGCCCCTTCGAGACCCTTCCCAATATGAATCCTCATCTTTTTTTCACTGCGTGAAATGAGAAAAAGAATTCCATTATCCTTCTTCTCGGTTCCGATTCTCCAGTCCGTGGCGAGGGCCTGCGCAAAATCAAACACGTCGAGCCCCTGAAATGAAGGAACGGTCACTACCACAAGATCATTGCTTGTTGCCGCCTGAAAATTACGGAGAGTTGATTCCAGCGATACACGCTCGTCTGCAGAAATAAGACCCTCAAAATCATTTACAAAACCTGTGTATTTCGGAAGATCGACCGCAGATACCAAGAGCGGTAAAAGAATAATTCCAGCTAGAAAAAGACACAGCCGTGAAAATCTCCCTGGACGAAACAAGGCGTAATCCATGGCTTATTTAAAATCAAATTCCACCTTCGGAGCTGCGCTTGCTTCCTTAACAGCTTCGAATCGAACTCGCTCAGAAAATCCGAACACGTTCGCAATGATATTGCTCGGGAAGAATCGAATCTTCTTATTAAGGCTGTTCACGGCCTCGTTGTACTGATTTCGGGAATATCCAATTCGATTTTCCGTGCCCTCGAGGGAATCATGGAGTTTTTGGAAACTCTCGGAACTTCGGATATTCGGGTAATTCTCAACGACGACGAGCAAACGAGAAATAGCACTATCAAACTGACCAGCGGCGGAAAACTGCTGAGCACTCCCACTCGGACTCCCGGCATACTTTGATCTTGCTTCGGCGAGATCGGTAAATATCCCTTTCTCAAGGTCGGCGATACCCTGTGTGGTTGCTACGAGACTCGGGATCAAATCAAAACGCCTCTGATATTGCACATCGATATCGGCCAGGGCAGTCTTGGAATTTTCATCAAGATTAACGAGAGAGTTATAGCTCACCATGGTCCAGAGGACGAAGATAATGAGCACACCTATAATGGCCAGACCTACAATTTTTCCAGTGGAAAGTGGTGTTGGATTCATAGAAATTGGTTAAAAATTATAAACTGAGCAGCGGGTCTTGTGGGTCCCGCTGCGAAGTAACACGCGCGGCTCAAGTAGGCCACAGGCCGATAGACGCGCGCGATAAGTTTTAAAATCCAGAACGCAATAGAGAAACCCCTCTCTCTCCTTAAAAAGGAGAAAAAGACGACCTTCCCCAGCCAATGGCTGGGGCGTTGGAGAAATTACAAATCCCGCAATGCGGGACGAATTTCCCATTTACTCTCTAAAAAGAGGTATTCCATCCGCAGGTTCTCCTACGGATACCTTGTTACGACTTAGCTCCAGTCAGTGGTATCGCCTTGATTCTCCCTTGCGGGAAAGCTTTAGGCGCTCCCACCTCCCATAGCTTGACGGGCGGTGAGTACAAGACCCAGGAACATATTCACCGCGCCATGGCTGATACGCGGTTACTAGCGATTCCAACTTCATGAGGTCGAGTTGCAGACCTCAATCCGAACTAAGACCGTCTTTTAAGGATTTGCTCCCCCTTACGGGTTGGCTTCCTGCTGTAACGGCCATTGTAGCACGTGTGTAGCCCTAGGTATAAGGGCCATGCTGATTTGACGTCGTCCTCACCTTCCTCCGACTTTGCGCCGGCAGTCTCCTGCGAAATATACAACACAGGACGAGGGTTGCGCTCGTTTATGGACTGAACCAAACACCTCAAGGCACGAGCTGACGACAACCATGCAGCACCTGTCTTCGGGTTCCTTACGGCACTCCCACCTTTCGGCAGGATTCCCGAGATGTCAAACCTAGGTAAGGTTCCTCGTTTACCGTCGAATTGAACCACATGCTCCACCGCTTGTGTGGGTCCCCGTCTATTCCTTTGAGTTTTAGTCTTGCGACCGTACTACCCAGGCGGAGAACTTAACGTGTTAACTTAGGCACAGAAGGGGTCGATTCCTCCTACACCGAGTTCTCATGGTTTACGGCGTGGACTACCAGGGCATCTAATCCTGTTTGCTCCCCACGCTTTCGTGTCTCAGCGTCAAGATATGCCCAGCATCCTGCTTTCGCTTTTGGCGTTCCTCCGTGTATCTACGGATTTTACCCCTACACACAGAATTCCAGATGCCTCTGCATACTTCTAAGAGCATCAGTATCGGGAACAAATTCCAAGTTGAGCTTGGAGATTTTACCCCCGACTTCATGCTCCGCCTACACACGCTTTACGCCCAATGATTCCGGATAACGCTCGCACCCTCTGTCTTACCGCGGCTGCTGGCACAGAGTTAGCCGGTGCTTATTCCTAAGGTACCGTCAGAATTCTTCCCTCAGAAAAGGAGTTTACATGGCGAACCACTTCATCCTCCACGCGGTGTTGCTCCGTCAGGCTTTCGCCCATTGCGGAAGATTCCTCACTGCTGCCTCCCGTAGGAGTGGGGACCGTGTCTCAGTTCCCCTGTGGCTGATCGATCTCTCAATCCAGCTACCCGTCGTAGCCTTGGTGAGCCGTTACCTCACCAACTAGCTGATAGGCCGCAGGCCCTTCCGGAAGCGCATTGCTGCTTTACCCTTGCGGGACTATTGCGTATTATCCAATCTTTCGACTGGTTATCCGCAACTTCCGGGGAGGTTCCAACGTGTTACGCACCCGTTTGCCACTGATGTATTGCTACACCCGTTTGACTTGCATGTGTTATGCACACCGCCAGCGTTAATCCTGAGCCAGGATCAAACTCTTCATTATAAGAGCCTGAATGACTCTAAAAAAATTTGCCTTATCGCCGAAACGATAAGGTCTTGATGTTTTGAATAGTTCGGGTTTCTCTACTACATTCTAGATTTAAATTTAAATTTCCTGGTTGTTAAGGAACAAAAAGCTCATAGACTTGTCCTTAAGAGCATGGGCAATTTTAGCAATGTCTATCCTAAAGTCAACCTGAAAAAAAGCTTAAATTTTACAATAAAATACAGGTTTGGCATCTCGAGCAGGCTTAGAAGGGGAAGCAGAATAAGGTATAATAGAGAGAGCAAAGAAAACTCATTATTCCTAATTTACATAAAATGATGAAAACACAATCTACCCGGAAACAATTGCACAGCTCCCTTCTTATTCCTACGGTCATCGAGAAATCGAACTTTGGCGAACGGGCTTATGATATTTATTCCCGGCTCCTGAAGGATCGAATTGTCTTCCTTGGAAGCGCCATTAATGACCAGGTAGCGAATGCCGTAATTGCACAACTCCTTTTTCTCGAAAATGAAAATCCGAAGAAAGACATCATCATGTACGTGCAAAGTCCAGGTGGCCATGTCACGGCTGGACTTGCGATCTATGACACGATGCAATACATCAAACCAGATGTCGTGACGGTTTGTATTGGCATGGCAGCATCTATGGGAGCGATCCTTTTAACCGGAGGCGCCAAAGGAAAACGTTTCGCCCTCCCGAATGCAGAAGTCATGATTCATCAGCCCCTTGGCGGCATTGAAGGACAAGCAACCGACATCGCAATTCATGCAGAACATATCGTGAAAATGCGTGAACGGCTCAATAGAATTATCGCTAAACACACCGGTCAGTCGCTCAAAAAAGTTGAGAAAGACACGGATCGCGATAACTTCCTCACTGCGGAGGAGGCTCTCAAATACGGGCTCATTGACCGTATCATAGAGAAACGCCCGGTGAATCTGGCATAATGCTAGTGTGCGAAAACTCTTAAAAATCCTTGTCCTCCTCTTCGCAATCACGCTGGGAGTTTTTGGTTGGCTCTTTTTTCGAATCATCAGTACGGGGCAGTTGGATCAATCCAACCATGCGGATGCTATTGTCGTTCTGGGTGCCGCAGAATATGCGGGAAAGCCATCGCCGGTTTTTCAGGCTCGCCTGGATCACGCCAAAGAACTGTACGAAAAAGGAGTTGCCCCTCTCGTCATCACCACCGGCGGCACCTATCCGGGTGAGAAAAAATCAGAAGGGGAAGTCGGGCGCAATTATTTACAAGAAAATGGAATTCCGCCCTCGAATATCATTGCGGAAACCGAAAGTCTCACCACAAAGCAAAATCTCATGCGCGTAAAAGATCTCACCAAAGAAAAAAATATTCAGCGGATCATGATCGTAAGCGATCCATTCCATATGTACCGCGCGGCTCTTATTGCAAAAGATCTCGACCTCACTCCCCTGACTTCGCCGACGCGCACCAGTCCGATATCAAAAAACATTTGGCTCGAACTCTGGTATATCGGCCGTGAAGCTATTCTTATTCTTGCTCACGCCCTCTTTGATATATAAGCTCAGCCCGTGGCCTCTCGCTCTACGCAGCGACCACCACGGATTCCTTCTCAATGAGCCATTTTTTGCGCTTCACCACTTTTTCCGCGTACTGAATAATATGATCCGCCACATTGATTCCCGTAGCTGTGGTAATCCCCTCAAGGCCGGGATTCGAATTTACTTCGAGCACCTTGGGCCCCTCAGCGGTTCGGATAATATCCACTCCGGCAACATCGAGGCCGATTACTTCGGTGGCCTTGAGCGAAAGCATGCGTTCTTCGTCAGTTAAATCCGTAAGCGCGACACTTCCCCCGTGGTGAAAGTTCGCACGAAATTCTCCGCGTTTGGCCCTTCGTTCCATCGCTGCGATAATTTTTCCACCAACGACAAAAACGCGAATATCCTTCCCCTTCGCTTCCCGAACGTATTCTTGAATGAGGAAGTGATTATTTTTAGCGAAATCACTCGCGATAATAAGATCGATCATGGATCTGAGGGAACGGCGTGATTCAATAATTGAAACTCCATTTCCAAAACTCCCCTGCGCCAATTTAATAATGAGAGGAAAATTCCCCAGCTGACTAATAACGCTATCGATGTATTCAATATTATGGACCACCACCGTTCGTGGAATCGGAATTTTTTGATGGCTCAAAATCTGCACGGTTCGGATTTTATTTTTAGCTCGCGCGATGGAAAGGTAGTGATTCACCACTGGGATGTTCATGAGCTGCAACTGCTTGACGATTGAAAGCTGCAGGTCGATGTCGGAAAGAATGGAAGGGCGAACCACCATGACGTCGGGCGGTGCAAAAACACTATTCCGATAGAGCAAGCCGAGGGTGTTCGTATCAAAATTAAACTGAAAATGCTTCGTCAGGAAAATCCTCACCCGATGGCCTCGGGCCAGCGCCGCATGTTTCAACATTAAATCCTCCCTCGTGGCACGCTTACGCACGGCGGTAAAGGAAAGAATCCCGATTTTTAGGGGAAGCCCCATTGCGGGCTCATTTTAGGTTTTTCCGGACAAAACGCAAGAAGAACTTCATGAGCTCAAGTGGCACATCCATACCAGTTGCGTTCATAAACCCCTCAAATCCGGGACTCCGATTCACCTCTAAAAGATACATTTTGCCTGTTTCTTTATGGGTAATAAAATCAACCCCGGCAAATTCAAACTGAAGAACTCGAGCTGCTTTGACAGCAAGTCGCTTCATGGGAGCTGTGACGGGAATCTCGCGAGCCGATCCCCCAAGAGAAATATTATGACGAAAATCATGCGGATCACCGCTGCGCCGCTCAATAGCTCCCAGCACACGCTCTCCCAAAACAAGCACCCGGACATCAAAATCCGCTGGGATAAATTCCTGGAATTCATAGGTGTGCGTATCAAGCGTTTTATCGGCAGGGATGTTTTCACGGAGAAATTCCTGGAGTTGTTTTTTGTTTTTTAAAAGATGAACATCCAGACCCCGCTTACCGCGGACCTCTTTTGCCACGATGGGAAATTGAAAATGCTTCATGAGGAGGCCTTCGCCTTTGCGGTTTTCGAGAAAGATCGTCGGGATGAGTGGAAAGCCATGCCGCCCTAGGAGGAGCAAATCATCATTCTTGGAAATGATCGGATTGGTGCGGACCGCAGAATCAAAGAGTGGAATCTTATACATTTCGCAAAATTTTCCGAGGAGAGAAACTTCGTTTTGGTAATTCCAAAATCCACGAACGAATATGAGCGAAAAATCTATCAAGGAAATATTCCCAACCTTGATATCAAATCCTTTTTCACCGACAAAGAAGTGCATATCGCGCAGGTGAAAAAGGTATGGAGAAAATCCAGCTTTTCTTGCGGCTTTCTCAAGCATGAAAAGCGTGGGGATCTCTTCCATGTGGAAGATGGCAATCTTCATCGCACGAAAGTGTATACGAAGTTTAACGTTCTGGGGAGGGCCTCGATAAAACGCCACTCACACGAGCGCCCCGCTCTCTTCGATCATTCAGCAAGGCCTCAACTCTTGCAACTCGCTCTCGCTCAAGTTTCAAACCAAGTTCCGTATCTCTCTGGACCTCAAATGAGGCTCCGTTGCGAAGCATCCCCGCCGTTGGAGGAACGAATCGTGCTACGAGGATTCGTTCATCATCGCCATCATGAGCGCCTGTGCCTTTTTCCTGCGTTGACATAGTTTTGTCAGTTAATGATAAAAATATATATGTTGAAGTTGTTGAGGATAATAGGAATTTAATGTTTTAAGTCAAGTCGCATGGTATTTACGTATTTTAAAAATATTGGCTTACTTAATTCGACCAGGGGCACATAGGTAATGTGATATATTTGACGAAGCATGAAGAAAAAGTCTTTTAGCGTGGTAATGAGTATCGCGTTGCTCCTCTCGGGGTGCTTTGGCTCGAGCGATGATAAAGCTCCTTCGGAGAAGAAAATCGAAGGTTTTCATGTATATTCCACAGAAGAATTCTCCATTCAAGTTCCCGACGAATGGGAGGTTTTAACACCAGTGAATTTTCAGAGCGATACCCCGAAAAACACGCTCACCGCTTTTCGCAGTAATATCCGAAGTCCAAAATTTACTGCAAATGCGGCACTCGTAAAAAATGAACTCTCTGAGGAAATTCTCGGGCTCGACTATGCAAAAGTTCTCCGACAAAAAACGGCCGACTCTCTTGCGGATTATCATGAAATTCTCACCGAACAGACCAAACTCGTGGTGGGCGGAAATGAAACGGATACGATCCTTTTTGTTGCCGACGGCCGCGAGGCAACGGATCAAAACCTCAAACGCTTCATGCAGATTTCAGGAATAAAAGGAAAAACGGCATATATTGCGATCGGCTCTTTTCTTACAGAGGAAGGTGAGGGCACCGCCAAAAAAGTGGAAACCATGCTGAGGAATTTTGAGGTAAAATGACAAACAGTTCTTCGCTGCCGCGAAGTGAGCTTATAAATTGGAGGCCGCGGTCGGATTCGAACCGACGAATGGCAGTTTTGCAAACTGCAGTCTTGGACCACTTGACGACGCGGCCATATACCCTGGTGCCCGGGGCGAGACTCGAACTCGCACGTCCTTTAGGGACACAAGATTTTAAGTCTTGCGTGTATACCATTTCACCACCCGGGCGCTCCTTTGTATCATGCCCTTTCAATACACCTGATATCAAGATACAAAAAATCCCTCTTTAGTATTGGAGGGATTTTTACTGATCCTAGAAAGTACTATTTTCTCTTGAGCATCGGGAGTCCGGTTTTCTTGTTCTCCACAACTAGATATCCTTCTGGCACCGCGTCGAGAGCGCCTTCTCTCTCATCACGAGCAAAGAAGAAAATCATTTGTTTCCGACCTCCACGGAGCGTTACGTTCTTCGAGTGAAGAAGGTAGGTTTGACCCTTTGAGTTCGTGTGAGCGTAGGCCATAAGATGAGGTTAATAAATAACAGGTTCATAATACCATGATAGTAAAAATAAAGTCAACCTGATTTTCAGGTTAGAGAATTTGTGCTAAAGATAGGTAGGTTCAGCCCCTACGCTTCGCTCCCGGGCCGGTAGCTCAGCTGGTAGAGCAGATCCCTCTTAAGGATAAGGTCGCGAGTTCGATCCTCGCCCGGCCCACCAATTTATAAGCTCACGCTGTGCGCTCGCAACAAGGAAGAACATAATAAAATGAAACGTGTCCTTTTCTATACCGATACTCCCCTTCTTGGAGGCGCAGAGAATCAGATGCTCACCCTCGCTCGATTCTTGCCGAAAGACAAATACACCGTTACCCTCGCCTGCTCAAGCTTTCAGAAACTGAATTCCTGGTGTCAAAAATTCCTCGATGAAGGCATGGAGGTGGTGAGGCTCAAAGTTTTTCACAAACACGATCCGCGACATTTTTTTTATCTTAAAACGCTCCTCAAAAATTTTGATCTCATGCACTTGCACGTTTGGAATCCGGCAAGTGGACGGTATGGATTTTTAGCGAGCGGGAAAGTTCCTCTCATCATCACCGAGCATGACCCATTTCCTTTGAGAGGAATCAAAGGCCGACTCAAACAAAAACTCCTCCAAAAAGTACGCGTCATTTTGGTAACCTCCCAAGCAGCGAAACAACTCGTCCTTCAACAAGACTCTAACCTTGAATCGAAAATCACTGTTATTCCAAACGGCATTGATATTGATGCATGGCGAACTACAGCTGTACTCGAAAACCGCAGTGAGTTTCGGCACATTCATTTTGGCGCAACGCCACACGACAAAGTGCTTCTTTGCGTTGCGGAACTCCACAAACGGAAAGGACAAAAATATCTCATTGAAGCGGTAAAACAACTCCTCCCGACTTTTCCGATGCTCAAACTCGTTTTGGTGGGAGATGGCCTGGAGAGAAACATGTACAGAAAAATGGCACGAGTAGCAGGCGACCGGATATGCCTGCTTGGACAACAAAAAAATGTGGCCAAGCTCATGGCAGCGAGTGACGTTTTTATTCTCCCAAGCATTCGAGAAGCCTTTGGTCTCGTCCTTTTAGAAGCAGCCGCAATTCGTCTTCCTATTGTTGCGAGTCAAACTGGAGGCATTCCGGAAATTATTGAAAATGAAAAAACAGGCGTACTCGTGCCGCCGGGTGATACGAAAGCCCTTGCTGCAGCAATCGGTACGCTCTGTAAAAACTTTGATCTCGCCAATACTCTTGCTTTAGCCGCACAAAAGAGAACCGAACAACTCTTCGATGCAAAAACCATGGCGATGAAAACGGCTCAGGTGTATGATTCGGTTCTCGATTCCTAGACTTCTCATCCATGAAAATCTCCACCCTCTACGCCTGCGCCAAGTGCTCCTACCAATCGCCAAAATGGCTTGGACGCTGCCCGGAGTGCGAGGCGTGGAATTCTTTTTCAGAGGAAGAAATACAGAGAGAACCCCCTTCAAAGCGCAAAATAAAAGGCCACGCAAGAACCCCGCAGGAATTTGAACATGTCATAAAAAAAATTGGTGAGGATGCCCCTCAGGGGGCAAACCGAGCAGGCGGTGAGGAGAAACGTCTGAAGCTTGGGATTGACGAACTCGATCGGGTGCTCGGCGGGGGGATTGTCCCGGGATCACTCGTCCTTCTGACCGGTGAACCGGGAATCGGAAAATCGACCATCACCCTCCAAATCGCAGACAAACTTTCAGGCCTCGGAAAAAAGGTTCTCTATATTTCGGGGGAAGAATCCGAAGAACAAATATCACTGCGCGGAAGACGCCTTACTCTCCCGCTCAAAAATCTCCAACTCCTCTATGAAAGTAATTTAGAAATTCTCTTAGCAACCACCGAGAAAGAAAAGGCCGATTTCCTCATCGTCGATTCCATCCAGGTGATGCATTCGCAAAATATTCCTGGAGCTGCAGGGTCGGTATCGCAGGTGAGGTTCTGCACGGAGACGATCCTGGAATTCGCCAAACCCAGGCGACTTCCGGTACTGCTCGTCGGTCACGTGACGAAAGATGGCACGCTGGCTGGACCCCGTGTACTCGAACATCTCGTTGACACCGTGTTGTATCTTGAGGGGAGTCGGACGCATGATGTGCGCCTCCTGCGCGGGGTCAAAAATCGTTATGGGGCCGTGAGCGAAGTGGGCATTTTTGAAATGACGGAGTCGGGCCTCAAAGAAATTAAAAATCCTTCAGAAAAGTTTTTGTCAGAGCGGCAAGGCGCAACTCCGGGAGTGGCGCTCGTAGCAACGATGGAGGGAACGCGTCCGCTTATTGTTGAAGTACAAGCCCTTACCGCAGAAACAAAATTCGGCTATCCTCGACGAACCGCCTCGGGATTTGATGTAAATCGATTACAGCTCCTCATTGCGGTCTTAGAACGACACCTGAATCTCAACTTGGGAAATCAGGACGTATATATCAATGTTGTCGGAGGTTTGAAGCTCCAGGACCCCGCTTGTGATCTCGGGATTTGCCTTGCCATCGTTTCTTCGCTTAAGAAAAAAATGCTCGCCCCGGACACCGTATTTTTAGGAGAACTGGGGCTCACCGGGGAAATCCGCAAACCGATTAAAATGGAGGCACGTAAAAAAGAAGTTGAAAAACTGGGCCTCAAGGCCATTCCAAATACCGGAAAAAACCACCTCGTCTCGTTGGTAAAAGAATGGCTATCGTCTTGATCTCAACGAGCCGAAAGAGGTGAGCTGAGCGGTGAGCGCCTCCACTTCCGGACCATGGGAAGCCAAAAATACCTTTTGATGGCGCAATTCCCCAGCAAGCCGGGAATCTTTTCCGGTCAATAATCGTCTTACATATTTTCGAATATCACTCGGATCGACACGTCCAATGTCCACTTTTACGAATGCTATTCCAAGCCTTCTCCCATCCAGCCTCTGAACTTCTATGGCCATTTTGTGAGGTGAAGAACTCGCTCCAGTCGAACTCCCTGGAGGCTGTATCACAAAATGCACCTTACTGGCAGCAGCTGACGCTCTCGCTGTCTCTCTACGAATACGATCTATCGATGCTGGATCAAATCTCTCAGGATGACGATGGGTACGTGATGCCTCTGCGTCCTCGTGTATCACTTCATTCCAAATAGCGTGAATGGATGATTGCCATAGCTCCAAATTTAAAAATTCATGGAGATTCCCTTCGTCTCCTGCGAGTGCCTTTACTTCCTCAATAGAAGAAGTCGTGTGAGCCACTAAGATTTTCCAAAATTGTTCAAAGCTGATGGACCCATGAACGTCCCGGAAAAGCTCTTTGAGACTCCCGATTTTAAATTCAATTTTTGGCCTTGCTGACTGGGATTCTTCACTTTGATTTACCGAAATCTTCAATACATCATTCAAGAAATTCGCAATGTATTTTTCAGGTTTTTTTGCGATATGACTGCGGTATTCTGCAACAAGAACCGGTCGGACGAACTGGGCAAAACGACGTTTCATAATGGCGATGGTTTTTCTTCCAAGCGCCCATTTCTCAACACTGCTCCTTGATACCGTCGTAGCCAAATGATCCGTTACCACGGGACCAATTCCAGTACGGCCATGGGCAAGATTTCTAAAAAAACTTGTCACCGAATGATGCGGACTCATCTCGGCTAAAAATTCTTCAAGCTCAGCACGAAGGATTTCTCTTTGTTCTGGGGTCAGTTTTTTGCGTCCCTTCTTGCCTCCATACGCAGTTTCAATCTCATGCTTTACACAACCTTTTAAGGGGCCCTCTATGAGCCCTCCCCTTCCAAAAACTTCAGGAGTTACGATATGCCTTACGGCTTCATCGCGACCAAGTCCTTTTTCAAAAGCCTGCGAAGCAAGGAAACTCAAAACCTGACCGATCGGTTCTCTATCCCCCGCCATGAGGAAAGTATTTCGAACTTCTTGATCGAAATGCTCGCGGAATGCGGCCGCATGAGGTGAATCTTCTCTTTCGGGGGTTCTCATAAATTCATGCCTAAAAAGTTGACAAAATCTACGTTATCTATTTTAATATAAGATACCGAAAAGTCAACGTGTTTTTGTCACAATCAGACAACACGGAAAAAGCTCTTGGTATTTGTCTCTAAAGCAGATTCCAGCTCATCAGGGACCATCTGCCTTACTTCACACAATTTTTGAAATGTTTCTCTTATAAAACTCGGTTCATTTCTTTGGCCGCGATGTCTCTGCGGGGATAAGAAGGGACAATCGGATTCAATCATAATCTGGCCGAGAGGAGCCAGTTTGATAACCTCGCGGACATTATCGGCCTTTGGGTATGTGCAAATTCCTGTAAAAGAAGTGAAATATCCTCTCTTCCAACACTCCTGTGCCTGCGCAACCGTTCCGGTGAAGCAATGAAAAACTACGACGGAAATTTTTATGTCATTGAGGATTTTAAGCGCATCTTCGAATGCATCGCGGCAGTGGATAATCACGGGCAGATTAAGTTCGAGTGCTAATTGGAGCTGCTTTTTGAAAGCGTCTAACTGCACCTCGCGAGGTTGATGATTTTTAAAAAAATCGAGCCCCATTTCGCCAAGGGCCTTGAGACGTTTTCCGTGGGGCCCCTTCGCAAGCTCGCGAATTCGGTTGAGATTTTTTTCCGTGGCAAGATCCGCATGGTGAGGATGAATTCCAGCGGTCCAATACGTATGGTGCTGCTCTGCAAGGAGCGCGGCCGCCTCATTCCCGTCGGGTTCAAATCCGACATTGATAAAATCCACGCCAGCCTCTCGCGCTCGTGCGATAACCTCCGGCCTATCCACGTCGAACTCCTTCACGTGGAGATGAGCATGCGTGTCGATCAACATGGAATCAGTATATAATGAGCGGAGTATGAAAAAACAGACTATAGGCATTATTGGCGGAAAAGGAATTATGGGAAGTTTTTTGGCGAAGTTTTTTCGGTCTCTTGATTTTCCGGTAATTATTTCAGATCTCAACACAAAATTATCGAACAAGGAAGTCGCTGAAAAATCCCAAGTAGTTATTGTGTCGGTCCCCATTCACATTACGAAAAACGTTATTCGCGAAATTGCACCGGCGATGCGAAAAGATCAACTCCTCATGGACGTGACCTCCCTCAAAACTTTTTCCGTAAAAGAAATGCTCAAGAGCAAAGCTTCGGTGATCGGGCTCCACCCGATGTTTCGGCCCGGGCCCGCTGGGCTCAAAGGGCAGGTGATGGTGATTTGCCCGGCGCGATGCCGCAGCGAAGAAGCGAAATGGCTCAAAGACATATTTGAAAAAGCCGGAGCAGAGGTACAATTGATGGATGCCAAAAAACATGATCGGCTCATGGGAATTGTACAAACGCTCATCCATTTTCATTCCCTTGTACTGGGCCAGACGCTTCGCAGCCTCAAAGTAAACTTACGCGAAATTATGGTGGTGATGAGTCCGATTTACCGCCTCCAGTTTGATGTTGTATGCCGGATTTTCGCGCAAAATCCAATGCTGTATGCATCGATTGGGATGGAGAATCCGGAGACGAAAAAAATCACAGCAAAATTTTTGAGAGAAACACAGACCCTGAGAAAGATTTTAGTAAAAAAGGATTTTTTTGCTTTCGGCAGAAAATTTAAACAAACAGCAAAATTTCTTGGTCCGTTCTCGCAGAAAGCACTGAAAGAGAGCGATCGACTCATTGCCATGTTTAGGACCATCAATAAGCCAAAAAAACATTGACAGCAATCGTGGCAGCTCCTATACTCCGGGCGAACTAACCTGATCTTTTAAACGCAACGGCAATTGTTACGCGGAGGAGTGACTTTTGTTCTCGCATAGGTGAGGGTAAAAATCATTCCTCGCGCAGACGTGATATTTTGGAAAAAGACCATGTCGGTCGAGACTCCAGCTTCCGCACCTCGCGTTCATCTTTCCTCTGCTAGATTTCCAAAAATATCCGTATTCGTGAGTACGGGCGGGTAGTATATGTCGCCCCAAAATTATGTTCGTGAGACGCCTGTTTGGGTTGTCCCATAGTTTTGGGAAACAGTCATATGCCATCGCCTGTTTGAACGTGCGTATTTTTAATTATTAATTTTACGACCATGCTCGACACCCCCGATGCACCAATTCCAGCTCACTACCAAATACTTGAACCAAAAGCTGATGTGGCACGTGCCTTGAAACAAAGCGATAAACCACAGGGTGAGTTGCGCGAATGGATTTTACAGCGCCTTCAATCCCAAGGGTTTTCGTGGAATTTTTTCCCACCAGACGCACAACTTGTACGCCACGATGACGAAAGATCATTTGGACCATCATCAAAAAAAACCCTCATCGCACAGGGAAATTTCGAGACGTTCGATCCTCATGGAATGCCGTGGATTGGGGGAATTTGCTGCCTCTTTACCGGCGATGGCGAGCAAATCAGGAAAGGAGAAAAAACATTCGGGTCCGTGCCGGAGTTCGAAACATGGATGAGGCAGTGGTATCCAAGAATAGATCAAATTTCCGGAGCCGTAGGCATACCGCCCATTGGCTGCAAACAGCTCTACTATCTTTGCGAAGACACACTCTGGGGCAGACGCATTGAAGGATGGACCAAACAAACTGGACCTTGTGTTCTGCCTGCAGAAGAAGTTGCCGCCGTACTGCATGATGTTCACGAAACACAAGGCCATCCAGCAATCGTGCGATGGCATCGAAGAATGGGATTTCGCGGAAATATAAACGTTATTTATTCCAGCGACATTGAAAGTGAGCTTGCTACCATTTTCCGAGTCTATCAGAGACATTACACGCCGAGACGCCGTGAAGATCGAATAAAACCGGATGAAGTTGATGACGTAAAAGTATTGCTGATGGGAAGTACCAGCGCACTGCTTGATATTCTGGGGCTTAAAGAAGGAACTCTGGCGATGCCGTTCTCCTACTTTCATGACATGTCAGCACTCCCCCAAAATCCGTTTAGTCGTAGGGGTCATTTCACTCTTGGCTTCCTGCCTCATTGGAGCGATGAAGGAAATACAAGAATAAAACCGATTGATGCTGTACCGCATCGCGGTAATCACTCCAGTATTGCACCCGACGTTCCGTGGCTTGCAGCAAACCATTACTTTTCGAGCAAGAAACCATTTCAGCAATTAGAACGACCAATCCGAATGATTGAAGAATATTTTCGAAAAGATTTAGCGGCAATTTATAGCAATAACGACGAGGCAATAACTTGACATTTTCCTGCTAGGCGCTACAATGGTGCTTGTGCAAATGAATATCGTGCTCCAAAATTGGGCATTCAGTTACTTTTATTTTTTCCTCCAGACCTGAGGGCGGTATTGTAGTGTAAATCTGCGTCCACCTACATCTCCCTCAGACACGAGGGATTTTTTTTAATTTATTATTTATTTCTTAACCAACCACGATATGTATTCCTATTTTTCACACTTGAGACAATGGACACGAAACTCTCTATTCATTAACTTAAAAAATCTTTATGATGAAACACGCAAATTTAAAAATTCGGGTTAGACGACTCCGTGTCGGGCAGTCAAAAAACCTCAGGATCACTTCTACTTTCTTAAGCACAAAAAATATGATTATCGTCATGCAACGGCACGCGCCAAAGGACCAGATTGACCGCGTGCTCAAAGAGATTAAAAGGTATGAAGGACTCAATCCCGTGCCCCTCATTGGAACGGAGCGCACGGTGATTGCCGTCATTGGCGACGAACGCATCATCGACGAACGTCACG
>ORJL010671408.1_pt1 | contig 27612 bp, 32 predicted proteins | sample 1779941 | NCBI WGS metagenome assembly ORJL01 (sample SAMEA104232317, study PRJEB22302) | groundwater metagenome | biome: forest; feature: aquifer; material: groundwater | place: USA | collected 2011-08-07 | depth 5.8 m
AAGACCTCTTTTTTTACATCCTCGAAAGGACGAAAACCACGCTCCCCTTTATCATAAGATCCGCAAATGGCACAGGCGAAATTGCAACGATGGGGTAATTTCAACAAATACGCCCTGTTCTGATCCTTTTCAGAAAAAAAATAGCTTCTCTTGGCCATATATACTGCTCCCCATTAACAAAAACGGTGCCCTGCACCTTTATTTTCTAATTGTTTTTTAGTTTTTTATTTTATAAACATTAGCCGGGTAATAAAGTTTTGGCTCAGGAAGTTGACCGAAAACTTCTCCTTCTCTCATTTTCTGAACATTCCTAAGAACTCCAATATCCAACGGGCTTGAAAAGGATTTAATTAATGTAGTTCGATCAGAAAGCCATTCCCTGATATCGGGGGGATAGACGCTCTCTGGTGGCGTAATAATATATTCTATGCCGTAAAGAGCAAGGGTTGGTATTGTGTCGGCCTTAAGATTGCAGACCCAAAATCGGTAATTTTCTTCCGGATGCTTCGTTAAATACCTATCAAGAACTTCCTTATAAAGATTCTCATTTGATCTATTATCATGAAGAATTGAAAAAAGACGCGTCTGAGCGAAACAATAGATCCCCGGCTGAATCATGATAGATGTTTTTACAGGAATATTTTCCTTGATCCACTCCTCGAGCGAAGAAAAATCACTGAATATTCTAGGTTTATTCAATATTAAACAACTGGCTCCCCAAATCAAAACGAAACCTGTAAATATTATCTTGCTTCTGTTCTTGGAAAAGAAAGCAATGGTGTATCCGGCGGCAAGCGATAAATAAGGGAAGGAAAAGAAGATATACCTGTAGTTTTCTACTTTAGAAAAACTAAAAAAAAGGATGTTCAGGGCAGGCAATATTAAAAGCAGCGCCCCCATCCTGGATCGTTCCCTGACAAACAAGACAGCCGAAAGCATAGCAAGAACAGAAAAGGGCAAATAAGGAAAACTCAGCATGATTTTCACATAAAAGAACGGGTCGTGCATCAGCAAGTTCGCACGGTCGTTGAAAACAGCGACGGTAAATTGCCTATGGATAGCATCAAAAACCAAATTAGGCCTCAAAACAAGGTTCCAATTATTGAGAACAATCAAAAAGAATACTGTGCCGCAAAAAATTACTGCTCCTTTAATAAAAACAGACCGCCCCCTTGGATCGGCCAACAAATACAGCCCCAAGAGAAATGGAACTATAAGCAGCGCAAAATAATCCGAAGCGAATGCGAGCCCTAAAAAAACTGCCGTCGCCAACAATTTGCCGAACGAAGGATTATTGTTATATTTAACTCCCTGCAAGAAAACCATGACAATCAAGAAATTTGTCAAACCATACATGTCGCCCTTTGCTGACTGCTGCAATGACATGGGAAGCAGAGAGAAAATCAAAGCGGCATATAACCCCACCTCTTTGGACCACAATATTTTTCCAATGCGGTAAACGGCCAAGATCGTCGCAACCCCGATTAAAATATTTAATCCCCTGGCTGCCCCATAAAACACCTCCGGCCTTTCCAAGTAAAACATCAAGAAATCCGCTTTTGTTTCCAAAAGACACAGTATTTTCCCGACAAAAAATATCAAAGAATAAAACAAGGCCAATAAATTAAAATAAAGAGCTCCATGAAAAAACCATCCGGGATTTCCATCACTGAAAATGATCTTTAATGCGGAGATAATATATGCCGTCTCAAGCTTATCGCCCGTATGGGAATCTAAACGGTAATAGCAATAAAACAATCTGATCAATAACGATAATCCAAGAATTAAAAATATTGGAAAATTTTTCGATAATACAATCTTAAATGAAGTCCGCATGGATTTATTCTGAGCTTATCCAGCCCAGCCGATGTGGAAAACGATACTAATTTTTGCTATTGTTATGGTTCCTTGAAATCATCCACAATTACGTTACCGTCCTCTTTTCTTGAGATTTTTCTTCTAATGATATATAAAGGACGTTTTTTTACCTCATCGTAAATACGTGCCACATACTCACCCACAATCCCGTTACTTAGCAACAATAAACCCCCAACGAAAAAAATTGCGATGGTTGGCGTTGTAAAGCCCCAGGCGACATTAACATTGAACATCCTCATAACAATCAAAACCACACCATAGATAAAAAAGAAAGTTGTCACAGCAAACCCGATGAAAGAAATTAATCTTATGGGTTTATAGCTAAAGCTAAAAACCGCGTTCAGGGAATATGTGATTAATCTACGTAACGTTTGTCTTGGTTTACCAGCTTTACGGTCTTGCCTTTCATAGAATATGGATGTTGTTTCAAAACCAATCCAGCCTCGCATTCCCGGAATAAAGCGATTTCTCTCTCCCATATTCAACAAATGGTTCACGACCACACGGTCCATAAGCCCGTAGACGCCTGAATTAATCACAATAGGCAAATCAGAAACGACAGCAAATATTTTATAAGATAAGTTAAAAAGTAAATTGCGAACGACCCCCTCCTTTCGTGAAAGTCTTTCAGCGAAAATTATTTTGTACCCCTCTTTCCACTTTTCGACCATTTTAGGAATCTCTTCAGGGGGATCCTGCAAATCCGCATCTAAAATCACAACGCAATCTCCTTTTGTCTCTTTTAATCCAGCCGTAATGGCTTGTTGATGCCCAAAATTGCGAGAAAACTCAATTAAACTTATTCGGTGATTTTCATCAACCCATTCCCTAATCAATGCACTGCTCTTGTCTGTACTCCCATCATTAACACAAATTATTTCGTAATCATAGGGAAGTTCATTAAATAGGACCCTGAGACGTTCTTTCAAAAAAGGGATTGAATCTTCTTCGTTAAAAATAGGAACAACAATTGATAATCTCATAAGGCCTCAGGCACAACTCTTCGTCAACACAATTCGGGAGAACTGTCGCTATAGTACAACCTGCATATCGAGAATGTATTATTATTAGTAACGCTCCATTCATTTAAGACGCTCACATCATTAATAATCTGGTCTTTAGTAAAACTTAACAAAAAATAAACAGGACCTCTCATGTTCGTTTCTCCTCTGCTTTTAAAAACTCGACATCTTCCGGAGAAAAGAAATTCCGGGGGAACAAAGACTGCCACTCCAACAGTTCAGCGCCATACTCGGCGATCAACTGGGCCTTGGTGATCCCTCCGCAACGCGGACTTAACTCGCAATCCTGACAAAAACTGAGTTTGACCCCAGGGATCGTACCGGAAATGAAACTCTCTTCCTCTCCCGGGAGGATGCATAACGGAAGCCGGTCGATCGCATAGGAGACACCCAATTCTTTTGCAGTTTTTAACGCCTTCTGAAGATAGGGGACCATCTCGCGGGCCGAGATCAGCATCCCGCGTTCCCTTAAGGCAGCACCGGAAAGCAGTAATTGCGAGAACCGGAGAATCCGTATCCCCTTATCATATAAAAACAGCAGAATGTCCTCCAGGTCCATATAATTATACTTTGTGATGATCGTGTTCGTTGTCAAAAACTCCCGCGGATCATCCCCTTGAGGATAAAACGAAAAATGGTCCCTCAGGACATCGATGGCTTCGACAGCCTTATTAAAACTGCCTTTGACTTTCGTGGCCATGTCAAAAATCTCTGGACGGTGACTATGAAAGCTCAACTCGAACCCCAAAGGGCGATGCAAAGCGTAGGCCTTGACCTTGACGGCATCGCGCAGCATCGACCCGTTGGTGCAGATCATGGCGTTCATGCCCCGATCCTTGATCTCGCCGACCAAATCCGGCAAACGAGTATAGAGGGTGGGTTCCCCACCGGCAATATCAATATTGATATACCCTTCGCTATTGAGACGGTCCAGGTCATGGATAAGACCGTCCCATGAAGGACGGGGAGAATCTCGGATGAAATCCTCTGCCATGCAAAATTTGCAGCGAAAATTGCAACCGGGATAAATATGCAGCAAGAAAGTTTTTTGCTTTCTAAAATGCAGCTTATCAACAGATGCGACAGACATTGCTATGCGTCTCCTTTAGGTACTTGAAAATCCTTCTCATTTGGGGCTAAACAAACGGCAAATGTTTCATGGGTTTTGGCTTAAACGGATAGCCCACCATAACCCCATCACAGTATTTGTCGTTAATACAGTCCTTACATCCTTCCTCTTTCCAAAAACGGACACGGTCTCCCGCATTGACATCAAGATCCTCCCCCGTATCAACTTTGGGGTAAAATTCCTCTCCCGCTTTTGGATAAATTTCTCTTCCTGCCAATGTTCCTGAATAACGCTTAATAAAGCCAGAGCAAGAAGGCAGGATACATCGAGGCACTAAGGTAATGCAGGGGACAATCCCCGCCCTATAAACATAAATTGCCGCCCGCTCGATAGCCCCCAACACCTCTTGTAATCTTTCCGGAGGCACTTCAAAAATGTCATTCTCTTTAACCTTTGGCCCCGGCCTATAAAATCTGAATATCGCTCTCCTGACTTTCAGATCAGTAATCAATTTGGCCATTTCCGACATGTGCATGTAATTATAACTGCTCACAACTGTGGCCGTTGCAATATCCTGCTTAAGCTCAACCATGTTCTTTATGCCAGCAATTGCTTGATCAAACGCATCCGCTTGGGTTAACTCCCGATACAAAATCCTATCAGACGCATGAATAGAAACAGTATAATTGGATACCCCTGCCGCCATCAACTGTTCACAATATTCTCGGTAGGCATACATACGCCCATTACTGACGATACTTACCTTGTAACCCATCGCCACCGCTTCGCGTACCAGATCAGGCAAATCTTTACGTAATGTTGGCTCGCCTCCGGTAAAAGTAACCAATGAGCAGCGGTCACTATAGTGCATAAGCATCCGCCGTATTTCATCAGACGAATATCTTTCCAAATGTCCGTGTTCTGTGCCGATCACACAAAAACGGCAGCGCAAATTACAATGTTCACTCACTAAAACGACGAGACGGCCGTTACGCTCTGTACATTGCTGCGTTTGATTCATATTTTCAGATTCCGCATTAGGCGCGTTTTCCGGGTCTTTATCGGAGCTCTTAGAGTGGCCTTGATTAGAGCCTTCGTATCAAAAATGACCCTTAAGCTTGCGTCATGAAACCCGAGATGCCTTAACGTAAAAGCATAATCAAGCCAGTTATCCAAGTTCTCAGGCGCCATGACAATCGCCTCAAGGAATGACACGGATGCATCCTCATAATCTTCTTTCAAATAAGCAGAATAGCCCCTTAACGCCCATCCCAATTCATTAGATGGCTTCTTTAATAATAAAGAAAATTTTTGCAATAATTTCCTAAATTCCTTTCGCTCGAAAAAATAAAGTTGGGTCAAATAGAGGAAATACGTATCCGATCGTTCAACGGGCCCATCAATATAATTACACGGTCGGCAGATTCCTTGAGACTTTAACGCATATCGTAATACTTGAATATCAGCCTGTTGACTGTCCGCCACCCCGGACCTTCCTTTCTCAACCCCCAAATTGCAATATAAAAGGGATTTCTTGAGGCGCATTAACGGGATCATACTCAATAACATCCCGCTTCTTCCCGTCTTTTAAAAGGACGACATTATTTCCTTCCAAACGCAACTCATTAGCCAAAGATAATCGCTCTAAATATGGATTAAAATCATTATTCAATCCTAAAAAATAAACCGATTTGTAGAAAATCCCTTCTGGCACAATTTTGCCATCAAACGCGTAAATCTTGCGTTCGTAAAAGACTAAATGCGGCAAACACAAATGCTGATCGATCTTCTCAACAAACGCCGGTTCTTCTTTCATTAAGAAACTGCGAAAAGAAGCAGCATGTTCCCGGGTAACAGCACAATCAAATGAACACGGCATATGGGCAATATAAGTATATGTCTCGTTTCGCCCTAAAGGATTACATAGATAGCAAGCCTTCCGTTTGGTATTCTTCAGAATTTCATAAAGAAAATTATAGCGATACCAATTATTTTTCCATCGGAAGAATTCACAACAACAAATCGGATATCCCAAGGCTTCACCGAATCGAAAAGCATCGGCCAAAGGACGATCTATAACTCTTTTACCAATAATGACAGGATACCACCCCAAAGCGAAGGCCCTACTCAGCGCTCTTTCAGAACGCGCTACGAATATATGATGCTTCCCATGTTTTGACTGCCTGGGATGAAATCCGTATGCAATCGTTGTTGTTAAGCGGTCTTTCCCTGCGATACAATCCGGGACCACATTACGGCTGGCCACATTAAAAATAATATCTTGCTTAGCAATCAACCCATAACGCCGTACAGCTCTGAGAAAAAGACGCAGATCCGCGGGCTTCACCCAAACATCGGCACAGGGTTTATGGCCGCTTACAACAGCCATCAGCGCTGTTAAATTACGGCTATGTCCTCTGGCCTCAACAAATTCACGACACAACTTCTCGGGCCAATATATCTCGAACATTTATGTCTTATCGGCCGATCTTAATAACTCTTTATCGAGAAAGGCTATGTCCTGCTCGGTAAAGAAATCTTTGGGGAATAGGAACTGCCACGACAAAAGTTGCGTTCCATATTGAGCGACCAGCTGTGCTTTTGTTATGCCCCCACAGCGATGGTTCAACTCACAATCCAAACAAAACTGCATCTTAATGCCGGGGCTTCCGCCGAGGATAAAATTATTTTCCTCCCCGGGCAATATGCACAAAGGCAAATTTTCTAGATAATAGGCAAGGCCTTCTGTCCTGGAAACCTGGATAGCATTTAGAAGATACGGCAACATATCCTTTGTGGGCGTTAAAAGACTGTAGTTCTCTGATGAGATCACGGGGAAAGTCACCTGTGAGAAAAGAATTGCCGACACGCCTTTATCCTTTAAAAACAAAACAATATCCGAAAGATTTTTATAATTATCGGCGGTTATGATCACTTTTGCCGTTGGGCTCATCCCTCTATTTATTATTTCTTTGACTAAATCAGGCAAACGGGGATAAGACAGGAAATCTTTACCTGTAATTTCTACATTAACACCATCGCCAGTTTTGAACTCATCGAGAAGGCGGATCAAATCTTCCCAGCTGGGTTGAGGTTCAGTAGCAATATTTATAAATACAGTCTTTTTATCCGGCATATGACTTGGCCTCCACAACATATTGCTCACATCTTTTATCTGAAACAGCTGCCGCCTGAAGCGATCTGGCCGTTTCATCAATCAATGCGTCCATATAGCTCATCAAATATTTCGACTTGTCGGGGAGTCCTCCAAATGAATAATATTTTGAATAACAATCTAAGCACGTCGAAGACTCTCTTTCAAAAGAACAATTTCTCCACCATGCCCCTTGCGTTTCTAGGACATTGCCAAGAACACCCCTTTTTTCTTTCTTTCCATATAGCGCAAATGGAGAAAATGCTATATCTCCTGCAGGACTCACATCAAGCGACCCCAGAAATGGGCACTGATCATAACCCGACTGAGATGAAATCTTTGAGCGGCGTCCTCCTCCGGAATATAAACGCAAACACAAAGAATTCAAAAAAAATGGGACGCCCGTTGTCACGGAATCCATCAAATCCTTGCAAATCAGACGAGTTTGATCTATAAACACATCAATATCTTCTAAAGACCATGATTCAAGCCCAATAATAGGCTCGATCGTAATAACGCGGGTGCCTGTTCTCTTTCTAATCGTCTCAACATCTTCTCGCAAATAATGCGCCGTGTGAGGGGTAGCACAAACACAAGCCGCAGTATGTGTCCCGCCCAAAATCTCTGATGCTTTTGCCAAATTTTCAATGATTTTCTTAAACCCGCGGGCCCTATAACGATCATTGTCTTCTTCATGGCCGAATAAACTGACATGAACTCTTACATCAAACTCTTTAAAGAAGCTCAAATGGTCATCTGTTAACAATAAACTGTTAGTACAACACGCGATGGTCAGCCGCTTATTGTTTTCTTTTTCGATATCTCTGGCATAGAGGACCATTTGCTTTAATAGCGGAAATTGCAATAACGGCTCCCCCCCGTAACAGGACAACAATTTTTCCTCTTGGGCTGACCCAAGAAGCAAATCCACCGCATTTTTTGCCACAGGCCAAGTCATATCACTTGTGGGACAATGGATAAAACAATATCCACAATCGATGTTACATTTAGTTGTTAAGGAAACTTTTACGCGACGGATTGCCTTAGGAAAGACTATCTGCTTTACGGAATTGAGCATTGCCTTTTAAGAAAGACTATATTTTCCACGGAATTCAGTATTACTCTTGAGAGATTGAGAGATTTCTGAGCAATTGGAAAGCAGATCCATTGATATCTGGCAGGCATTATTCCAACGCTGGGAGCGCAAAGACACATCTACTGAACCCACTAAATGCCCAAGATAACAAAAACACTTTGAGGCCCACTTGCAAGTTCGACATCTGTCCTTTCCTTCGATGCGGACTTCTTCCCGAATCGCCTCTAACGAAGCACAGCTATGCGCCTGATTGTATCCTGAATGAGGATCACCGCTGGCATATAAACTGCGCATTTCCGGCGGCAAAGACATTGCCCGGTCACAGCTATAATATTTTCCATCTGCCGATAAAACACGCTTACTACAATTCTTCCAAACATACTGCCTTTTTTCATCCAATAGATGATGAATTTGTCCAATAGTAAATTGGGTGCCATTACTCGTTGTAAACTGGTCAATATAATACTCCCGCAGTTTTCGCATTGATTCCGCAAATTCTTTAAGGTCCTCCAGCCTCCAGTTGGCATATCCATCAGGCAAAAGGTCAATTTGGGCAAAGTTTTTCGACGCAATATGCTTGATATTTTCTAACATATGCGGGGCATCCTCAGGACGAATGACCATATTAGCTTGCAATCGAACTCCGCTATTACGAAAATGATCGGCCGCCCGTAACACAGCCTCATAGCTGGACTGTTTTGTTCTGCGACAACTGTCATGTCTTTCCTTAGGGCCATCCAAACTTAAATTTACACCTATTTTACGTGTCGCACAAAACAAAGCAACTTCACGATTTACAAGAACCCCATTAGTCGTTATATGCATCCTGACATCTTCGGGAGAACATTGACGGCGGATATAATCGGCGAGTTTTTTTAATAGAGGAAAAGCCAGTAGCGGCTCGCCCCCGTAAAAACCTACCCATCTGTTGCCAGGGACAGAGTCCTTTAGAAATTCCTGAACCCCAAGCATTGCGGTTTCAGGATTAATATCAATTGCTTTTTTATCAAGATAACAATAAGTACATGCGAGCTGACAACGTTCTGTCAGAAAAATCTGAAAATTATTGGGACGCACCCCTAGCACATCCAGCCCCCTTCGCTGTGATTTGAATGATTACTGTGCGTGCTAACATTAGTGTGTGAAACGCAGGTGCCACCGGTAGCAACGGCTGTATTTGAATGACTATATTGCGCGGAAGCGGTTTCCGGCTGCATCATCATTCCCAAGACCGCCAAAGAAACACCCAGCTTGGCGACATCTTTCCTAGTCATCTTGCCTTGGTCATCCGCCATAAAATCCTTAAGCTCCTTTTCTACCTTAGGAAGACTGGGCACGCTTGGAACATTATTGGGAGTTTTTTTATTCTTCTTTTTCTGTGCCATGGGTGGATTCCTTTGTTGTTGATTGCTGACAATATAGTTTTTTAAAACGGAGAAAACCCGGATTCAACTGACAACCATCCAGATCTTTATTTAATAATCCCTTGCAAATCGTCGCTGCTGGAGAGGCGAGAAGCGGATCGCAAGAAGCCGGGTCTCCGCCGCGCAAAGCCATCATAAAAATAACCTTATTTTCTGAAGAATTTGGAGCAACCATGTCCTTGCATGACACAATAGTCTCCGGCGTTATCCCTTCTATTTTTTCACAATCATCAGGATTTCCTGATAACAGTACCGCACCGAATTGCTCACAGGCACCGGCTGATGAAAACACCTTAAGACAAGACTCTAATAGCTCCGCTGATATCCGGCCATTTCTAAATAAATTTCCCCAAAGCATATAATATTTATTATATCCTTCCCGACAGCTTGCCCTTTGCGTAGAGCCATCGGGAAAGATGTCGCATATTTGAATGTCGTCGTACATAGCAGCCTTGCATGTAAAATAATCTTCAAGTTCGAATAAATATGTTTCCACAAACGAGGTGCTCAGATCCACCACGCTCATGTCAAAGGTGTCTTCACAGGATGCCGGCTGAGTCAAATTCTGCTCATCTGCAAAGGCCCTTCCGTCACCCACGAACAAAAACAGAAGAATATAAAAAATGACTATATTTCTCACTTTGATCCGCCAATCCATCTATGAAAGATATCACGGGTTTGAGGGTCCTTTAAATGTTCAAAAATAATATCAAAAGTTCCAAGCCTGATAGCACATAAATAGGCAGATTTTCTATAAATATGCCCTTCGAGCTTGTGATTTATGACCGGGGCTATCCCGCAATAGGGTTTATAAGCGCAATCAGAACATCCTGGCACTACATCTAGACAGGAAGCAGTGCAGCACGATTTAACAACGGAATTTTTCCCTAACTGATCAAAAGAAAATTGATCCACAGATGAAGCAATCCGAAATGATTCATCACCGACGGCTGAAAGCATTCTTCCTTCATCGCAGGTATACACCGCGCCAGTATAATTATATGCGATTTGACCGATTCCTGCTCCGCAAGGAGAACGGAGATCCAGAAAATTTGGATCACGGCCGGTTAAAATCTTGAACAACAGAATCACCGCACTTCTTTCGAAAAAAGGAGTGCCATTTTTATTGATCTCTAAAATATAGCCCAAAGCTTTCCTGTAGAAATCAAGATATTCTTCCGCCGTGTATCCGACATGGCGGATAGATTTCTCAGCGGCGCCTATCGGATGAATAAAACGTAAAAATACGCCTCCGGCGCCCATATTCCTATATTCATCAATAATTTCTTTATAAAGCGGAAGGCTTTCCTTGGTTATTGTGATGAGGGCTTGGGGTCTTTGGAACTTTCCTTCGGGGGCGCCAATCTCCTGCAAACGTTTAAGCCAATGGGTCACCAGGCCATATGAAGAAACACCGTCAGCGCGGCGCCTTTGCCAATCATGCAAACTTTTAGGGCCATCCAAAGAAGAACAAACCCCCACATCATATTTCAAAAGAAACTGGGCAATTTCTTCCGTCATAAGGGCCAAATTTGTAACCACTGTAATTATCAGCGGACGCTTGTCTGTTTTTTCTATTTCCCTGGCCCGCAAAACAATCGCTTTTAAGACCGGAAAATTCAACAAAGCCTCTCCCCCCTGGAATTCAATATGGAGATTATTCGCGCGTGAGGTGAACACTTTGTCAACGACCTTCAAGCCCATTTCCATGGTCATATCCAAATCTTCATGTCCTGGTCCATAGACCGCGCTGGCATGGCAATAAATGCACGCCTGATCACAACGCAAAGTAAGAACTATAATATGAAGAGATGTCCCCCCTCCGACAAAGTATTTTTCCGCATAACGCCGGCTCATTTCTTCATTAGACCGACGGCTGCGTATAAACCCCTTATCACCAAGAGCAGCATAGGTTTCCCGATATTCTTCAGCCAAAGTCCCTTCACGCATTGCGCGAAATTCATCCGACGTCAATCGGATAAATTCTCCCACTTCATTGGTCAACAGATAGTCATCTCCCAAATTCCGGAAACGGAAAAAGACGAACGGAGACATTGTTTCTGAAAGATCTTCGGTTATTTGCACTTTATCGCCATCCCCAATACATAGTTAGAAAATTCTTCCCTGAAGTGAAAATCGGATTCAGCTGGTATAGCTGCCTTGACCTCGATCTTCCCAAGATTTTCGCGCATTGTGAATGTCCCCAACGACGCGAAATCTTTCACAGCTTGACTTATCGCTTTTAAAGGATACACTCGCGTGTCAAAATTCTCCGTCCACTCTACAAGAACAAATTTTTTCTTCTTATTTGCCATTACATTGCTCCCAAGGGATGGCAATGCCCAAAGGATCATTTAACGGCCCTTGGGGCAGTTCTGCTTTTTTTTCAGGAGGAACATCTTGGGGGAAAGTCACCGCTGCTTCCGAAGGATCACGAGAGAACAAGGCACTTCCAACGATATATTCTCTCAATTTTTGATTTCTTTGATTAATTGCGTAACGCAACGAGGAATGGAGCAATTCTTCGAGGAATTTACCGCGAAATTCTTTGGCTGTTGTTTTTTTAAGCCCGTCTGCCTTGAAGGAAATTTTAACTAAAACTCTCTTTCCGGATTCGTCCGGATCGATATGAAAATAAGCGCGTTCGATGAACTGATAACACGTTTGCAATACTGTCTCAATAGGATAGACCTCGCTATGAAGAGTGATAATCATCTCTTCTAAAGTATACGTATTTTACAGTATTTTTCAATAACTTCTTTCACCTTTACCTTCGTTCCTATCGAGAGCATTGGCTATGAGGAAAGAACCGATTTTCATCGAGACATTTTCGCCCACCTAAGTAACAAATCTGGATCAAAGAATGAAAACACTGCGTTCATTAAGATGTGTCAACATAAGAACACGTGCAGTAAAACTCTAAGAAATCTTATTCCTAATTTTAGTCTTTAATTGGTTGAATTGTCAGATGTTGTGGATTATACTTATTTTGATTGGGACAATGGACCGGGATAAAATAGGCATTCATGGAGACCCGAGGACGTGTAGCGCACACCCTAATCTTTTATAACGAATAAAAAGCGAGGTGATTTTATGCAAAAAAAAATACTTACCCTATTGCCCTTGTGGCTCCTGCGGAGCGCAGCGGTTGGGCTCGTTTCAATTGTGATCTTTATCGGGATAACCAGCTACAAGATCACCATCACGCCCAACGAGGCCTGCGCGCAGTGTGTTCCACTACCAACTCCACCGACCACGTCTGGACTATACACGCGCACCACCGGTGGGACAACAGCGCTGGGTGGATGGGACTATTGCGCATTAACTCAAGTTATCAGAGGCGGGTTTTTGGCTACTAGTCCTTCCTGCTCCGTAAACCTAGCTGCGGGCACATGGTCACTTGTTTCTGGATCAAGTGGAACTTGTTCAGCGAGATGCATTAACTTTTAAAAAAGGGCCGACGCCCTTTTTTAATGCCCTGCCGGATCAAATCACTCAAAGACCCGTTTGTGTTTTAATTCGCCGTCAGAACGCCGCCGGTGTACATGGTTGAGCCCTTGGGGCGAAATCCTGAACCGTCCGCCTCTGGCGGACTGGTTCACGGATAAAACTGCGGGTGTCGTGGTTGGCTTATACAAAAATATAATTCTGTCTAGACGATGGGATACAGCATGCTATACTGATTTTATGATTAAAGTCCGCAAAGATCACGCCACCTTAAAGAAAATGACCGGGGAAGACGATTCCTACGTCAATGCTTCGCCCCAAGACCGCCTCGCTCTCATGTGGGAGATTACCGCTGAGATCTGGTCCCTCAGAAACAAAAGCGATGTTGAACGAAGATTACAGCGAAATATTACACGCCTTATCAAAAAATAAGGTCAAATTTCTTGTGGTAGGCGCCTATGCTATGGGTATCTACGGCTATCCGCGGGCAACCGGCGATTTTGACATATGGATCGAGCCATCCCTCGAAAACTCACAAAAAACATACAAGTCCCTTCAAGAGTTTGGTGCTCCACTTAAAGACATCACAGAAAAAACATTCAACGAAGAAGGAATTATTTTCCAAATCGGCGTGGCCCCACGCAGGATCGACTTGATCACGCAAATTGATGGTGTAATATTCAAGGATGCTTATACGAATAAAGAGCTTATCAAGATCGAAAACCTCAACATCCCCTTCCTGTCCAAAGATGATCTCATCAAGAATAAAGAGTCGACCGGCCGGGAAAAAGACAAGCTGGACGTCAAATATTTACGCCAGAAGAAATCGTAAATCTACCCTGCTTTTCTTGCATTTAATTCGCTGTTAATACGCCACCGGTGGACATAGTAAAGCTGCGGGTGCCATGACTGGAACTTACCGGAGTCGCCGAGATCGCGTAGCTATAGCTAGCGAGGGTGTCCGCGGTGTAATTAAACCCGCTGTGGGGCTGGCCGTCAAAGCAGTCCGAATTGTTTAAGTCGCCGGATGAGTTCTTTCTGCCACAACCCTTTTTTATCAAGCGGCGTATAGACCAGGTCCATGAATTTTGTCGGCCACTGGAAACTGCGCTGGTCGTAATAAAGCGCGAACACGCGTTCCCGGCCGAGCCTGCCGATCCAGTACCCTAAATGAAAAACGACCAACTGGTCCGCGCGTAAGACTGCGTCTTTCGGCTTACCCTCTTTAGGATAGCCCCAATCGTCGGCGGAAAGGATGGCGACCACAAATTGAATGTCCGGGTGCGCGGCGACAAATTCGGCCAGCGGTTTCTCGGCGTATTTTTTATCCTGCATCACCAGCGGCTTGATGCCAAGGTCCCTGATGACCGATACCACCTGCTTATTCATCACCAGATGCCGGCCGTAAGTGACACAGACCTCCCCTTTGGGGACGCTTTCCGGGAACGCCAACCCTCCCGGCAGTTTTTCTTCCACAGGGCCCTTATCCCTGTCGAAGACAGATTCTTTCTCTTCAGCCATTGTTAATGGTCCCTTCTATCACCGCGGTACGCGCTGTTTTTAACCGAACCTCACGAAATTCATTGAACAAAGAATCTTGCGACTTGACCGCCACACGCACGTAGTTATCCGTCAGGCCGTTCCACTCCCCGTTTTTCTTGATCTCAAAAAGGACGTTCTGGCGCGTATCCAGGAACGACTCATGGAACATCCGGCGCTTACGCGCGCTTAGATCCCGCAATACTCGGCTGCGGCGTTCAATAACTTCCGCCGGGATCTTATCCGCTGACGGCAACTTGCCGCTATGGGCCATTTGCCGCTGGGAATAACTGAAAACATGGGCGTAATCGATCGGCCACTCGCGCAGGCTTTCCACCGAGCGCTCGAATTCTTTTTCTGTTTCGCCCGGAAACCCAACGATCACATCCGTGCCGATGCATATCTGCGGCACCAGTTCATCGGCCATGCGGATGAATCGCTCGAATTCATCGGCGAAATATTTGCGTTTCATGGCCTTAAGGACCGTATCGCTGCCGCTTTGCAGCGGAATGTGCAAATGCCGGCAAAGCTTCGTTTGCCCGGCCATTTTTCGGACCAACGCTTCAGGAATGGTCGTCGGTTCGATCGATGAGATCCGGATGCGCGCTAATCCCTTGATCTGTTCCAAAGCCACGATAACATCCATAAGTCTATAACCCTGGTATTGGTACGTTCCCAGATTGATGCCGGTCAAAACCACCTCTTGATGCCCGGCGGCTGTCAAGCCCCGCGCTTCGCGCAAGATGTCGTCGAATTCCCGGCTGCGCGCGCGCCCGCGCGCGTAGGGGATCACGCAAAACGAGCAAAAGAAATCGCAGCCGTCCTGGATCTTCAAATTTGCCCGGCGATGACGATGATCAACTCCCGTTACGGGGATCGTAAAACTTTCGCGTGTGATCGTCGGCGTGATGACCTGCGGCGCCTGCGTATCTGTCGTGGACTGCAGGATCAAGGAAAGTTCCATCTTGCGACCGTTACCGATCACCCAGTGCACGTTAGGAAGGTCAAGCAGCCTCCCTTTATCCATCTGGGCCTGGCATCCGATCAAAGCGATGCGCGCGGCCGGATTCAGGCGGTTGATCTTATGCACCAGCCGCCGGGTATCCGCGTCACCTCCCGCGGTCACCGTACAGGTATTGATCACGACGACATCCGCGGGTTTTTCAAAATCAACGACCCGGAACCCATCGGTCTCAACCGAGCGCTCCAGGACAGCGGTTTCGCTTTGATTCAACCGGCAACCTAGGGTGTAGAATGAAATAGTTTGTTTTGACATAATTAACGTTCCGGTAATCCGGTTATCCGGATACCCGGGTATCCGGATTCCCTAGTCCCTGATTCCCCGATTCCCGGATCTCCTGAATTGTTCAATCCACTCCACCGCCCGCTCCAGCCCCGCGCAAGTTGCCTTCACCCGCCAGTCAAACAGCTGATAATCCGTCCGGCCCGCGCGGGCGTATTCCTTGACCAGCCGCGCGTTCTCTTTTAAGGACGGCTGCTCAAACTTCTCTTCGACTTCCACGCTGATCTTCAGATATTCTTCCGGGTTGAATTCGATTTCCTGGCGGCGATATTGCCCATCGCTCTGACGTGCCGAGCACAATATTTTCACGCCGCGCTTTAGCGGAAACGCCAGCGTCCCCTCAAGGCCGTTACGCACGATAATGACCCCCGGATAACCGGCCCGCTCGGCAACAGTGAGCATTTTCTCGCCATACGGCGGATGAAACGCCGACGCGATGAGGATATCCGCCTTGACCGGATTAACAAACCGTTCCAACGTCGATAAAAACGGGCGTTTGATGATCTGCCTTCGTAATTCCACCCAGCGGTCCACCGCCGTCGACATATCCTGCTGGCGGATATACCATCCCAGGTCCGGCTTGTCACCTTTCAAATCCCCGCTGCGCTGCAAAATAGTTCCGCCAACGGCATTGACCAGGTCCAACAAGTTATTGACCATCTTCGGGCCACTGTTACGTCCCACCAGTGCGACCGCGCGGTAACGTTGCTTTTGAAAATATTGGAGAACGAGTGGAGTGACCAGATAGGAATGGTCCACGCCGTCGAACGGTTCCGCGATCTGGATGATCGGCTCACCAGGCGGCACTTCTTCGCGAAAAGACGGCTCGATCGTTTCCTGGATGCTTCGTAAAAGAGCCATGTATTCCTCAGGTGTTTCGTAACGCACACGCATGATGCTCGCGGCCATGCCCCGCGCGCCGTCGCCGGGTTCTCTTGAGAAAAGAAAATCGCCAAGCTTCCTGGCCGTTTCTTCATCCAGCGTTTCCTGGCGAAGCAACCTGACGCACAATTCCCGGATCGGCCCCGGCGCGTCGACAGCGACATAATTGACCAATTTGGAAAAATCGCTCAACACGCCCGGGCCCAGTGCTTCTTCCAGCGCTTTTTCTTCGAGTGCCACGCCTTTGGTGATCAACGCCCCGAAAAACGCGCCTTTGATGATCGCTGGAACACTCCCTTCCCTTAATTCACGGACGATCCCCCGGATCAATTCCGGCGTCAGGGCCTTGCTTCCCTTTTTCCCGATCCCTACGGCCTTAATGCCATCGGAAATCGCCAAATTCAAATAATTGACTGTAGTCATATTTTAGAATGTTTCCGGGTATCCGGATAACCGGTTACCCGGATATCCGGAAACTGCATCAAACAGTCCACAGTATACCGATGAGAAATCCAAAAATCAATGAGTTTACAATTGCCGTGAAGTCATATATAATTTCCCCATATGAAGATAGGAACAATCAACATCGACAACCCCATTATCCTGGCGCCCATGGAAGACGTGACCGACACGGCTTTCCGCATCATTTGCAAACGCCTGGGCGCGGACATCGTCTACACGGAATTTACCAGCAGCGAAGCCATCATCCGCGAGATCCCCCAAGCCTTGCGCAAGATCAAGATCGCTGATGAAGAACGCCCCGTCGCCATCCAGCTTTTCGGTGGCGTTGAAACCTCCATGGCCGGGGCGGCGCAGCGCGCGGAGAGCTTTGGGCCGGATTTCATCGACATCAACTGTGGCTGCTGGGTCAAGAACCACGTCGCGCACGGACACGGCGCCGCGCTCCTTAAAGACCTCCCCCGGTTTGAAAAGATCGTACGATCAACGGTTAAGGCGACCAAACTCCCCGTTACCGTCAAGACCCGGCTGGGATGGGACACCAACTCGATCGTCATCGAAGACGTCGCGCGCATGGTCGAAGCGGCCGGCGCCAAAGCGATCGCGGTCCATTGCCGCACGCGCAGCCAGGCCCACAACGGCAAGGCGGACTGGCAATGGCTGGAAAGAATCAAAAAGATCATCACGATCCCCGTCATCGGCAATGGCGACGTCTTAACACCCGAAGACGCGCAGCGGATGCTCGCTATCGGCTGTGATGGTGTCATGATCGGCCGCGGGGCGCTGACCAATCCCTGGATCTTTCAACAAACCAAACATTTCTTGCGGACCGGAGAACATTTGCCGCCGATACCTTTGGAAGAACGCATCAACCTGTGCATCGAACATTTGAAATTATCCGTACACCATAACGGCCTGCGTGACGCCATCATCCCATTCCGGAAATATTACCTGGCTTACCTGCGCGGCCTCCCGAATGTCAGCAAACTCCGACAGGAACTGATGCAGCTTGCCGATCTGGAAAAGATCATCGCTTGCCTTCAACAATTTTTGGCACACGACACGCATGAAGTCCATTCCACATAATCCAATATTTTTGTTTCTTGCCGTCATCTTACTGTGCGCCGGCCCGGCCCAGGCCGAGACCATTCATCTTAAGTCGGGACTAACTATTGAAGGTACCATCATCGAGCGCACTGAAGACTCCATCAAAGTTGATACCGGCCTCGGTATCCCGGTCACCTATTATCTGGATGAGATCGAAAACATTGCCAATACTGGCGTAATCAATCCCACCCCTGATCTCCAGCCGGAGATTATACCGACATCGGAACCAGAGACCACGCCGCCTGCCGATGTGGAACCGGCACCGGTCGCGACGCCCCATGGTCCTGCCGCCGGCGCTTCGATCCAAACACCCAAGACATCGCCTGCGCCCGCGCCGGCTTCGGCCCCTTCGCGCCGCGACGTTGCCTCCCTGCCGCCGTGGCAGGCGCCGCGCCTGAGCCGCGATGAATACCTCCAATTGCAAGCGGAACGCGCGAGGGCTCTGGAGCAAGAACGTATTAACGGGACCGTACTCCTGGTGATCGAACCCCTGTCCCTTTACTGGCAAAAATTAAAGGACACGTATCCGCTCATCCGGAATATCGCGGAAAGTCCGGCCGGCCTGGCCATCGCGGCGATCATCTGGATCGGGATATACGCGGCTATCTGCTATCCCCTGATGCTGCTTTCCCGGCGGCTCCAATGCGACGGGGGAATGTCCTGGGTTCCCATTTTTCAGATCTTTCAAATGTTGCGGATCGCCGGCAAACCACCTGTCTGGTTCCTGTTTCTTTGTTTCCCTCCTCTTAGTATTTTTTTCTATTTCCCTATTATCAACCTTTTCGCTTTCCTTTTTGTGTGGATGAGCATCGCGCGACGGATTCAGCAACCTCACTGGCTCGGCTATTTCATACTGGTCCCCGGTATCAATGTGCTGCTGCTATGGTATCTCGCTCTGGTTCCCGCGCCCGCCCCCGAAAAACGCCCCGAAGATATCGACACCGGGATCAAGTTCGAATAAGATGCGCCATTGCATAATCCGATTTTTTTGTTAAAATGCTGGTCTTATCTATTAAAAGGTAATGTGTGCGATGAAGAAATATGACGTCATTGTGATCGGTTCCGGAGGCGGCTCAAAGATCACCTCACCGGCCGCCAAACTTGGGCTTAAGGTTGCCAGCATCGAAAAAGACCGATTGGGCGGAACGTGCCTCAACCGCGGCTGCATCCCATCAAAAATGCTGATCCACCCGGCCTACCTCGCCACGCACATTAAGGAAGCGCATAAATTTGACATCCATTTAAATCCGAATTTCAGCGTTGATTTCGCAAAACTCATCACCCGTATCAGTCAAACGGTCGATGCCGATTCCGATCAAATCGAAACCGGATACAAACGCAACCCCAACATCGATTTTTACCCCGTGAGCGCGCGCTTTATCGATAATAAAACACTTGAGGTCAATGGCGAGAAAATCACGGCTGACAAAATATTTATCGCCACCGGCGCGCGCCCCTCAATCCCGAACATCCCCGGGCTTGAAGGTACTCCTTACATGACAAGTACCGAAGCGCTGCGCAACCTCAAACTCCCCAAGCGCCTGATCGTCCTGGGCGCGGGATATATCGCGGTCGAGCTCGGCTACGCCTACCGCGCGCTGGGCAGTGAAGTCCATTTTCTGGTGCGCAGCAAATTCCTGCGCGCCGAAGACACCCAGGTCGCGGATGAATTCACGCGCGTTTTCACGCAACTGTGCAACGTCCATTTTGGCGCTGTTCCCTCCCGCGTTGAGTACAATGACGGAATGTTTCGCGTGACCTATCAAAAACAAGACGGCGGCACAGAGCAGCTGAACGCGGACGCGCTGTTGGTCGCCACAGGCGTGACACCAAACACGGACAACCTCGGGCTGGAAAACACTTCCATCCAGCGCACCGAAAAGGGGTTCCTTAAAGTCGACGACCATTTACGCACGGCCGTCCCCGGGGTGTGGGCCATGGGCGATTGCGTGGGCAATTATCTCTTTCGCCATTCGGTCAATTTCGAAGGGGAATATCTCTTCCGCACGATCTTCACCGAAAAAAAGGACGAACCGCTGCGTTATCCGCCGGTCCCCCACGCGGTCTTTTCCTATCCGCAGATCGCCGGCGTGGGAAAGACCGAAGAACAGCTTAAAAAAGAAGGCGCTGATTACGTTGTTGGATTGAATCCCTACAAAAGCAGCGGCATGGGAATGGCGTTGCTTTCCGACCACGGTTTCTGTAAAATACTGATCGATCGTAAAGACCGCCGGATCCTCGGCGCTCACATCGTCGGCGAAGAGGCCTCGGACATGATCCATATACTGATCGCGTTCATGAATAAACAGGGAACGATTGATGACCTCTTGAACATGATCTACATTCATCCCGCGTTGCCCGAAATTGTGCGCAACGCCGCGCGTAAGGCGCAGACAACGCTTGAAAACGAAAAGTTTCCGGATCTCCGGGAATCCGGTTACCCGGGTATCCGGAAACAGTAGGATGCATCAGCTATGCGCGATTCCGAACGTGCTATTTCAATCAAAAATTTAACAAAGTATTACGGCAAGCTGCAAGCGCTCGATAACATCGCTTTCGAGGTCAAGCGCGGCGATTTCTTCGCCTTTTTAGGCCCCAACGGCGCCGGAAAGACCACGACGATCAATGTCCTGACCGGCCTTTCGAATTTCCAGAAAGGCGACGTCAGGGTCTTTGGCTACAACACGGTCAGCGAATACACCCGCACGCGCCGGTTGATCGGCTTGTGCGCGCAGGAATTCAATTTCGATCCCTTCCTGACCATCCACCAGCTTTTGGTCTACCAGGCGGGCTATTTCGGGATCCCGCCGGGCGAAGCTTCGCGACGCAGCGACGAACTCCTCGAACGCTTTCAACTCATTGAAAAACGCAACGTCAAGCACCGCGCGCTTTCCGGCGGGATGAAAAAACGCCTGCTTATTTGCCGGGCGCTCATTCACGATCCCGAGGTCCTCATTCTGGACGAGCCGACCGCGGGCTGTGACCTTGAACTGAAATTCCTGATCTGGGATTATCTCACCCAGCTCAATAACGAAGGCAAAACCATATTTCTGACGACGCATAACATGGAAGAAGCCGAGAAACTCTGTAAAACGATCGGCATCATCAACCACGGACGCATCATGCGCATCGGCAACAAACAGGAAGTCCTCAAGGACAAATCGCTGGAAGCAGTGTTCCTGGAAGTGACGGGACAAGAATAAAAATCGTATCTAGTATCTCGTCGCTCGTCGTTCGATGAGTGCGAGATACGAGATACAAAATACGAGATACGATATATGATCAACAATCCCATCGGCGTTATGGCCTTATCCAAACGCGAAATCGTGCGCTTTCTTTCGGTCGCCTCGCAAACGATCTTTCCTCCTCTGATGGCCTCGGTCCTTTTCATGTACATCTTCGGGGTCGCTATCGGTACACGTATTGATTTTAGCTCGACCGGCCTCACGTATCTGGGGTTCATCGTGCCGGGGTTGATGACCATGCATTTGATCTCGACGTGTTACGAAAATACCACCTCTTCGCTTTTTATCGCCCGCTGGCACAACCATATCCAGGAAGTCCTGCTCTCACCGCTTTCCTATTTCGAAATGGTCCTGGGGCTTTTGGCCGGCGGGGTGACGCGCGGGGTCATCGTTTGCGTCGGCGTCTACATCGTCGCGCTTTTTTTTACACCGCTGCCCATTATGCATCCTTTCCTGCTCGCCTATTTTGTCCTGACGATCTCCGTCATCTTCTCCTGCGGCGGGATGATGGGGGCCTTGTGGGCCGAAGATTTCGGGATGCTGAGCTTGTGGAGTATCTACATCATTATACCGCTCGTTATGATGGGCGGGGTGTTCCATCCGATGACCATGCTCCCCGATGTGGTCCGTCATATCTCCAAATTCAATCCTATGCATTATCTAGTTGACGGAATGCGCTACAGCATCACGGGGATAGCGGACTCATCCATTTTTGTTTGCGCCCTGATATCGTTCGTCCTGGCCTTGAGCACCTTTTTCGCGACCGTTTATATGTTCCGCATCGGATACAAACTAAGGACATGAACCCAAGATCCACAATGACCGCTCTTCCTCAAACAATCGGATTAATGATCGAACGCATCCGCGTCCACCCGGAAGAGATCTACCAATGGCTGGATTCGCACGAGCGGTCCAAAGAGCTCCCTCTTTACTCGTCCGTGGATATCCGCGATTCGGGCTTCAAGGTGGCGGTCGTGGATACCAACCTTTTTCCCGCGGGGTTCAATAACTTGTGCGAGCACGGGCTGGAGGATTCCGTGAAGTTCATGCGCGAGGCGATCCTCAAGCGCGCGCCCGGTGGCAAGGACATCCTCATCATCGCCGAAGAACACACGCGCAACACCTGGTATCTGGAGAACATCCGGATCTTGCTGCAGATCATCAGCCGGGCCGGATTCAATGTCAAAGCCGCAACTTTCTTAACCGACCAGCCCGCGTTCTGCGAAGGCGACGCCTACATTGACCTGAAAACGGCGACCGATGAGACCGTGCGCGTTCACTGCTTCAAAAAGATCCTCGCGTCGTATCAAGAAGGCAAAGAACATTATGACATGATCATCATGAATAACGACCTGACGACCGGCATTCCGGAGATCCTGCAGAACTCGCGGATCCCTATCTATCCGTCGATACAGGCGGGCTGGCACGCGCGGTTAAAGTCCCATCACTTCAGCCATACCGCCAACCTGATCAGGGAATTTGCAGGCCTATTGGACCTTGACCCGTGGCTGTTCTCCTGCCTGTTCGATGTAGTCGATGCGGTGAACATCAACATCGCGGAAGATCAAAACAAGCTGGCTGACGCAGCCGCCAAACTGTTTAAAGAAGTCGCGGCCAAATATAAGGAACATAATATCGAGGAAAAACCCTACATCATGCTCAAGGCTGACTCGGGGACCTACGGGATGGGCGTCCTACCCATCGAAGACCCGTCGGATATCATTAACTTGAACCGCAAAGACCGCAACAAACTCTACAAAGGCAAGAGCGCCCAGGTCATCAGCCGCTATTTATTGCAAGAAGGTGTACCGACGATGTACCATATCGCGCACGAAGTGTGCGAAGTCTGTATTTATCAGATCGAGAACAATCTCATTGGTGGGTTTTACCGTACCCACGCGAGCAAGGGGCAACGCGACAATCTTAACGCCCAGGGAGTGGTTTTTAAAAAGATGTGTCCGCACTTGAAAAAATACGGTGACTGCGGTGTCCACCACGACATCAATGTCTTTGACATTTACCGGCTTCTCGCGCGTGTGGCGTCCATCGCGGCGCGACGGGAGATCACCTACCTGGAGGCCAGAAATAAATGAATTTCGTCTTTCTCATGGATCCGCTGCATACCGTGATCATGGAAAAGGACACCTCCTTTATCCTGATGCTGGGGAGCCACCGGCGCGGCCACAAAGTTTATTTCCTGCCAGATGGCGGCATCACGCGGCTTAACGGCAAACTGCATTTTCACGCGGTGGAAGTCACTCCGCAACAAGTCGATGGAAAACCCTTTATCGAGAACAAGGCCGTTCTCTTGAAGGAAACGGACGTCCATGCCGTGTTCGTGCGCAGCGACCCGCCGTTCGATGAGCAATATCTTTTGAACACCTGGCTACTGGACCTTTTGCCCAAACACATTCCGGTCATCAACCGTCCTTCAGGCATCCGCACGGTCAACGAGAAGATCTGGGCCACACAATTGACCAAAATCATCCCTCCCACGCTGGTGGGACGCAACCGCAAAGACCTGCTGGAATTCCTGGCCAAGGAAAAGAACATCGTGGCCAAACCGACCGGCGGCCACGGCGGGCAATCCGTTTTTCACGTCCAGTCCGGTGGCGCCAACGCCAATGTCATTTTAGAAACGCTCACCCACAACTGGCAGAAAGATATCATTCTGCAAAAATTCGTCCCCGAATCCAAAGACGGCGACAAAAGGATATTGCTTCTCGATGGCAAACCGCTAGGTGCGGTCCTGCGCCTGCACGCCGAGGATGATCACCGCAACAATTTCTTCGCCGGCGGCAAACCTTTGCGCGCCGAGATCAACGCCCGCGATAAAGAGATCATCGCCGTTCTTAAACCGCGCCTGCAGGAACTTGGGCTTTACCTGGTGGGGATCGATGTGATCGGCGAATATTTGATCGAGGTCAATGTCACCTCACCGACGGGCCTGCAGGAGATCAATAAGCTCTGCGGCACCCGTGGCGAGGATAAGACCATCGACTTCGTAGAAAATTTGATTGACCAAGCCAAGCGCTGACAAGTATACTGGTGACCATTATGAGCCAACTGACCCTTTATTACAAATCGACCTGCCCTTACTGCCAGAAGGTATTGAACTTCCTCAAGCAAGATAATATCTCTGTGCCTCTTAAGGACCGGGACGCAAGCCCGCAAAACCGCCAGGAACTCATCAATAGCGGTGGTAAACCGCAGGTGCCCTGCCTTGTCATCGATGGCAAAGCGCTTTACGAATCTGACGACATCATTCAATGGTTCCGGCAAAACTGGAAGAAATCATAATGGTCGAAGACGTTCAAAAAATCATTGAACGCTCGATCCCGCAAGCGACCGTTTATGTCCTCGACCCGATGAACGACGGGCGGCATCTGCAGGCGATCGTGATCAGCCCCGTTTTTAAAGGCGTGCCGCTGGTCAAGCAGCACCAGATGGTCATGAAGCCCTTGCAGGAAACTTTAAAAGACCGCCTCCACGCCCTGGGGTTGAAGACTTTTACACCGGAAAAATGGAATGAAGTTAAGGACCAATACGCATTGTAAAGCCGTCAGTCATCAGTCGTCAGTCGTCAGACAAATCTGAAGACTGACGTCTGATGTCTGAAGACTTAGAAAAGAGGAAAAAATGGACGAAGCGATCAAAAAGAGAATTGAAAGTGATATTAAAAATAATAAAGTCATGCTTTACATGAAAGGCACACCTGACCAACCGCAATGCGGCTTTTCGGCACGGGCGGTCGATATCCTGCGTGAGCACAACGTCAAGTTCCACTCCTTTAACATCCTGGAAGATGAGGCCGTCCGCCAGGGCATCAAGGAATACGCCGACTGGCCCACCATTCCGCAGCTTTACGTCAACGGAGAATTCGTCGGCGGTTGTGATATCTTAACGGAACTCCACGAAAGTGGAGAGTTAAACAAAATCCTTGCTTAAGCTCAGTCTCAAAGTGGCCGGATCATTCCGGATTTAAGGTCTTTGCCCTGATCTATGCCGAATACACCTGAACATGCCAGCGGCCCCATGAAGGCGGTTATCGCCAGCTTAAGCCAGGTCATTCAGGGCAAAGAGGAAAAGATCGAACTGCTCGTCCTGGCTATGGCTTCCGGCGGGCACATCCTCATCGAAGACATCCCCGGTGTGGGCAAGACCACCCTGGCTCGCGCCCTGGCCAAGGCACTCGGAGGAAAATTTTCCCGGATACAGTTCACGCCCGACCTTTTGCCCACCGACATCACCGGCATCAACGTCTACAATCAATCGCGGGGGGAATTCGCTTTCAAGAGCGGCCCTATTTTCGCCAACATCGTGCTCGCCGATGAGATCAACCGCGCCTCCGCCCGGACCCAATCCGCCCTTTTGGAAGCGATGAGCGAAGAGCATGTCACTATCGACGGCCAGGCGTATCCCCTGCCGCAGCCCTTCCTGGTTTTGGCAACACAGAACCCCATCGAATACCACGGGACATATCCTCTTCCCGAAGCTCAATTGGACCGCTTTATGCTCCAGATCGACCTGGGTTATCCGCCGCTGGAGATCGAGGAATCTTTGGCCATCAACCGCACCAGCAAAGACCCGGTGGATTCCGTCAAAAGGGTGATGCCACTGGAAACACTTTCCCAGATGCGCAAACTGGTGGACCGTGTCCGGATAGAATCTTCGGTCAGCCAATATTTGCTTGCCGTTGTCACCGCAAGCCGCAATCACCCGCAGTTGCGCCTGGGCGTTTCCACGCGGGGCACACTTTTGTATGCGCGCATCTGCCGGACGCGCGCCCTCCTGAAGGGCCGCGATTATGTGATCCCCGAGGACATCAAACAACTGGCCGTACCAGTTTTATCGCACCGGATCCTGCTTGATACAAAGGCCCAATACAGCGGCGTTTCATCACCCAATATCGTCCAGGAGATCCTGGCGAACACAAGCGTTCCACGCTGATGCCCCGACAGGAATGGTCATTTTTTTTACCGGCCGAGGATCACAAACAGGTCAAGTGGTTCCTGGCCTATTGCCACTCACGGCTGACACCATGGGGACAAATTATCCTTACCGTCAGCGTCGTTGGCATGGCGATCTCCTCCGTGGGGACCATGATCTCGGCCTATCTTCTCCCGAGCTTTATCTTGGCCCTCACGTTGACATCATACTTTTTCTCCCTGTTTTTCCGGCCTCGCGTCGAGGCCTACCGCATCCTGCCGCCGGCTCCCCGTGCCGGCGGACACTATGCCTACAAGGTCATTATCACCAATAAGGGCAAACGCCCCTTACGCAACCTGGCTGTCTTCGAGCAACTTCTGCCCTACGGATTATACCCCGCCCTGGCGCATCCCGACGTTTCCAACGCCGTGGACTGGCTGGAACCCGGCAAACAGGCCGTCCTGACCCTTGTCATGCGCACACCCAGGCGCGGGACATTCGAACTTCCCTTTTTGGTGGCAGGCAGCAGTTTTCCTTCCGGCTTCCTGCGCTCCACACGCCGCTGCGGGAAACGGGAAAAATTTATCGTCTATCCAAAAGCGATCAAGGCCGCCGAGGCCGTCACGGCACTGCAGCGAAAATTCCAGCCAGGGGGGATCTCGCTCAGCTCAAAGGTGGGCGATTCCCACGAATTCGCCAGCACCCGCGAATACCGGCCCGGTGACCGCGTCCGGGACGTGCATTGGGCCTCCACCGCCCGGTCGGGCAAGATCATCGTCAAAGAATACGTCGAGGAATACTTTATCCGCATCGGATTGTTCCTGGACACCGAATTGAGCCGTTTTGAACCGCACCGATATTTTGAGAGCCGGATATCGTTGTGCGCCGGCATTGCCGAGGAGCTCAAGACCAAAGACTATGTGATCGACCTTTTTTTAAGTACTCCGCGCGCCGAGCATCTGCAGATCGGCCGCCACATCGACCAATTCAACCATCTCCTGGAATTCCTCGCGGGGATCGAAGGCGACCGGCGCGTCGATTTCCTCGAAGCCGCCGCG
>ORJL010233218.1_pt1 | contig 27559 bp, 30 predicted proteins | sample 1779941 | NCBI WGS metagenome assembly ORJL01 (sample SAMEA104232317, study PRJEB22302) | groundwater metagenome | biome: forest; feature: aquifer; material: groundwater | place: USA | collected 2011-08-07 | depth 5.8 m
AAGGTTTTTTAGGAAACTCTTAAATTCTCCTCTGCACTGTTTCTTAGTTTTAGAAGACATAGGAACAGTAGTCCATGCAGAACTTCTGCATGGATTTTTCTATTAATTTAAGAGTAGAGAATTCTATTTAGGAGATACTGTGCTAATCCGATTTTTGTTTTCAATTTAATGAGAATTGTGAAGTGCCCATATTTTGCAGAGGCTTGTAATTTGTGCTGATTGTTGGGAATGAATAACTTTGCGCTAATAAATTGTTGACAAAAGCATCAATAGTCTGCACATGGCTTGGGCTGGTGCTAACTATTGGCATGGAATAAGTGCCAGATAATGCCAGTCTGTATTGTGTTGGATGCCTTTCCCTGAAGAATTTTTTGATTACCTTGCCATAATCAAAGGCGTATTCACCATTGCCTTTACTCAGAATTTCATCAAGCGGCAGAACTCTTGCATAGCCCTCCTTCGATGAAGCCTTTTCAACCTTTTCCCAATCTTCCTCAGATTTTAGCTTAATCGAATGAATATAGGTCTTGAATTCTTTGCCATTTGCATCGTAGCCGGTTTTTACATAATAGGGTTTGTCATCTTCTTCCAAAGCATCTGTCAAAATCCTTATTACATCTTTATCATAAAATTCCTCACTTATTTCTCTGGCTACAGTGTGCTTTGAGCTTAAATCATAAGACTCCATCTCGCCGCCGTACAAAGCTAATTTTCCTACGGCTTGTTTATACTTGTAACCTTCTGGCTTTTCCTCAAATTTAACCTTTATGCGCCCATCTGGATATTCATAGTATATTATCGTCACTCCCCCATCCTTGACTTCCCTGTAAGAATCCCCGCCTTTTGCGGATTTTTGGCTTAATTTTCTTTCTAAAGTCGATTTATGCTCATTTGAGTGTTTCTGCACTCTTGCTTCCAAATTTTCATTTCGCTCGTCAAATTCTTGCTTATGCTCTTCTGTTTCGTGGCTATCTCTAGAAGTATGTAGCCTATCTTCATACTGCTCGGATTCGTATTGCGCAGGCGCTTCTTCCCCAGAGCTTTCGCTAACATCGCTTTCCATAGCTATTATATATAAAAATAGGGTTTATAAATCTTTCGACTTTAATTACTATAAAGTAATAAACGAAACATTTTTAAATTCCTAAAAGTTACACGTCCTATGCCAGAACTTGTACCAAATAAAGTAGAATCAATTAAAGATGTTGTAGCTCCGCAAAAATTTAACGAAGTAGAAATATTGCTTAAACTATCACAAGATGCAACTACAAAAGAGCGTGAATTTTATCAAAGAATTTTTAGGATAGCACCTACAAGAATAGGTGGGGGCAAATTCCCAATGTTAAATATGTGTATTGGAAGGAACTCTTACGAAAGTTTATTAGATGAATTAAAGATAAATTCTAGACTCGTACATTCTGTCATATTCCAAAGTGAGCCACAAGGCGGTTCTCCATGGGCTACTCCAATAGAAGCTTATTTGTTACAAGGGACAGAAGAGTTAGTATCTTATTTAATTTAATCAACTCTTTTTCTGCCCGGCATACAGCTTTTTCACATAATCCAAAGTAGAAGCCTCATCAGGGCCCTTGTCTAATCTTTGTGAAATTACCCTCGGAAACCTAAGCGCAAATCCTGAAGCATATGTCGGGCTTTTCTGTATTTCCTCATAGCCAACCTCAATTACAATTTTTGGCTTTATTTTTGCCTCTTTTCCTTTTTCGCTTATTATCAACGGCTTCAGCAGTTTAGTCATCTCTTCAAAGCTCAAACCCTCTTCTTTCTTCTCCTTCAAGCCTGTGCTTGCCTTGCCTACTTCAGCAAAATTATCGTCTTCATCAATGCATGCAATAACATAGCTGCTGAGCCATTTCACCCTTTTGCCTTCGCCCCATTCAGCGCCTACAATAACCAAATCAAGAGTTTCCATCAAAGCCTTGAATTTGATCATGTAGCCAACTCTTGCGCCTGGCTTGTAAGGGGCATTAAGTGCTTTAAACATCAACCCTTCATTTCCAGCATCGACAGCTTCCTTGAAGAACTTCTCAACATCTTTTTTGTCGCTGGCTACTTTGCTTTTTGCCAGCACGATTTTCTTGCCCTCTTGCTTTACTATCCTCTCAAGCAATTTTCTTCTTTTTACAAATTCCTCATTAACCATGTTTTTCCCTTCATAATAGATTATGTCAAAAACATTAAGCTCTACTGGAAAATCAGAAGCCATCCTTTCAATGTCGTATTTCCTTTTTATTCTTTGTGAAATATTCTGGAACGGCAGATACTTGCCTGTTTTTTTATCATAGCCAACAGCTTCTGAGTCTATAATGAAGCTTTTGCCCCTGACATTTTTCTTTACAAATTCTGCAACATCCGGGAACTGCTTTGTTACATCATCCAGCCTTCTTGTAAACAATTTGATATTTCCTTTTTCATCCTTATGCGCTTGGATTCTGAAGCCATCGTACTTGAACTCAATCACAGCAGGCTTGCCCACAGTCTCAAAAGCCTCTTCAATTGTGTCAACCTTCAGCGCAAGCATAACCTGTATTGGAATTCCGATTTGCATCCCTATTTTTTTGAGCCCTTCCAATCCTTTCAGCTTTGCAGCCTTTGCAACTAATGCAAACTCGTTTGTAACATCATAAGCCTGCTGAACAGCATCCATGTATTTGTTGTAGACTTCCCTGTCTTCAACCTCAACGTCATTTGCTTCTTTTGTATATTTTACTCCTATTTTATCGCCAAAAAAAGCCCATGCGATTGCATCTCGCATTGCGCCTTGCCCTACGCCAATGCGCATCTCTCCAAGAATTGTCTTTACAATATATTTTGATTCAACGGGCTTTGCTGATGTAAGAAGCTCTGCGATAAGCTGTGTTTTTCTCTCGACTGTTCCTTCCCCTTCAAGCTCCGCTAATTTCCTAATGTTGTCAAAAACTTTCTTAACAGTTAGTTTGCTTGAATGCAAAGTTGCTTGCTTTTTTGTTTTCACAAGAACTTCAGCAACTAAACCCAAATCACCTTGCTTTTTCCATTCATTCTCTATTTTGTCTATGGTTATGCCTGTTGCAACGCCCAAGGATTTTAGCATAAGCCTGGATGCAACTCCAGTTTCCCTGCTGTCATAGCTTGGAAAAACCCTCCCTTCAAGGAGCAGCATAACATGCTCTATATCGTCTATGCCAACATATTTCAAGAACTCAGATATTATATGAGTTTTTTCCAGCCTTTTAGTTGTTTTATTTAATTGCTCGTAAATCTCAACTAATTTGGAATATTCCATAGAAAAAGATATATTATTGATGTTTATTAATTTTATTGAATGATATCGTAAATTGCGGTGATTAGTTTAATAAATAGCCGCAATTTACGAGATAGACAATTGCGTACAAATCAACTAATCAACGCAATTGTCTATATCAGATAGTCTTTGTCAAAAAAACAAATGGGTAGTCATATTGTATCTCGAAAAATGCTTCCCTTGCCTCGTAAATGCTGTTAAAAATCCCGAATACAGTTGGCCCGGAGCCGGAAACGCATGCATTTAATGCGTCATTTCTTAATAGGTTATTCTTGATGTCATTGATTACTTTGTATTTTTTTGTTACAATAGGCTCAAAATCATTATGAAGGTTGTTTGCTATTTCCTTTATGTCCTTTTTTTCTATTGCCTTGACTAAGGCTTTGATGTCTGCCTTTGTTTTAATCCTCGGTTTTTGCTTGTCAAAGGTATTGTAAGCCCATTTTGTCGAAACTCTGAAACCTGGATTTATAAGCACGATATTTATGCTGAATGACTTTTTTATTCTTTTTACCTTTTCGCCTATGCCTTCAACTAATGCCGCGCCTTCCCCGATAAAGAAAGGGACATCCGAGCCGATTTGTGATGCCAGCTCAATTAATTGCCTTTCCTTGAGCTTCAATCCCCACAATTTGTTCAGGTTCATCAATGTGGTTGCTGCGTCAGAGCTGCCGCCTCCTAATCCAGCTTCAATAGGCACATTTTTCTCAATGTATATCCTTGCCCCGTACGCAACCCTGAATTTCTTCTTTAAGAGCATGGCAGCTTGGTAAGCAAGGTTGTTTTCGTTCTCAAGCTCCTTATTGGTGCACTCAACTATGATTTTGTCCTCGCTTAACGGCTCTACTGTGATACCATCGCTCAGCTCTATCTTCTGCATTACTCCCTGGATGTTATGGTAGCCGGAGCCCAGCTTCCTGCCTATCTTCAAGTACAGGTTTATTTTCGCATAGCTTGGAATTGCCATAACAGAATAGATAAAAGTAATGGTATATTAATATTGCTGATTTTAATGTATTTTAGGTAATCGAGGTGGGCATTTTACCATGATTAAATGAGTAAAGTTTAAGCTTTTCCCGAGATAACCCATACCTTCGTGAGTATGCCGTATTTATGTCAAATTGGTTTAAAGTTTTTGGCAATACACCTTCTTGTATAAGTCTTACTTCTTTTTGTGCGATTCTATCCATAACTGCTACCCCATCGATAAGGCAGGAATCTGGTTCAGAATAGCATCCTATTCCATTTACAATTTTGATTTTATGGTTTTCGCCTAAATAAAAATTTGGACTAAAAATATTATAAATAAGCTTTTGTTCTAAATATTGAGGCATTAGCTCTAAAGGTATACCAGTATTTGGAAAGGTGAGTATTTCATAATCTGCTTCAACCCCAAATTTACTTAATATGCTTGGTTCTACATTACTAGAAAAAATTGGAAGCATATCTCTAAAATGAATTATAGGGATACCTTTGTTATCACAATAATCCAAAAAAGCTCTTGTACTTTTTAGGTAACTTTCCTTTTTTGCTATAGGTACTTCAGATTCTTCCAAATCAAATGCTGAATGAACGGCAATTGTTACTTCTTCAGCACCTTCTTCTGCCAGTTTCTGAAGAGTGCTTTTTAATGATTTACCTTCATTGTCCTTAATAATCCTATCAAGGTCTAGTTTTTCTATTTCCATTTGATTTTTAACCCCTCAGCTCCCTCACAGTCTCTTCAAGAGATTTCATATCGTAAACGTTTAATACTGGAACATTCGGATTTGTTTCGTGGATAAACCTGCTCACCATCTTTGGTCCAATCTCTATAAATGCTTGAGCACCGTCTTTGATTGAACTTTCAATAGATCCATAAAAATTAACAGACCTGTACATTTGAAGATGCAATTCTTCTTTTATTTCTTCCTGCTTCATAATAGGCTGTGCAGTAACATTAGCGATGACTGGTATTTTTGCACTACTTATTAAATATACGTCAGCACCTTTTTCCTTTCTTTCCAGTTCATTTTCCAGTTTTTGTCCGGCTGATATCATGTCTGGAGTGTGAAATTCCCCCTCCAAACCTAAACGAATTGCTTTTTTGCCGCTTTCTCTCAATTTTTTCTCTAATAAATTCAAAGCTCGCTCAGGACTTCCAACAACAACCATATGCGGACTGTTGATTAATGAAATAAAACCATAGTTCTCTCTACATAACTTTTTTAATTCAACTATGTTGATTTGTTTCTCTTTGTCTATGACGGCAATTAACCCCCCGCGATGTAATTTGCTAGTATCTTCCATAATCAGAGCTCTTTTTTTTACAAGCCTCAATCCAGTTTCAAAATCAATGGCTCCAGCAACTGTGAGTGCAGTGTACTCCCCTAAGCTGTGCCCTGCTACTGAGTAAGGCACTAATTTTCCCTCTAAAGCCTCTTCAAGTGCTTTATAAGATGCATAGCTTGTTGTATATACAGCAGGCTGAGTGTATCTAGTCATATCAAGAAGGCTACCCCTGTATTTAGATAACTGATTTTTTCCTTCATTGTTCCCGTTAACATCCTGTTTACCACTCTTTGATTGAGAAACTTTTTTAATATACAACTTTATCTGCTCCAGAAGATCTTCAAAACTCTTTTTCGGTGTTTTTCCTGTAAAGCATATCTTTGTGATATCTTCCCCTAAAACATCGTTAGCTTGAGCATATGCGTCTCTGACTACCTTGAAGTTATCATATAAATTTTTTCCCATCCCAACATATTGCGAACCCTGCCCGGGAAAAACAAGTACTATCTTCTGGTACTTCATACTATAGAATAAGCCTTGTATGTTTATAAACCTTACTATTTTTTTACTATTTTATAGTCACAACAGCAAACCCCTGCATCCCTTCTCCTCTGCCAAAAGAAGTCAAACCATCTCCAGAAGTATAGGTAATTCCAATATTTTCTTTTTCTAATTTTAATATTTTTGACAATGAATCTTGTATTTTTTCTGTATATTTTTCAAGCTTTGGCTTGCTTGCTTCAATTGAAATGCTAACATTGCTTATTTGATAATTTTTTTCATTTAACTTATTCAAAATAACGCTCAAATATTTCTTACTATCTTTTATTCCTTTCTTGCACATTTCATCTGCATAAAAACTGATTGATCTTTCGCCAATTGCAGAGCTTATTGCATTGAACAAAGCATGCAGAATAACATCTCCATCAGAATTTGCCTCCAAGCCTATTCCATTTGGAACTATATATCCTCCTAAAACCAATTTTTTGCTTTTATTTGCTGAAAATCTATGGCTGTCTTGCCCAAATCCCACTCTAACATTTAGACGTATATTATTTCTTTTCGCCAAAATTCCTTCTGCAATCCTTAAATCATCTTGCGCTGTTATTTTTATGTTTTCATAAGAGCAGGGAACAATTTTAACTTTTTTGCCAATAGCTTCAACCAAAGAAACATCGTCAGTAACTTTGATATTTTTTTTCTTTGCATTTTTAAAAGCCTCAATGAATAATTCATATTTAATTGCCTGCGGAGTTTGAATCTGATAAATACCTGTTCTGTCAATAGTTTTATCAACAAAATTGTCGCTTATTTTTTTTATTGTATCTTTCAATGGAAATCCTGCAACAGCAGCTCCATATTGTTTTGATGCATTGATGCAATTGACTATCTCTTCCTCTTTGACTAATGGATTGCTTCCATTGTGAACAACAACAATATCATCATTTCTTGCATTCTTTATTGACATCAGTCCATTATAGGCAGACTCCTGCCTTTCTGTTCCTCCAAAAACAATATTTTTTATTTTATTAAAATTATATTTTTGCTTTATTTCACTTATTTTTTTAACATCGTTTTTTTGCACTACAACAATAATTTCGTATATTAAACTGCAATCCTGAAAAGCTTTTATTGCATAGTAAATCATTGGCTTATTTACTAATGGAAGAAAAACTTTATTAATATTTTTCCCCATTCTCTTGCTTTTTCCAGCAGCGACAATAATTGCGAAATTCATTTTTAGATATTTTTACTTGGTTTTTGGGCTGTAAAGATATTATACTTAAATAAACCTTTTTTAGCAAGCTTATAAACCTCGATAGCAGCTGTAACATTTATGAAATGTTTCTGCAATTTAAATAAATCAACAAAAACATAGGGAAATTTAGCTAGCTTATTTAATTTTTTAATTGAAGGAAGCACATTTCTGGATATATCTTTTTGGCTTATAGCTTCAAAGCCTGCTTCTTTCAATAAATCCGCAAATGAGTCATGCCTCATATCTTTTATTGAGCCCATCGCTGTGCGCTCTGCTATAATGTCAAACATCTTTTTCTCATAAGCTGTAAACTCATTATCGTGAGATATTGTATAATCAAAAATAGCCAATATTCCGCCAGGCTTTAAAATTCTGAAGAATTCCTTAAGAGTTGCATCAGCATCTGGAGAATGAACAAAAGATTCAATCGCATATACTGCATCAAATTTATTGTCCTCGAAATTCGTATTGGAATAGTCCATTAAATGGTATTTTGCATGTGAGGTTGCCCCTATTTTTTGAGCTAGTCTTTCAGCTTTGTCTATTTCAAAGGGAACTATTGTTATTCCAATTATACTGCAGCCATATTTTTTTGCTAGATATGCTGAAACAATTCCTTGGCCGCATCCTGCATCCAGAATAGTATGATTTTTCTTTATTTTCAGCTTTTCTGCAAGCAGATTATGCATGGATTCCTGTGCTTTTTTTTCTGTAATGCTGTCGATTCCGTCAGAATAATAGCCAAAATGCTTTACACCGCCAAGAACTAAATCATATCCTAATTTTGATTCTTTAAAATAAGATAAGACTTTTTTGTGATGCTCATTTGTACTTGTCATATCAGCTAAAAATTATGAATTATTAATTTTCTGTTGCCTAATTCTTTACAATCAGTTCTTCTTCAATTATGTTTTTTGCCTCTTCTTTTGTTTTTCTGTCAACTTCAAGAATTTCCTTTAATGCAGGATTTTTAATTAAATTATGCTCATCCATCATTTTTCTTATCAATCTTGGAACATCCAAAAACCTTATCTTATTTTCCAAAAAAGCGTAAACCGCAATCTCATTTGCAGCATTCATGACGGCAGGCAATGTTCCTCCTTTGATACCTGCTTCATAAGCATATTTCAAGTAAGGAAACTTTTCGAAATCAGGCTCGCTAAATTCAAGATTTTTTATTTGAACTAAATCCAATTGCTTTGACAAGCTATGAAACCTTTTTGGATAAGTTAGCGCATATCGAATAGGGATTTTCATATCAGGAAATCCAAGCTGTGCCTTGACTGAGCCATCAACAAATTCAACCAAAGAATGCATGATGCTTTGTGGATGAATAACAATTTTTATTTTATCATATTCAATTCCATAAAGCCAATACGCTTCTATGGCCTCAAATCCTTTGTTCATCAAAGTTGCAGAATCTATTGTTATTTTATTACCCATATTCCATGTTGGATGCTTTAAGGCATTCTCTGCAGTAGCATTCTGCAATTGTTCTTTTGCATAATCTTTGAATGGTCCTCCAGAACAGGTTATTGTTATTTTATTTACTTCTTTTATGTTTTCGCCATTCAGGCACTGGAAAATGGCGCTATGCTCTGAGTCAATTGGCATCAATGCAACATTATTTTTCTTAATTTCTTCCATAATAACAGAGCCAGCTGCAACAAGAGTTTCTTTGTTTGCAAGAGCGATATTTTTTTTATTTTTAATTGCATGGTATGTTGGTTCAATCCCAACACTGCCAACTAAAGCGTTAACAACAGTATCTGCTTCTTGTAAAGCAGCAATTTTATTTAAGCCGTCTATTCCAGAATAAACTTGGCAAGAAGAAAAGTTAAGCAAATCATCTGTTTTGCTTTTGTCCATAATTGCAACTGCCTTTGGCTTGAATTCTTTTATTTGCTTTAATAACAAATCAGAATTCTTGTTTGTCGTCAATCCAACTACCTTGAACTCATTAGGAAATTGCCTGACTATTTCAAGAGTTTGAGTGCCGATGCTGCCTGTTGAGCCTAAAATGGAAAGGTGTTTCATTTTTTACGTTTTAAATTTTTCCAAGCTTTATCTTCTTCTTCACTATTCCATTCTTTAGCTAAAGATTTTTCACTGGCTAAAGCTGTGAATAATTTTTCATCAATTTTACTTTTATTTTTCTTCATTTTTTATCTGTTTTATTAAAAAGACAGTTGTTACTTAAAAATAACGGTTTAATTTTCATTTTAGCTATCATCCACCCCACCTGTGATAGTTATCTGTCTTTTTAAAAGCTTTTTCATTAATATTTAAATAGAGGCGTATAGTATACTCTTATGGAAACAATGTTTACAAGAGCAATTGGAAACACGCCAAAAATAAAAGTTTTGGAGTTCTTGATAGAAGGCAGGGAATTGGATTATTCAATTTCTGACATTGCAGAAGGAGCAGGCATCGGCAGGACAACACTATTCAGGATATGGAACGACTTTGTAGATTTAGGAATAGTCAAGTACACAAGAGACATAGGAAATGCAAAATTGTACAAATTGAACATTTTAAACCCATTTGTCAGAAAGTTTGTTGACTTGTTTGACACTTTGATTATAGAGCCGCTGAATAAGAAGAAGAAAGTGTTAGTTAAGCATTAAATTTTATCCTTAATTTTATTAAACATTGAAATATTATAATCATATTTTATTATTTTACTCCAAGCTTTTTGTCTTTCTCTCTTTGATGGTTCTGCTACATCAATATTTTTAAGATGAAAAGGTGCTTCGGTAAGTTTTAATTGAGCTTTGGCCCATTTTATTATTGTATGTTCTTTAGGTAGTTTTAATTTTTTAAGGCATTTATTACAAACATAATGCCCACCAGGGATTCTTTCGACGTATTTATCAATATAACATATTTCACAATGTTGAAAATAATACTTATGGTCACCACTTATAAAATAAAATGATTTCTGCCAACTTTCTTGATAATTATCTATTTTTTCTTTAGGAATTTTGAATAGCATTTTGTACTCTTTCTTTACAATCAGTTTTTAGTTGATTAAATCCATCGTCAATTTTCTCACAAGAATCTAAATCTAAATTTTTCAATGCAAATTTATGATAACATTTTCCACTAAAACCAAGAAAATCATTTGATTCGCTTAATAATTGGCAAATTTCTTTTTTTAAGAATTGTTCATCATCTTCCCTATATATTTCAGCAATACATTTTCCTTTAAAGCTACCTGCATCTTTACAAAATAGTATATTTTTTTTATTATCTACCCTATAGTAATCTGTAGCTATCTGATAAACACAATATGACCTTTCATTGTCTGTATCATAAACTTCTTTACATAATTCTGGATTTCTTTTACTTAAAACTACACCATCTCTACATTCTTTGAAATCAACTCCAAGTTTATTACAATCATTTATTTCAAAATAGTTCAATAAAGCTGTATAAAAAATACAATGTCTTATTAAGTCTGTACCAAGATTATCTCGTGGGAGTCTATAGCACTCATCTAAGTTTTTATGGTAAATAGCAATAGACATATAACAAGAATTATTTTTTCCTCCATGGTCTCCACGTTCAGTTGCTTTTTCCCATTCACAATAAGTTTCATCAAGGACACCAGCATCTATTTTAGCAGTTTTAAACCAATTGGAATATACAGGTTCGTAATGAGCTCTCTCGTAATTCTCATATGTTCCGCTATAATCAAAATCTTTCCTAATTTGACTATAGCAATTGTTTTTATCAGTCTTAGTTTCTAATCCAAGACAAGTCGAAGAATCATTGTTTATTGTTGCTCTATTTGAATAACAAGTGATTCTATCATCATGATTCAGTTCGTCACATAAGTTTAGACTGAATTCTGTATCATTATTACTGATATACAAATAACAGTCTGATTTGAAAGAATAAGGAATATCCTTACAGTATTGTGGATTTAATGTTTTCTTCCCTACAGAATTAAAGCACATAGAAGAATAATCATTAGGAAAATCTTTACAAGTATTCACATTATTTTGTCGAGAGATTAGGGCTTTATAACAGATGTCTAATTTTTGTTCATCAAAATAATATTTTACAGAGCCATCAAAACTTTGACCTAAATAAGTACCAACTAAGTCTTTACATTGCTGAGGAATTTCAACATTTTGGTAAAGGCAATAATCATAGATTTTTTCTCCATAGCAATTTTCTCTACACTTACATTTATCTAGAATTTCTTGACTACTAGTATCCTGTAATTTTGTATTTGTGGATATTTCACAACTTGTAATAAAAAATAAAATAATTATGAATATTGAAAGATAGATTTTCATTTTTATTTATCAGCCATCTCCTCAATCTCCTTCAAAAGAACTTCATAAATTTCATTGTCGTTAATTCTCCTAATTATTTTTCCTTCTTTGTACAATAAATGATTCCCAGGCGCTCCAACAATGCCAATGTCAGCTTTTCTTGATTCCCCGGGCCCATTGACGCTGCATCCCATGACAGCAACCTTGATTGGCTTTTTTATTTTTTCAGTCGCATTTTCCAACTGCTCGACTAATTTTATGACATCAACTTCTGTTCTTGCGCATGTGGGGCAGCTTGTAACCTGCACACCTTCATTCCTCAATCCAAGGCTTCTCAAAATTAATTTTCCGACCTTCACTTCCTCTTTTGGCTCTTCTGAAAGCGAAACCCTTATTGTGTCGCCGATGCCTTCTGCAAGAAGCATGCCCATGCCCATCGCTGACTTTACAGTGCCTGGAATCTTGCTTCCAGCTTCTGTCACGCCAAGATGCAATGGGTAATCAGTTTGCGCAGCAAACAAGCGATAGGCTTGAACCATTCTTGGCACATCAGAAGCTTTTAACGAAACAATTGTATTATAAAAATCCAAATCCTCAAGAATTTTCACATGGCGCATCGCGCTTTCAACCATTGCCTCTGGCGCATACCCATATTTCTCAAACAAATCTCTTTCGATAGAGCCAAGATTTACGCCAATTCTCATCGGCACAGAATGATCTTTGCATGCTTTCACAACTTGCTCAACCTTGTCAGGATTTCCAATATTGCCAGGATTAATCCTTACTTTGTCAACATACTTTACAGCTTCCAATGCAATCCTGTAGTCAAAATGAATATCAACAACAAGTGGAATGTTAATATTTTCTTTTATTTCCTTCAATGCCTTTGCAGCATCCATTGTAGGAGCAGAAACCCTTACAATGTCGCATCCAACATCTTCCAAACCATGAATCTGCTCGATTGTTGCCCTTACATTGGTTGTATCTGTTGTGGTCATTGATTGCACACTTATAGGTGCATCTCCTCCAACAAACATCTTTCCAACTTTTACTTTGCGTGATTTTCTTCTTTGAAGCATTTTATTTGATTTTTTGTTTTATAATGTATTGGCGAGGCGGAGCGCAATGACCAAAAAGCGACGCCGAGCTCAAAAATTTGCCGAAGGCGGATTGATTATTTTTATTCAAAATTTTGTTTTCTTAATGTTTTATTGAATGTGAAATTTATGTCTTAATTAATGTATTTTACCCCTCACAACGCAATATTTTATTTTTAACATTAAAATTTAATAATCAACATTAATTTAAAAAATTAACAATCCTTTCATTCCAAATAAGCATTGCACTTGTAGCACCACGTAAAATCATAATCGCAATGAATTGTTTTTATAATTGGATGCTTTGTTGCTTCGAAATGCTCTGTGTCATGCGCTTGATGTGATTCGCAGCAAAACACTTTGCCGCATGAAGTGCAAATCCTCAGATGCTCTTTATCGCCGCAAACTTCGCATTCCTTCTTGCTTGATTTAGTAATCTTAATCTCTTTAGCATGAGGGCATTCTTCCTTTTTGATTTTTGGAGTCAATATATGCGGCATTTTTAATTAGATATTATTTTTTATCTAAAATTTCGTTTATCGCATTCTTAATGCTTTCTTTGTCAATTCCCGCCAATTTTTTTTGTATATCCGGCTTACGGTGCTCTATGAAATTGTCAGCAATGCCGATTCTTTTTACATTCGCCTTCACATCTTTATCTTCTAGCAACTCCAGAACAGCAGAGCCAAAGCCTCCATTCAATGTCGCTTCTTCAAGTGTTATTATTTTTTTTATTTTTCTTGCATATTTCAAAATCAGAGATTCGTCAATGGGCTTTACAAACCTAGCATTGATTATTGTTGCACTGCACTTAATCTCTTCAACTGCTTGCATTGCATCGTACAGAATAGGACCTACCCCTAAAATCAGCAAGTCATTTCCCTCCTTAATCACTTCTCCTTTGCCAATTTCAAGCTTCCTTAACTCAGAATCCAAGCCAACTCCGACTGCATTACCTCTTGGATATCTCAAGCTGCAAGGGCCTTTAAGCAAAGTTGCAGTATAAAGCATGTGCTGCAGCTCATTCTCGTCTTTTGGCACCATGATTGTAATGTTCGGAACAGCCCTGAAATAAGCAATGTCAAAAGGTCCATTATGCGTAGGCCCGTCATCTCCAACTAAGCCTGCCCTGTCCAAAGCGAATATAACTCCAAGGTTTTGCAAACAAACATCATGTATGATTTGGTCATATGCCCTTTGCAGGAAAGTTGAGTAAATTGCGCATACAGGCTTCATGCCATTAATTGCCAATCCCGCAGCAAAAGTAACTGCATGCTGCTCTGCAATGCCAACATCAATTGTCCTTTCAGGAAAATGCTTCTCAAACTTGTTCAATCCAGTTCCTCCTTTCATTGCAGCTGTAATTGCAACAATTCTCTTGTCTTCCTCTGCAATCCTTATCAAAGCATTTGCAAATGCATCCGTATATGTAAGCTTTGTAGTTGTAACATATTTCTGCCCGTTTACAGGGTCGAATGGCGACATGCCGTGAAACTTGTCTATGTCTTCCTCTGCAAAAGCGTATCCTTTCCCCTTTTCTGTTTTTAAATGCAGCAGCACAGGCCCCTTCAAATTCTTGACATTCCGCAAAGCAGGTATAATCTCATCAAGATTGTGCCCGTCAATAGGGCCGAAATATTGAAAGCCCATACTTTCAAAAAAATTACTTTCGCTTGTCATTGTCCTTAGCCTTTCCTGCATCTTAAAAACCTTGTCAACTTCATCAGGGCCAATGCCCGGAATCTTGTTTAGCAATGCTTTTGTCTTTTTCCTTAATTTAAAATACCCTTCCTTCAGCACTATTTTGTTTAGATAGTTGGAAATAGCCCCTACATTTGGGGAAATTGACATTCTGTTGTCGTTCAAAATTACCAATATGTCTGTTTTTAAATAGCCTGCATTATTCAGCCCTTCAAAAGCCAGGCCTGCTGTTAAAGCGCCATCTCCCACAATAGCAACAACTTTGTATCTTTCCCTTTTAAAGTCGCGCGATTTTGCAATGCCCAGCGCAGCTGATATTGCGGTTGAAGCATGCCCTGCTCCAAAAACATCGTACTCTGACTCAGAAATATTGCAAAAGCCGCAAATGCCTTTGTACTGCCTTAATGTATAAAAATTATTTCTTCTTCCAGTTATAAGCTTATGCGCATAGCTTTGATGCCCTGTGTCTATAACAATTTTATCATAAGGCGCATTGTACACATAATGAACTGCTAAAGTTAACTCAACTGCCCCCAAAGGGCCGCCAAGATGCCCTCCGTTTTTGGAAACTGTCTCTAAAATTTTCTGCCTTATTTCTTGGGAAAGCGCTTTGAGCTGCTGCCTGCTCAGCCTTTTCAGGTCTTTTGGTGAATTAACAGTGTTAAGAATAGCATAATCTGGCTTTTGCATTGCTGCATCTGTTGGCTTTTTCTCGAATCTTCGTGTCTGCGCCAGAAGAGAACTCTGCGACTTTTTGCTGGATAAAAACCTCTTTAAAGACTTTTGTTGCTTCAAACCCAAACACCCCTTAATGCTTGTAGGTTATCTAAGATTTATAAAGGTTATGGAAAGCCTTTTTCCCTTTCCCCGATACCTTTTTAAATCCCCATATTTTCCATCTTAATATTACCCGATTAAGACTACCTAGCGTAGGAGGGCTTTTATGGACAAAGAGCAAATTCAAGCAGCATTAGCAAAGGCAAAGGATATTTCTGATAAAAGGAATTTCAAACAAAGCTTTGACTTGATTATAAACCTGAAAGGCATTGACTTGAAGAAGCAGGAGCACCAGATTGATACATTTATAACATTGCCGCATGCCAAAAGTAAAAAAGTAAAAGTGTGCGCTTTGGTTGGAGCTGAGTTGGGAGAGCAAGCCAAAAATGTATGTGATTTTGTCGTAATGTCTGACAATTTTGACAACTACAAGGACAAAAAGGAAGTAAAGAAAATTGCAGGCAGCTTTGATTTCTTCATCGCCCAATCAAATATAATGCCGAAAGTGGCTACTGTTTTTGGAAGGGGCTTTGGTCCAAGAGGCAAGATGCCAAACCCCAAATCAGGATGTATTGTTGCGCCAAATGCAAACCTGAAGCCATTATATGAAAAGCTACAAAGAACAGTAAGGGCAATAACAAAAGGCTCTGCCATAATCCAGTGCGCCATTGGCACAGAAGACATGAATGCAGATGACATAGCTGAAAATGCGCTTACCGTTTACACTTCATTGCTGCAGGTTCTGCCGAATGAAAAGCACAGCATAAAGGACATTTACATCAAGCTTACAATGGGCAAGCCAGTAAAAGTGGGAGAAAAAATAGAAGTTACAAAGGAAGTTAAATAAATAATTCAACAATAAAACACAATAACGAAATCAAAAAATCAAACATCCTAAAAAATCTAAAAGATTTTTGGGAATGTCAAAAATGTAAAACATTTTTGAGCACTCGCAATTCCTACGGAATTGCTTTGCTTCAAAATTTTTAATTTTGAAGTAACACGAGAGCGACTTTGTGCTGCAAAAGTGCAGAAAGTAATCCGCTTGTTATGTTTTAATGTATAAATAGGCGAGGCAAATTTTAGTGGCAGACAAAATTTGCCGAGCGCAAGATAATGTCGCGAAGCGAACGGATTGAAAAATATAAAAATAAAATTCAAATAAAATCAAAAAATAAAATGGAACAAATATCAAAAGTGCAAGCTCATGTAGCTGAATACAAAAAAGAAATTGTAAGCAATCTTGTAAATTTGATTAGAGAATATCCCATAATAGGCGTTGTCAACATGGAGAATTTGCCCGCGCCGCAGCTGCAGACAATGAGGGCTCAGCTGAGGGGCAGGTTTTTCATTACAATGACTAAAAGAAGGCTGATTAAGCTTGCTTTTGAAAATACCAAATCAAGCAAAAAAGGCATTGAAAAGCTTGAGTCGCATCTTGGGGGAGAGCCTGCATTGATATTTACAAAGGAAGACCCTTTCAAATTGAGCAGGACGCTGCAAAAAAGCAAAAGCCCGGCGCCTGCAAAGCCGGGGCAGACAGCGCCAAGGGACATAATTGTTAATAAAGGATCAACATCATTTGCGCCAGGCCCTATTATTGGAGAGCTGGCAATGGCAGGCATCAAATCTGGTGTTGAAGGCGGTAAAGTAGCGATAAAAGAAGACACTGTTGTTGTAAAAGCAGGGGAAAAGATAAAGCCAAAGATTGCTGAAATCCTGACAAGACTGGGCATACAGCCCATGGAAGTCGGGCTAGATTTGGTGGCTGTTTTTGAGAATGGCGTTATTTACGGAAGGGATGTGCTTTCAATTGATGATAATGAATACAAAAACAGGTTAAGCAATGCAGCAAGATGGGCATTTAACCTCGCAAATTATGCTGCTTACCCAACCAGGGAAACAATAAGAGTGCTGATTGGCAAAGCCTATAATGACTCAAAGGCGCTTGGAATTGCGCAGAATATTTTTAACAAAGAGATTATAGATATTTTATTGGGCAAGGCTGAGCAGCAGATGCTAAGCTTGAAGACAGCGGCAAACATACAGGTTGTTGAAAAGAAGCAAGAAATTCAAACAGAGCGCAAAGAAGAAAAACATGAAATCCAGCCAGCAGAAAAAAAAGAAAGTACAGAGCAAAAGCACGAATCAACTGAAATAAAAGTCCCGACAAGGGAAGAGCTTGAAGCAAACATAAGAATGAGGGAAAAGCAGAAAGAAGTCAAGGAAATTGAAAAAATTTATCATGACATTCATAAAAAGGCTATTGAAGAGCAGGATAAAAAAGAAAAATAACAATATTAAAACAATACAATAAAAATTCAAACAAAAATAATTGAGCAATAAAATAACACATTAAAAATAATTTCAATAAACAAAATCAATAATTAAAATTGATTTGAATTGGGAGGTAATAATATGAAATTTGTACCAGAAAAAATTTATTATGCACCTCTTGGGACAAGAGAAATAGCTTCACATAGAATAAGTGAATTAAGTTCCCGATACGGTAGGAATTTTGAACGAGCGGTTCTGATAGCTAGTGATGGAAGAATCTGGAGTGAAGGTAAAGGAAGTGGTGCAGTAATTTCAGAATCTATCGGTGCTACTAGAAAAGGGGATACGGAGATTGATTCGCTTGTCGACAGAACAATTAGGGATCGTGGATTAATTTTATATGTTGATAGAAATCAATTTGAACAGGCAAAAAGAGCAATTGATAGATGCAGAAGGTATGAATTTATAAACTTAGAATAACAAAAGTCATATAATAAAACCAAAATAATGGAGGTTAAATAAAATGGAATACATATATGCGGCTATGTTGCTTCACAAGGCAGGGCAAAAAATAGATGAAGCGTCTGTTAAGAAAGTGCTTGAAGCAGCCCATGTAAAAGTGGATGAATCAAGGGCAAAAGCTCTTGTTGCAGCTTTGGAAGGCGTCAACATAGAAGAGGCTATCGAGAAAGCAGCTATTGCACAGGTTGCAGTGGCGGCAGCGCCGGCAGCATCTGGACACGAGCACAAGGCTGAGGCAAAAGCCGATTCTGCAAAGAAAGCAGCTGAAGAGAAAAAATCAGAAGAAGCTGCAGCAGCAGGATTAGGGGCATTGTTTGGCTGAATGCTGAATCAAATTCATGGCATCAGGCTACAGGGAGCTAGTTGAAGAACTGAACAAGCACAGGTTAGAGGTATCCAAATTAAAAAACTCTCTTAATGAGCTTGATCGGGAAAAAGAGTCTTGGTTTAAGAAAAAGGAAGAATTTTCCAAAAAGATAAGAGAGTCTATACAAAGGATAAAAGAAATTAAAGGCAAAAGGGACTCTTTAACCAGGGAGGTAAAGGGGTTAAAGCCAAAGAGAGACAATATAAACAAGGACATATCGTCAAAATTAACCGAGTTTGAAAAGCTAAAAAAAGAAAAGAGACGGCTTTCAAGCTCGTTGGACATCAATGACCCTCCTTCTAAAATCAGGCAGCAAATGGATAAGCTGGAATTCAGGATAGAAACAGAAGCTATTTCTTTTGAAAAGGAAAAGGAGCTGATGAAAAAGATAAAGGAATTAAAAAAAATGTACGATGATTCCAGCGACGTGCAGGATGCTGACAAAAAATTGATGGCATCATCTGCTTCTATAAGAAAAATTAGGAAGGAAGCCCATGAAACCCATAAATTGATACAGGAAAAGGCAAAACAAAGCCAAGCACTGCACGAGGAGGTATTAAAACTGTCTGCAGAAATTGACAAGATGAAAATTGAAGAAGAAGATGCTTTCAAGAAATTCTTTGAGCTAAAGAAAAAATTTGTTGAAACAAATTCCTTATTAAAGGAGAAATTAAAGGAGATGAATGAAACAAAGTCTCATCTTGACAATATTCATTCTGAAAGGCAGGAAAAAAGAAAGCAGGAAGAAGAATCATTCCTGAAATCAAAGGAAGAAGAAGTAAATGAAAAAATAAGAAAAAGGCAAAAATTAACTACAGAAGATTTATTGGTTTTTCAGAGGTTTGGAAAATAATGTTAAGACTTTTTGTTTTTTCTATGATTTTTATAGTGGCGGAAGTAAATAATTAATCAATAATTCCGCCAATATATCAGAAGGACACAAACTATTTTCAATCAATTATTTGTGCCCGACATTATATATACGCACAAATGTCCAGTGCTTTTTTGTCCAGTGGAATTTAAGAACTAAATCTAATTATTCTTTTTTGCTAATAAACTCAGTCATATGGCACAATCCGCAAGTCCATCGACTGCTGTGCTTTGCCATGAAAACTCCAGAGCCGCATTTTGGGCATGACTTGTTCTTTCTTTCAAGCTTGTCTCCGGTTTTCTGGTAAAGGTTCCATTTACCTGATTTTTTCTTTGCTTTTTCCTTTGCCATTTTATTTATTGAATATATTTTTTATTATTTGATTAATGAGTTATTTTTATTGGAATTTTATCATTATTTTTTAGGCGCTTTTGCCTTTTTATCCTTCTTTTCCTTTATTTTCGGCTCGATAAGCTGCTTCTTTGCCTCGTCGCTGTAAACGTAGGCTGTTACTTCAGCTTTTTTAGCTCCAAATGAGTTGTAAATATGCCTTATCGCTATTAATTTTTCATCTGTTTTCAGGTGATTTGCAAGCAAAGATGTCACTTCTGCATATGATGGCGTGGATTTTTCAAACTCAAGAGTGGCTGAAATCATGGTTCTTGACAGCAATGGCTCTTCTTTCTTGTTTGTTGTATTTATCTGCATAGAAATCACCTTACCTTAATGGCATATTCCCCTTTTGACTTAAGCCCTATCTTTTCAGCAACCAGGGATTTGCTTGCATCAACTATGTAAAGCCTGCCCTGCCAGCTGGTTGAGAACTGATTGGACTTGCAAACAGGGCATTCGTTGCCTTCAATAAACATCTTGCATTTTTTGCAGACTTTTTTTTTCATTTTAGTAGTTTATTTTTTCTCCTTCTTTTCCTTGTGCTCTTTGTGTTCTTTATGTTCTTTATGTTCTTTATGCTCTTTGTGCTCCTTTTCTTCCTTAACAACCTTTCCCTCAGCTTCTTCCTTTATCCAGTCCAGCCTTCCAAGGCCCTGCTGCCTCATTGTAAGCCCGAGCTTCGGGTTTAATACATCCTTGAACGAAACTGCTATTATCCTCGCTCTGCATATGTCATTGACTTTCAATACTCTTTTTGTTTCTTTCCCTGAAAGTGTCTTGTCCTTGCTGAAGCTGACAAAATCATCCATGGTCTGGCTTATGTGTATCATGCCGTCAATCGGGCCGATATTGATAAATGCGCCGAATTCCGCAATGTCTTTTATCCTGCCGGCAACCACTTCCTGCATCTCAGGCTTGAAAGTCAAAAGCTCGAATGACACATCATAGTATGATGCGCCATCGCCCGGTATTATAACGCCTTCCCCTATATCTTTCATTCCAGCCACATCTATTACAATGCCCAGGTCCTTTGAAATGAAGCCATTATACTTTGCTTTTATTCTTTTAATAACAGCTTCCTCCAAAGGCAGATTGAACAGGTTAGGAGGCACCCTGATGTGGTCTCTTAATTCTGTTTTATAGAACATTTTAGCGCACTTAGTATAAGTAATTTATTTATAAAGCTTTCCCCCAATAACCTGTAGGTATTTTTTCTGCCTCAGTATGATGACAGAAGCGCCTTTTTTAAGCAATTCTTTTTTCAGTTCTATGTCAAGAGTTGCTATCACGGCATCTTTGTCAATATTGTTTAATATCAACGAATCTACGTCTTCTTGTGAAGATTTTATAACATTGATATTTTTTAATTTAATCAGCTTTAAAGCGAATTGAGCGGATTTTTTGTCAATTCCGGACTGCTTTTCTATAATGTTCCTCAATTCATTGATTGACTGCTCAAAAATATGCAGTGTATAATTAAAGTTGCATATTCTGCTGAACTCTGAAAATATGTCTATTCTCAGCTTGTAAGGCAGCATTAAAAAATTGGTGTCAATGATTATTTTTTTCATAGCGATAAAGAGTAGATATATTGATATAAATATTTCGGAAATTAGTGAAAGACACAAGATTTGGGACAATACAAATATCTTTCACTATAGCAAATCACACTAATATTCGTACCTTTTCGTTGTGATTTGCTTATTAGAAAATAATAAAATATACGAAAATTAAAGTTATTTCCTATAATTAGAAAACGACATGTATTGTCCATGTGTCAAAAACACTACGCACTAAAGTACGTAGCGTGTTTTTGAGCATGCTCGGAAATCGCTGGCTTTCCTACACTAAAAGTAGTAGGGTGTACGCCTTAGCGATTTCCGACATATTAAGGTCGTTTTTAAATTTCCGATAATTATTTAAACTTTCAGATAAATTTTAGCTTATGCAAAAAAGAGGCCAGATTAGTTCTGAGATGCTGGTTTATGTGTTGACAATTGTAATATTAGGAGTAATCCTAATTATGGGATATAAATATTTCAGCAGCAGCAAAAAGCTTATGGACAAAGGAGAGCTCGTGCAGTTTCAAAGCAGGCTCGCTGCTGATGCAGCCACAATAGGCAAAGACTATGGCAGATACAAAAAAATCTCTTACTCAGTCCCTCAAAACTTGGACGAAGTGTGCATTGCTGATTTAAATCAAAAGGATAAGATTTTATCCAGTAAGTTAATAAGCTTCTATCCCCTGATACAAGACAGCCTTAATAGCGGCGCTGACAAAAATGTTTTCTTTATTGGAGCTGCTGAACAGAGTTCTTATTATACACAAGGAATACAAATAAACCACTACCCCTATATCAGCTGTTTTAAAAGCAAAAATAACAAGGTTGATCTTGGTCTAGAAAGCTTGGGCGGCGGAACTGCTTTAATTTTGACTGATTTTGTGACAACAGCAAAAATTTCCGGCGATGCCAATACAATTCTTCAATCTGCTGATGAAATACTAACTCTTGATGTGCCTAAAGGCACGCAAACAAATGCAGCCAGCATTTCTATTGAAGTGATTGAGCCGCCTACAGAAGAGCTGAAAAATGGCATTAGCGACGTATATAAATTTGGACCTGTAGGAGTGACTTTCAATCCTCCGATAGAGTTAAGCATTAAGTATAATCCTGCAATTGTTGGCGATTGCCCATTAGAACTCAGTTTTTATCAATATGATGAAAATGGAAATCTAAAAGCTATTGTCCCTTCAAAAAAGATTGATTGCGAAAGCAAAATTGCTTTTTTTGATATCAGCGAATTTTAGAAAGATATTTATATATACAAAAAAAAGGGGTATTATGCAAAAAAAGTGTGAAATTAAAGCCAAATTTTTGGTTTACTTTCTGGTTCTTGCTGCTGTATTGGTTTCTGCAATAGCCCAGCTTGGGCAGTTGGGTGTGCCTGGGGAAAGTCAGCAGTCTGCCTGCGGCAATGGAATATGCGAAGATGGAGAAACCAGCAGAACTTGTTCGCATGATTGCAAGGAAAGAGTCTGCCCAGATGTATGTGTTGAGATGTGGCAACTATCAGGCAACAGTTGCACTTTCAAGAGTTGCGGCAGCGGCTGCGGCCCTGATAGCACTATAACATTCAAGGACGAAGTTGAATGTAGGTTAAGGCTCGCGGGACCAAAATGCTCGGATTTTTCAGCAGAAGAATGCGCCAGGCATGATAATTGCCAAACTGTGTCTGTAAGAAAGGGTGGGCAAAGATGTATCGATTTTGTTAAGTGTGCAGAAAATGAACAAATATGCAAACAAATTGATTGCCCTAAATTGCTAAATAACAAGTTAGAATGCTTGGTTTATGACAAATGCGAATATACTGGAGGTAAGTGCGTTGATAAACTTACATGTCCAGCTTATGCACCGCCGTATTGCCCAGATGGAAGGTTGGTTGATCAAGGCAAAGATGAAAATGGTTGTCCAAACCCACCTAAATGCGAGCTAGCATGCGGCAATAATATCTGTGAAGTAGGGGAATGTAAAGAAGGCGAGAAGTGCGCATACCCTTGCCCACAGGACTGTGGAAAAGAATGCCCTCAAGGATTTGTCCCAGGTTGTCCAATTGTGGAGTGCATTGAAGGCTATACTTCTGTTCAAAATCCAATTACATGTTGTTATGAATGTAAAAAAATAGCAGAATGCAAAACAGATGCTGATTGCCCACAGTTAAACTGTATAATGGCACCATGTCCACAATACTCTTGTATTAATGAACAGTGTGTTCAATGTCCAATTCCTGAATGTGCTGCCCCTCCTGATGGCTGCAGTTATGAAGGTGGGAGAGATGAAAAAGGCTGTCCAACCTGCGGTAAACTTGTTTGTGAAAAGCCCATATGCGGCAATAATATTTGTGAAGTAGGTGAATGCAAAGAAGGTGAGAAATGTAGATACCCTTGCCCGCAGGACTGCCAGCAAAAAGAAATTGAAGTTAAAGTGCCTTCATCCTTCTCGCTTGCAGAAGGTCAGACAGCAAAAGTTGTCAATTATCAGAATATTCAAATTAAGCTTAATCAGATAATAGAAAATGTACAAGCAGTAGGAGCCGGAGGCAAAATACCACCTCCACCTCCCCCTTCAACAATTGCAAAGATAACAGTTTCATCTTCAGGCGGTTGTGGACCAAACGCCGATCCAGGATGTTTAGGCCCACCCGGTTTTTCAAAGGATTACGTAATCCCTGAGGGAGAATCTATAGATGTTCAAGGGCTGAAAATAACATTCAGCGGAGTTGAGTATCAAGACTCTATCACCGGCACACAACTTGCAAGATTTAAGATATCATCGTCAGAAAACGAACATTGTGCATTGAAACCCGACTCGGGTATTTGTAAAGCTATGTTCCCAAGATACTACTTTGACCAAGCAGCAGGCATTTGCAAAGAATTTATATGGGGAGGCTGCGGAGGCACAGTCCCGTTTGAAACATTGGAAAAATGTCAAGCATCTTGTGAACGCCCTGTCTGCGGCAACAATGTTTGCGAAGAAGGTGAAGCAGAAGATTGCCCACCGTGTGTTAATGCTCCTCCATATTGTGATGCGCCATGTACAGTAGGAACTTGCCCGCAGGATTGCCAAAAATGCGCCCAAGAAAATGAATTTTGTGGTGGCATTGCTGGCTTCGCTTGCTGCTCTGAACTAACATGTAAAGTTGAGGGAGATTACCCTGATGCGGGCGGCTCATGTGTAACAGAAAGATATCTTTGTGTAAATACATGCGGCGATGGTGTTTGTCAGGAAAGAGTATGCCTTGGTCCTGGTTGTCCTTGTGAAGAATCGTCACAAACTTGCAAGCAGGATTGTTGTCCAAGTATATCTCCACCTTTGCAAAAAGAAGGTTGTACTTATTCTCGCAATTTGGATGAAAAAGGATGTATCGTGGGATATGAAGAGAGGTGTGAGACACCACCACAACTTCCCCGTTGCAATGCTAGAGAGAAATTTTCTGATGAGGATGATTTTGTAGGATACCAAAGATGCAATCCCGATGATAATAGATGCACACACGCATGTGATTTTGAAGATGATGGTGACGGGGTTAAATTGGTCAATTGTGTACTAGGGTGTTCTTCTTAGCTAATCTTTTCCATAATCTATAGACAACATGATTCATTATATAAATTGAAACTATTACTAAAGAAGTCCACATTAACATATAAAGCAGAGGTTGCTTGTTTATTACTATCTTGTCGCTAAAGCACGAATAAAACACGCAGTTTACATTGTCAAGCTGTGAAGAGAAAGCATAAGCGCCTGAATTTATTGCTATTGCTAAAAGCCCCGCAACAATCCACCCATTTTTGTGAAAGCCTGTCTTTCTTATCGCATATATTGACAATGGAATAATCAGCAAATGGTCTAATTCCACATAAAATCTTAGATTATTAAAGCCATAATCAAACATGTAAGACGCCAAGCCAAACAATTTGTATCCAAAAAACAATTGAACTAAAAAATCCAAAACCCAAGGGATTTGCACAATAAGCGCTCCTATAAAAACTCCCGTTATTACAATTGATTTCTCAAAAAATAATCCGAAAGCGAGCAGTAAAAGAGCTGTATTGCAAAACCAGAATAACTGTGAGAAATGGTCATATTTTAAAAGAAAGTAAGCATCTATAAAAGATAAAGTCAATATTATTGCAGACAGCAATTTAAAATTTGTTTTGTCTATTCTTTTAATTTTTGCCATAATTATTATTTTTATTAAATGTTTTAAATAGTTATGCGTTATTCCATCAAAAGCTTTAAAATCACATCCAATTGCTTTTTTCTATATGAAAGGTCTTGTTGTGACATCAAAGGGCATAGAAGAAACAGCTGCTATTGAAATTAAGGAATTAATCAATTGTAATTGTAAAATTGAAGAAGGCTGTGTTGTTTTTGACTTCAAGGAATTTAAAGACTTGTGCTTGTTATGCTATAAATGCCAATCAGTTGACAGGGTGCTTTATTTAATGGGAAATTTTGAATTCAGAAATTTTTTTGAAGATTTTGAGACATTTATTAATAAATTAGATTTAGACAAGTGGACTAAAAAATATAAAAAATTCAAAGTTGAATGTATAAGGGAAGGCGTTCATGATTTTAAAAGTATCGATATAGAAGCAAAAACTGCTGGATTTATAATTAAAAAATCAAATAATAAGATTAAATTAAGCATAAAAGAATATGAAATAATTTTTTTTGTTTATGTTTTTAATGATAAGTGCTATTTTGGCATTGATTTCGCCGGGTTCGAGATGAATAAGAGGGGCTATAAGATTTTCCTGCACCAAAATTCATTAAGGGGCACAATCGCTTATGCTTTGATAAGGGAAAGCGGATTTGAAAAAAAAGGAGCAATGCTTGACCCCTTTTCAAGAGACGGTGTTATTGTGATAGAAGCCGCATTCTATGCAAATGATTTTCCGTATAATTACTTCAAAAAGGAAAAATTTGCATTTCTGAATCTTGATTTGGGAATTGATTATGAAAAATTCTTCAACGAAGCTGATAAAAAAATTAAAAGTGCTAAAACTCAGATATACGGTTATGACCACTTGTTTAAGTATGTTGATTATTCCAGGAAGAACGCTAAAATAGCAGGGGTAGAGAAGATAATTAAGTTCAGCAGAGTTGAGCTGGAATGGCTTGATATAAAGTTCAAGAAAGAAAGCGTCGACAGGATTGTCACAAACCCCCCCACATCAAAAAACGCCAATTTGGACAAGGTATACAATGAGTTTTTTTACCAATCGGAATATATATTGAAAAAGGGTGGCGCTGTTGTTGTAATTTCCAGAATTCCTGATTTTGTGAAAAAGCATGCCGAAAAGCATAACTTTGTTGTTGCAAAAGAAAAAGCTGTTTGGAGCGGTGAACAGCCGTTGAGGATATTAATCTTCAAAAAGAAAGATATTTAAACATAGCTTAAGAAATATTCAACATATGGAAAAAAAGAGGCGTACGAGTATCTTTGAGAAGTTGCTCTTGGTGGTGGGATTTCTGGTTCTTATCATTGGATACTTCTTTATCAACAGGGTTTTTGTACTTGAAGGCTATAAAGTGACATGGGGCTTTTTGCAGACTGTTTTTTTATGGTTTTTGATGGTGATATTTATCATATTGCTCGCTATAGGCGAAGATATAAAAGAGGGCATTTTGCTTGAGCAGCTCGATGAGATAAAGCAGCTTAAAGAGGCGGTGCTCAATAAAAAAAACAGATAATTTTAAATATACACTTTCTATACTATTATATTGCAGGGTTAGTACTTAGCTTCGGTTGTCGCAAAGCGAGCGAAAGCTTCGCTTTCGCATAAACCAACTGAGGAAAGTCCACCCACCCAACCGCGAAATCGGTTGACGCTTTGCGGGACATTCCTTCGGAAGTCCCGATAGTAGCCACTCGCGGAAGCGAGCTCTAGCAATAGAGGGCAACCGCTCAGAAACGAGACCGCTGCAAAGCAGGATGATTTTTGCGAAGGTCGCTGTAAGGCAACCGAGCTTACCAAATGACATTTTTGCAGCATGGATGAAACGGCGAGCCCTGGCTGGTGCAAGTCTTTAACGACGCTTAGTTTAATGCTAAGACAGGCTATCGCAGTGACATGAGCGAGCGAGAGCGAGTTCTCGCATGCTAATACTGCACAAGGGCCTGACAAAAGGTGGCTTATTCGAACCCTGCCCTTTATTTGTCAAGTGTCAAAAACCATCCCTCATAGATGGGTGGCATGAAGCGAAAGCTTAATTATAGGTTTGCATTGATGGTGGTTTTTGAGCATGCTCGAAAATATACCATCTTGCACAAGCACATTTGACTTACGTCCATTAGTTATAGACTAATGGTACATTTTCGACATATAAAAATAAACTAAAATGGCCCAAGACAGGATTTCTATGCCTTCCGGA
>ORJL011067617.1_pt1 | contig 27544 bp, 21 predicted proteins | sample 1779941 | NCBI WGS metagenome assembly ORJL01 (sample SAMEA104232317, study PRJEB22302) | groundwater metagenome | biome: forest; feature: aquifer; material: groundwater | place: USA | collected 2011-08-07 | depth 5.8 m
CCGACCGCTGCGAGATCCAGGTGGCCTACGCCATCGGCGTCTCGGAGCCGGTCTCGGTCGCGGTCAATACCTTCGGCACCGGCAAGGTCCCGTCCCACAGGATCGCCCAGTTGCTGCGCGAGAACTTCCACTTCTCGCCGCGTCGGATGATCGAGTCGCTCCAGTTGCGCCGGCCGATCTACAAAGACACCGCGCGCTACGGGCATTTCGGACGCGATCCGCAGATCTTCCACTGGGAGCGCACCGACAAAGCGGAATTGCTTCGCAAGGCGGCCGGCCTCCAGCAGGTCGCCTCGGCCGTGTAGGTGATCCGGCGGATCCCGCACGTTGCGCGAAGTACTGCCGGCAGCTTCCGCGGACGGCGTCGGGATCGGGTACGCGGGAGCCTGTCGGGATTCGGGATCTATCGCGGCGGGCGGGCACCCCGCCGAACCTGCTGAGTCCGGCGGGACGGGACACTGGATTGCGGCACCCGCCGCGTTGGGCCCTGCGGGGCCCGCACCGGGGAGGCCACCATGACGTCGCGACCCGCCCTACTCCTCTGCGCCCTCCTCGCGCTCGCGCTCCCCTCCTGCCTACAAGCGATCGGGCCCAAGAACGAGCGCCTGCCCGGGCAGTCCTCGGGCGGACCCAGCCCCTTCGACGAAGCCAACCGGGGACCCCGGCCGATCATCCGCGGCATCAGCCCCTCCACCGCCAAGCCGGGCGAGTTCCTGTCGATCGTCGGCGCCAACCTCTACGGCAGCGTCGTCGTCGTCCGCTTCGAAGGGGACAAGACGGAAAAGGTGACCCGCGTCGTCGACGGCCACCGCCTCACCCTCCACCTGCCTTGGGGCGCCAAGACCGGCGACGTGATCGTCTCCGTCGACGACAAGGAGAGCGAACCCTTCGAGGACTTCATCGTCGTCCCGCCCCTCGCCGCAACGGACCCCTCCCGGGCCCCGCGGGTGGACTCCGCCGCGCCCGGAAGCTGCCGTAGCGGCGATCGCGTGGTCGTGCGCGGCCTCAATTTCCTCGGCGAGGGGACCGTCCTGGTCCGCTTCGGCGGCGTCGAGACTTCCGCCCTCAGCGTGGCTCCCAAGGGCGACGCCCTGGTCGCCCTGGTCCCCGCGAAGGCGCGCTCCGGCACCCTCGACGTGGTGATCGACGGCGTGCTCAGCAACGCCATACCGTTCACGGTCGTGGATGCGAAGGGACAGACCGTCGTGGCCGAGCGGCCCGAGAAATCCGCCCCCCACATCGAGGAGATCTTCCCGCCGCATGGCAAGCCCGGCTCCCCCATCGAGGTCCTCGGCGAGCGGTTCGTCGGCAAGGAGATCGAGGTGAACTTCCTCGGCGGGTCGACGCACGACGCCCATGTCCTCAAGAACGGAAATCTGCTGGTGGTGATCCCCAAGGAGGCCCGGACGGGCGTCCTGGACATCGTCATCGATGGCCATCGCAGCAACCGGGTGATGTTTCTCGTCGATCGGTAGCAGGTCCACCCCGTGCCCATGACTTCCGCGACCATCGCGCCCGACCCGCTCTGTCTCGCAGGCGACCCCGCCGCCCGCGACCTCGACTCCGCCTACCTCTATTGCGCCGCGGTCGCCCGCGCGCAGGCGCGGAACTTCGGCTGGGGCTTCCTCCTCCTGCCGCGGCCGAAGAAGCGCGGGATGTACGCGGCGTACGCCTTCAGCCGCGCGGTCGACGACGTGGTCGACGAGGAGCGGCCGCGCGCGGAAAAGGTCCGATTGCTCGCGGAGTGCCGCCGCGAGCTCGAGCGCTGCCTCGAGCGGCCCAGCTCCAGCCCGGTATTTCTCGCGCTCGCCGACGCAATCCGCCGCTTCGCCATTCCGCCAGCGTTGTTCCACGAGCTGGTCGACGGCTGCGAGATGGACCTCGACCCGCGCCGCTATCGCACCTTCGACGAGCTCCACACCTATTGCTACCGCGTCGCCGCCGTGGTCGGTCTGATCTCGGTGCGCATCTTCGGCGCCGCCGACTTCGAGATCGTCCGCCCGGGCGCGGTCGATCTCGGCATCGCCATGCAGTTGACCAACATCCTGCGCGACATCCGCGAGGACCTCGCCCGCGACCGTCTTTACCTCCCGCAGGACGAACTCGCCCGCTTCGGCGTCGCCGAGGCCGACTTGCGCGCGGGTAGCGTCACCCCGGCGTTTCGCGAGCTCATGGCCTTCCAGGTCGCCCGCGCCCGCGAGTACTTCGCACGCGGACGCGCCCTCATCCCCCTGCTCGAGCGCGACTCCCGCTTCTGCCCGGCCGTGCTCCAAGGGATCTACAGCCGCCTGCTCGATCGCATGGAAGCCCGCGGATTCGACGTCTTCTCCGCCCGCGTGCGCCTCTCCGCCTTCCACAAGCTCGCGCTCGCCCTCCGCTACGCGGTCCATCCCCATCCTTGACCGGCGCTCCCCGTTGCGACAGGATGACCGGCAACCGCACTCGGGACGACTCCCGGGACCCCAGCGTTCGAGGCGCACATGTCCGGCACCTCTCAGACGAACGAGACACTGCCGCTTCCGGAGCCGGACTTCGGCGAGACCCGGACCCGCGCGCCGCGCCCGCCCGGGGAGCCCTCTGCGATGCCGCCCGTGGCGCCCGACCCGCAGGACGACGACGGCCGTCCGTTCGGCCGCTACCGCCTGCTCGAGCAGCTCGGCCGCGGCGGAATGGGCGTGGTCTGGAAGGCCTGGGACACCCAGCTCAAGCGCATCGTCGCCCTCAAGCAGATCCTCACCGAGGGCGGCGTCACTTCGGAGATGGTCGAGCGTTTTCTCCGCGAGGCGCGCCTCGCCGCCAAACTCAAGCACCCCGGGATCGTCGGGGTCCACGATGTCGGCAACCACGAGGGCCAGCGCTTCTTCACCAGCGAGTACGTGGCAGGCGCGCCCCTCGAGAGCTTCCTCTCCCGGCCGATCACGCCCCTACAGGCGGCCGAATGGGCCCGCGACGTCGCCCTCGCTCTCGCCTACGCGCACGAGCAGGGCGTGGTCCACCGCGACATCAAGCCCAGCAACATCATGATCGATCCCGGCGGGCGCCCCCACGTCATGGACTTCGGGCTTGCCAAGGAGGTCAGCGTCGGCAAGCAGCCGGGCGCCTCGCCTCTCACCATGCACGGCGACGTTCTCGGCACGCCGGACTACATGAGCCCCGAGCAGGCGATCGGCGACGTCGACCGGCTGGGCCCGGCCACGGACCAGTTCTCCCTCGGCGTGGTCCTCTACGAGCTGCTGGCCGCGAGCGTGCCGTTCCGCGGCAATACCCTGTACGACCTGCTGCGCAACGTCGCCCGGGCCGATCCCGTGCGTCCGCGGATCCTCGACCCGCGCATCCCGGCAGACCTCGAGACCATCTGCCTCCGGGCGCTCGAAAAGGAGCCGGAGCGCCGCTCCCCGGCCATGGCCGATTTCGCCGCCGATCTCAAGCGCTTCCTCGACCACGAGCCCATTCTGGCGCGCCCGGTCTCCTTTCCCTCGCGCGTCCTGCGCAAGGCGGTCAAGTACCGCCGCGCCGTCGTCCCCTTCGCGGTCCTCGCCCTCGTCTCGGCGGCCTACGCGCTCGCCCAGGCCGTGACCGCGAGCCGGGAGAGCGCGGCGCTCAAGCTGCAGGAGCAGGGCCGGCCCGCGCTCGAGCGGGCGCTTCGCTTTCTGTACCGGCCCGATTTCTCCTACGAGGAGCTCACCCAGAAGGTCGACTTCGGGCTCGAGGCGCTGCAGCGGGCGGTGGAGGTTGCGCCCCACCTCGCCTCGGGCCACACCCTGCTGGGTCGGGCGTGGGAGCTGAAGGGGATCGAGACGCAGGCCGAGGCCTGCTGGCGCGAGGCGATCCGGCGCGAACCCGACTACGGGCCCGCCCACTACCAGCTCGGAAGGCTCCTCCTGGTGCGGGCGTTCGTGTGGGGCCGCCTGGGTCGCTCGGCCGATCGGGAGTCCCGGATGCGCGCGCTGCTCGAGGATGCCGGTCGGGAACTGGAACTCGGCCTGAAGAGCGGCGGGGGCGGCGCGGGCGCCGAGGGGGAAGCCTTGCGGCCGGAGGAGTTGCTGGCCACCGTGAAGCTGCTGGCTTCCGGCGACCTCGGCGCCGTGCGCGCCGCCTGCCGGGAAGCGATCCGCCGCATACCGGACTCGGAGGGAAGCGAGGACCTGTGGTGGATCCTCGGCTGCGTGGAGGAGGGGGAGGGGTGCGGGGAGGCCTACGGCCGCGCGCTCGCCCAGCGTCCGAGATTCGCGCTCGCGCTCCTCTTCCGCGGCGCGGCGCGAGACGAAGCCGGGGACCGGGCGGGTGCGCGCGCTGATTTCGACGCGGCCATCTCCGCCAATCCCCGCTCCTATCCCGCCTATCACCGGCGCGGACTGCTCCGCCTCGCGATGGGCGAGCGTCCCGGCGCGCTCGAGGACCTGCGCCTGGCTTGCGAATTCGCCCCGCCCGACTGGCCCGACCGGCCGGTCGTCGCCGCGCTTCTCGAAGCCCGCTGAGCGGGGCGCGCCCAAGGTCGCAACCCATTTTCGGAAGCGGCCTTGGGATCATGGGTTCGGGTTTTCGCGACGGCGTGGCCGCGGGTTTCATTGCGGCCCCTGCTGCACCCGGGTAGAGTAGATCCGCTTCGCACCCTGGAGAATCCGATGCGCACCAGCCTCGCGGCCTCGCTCTGCCTGCTCGTCGCGGCGCTCCCCGCCTGCAAGATGAACCGGTTCATCGCCAACCAGATGACCGCGAGCCTGCAGGACCAGACCATCGCATTCGAGCGCGAGACCAACGTCCGCCACGCGCGCGAAGCCGGGCCGGGGATGCTCAAGATGCTGGACGGCTTCCTCGTCAGCTCGCCCGACAACCCCGACCTGCTCCTCGCCGGGATGCGGATGAACACCGTGTTCGGCTTCGCCCTCATCGAGGAGGAGGACCCTCAGCGCGCCCGCGATCTCTACGCCAGGGCGCGCGCCTACGGCGAGCGCCTGCTCTCCCGCCGCAAAGGCTTCCTCGAGGCGCTGCGCAAGGGCGGGCCCGAACTGGACGCGGCGCTCCAGGGGCTCCGCCGCGAGGACGTGCCGCTGCTCTTCTGGTACGCCTTCGCCTGGGGCTCCTGGGTGAACGTACAGCGGACTTCCCCGGACGCGGTGGCCGACCTGCCCACCGTGCAGGCGCTCATGGGACGCCTGCGCGAGCTCGACGAGACCTACTACCAGGCCGGGCCTCACCTCTTCCTCGGCGTCACCTACGGCTCCCGCACCAAGACCATGGGCGGCGACCCGGACAAGGCCCGCGAGCACTTCGAGGCGAACCTGCGCCTGACCTCCCGGCGGTTCCTCCTTTCCCACGTCTACTATGCCCGGTTCCACGCGGTGCAGACCCAGGATCGCAACCTGTTCCTGAAGCTGCTCGAGGAGGTGCGCGACGCGGCCGCCGATCTCGACCCTGACCAGGCGCTGGCCAATGCGATCGCGCGCGACCGCGCGGCCAGGCTGCTCAAGAAGGTCGACGACCTGTTCCTCCCCGAGTTGCCCGAGGAAGGCACGGAAGAGCCTGCCAAGGAGTAAGCATGTCCCACAAGACTCTGGCCGCCCTCGCACTCACGGTCGCCGTCGCCGCGCTCCCCGCCGGCGCGCAGGACCCGGTCGGGATCCGCACCGCCACCCTCGCGCCCGAGGGCTCGACCTGGATGAACCTGCTCCAGGAGATGGCCGCCGAGGTGAAGGAAAAGACCGGCGGAAAGGTCGAGTTCGCCTTCTACCCGGGCGGCGTCGCGGGCGACGAAAAGCTGGTCGTCAAGAAGCTCCGCATCGGCCAGCTCCACGCCGCCGGCTTCACCGCTCTCGGCATCGGAGAGATCCTCCCCGAGGTCCGCATCCTCGACATCCCCTTCCTCTATCGCAACCACGACGAGACCGACCGGATCCGCGAGCTGCTGCAGCCCCGCTTCGAGGCCGCCCTGGAGGAAAAGGGGTACGTGGTGCTGGGCTGGTCGGACACGGGCGCGGTGTACCTCTTCAGCGCCGTGCAGATCCGCAACCTGAAAGACATCCGCGCCCGCAAGGTCTGGGTCTGGGAAGGCGACCCGGTCGCCGAGGCCACCTTCCGCGCGGCCGGCGTCGGGCCGATCCCGCTCGCCTTCCCCGACGTGATGACCTCCCTGCAGACCGGGCTGGTCGATACCGTCTACATCTCACCCCTCGGCGCCATCGCCCTCCAGTGGTTCAGCAAGGTCAAGACCTTCACCGACATGCCGATCCTGGACTCGCTCGGAGTCATGGTGGTGTCCCGGAAGACCTGGGCCAAGATCGCGCCCGAGGTTCAGGTGACGGTCCTCGAGATCACCCGGCGCTGGAGCCGCAAGCTGGTCGGCCTGACGCGCAAGGAAAACGACGACTCGGTGAAGGTGCTGCAGGAGAAGGGGCTCGAACTCGTGAAGCCCGACGCTTCCATGCGTGGCGAGTTCGACCGGATCGCGGCGCAGGTGGGCAGGGAACTGACCGGCAAGCTCTACTCCCAGGAGATGCTCGACGAGGTGATCGCCGCGCTGGCCACTTTGCGCGCCGGGAAATGACGTTGGCCGATTCTGCGTCCCCCGCCGCCCTCGAGACCCCGCCCATCGCGCGGGCACTCCGCAGCTTCGACGCAGCCGTCGCCCGCGTCGAGGGCGCGCTGCTCGTCGGCCTGCTGGGCGTGCTTGTATTCGCGGGGTTCTGGCAGGTCGTGCAGCGGAACCTCGGGACCGCGGCGGCCTCGTGGGTCGACACCTTCAACCGCCACCTGGTGCTGTGGATCGGCCTGCTGGGGGCGATGCTCGCCACCCGGGAGGGGAAACACGTCAATATCGAGGCGGTCCGCAAGTTCCTCCCCGCGCGGATGGAGCGCTGGGTGGACGCCGCACTTCACGGCTTCTCGGCGGTCATCGCCGGCGCGTTCGCCTGGGCCTCCGCGCTCTACTTGGCCGCCGAGATCGACGACGCCAAGATCCTGTTCACGGTGGAGACCCTCAGACTCCGGGTCCCGACCTGGGTCACCGAGACGATCCTACCGGTGGCGTTCGGCGTGATCGCGCTGCGGTCGCTCGCCCAAGGCGCCGCCCGAGCCGCGGGGATCCCCGCGGCTGTCCCGCCGCCCGGGCCGGCGGCGTCTCCCGGAGGAGGCGCCGGCGCATGATCGCCCTGCTTGCCATCCTCCTCCTGGTCTTCGCGCTCCTCGGCGCGCCGCTTTACGCGGTCATCGCCGGCGCCGCGTTCCTCTGCTTCGGTTCGGTCTCCGAGGACTTCGAGACATTCGCCGCCAACGCCCAGTCGCTCCCGACCGAGCTCTATGGAAAAATGGCGGGCTCGCCGCTCTTCGTCACCCTCCCCCTGTTCACCTTCGCCGGGTACCTGCTCGCGGAGAGCCGCGCCCCCGTGCGTTTGGTCGGGGTCTCCCGCGCGTTGCTCGGGTGGATGCCGGGCGGCAGCGCCGTGGTCGCCATCGCCGTCTGCGCGTTCTTCACCGCCTTCACCGGAGCCTCCGGCGTCACCATCATCGCCCTCGGCGGCCTGCTCTACCCGCTGCTCGAAAAGGACGGCTACTCCGAGCGCTTCAACCTGGGCCTCCTCACCACCGGCGGCTCCCTCGGCCTGCTCTTTCCTCCCAGCCTGCCGATCATCCTCTACGGGCTGATCGCGGGCGTCGACATCGACCACCTGTTCCGCGGCGGCATCCTCCCCGGCATTCTCCTCATGCTCGTCCTCGCGGGTTACTCCGCCTGGGTCGGCCGGCGCGGATCCTCGCGGGTCCCGTTCGTCGCCCGCGCGGTCTGGGTGGCTCTGGCCGCCGCTGCCTGGGAGATTCCCATCCCCTTCCTCATCCTCGGCGGAATCTACGGCGGTTTCTTCACCCCCAGCGAGGCCGCCGCGGTTACCGCGGTGTACGTCCTCTTCGTCGAGGTCCTCGTGTACCGGGACGTGCCCCTCCGGCGGTTGCCCGACATCGCCCGGCGCAGCATGGTCCTCATCGGCGGCGTGCTCATCATCCTGGCCGCGGCCCTCGGCTTCACCAATTTCCTGATCCTCGAAAACGTACCGCAGAAGATCCTCGCGGCCATCGGCGCCCACATCCAGGACCGGTTCACCTTCCTGATCCTGCTCAACATCTTCCTGCTCATCGTGGGCTGCCTGATGGACATCTTCTCCGCCACCCTCGTGGTGGTCCCGCTCATCCTCGCCATCGGAAAGCAGTTCGACGTGCACCCGGTGCACCTGGGGATCATCTTCCTCACCAACCTGGAGATCGGGTTCCTGACCCCTCCGGTGGGGATCAACCTCTTCCTCTCCAGCCTGCGCTTCAAGCGGCCGGTGATCGAGATCTACCGGGCCACGGTCCCGTTCCTGCTTCTGCTCCTGCTCGCGCTCGGGGTGATCACGTACGTGCCATGGCTGTCGACGGCCCTCCTTCCCTCGGCGGGAAAGTGACGCCATGCCCCTCGACTACGGCGACGAGACGATCGACGACGCCATCGTGGCGCTGATCCAACTCGCCGGCGGCACGCCGGACTCCGACCTCGTGAAGGAGGTCGTGATCACCGCGCTCAAGGCGATCGAGGATCGGATGTCGCGCGGTGACCTCAAGCTGGTCAACTCCGCTCTGAAGGAGATGCGCTACGCGTTCAAGGTGTTCTCGCAGTACCGGCGCGTCCGCAAGGCGGCGATGTTCGGGTCCGCGCGCATCGGGGAGGAGGCACCGGAGTACCGCGCGGCGTTCGAGTTCGCCCGGCAGATGACGATGCACGGTTGGATGGTGATCACCGGGGCCGGCGGCGGCATCATGCAAGCCGGCCACGCCGGCGCCGGTCGCGAGCGGAGCTTCGGGGTCAACATCCGACTGCCGTTCGAGCAGAGCGCCAACGCGATCATCCGCGACGACCCGAAGCTCATCAATTTCAAGTACTTCTTCACCCGTAAGCTGATCTTCGTGAAGGAAGCGGACGCCGTCGTCCTTTTCCCGGGGGGATTCGGGACCATGGACGAGGGCTTCGAGTGCCTCACGCTGGTCCAGACGGGAAAGAGCAATCCGGTGCCGATCGTGCTCCTCGACGCGCCGGGCGGGGACTACTGGCGCGCGTGGGACGAATATGTGCGCCGCCAACTCCGGGACCGCGGGCTGATTTCGCGGGACGACCTCGCCCTCTACCGGATCGTCGCCGACCCGGTCGCCGCCTGCGAGGAGGTGCTCCGCTTCTATCGCCGCTACCATTCGAGCCGGTTCGTGCGCGAGAAGTTGGTGATCCGAATGATCCACCCGCTCGATGCCGAATCGCTCGACCTGCTCAACCGGGAGTTCGGCGACTTGGTGGCCTCGGGGGCCATCGAGCAGGCGACGGCGCTTCCCGAAGAGGCGGAGGAGCAGCATCTGCTGCCGCTTCCTCGACTGACGTTCCAATTCGTCCGCCGCAATTACGGCCGCCTGCGGATGCTGATCGACCGGTTGAACGAGCTGCCGATCCCGCCGTCGGCGTAGGCCGGTAACGACGTAGGGTCGTCAGATCGGCCAGACCGGTTTTCGTCACCGGCCCTGCGCCCGGGTCTCGCGGGACCGCCGGAGCGATGGGCCGGGCACCGATCGAGGCAAGATGATTCCGAGCGAGGGGAGGAGCCACATGCGATTCGGCGCGATCTTGCTCGCCGGGATCCTCGCGGCCGCGAGCGCCGCAGCCCAGGACGACCGCACGGCCTGGCGGGTCGTCGAGGACGAGTTCTTCCAACGCGGTTACGATCGGGCGGCGGACCCCGACGGCCCGGCGCTCGAGCGTATCCGGGCCTTCCGCGAGCGGAGCGCGGCGGCGGTGAGCGCCGAGCGGCTGCCCCGGCGGGAGCGGCTCGACTTCCTGGTCCTGTGCAACCGGCTCGACCGCCTCCTGGCCTGGGGCGAGCTCACTCGGGGCGCCGCGGTCTCTCCGACCGCGGAGGAGCGCCACCAGCATCACTGGGCCTGGGAATTCGGGATCGACCGGACGCTCGCCCAGGTGCTCGAGGAGGCGCTCGCCGTCTACCGGGAGACCGAGGAGGAGATGGAGCGCCTGGCGCGATCGGTAGACGCGGGCCTCGACCGGCGCGCATTCGACGGGCGGCTGAAGGCGGACCATCCGGACGCGGGCGGGGGATTGGCCGCCGCGCGCGTCGCGCGCGAGCGACCCCGCCGCTTCACGCTGGAGCGGAGTTTCGTCACGGTACCCGAGTATGCGCGCGACGTGCGGGTCCGACCGGGCGACCCGCAATCGAACACGCCCTATGGACACTACTGGCCCACCGAGGACCCGCGCCGGACTCCCGGGTACTACGTGGTCCCGTCCGGCGGCCACCTGGAGGGGTCGGCGCTCCTCCAGCACCTGCGTGGCAACAACCGCCCGTGGACCGCAGTGGTGGCGGCCCACGAGACCATTCCCGGCCATCACCTCCAGCTCGCGATCGCGGCCAACGACGCCACGCGGATGCGGCGCACGGTGTACAACAGCGCCTTCGTCGAGGGCTGGGCGCTCTACGGGGAGCACGTGCTGGCGCGCCACGGGTACTTCGTCACCCCGGAGGAGCGGTTCGCCCAGCTCAAGATGCGCCTCTGGCGCGCGGCCCGCGTGGTAGCGGATCTCGGCGTGCATTGCGCCGGCCTGCCGCGCGGGGACCTCGAAGCCCTGCTCGAACGGGGCGTCGGGCACGAGCCCCTCGCCGCCCGCTCCGAGCTCGACCGGATCCGCCAGAGCTCTTCCTACTACTCGGGATACTTCGTCGGCTGGACCGAGATCGAACGGCTGCGCCGCGACTGCGAGCGCGCCTGGGGCGGCCTCTTCAACGAGCGCTCGTTCCACGACGCGCTACTCTCTTGCGGCCACGTCCCGTTTCACGTCGTCCGGCAGATGCTCCTGGCGGAGTGATGCCCCAGGGACCGGCCCTGACCCGCCCGTGAGACGCTTCGGTGTGGGCGCGCCGGTGGTTCGTACCGGCGGGCGGGCGGGCTCACCGTCCCAGCTCGACCCGCTCGAGGTCGAGCGATTCGCCTCCCACGACCCGCACCACGGTACGCCAGGGGCGCCGGCCGTCGAGCCGGAGCTCGAGGTCGTGCACTCCCGTGGGCGCGCGCAGTTCGCGCGCCGGGGTGCGCGCCCCGATCGGGCGGCCGTCCAGGAGCACCTCCGCGCCCGCGGGGTCGCTGTCGATCGAGAGCAGCCCGTGCGCGGGGACGAGCGCGATCGTCCCGTAGTCCCGCTGGATGAACGAGGCGAGGTGGACGCGGAGTTCCTGCGTCTCGTATCCCTCCGCCTCGATGCGCATGAGGTACGCGCGCTCGGCGGTGATCCAGCCCGCGCCAGCGAACGGCCACAGCCAGCCGTCCGCCAGCGGCTCGCCGTCGATCGTGACCCGGGCGTCCGGCGGCGCGGTACGCACGCGCAAGCGCGACGGCCCGAGCGTGCGGATCGCCATGGCGATGAAAAACAAGAGGAACAGGGCGAACGTCACCGCCAGCGCCCGATGCCGCGCGATCCAGCGCTGGAGCCGGTAGGCGAGCGTGGCCGCACGCGCCTCGACCGGCTCGGAGGCGAGGAACCGGCGCAGATCCCGCGCCAGCTCGGCCGCGCTCGGGTAGCGCCGGTCTTTCTCCTTCTCCAGGCACTTGAGGCAGACCAGTTCGAGGTCGAGGGGCACGGCCGGGTTGACCAGGCGGGGCGGACGCGGGTCGTTCTCGATCACCGAGCGCAGGACCCCCCCGATCGAGTCCGCCGAGAACGGCGGCTTGCCGGTGAGCACGTGGTAGAGGACTGCGCCGAGGGAGTAGATGTCGCTCTGTGCGTCCACGTCCCGGACGTTTCCCGCGGCCTGCTCGGGCGGCATGTAGGCGGGCGTGCCCAGCACGGTCCCGGCGGCCGTGGCCGTGCTCCCCGCATCGAGCGCGCGCCCGAGCCCCAGGTCGGCCAGGAAAGGCTCCCCGTCCGTCGCGATCAGCAGATTGCCCGGCTTGATGTCGCGGTGGACGACCCCGTGCCGGTGGGCGTAGTCGAGCGCCTCCGCTGCGCGGGCCAGGATCTCCACCGCCTCGCGGATCCGTCCCGGATGCGCCTGGAGCCAGCCCTCGAAGTCCGTACCCTCGATGCAGTCCATCGTGAAGTAGTGCATATCGCCCACGGTGCCGATCTCGTACACGCGGACGATGTTGGGGTGGGCCAATCGCGCGGCCAGGCGCGCCTCCTTCTGGAAGCGGGCGATCGCCTCGGACGAGATCCAGGGCCCGCCGGGCGGACCTTGAGCGCGACGATCCGGTTTAGGGAAGGGTCGAAGGCACGGTAGACCACCCCCATCCCCCCGCGCCCGAGGACGCCACGGATAGCGTAGCGTCCAATCTGCTTCGGGGAGTCCGGCGTGGGCTCGGCCGTCGGGATCGGCCGGTCCTCCTCGATCTTCCCCGGCGGAAGCCCGACCCGCACGAGGGTGTCGCCCTCCGGGGAAGCGAGGACAGTCGCCGCACGCTCCGGTTCCGCGCGTCGGAAGCGGCGGCCCGCGCCTCCCCCAGCGCGCCGGTCGAGCGCAGGACCCGGGCCCGCGCGAGCAACGCCGCGATCGTCTCGCGTCCGTCGCCCGTGGCCGGATCCTGCAGGGCCAACTCGAGGGCGCGGCGGAGATCGCCCGCCGCCAGGGCCTGCAGCGCCGGATGACTCACCGGGCAACTCCCCGCTGGTTCGTGAATCGCCTCAGGCCCGTCCGGCCCTGCCGTCCTGCACGGGGACCTGGAATCCGAAGGAAACGAGCCTATCAGGCCGCGCCGGACCGGTCAACGAGGCTCGTGCCGATCTGCCGATCGTCGAGCACGAGAACGAAACGACCCACGAGCATGGCGTCCCGGGCGAGGTTCCTGCGCAAAGGGTGGCCGCAGTCTGGACGGGAACCTCCGGCGTCCGGGGAGCGGAGACGGCTCCCCATCACTTGGGCGCCTTCGCCCGGGCAGCGCGCGCCTGCGCCAGGTCCTCGCGCACCTTGGGCTGCTCGCCGTTGCGGCGCAGGGACTCCTCGAGGTCCGCGATCGCGGCGTCGAGAAGCTCGCGGCATTCCCCCCCCTGTCCGAGTCGCCACAACCCCCAGTGGAGCCGGGCGAGGCCGCGGTCCCGCACGGCCTCTGCGCCGGCCGGATCGAGCGCGATCGCGTGGCCGAACTCGGCGACGGACAAGGAGTGCTGCACCGACGGGTCGAGGCCCCGGCTTATCAGGTACTCCGCCCAGTTGCGGCGCAGCACGCCGCGCTGCCGCCAACCGTCGGCGTCGGCCGGATTGCGCGCGAGCGCCTCGTCGTAATCGCGCAGGGCGGTGTCGAAGTCCTCCATCGGGTCTTCGAGACGGGTGGTCATGCGCCACACGCCGAGAATGAAGTGGGCCGTCGCCCGGTTCTTCCAGGGGCGGAAGTCCTGCGGGTCGAGCTCCCGCGCGCTGTCGAAGTCGGCGATCGCCGCGCGCATCTGTTCGCCCGGATCGCCGCCGCCGAGCTGGAACCACGTCGCCCAGTTCATTCGCGCCTGGCCGCGGTGGCTCCACGCGAACGGGTCCGTGGGGTCGCGGGCCAGCGCCCGGTCGAGGTCTTCGATCGCCGCGCGGTACTCGGGCAGTGGGTCGCCGCCGCGGTCCTTCGCGAGCGTCCCGAGGTTCATGTGCAGCACGCCGCGATGGAGCCATGGCTCCGGCTTGTCGGGGGAGACCGCGGCCGCGCGGTCGAGGTCGGCGAGCGCCGCGTCGTAGAGCCCGGCGGGGTCCTCGCCGCGCCGCTTGCGCCAAAGTACCCAGTTCAGGCGCACCAAGGCCCTGCGGCCGAGGATGCGCGAGCGGTCGGGAGACAGCTCCCTTGCGCGGTCGAAATCGGCCACCGCGGCCGCGAAGGTCTCCGCCGGGTCACCGCCCCGGTCCTTCCGCGCGACCGCCGATGCCGCGCGCGCGACCGCCCGACCTTCCCAGGATTCGCTCCGATCCGGCTCGAGCTCGATGGCCTTCGTGAAGTCATCCACCGCGTCGGCGAAGGGTCCCGATCCGTCCTCCCCCGCGAGCCACCTGGAGATGCCCGACGAGGTGCGCGCGTCGCCGCGGATTTGGCGGAACGGGACATAGCCGCGATCGGTTTCGATGCCGCGCGAACACGCTGCGATCGCTTCCTCCCAGCGGTGCGCGCGCAGCGCCAGCCCGGCGAGCGCCTCGCACGCTTCCTCCAGGCGCGGATCGCCGGCCAGCGCCGCCTCCAGCGAGCGGCGGGCCGAATCCGGGTCGGTGGACGTCAGCCCGGTGACGCAGGCAAGCCGGGACTCGTCGACCCGCAGCAGGGGCTCGGGATGGCGGCCCCAGACCGGAGACCGGTCGAGCGCCTCACAGAGGTGGGCGACGCCCTCCATCATCCGCGCGCGCGCGGCCCGGAGATGCTCGTCGCGCCGCTCGATCTCGGTGTCGTCGGGAACGCGGGCCGGCCCGTCCGGGCCCAGGCGCGCGAGCGCCTCGCCGCGGGAAACGGAGAGCATGCGCTGCCAGACGCGCGAGTCGAGCACCGCGCGTTCGTACAAGGCAGGGGCGAATCCGGGATCGATCGCGATCGCGCGCTCCTGCGCGGCGCGCGCCGCACCCTCCTCGAGACAGGCGCGCAGCATGCGCCCGAGCAGGTACGGGGGCTCGGGCGAGGGAGACGAGAGCCGCTGCTCGGCCCGCCGGCAGGCATCTTCGAGCCGGGCTCGGAGGCGCGCGCGCGGCTCGAGATCTCCCTTGCGCCGTGCGTGGAGCGTCTCGTCGACGCAGACGCGCGCGGCCTCGCGCAGCTGGGTCAGCACCTCCTCCTGGAGGCCGGCGGCGAGCCGGCTGAAATACCAGGCGAGCGCCATCGCCGCCGCCAGGACCGTCGCCGAGGCGAGCGGGATCCGGCGACGGCGCGCCCGGCGCCACAGGCGGGCGCCGATGCCGAGGGGGCGCGCGAGCACGGGCTCGCCCCGTCGCCACCGCTCCAGCTCGGCCGCGAATTCGGCCATGGACGCGTAGCGGGGCCCCGGGTCCTTCTCGATCGCCTTGAGGCACACCGCCTCCAGTTCGGCGGGGACCGCTGGATTGCGCTTCCGCGGCGGGGCCGGGTCTTCGGCGTAGGCCGCGTGCAGCACGTCCCAGCCGTGACGCCCGGGCGTCTCGAACGGCGTAGTCCCGACCAGCACCTCGTAGAGCATGATGCCCGCCGCCCAGATGTCGGTAGGCGGTCCGATGCGGGAGCCGTCTCCCATCGCCTGTTCGGGGCTCATGTAGGCCGGCGTGCCCAGCACCTCGCCGGTCACGGTCAGACGCGGGCGGCCGCTGGGCGGCTCGATCTCGCGGCCCAGCCCGAAGTCGGTGACGAACGCGCGCAGTTGGCCGTCGAGCAGGACGTTGGGGGGCTTCAGGTCGCGGTGGATCACTCCGTGGCTATGGGAGTGGGCGATCGCGGACGCCACGTCCGCAAGGATGCGCACGCCCACGCGGAGGCGTTCGGGGCCCGGAGGCACCTGGTCCAGCCACGCGGCGAAGGTCTGCCCTTCGACGAAGTCCATGGTGAGGTAGGACCGGCCCTCGGCCTCGCCCACATCGTGTACGGTGAGGATCCCCGGGTGACGGAGGCGGGCGGCGAGGCGCGCCTCACGTTGGAATCGCAGCCGGTCGTCGGTGCACCCGGCCTTGTCCTCCCGGATCTGCTTCAGCGCGACCATGCGCTGGAGCTCCGTGTCCCAGGCCTTCCAGACACAGCCCATGCCTCCGGTACCGACCAGGTCGAGCAGGCGGTAGCGGCCGAACGGACGGCCGGCGATCGCCGCGGGGGGCGGGTGCCGCTGGGCTTCGGCCGGAGAGACCATGGTGGAGGGGGGGCGGCCCGGCAGGCCGCGGGTTTCGGGGACCGGGAGCGGGGAGAGGACCGCGGTCCCTGCGGCTTTCAGGTCCGCCTCGAAAACCGCGGCGAGCCCAAGCCGCTCCATCGGGATGCGGCACTCGGGGCAAAGGGACTTGACGTTCGACTGCCGGCCGACGACGTTGTAGGACCGGCCGCAGCCGCGGCAGACCATGAGGATCTTGCCCTGGCGCTCGAGCGCCTCGCGCACCAGCTCGGGGGACAGGACGCCGTCCTCGACCAAAAGCACGCCGAGCCGCCGACGCTCGCCGGCCACGGCAAGCTGCGCTTGGCGCGCGAGCGCGACAGCGACCTGTTCCGCGGTGGCGAGCTCGAGGTCGACGAGGATTCGGCCGAAGGTGCGGTCCTCGAGGGGCATGATGGGATCGTGCCTCAGCGGGTCCCTCCCGGGCCCCGATGCCAGCATCCTTTCGAACGGGCGGTGGTCCCGCCGTTGGGATTCTAATAACAATTCGTTATTTCTCTTGACACAAAATGTCGGGAAGCGCAAGATTCTGTCAATGCATTTAGTATGTGTGATGGCAAGAAGAGCGAGTTGGCGAGGAAACATGACCCACGAGAGCGTGAGCGCGAGAAGCGGGTGAGCCGCAAGGGTCCCCCGCGGGAAGGTCGACCATGGATCGGCGGCGGTGGTGGAGCGTCGGCGTCACGGTAATGGTATTGACGCTCTGCGCGGTGACGGCTTGGGCCGAGAAAAAGGTCCGCGTGATGATCAAATTCCACTCCCATCCGAACGTCAATGTGGTGAAGGACGCCGGGGGCGTGGTCCACGTGGTGATCTCGGGTAGCAAGCGATGCGTGGCGACCCTGCCGGCGAGCGCGATCGCCAGGCTGCGCGCGCATGCCTCGGTCGAGTTCGTCGAGCCCGACGTGCAGATCGACTGTCATGGCCCGCACCCCGGTGAGCCGCCTCCGCCCCCGACCCCGCCCGGTCAGACGTTGCCGACCGGCGTCGACCGCGTCGAGGGGGACGTGAGTTCCGCGCAGTCCGGCAACGGATCCGGGACGACGGACGTGGACGTCGCGGTGATCGACACCGGGATCGACCTGGACCATTCCGAGCTGAACGTAATCCAGAACGTGAACTGCCTGGGAACCGGCGCGAACGGGGACGACGACTTCGGGCACGGCTCGCACGTGGCGGGGATCGTGGGCGCGCGGGACGATGCCACGGGAGTGGTGGGGCTTGCCCCCGGGGCGCGGCTCTGGGCCGTCAAGTCGCTGGACCGGACCGGTACCGGCTGGGTATCGACGGTCGCGGCCGGGCTCGACTACGTCACGCAGAACTCGGGCGAGATCGAAGTGGTGGCGCTGGCCGCGGGGTTCCGCGGCACGAGCGTCATCCTGAGCGCAGCCTTGTCCAGTTGCGTCGCGGCGGGGGTCACCGTGGTGGTGCCCGCGGGGAACGACGCGACGCTGGCCAACTACTACACGCCGGCCAACCTCAATGACGTGATCGCGGTTTCTGCGATCGTGGATACGGACGGACGCCCGGGGGGGCTGGGCGCGTCCTCGGTGGACGGCAATGACGACGCGTTCGCCGCGTTCAGCAACTACGGTGGGTGCGTGGATCTCGCCGCGCCGGGGGTGGACATCCGCTCGACCTGGATGAACGGAGGATACAACACCGTCAGCGGATCGAGCTCTGCGGCGTCGCACGTGGCCGGGGTCGTAGCGCTCTACCTCTCGAGCCATCCGGGCACGCCGCCGCAGGCCGTGCTGCAGACGCTCCAGGCCGCCGGTTTCGCCCAGGGGAGCGCGGGAGGGTTCTCGGGCGATCCGGATTCGACTCCGGAGCGGCTCGTGAACGCGGCGGGGTTTTGACCCGGAGAGTTCTCTCGTTCCGTCTCGCTGCAGGTCGGTCGCAGCGGGACCGCCCGGCCGGGGCGTTTCAGCGCGGTTTGCGCGAGGTGAGCGCCTCGCGCGCGGCCTCGCGGACTGACTCGTCCGGGTCGCGCGCGGCGGCCTCCTCGAGCACGGCCGCCGCGTCCGGGGAGGACGGGTCGAGCCGGCCGAGGGCCAGCACCGCCGCCCGGCGCACGTGCCAGGCGCGGTCCTCGCGCGCGATCCGCAGGAGCACGGGAGCGCCCTGCTCCCCATAGGCGGAAAGGGCCGCGGCCGCCCGCTCGCGCAGCTTGTCGTCCGGCTCGCTGCCCGCCAACCCCGCCAGCATGCGCCCCGCCTCCGTGCGCTCTTCCGGCGCGAGGCGCCCCGTGGCCATGCCCAGCAGGTCGATGGCCCAGTACCGCTGGTCGAAGTCGCTGCCGCCTCGCGCCAGTCCTGCGAGCCGCGCGCCCTGACCCCCCGGCCAGCTCAGCGTCGCGGCATACGGCTGGAGCGCGAGGCGCAGGCCCGCATTCTCCGGGATCTCCGCCAGTCCGAAGAGGCTGCGGCCGATGCGCAGCCGATCCGCCTCCCGCTCGGGCGGGCCGTGAACCGACCAGCGGGCCAGCGCGGCTCCCAGGTCCGCCACCCGTCCGCGGTCGGGCTCCGACCCCAACCGCTGCTCGAAGGCCGTGCGCACGTCTTCGTACTCCACCGATGGGCGGAGCGCGGCCACGAGCGCGTCGAGGACGGCCTCGTCGCGCGACGAGGCGAGGAGCGACCGCAGCAGGGCGCGCGGCTCCTCGGCGTCGACCGGTGCGGAGACGCAGAGCTGGAGTCCGCCGGGGGTCTCGACCACGTCGGGATTGTCCATGCCGTGGAAGACGTCGTCCCCCTCCCATTCGTGCCTCGCGGCGAGCGCGCGGACGGTCCAGGCGAGGACCTCGGGGGAAAGCCCGGGGACGCGCGCGGCGCGCACGAGCCACTCCCGGGCGGCGGGTTCGGGGAGGGTGCCGAGCACGGCGGCGAGGACGCTGCGTAGGTTGGCGGGCAGCGACTCGTCTCCGAGCGCGCGGCCGACGGAGTCGCGCACCTCGGCCTCGGTGCGGATGCGCCGGCGCAGCTCGGCGGCGGCCGCGCGCATGGTCGCGGGCTCGCCTGAGCGGAGCGCGGCTTGGAGGACATCCCACGGGGCCGGGCGCGAGGGTGGTCGCTCGCCGGCCGGAACATCTGCCGGCACCGCGCCGCTCGCCGTGGGCGCATTCCCCGGCGAGCCGAAACCCGGCCGTCCAGGCGTCCCCGGGCTTGCTCCGGCGTTCGTGGGCGCTGGGCCGCCTTCGCGCTGGGCCGGTTCGAACTCACGCCAGAGCCATGCGGCGACCGCAGCGAGGGCCGCAGCGCCGGCAATCCAGAAGAGCTTTCGCTGTCTCAAAAACAAACGCCCGCCGGGGTCGCCGGCGGGCGCCGATGGAGGCGGCGGGAATCGAACCCGCGTCCCGAGGCACTTCAGCAGGTGCGTCTACACTCATATCCGACCGTTTGATCTCGTCCCCCGCGGCTCCGGCCGGCGGGATCCTCGGAGGACCAGCCCAAAGTGGATCTCGCTTCCCGGCCCTTCAGGCGACGACCGTTCGGCCAGCCCGTCTCAGGCGATCCATCCAACCCACCCTTGCGGGCCGACGGGCTTGGATCGGCGGATCGTCACGGCATATTACGCCGCGAGTGCGTAGTTGTTGTTCGCAGTTGCGATTGGTGCCCGGTTTTTACGAGGCCCCCGGACTTCCTCGGAGTGCGGCATTCCCACCTCTACTGTCCGGTCGATACCAGATCGCCCCCGGATCATTTCGGTGTACCACGCCCAGGATACGACCAAAGCGGCTCGGAGTCAAGGCCATTGGTCGACCGCTTTTCTTCGCCGACCGCTGGGGACGCGCGCGCGCGCGGCGCGCAAGGCGCGTTGACACCCAGGCGTCGGAGCGGATAGCCTTGTGCTCGGACCTTGGAGGATCAGCGCGGGTGGAGACCATCGCCTTTTCGGTCCTCCTCCTGCTCCTGGTCGGCTACTACGTCGGTTCCCACCTGTATGGCGCGCCGCTCCATTACCAAAGCCGGCTAGGCAAGATCGCCAAAGAGATCGGCGGACAGGCGGTGCTCGGTCGCTCTACCGTGGGCGGGCACGTGATCTGGAACCGCCGCGGGCTGCCCTTCTACTTCTACGAGCGCAAGATGGTCCCGGACCGCTGGACCATCCTCTCCGTCGGGTACGACAGCATGAAGCTCCCGCTCTACCAGATCCGCCCGGACCGGGAAGTGGTCCCCCTGCTGTCGCCCCCGCGCCGGATCGAGCTTCACTCCGGCGATCCGCAGTTCGATGGACGGTTTTCGCTGCGGGCGCCCGCCGGTCTGCAAGCCCCCGACGTGCCCCTCGGCGCCCTGCGGCGCTTCCACGAGGTCGCCACCCTGATCCATCCGAGCGCGCCCATGCTCGAAGTCCACGAGAACCGGATCCGGCTCTACGTGCCCGGCGTGCTGCGCGGAAGCGAACAGCGGCGTCAGGTGATCGAGATGGGCTGCCAGTTGCTCGAAGCGATCCTGATGGGGAAGGGGCACGAGGTCACCTCCAAGCAGTTGAAGGTGATCGATGTTCTCACTGGCGCCAAAGGGGCGCAGTGCCCGATCTGCGGCGAGACCATCCACGCGCGGCCGCTGCGCTGCGCCAAGTGCGGCGTGCCGCACCACCGCGAGTGCTGGGAGTACGTGGGGAGCTGCGCGATCTTCGGCTGCGGCGGCCCCCGGACGGAGGAGTAAGGGCCGCGCCCGGAAGGTCGCACCCGTAGCCTTGGGCACGGCGCGGGGTGCCCACTCGCCTTACTGCTCGCGGACCATCGAACCCCTTTTCCGCCATTTTCCCCTCAAGTCGGTCCCGTTTTTCGCCGACATTACTCCGTGAACAGTTCATCGAGTTCAACGCGACCATGGGAGGACGTAAAGGGGATGAAAGGAGCTCGATGAGCCTGGCGGAACGGTTCCGCCGGGGTCGCGTGGATGCGGCCCTTTTTTATGAGACATACGGTTCGGTTGTTGTTAGGTGTGGATATGAAGATCGAGATCGATGTGACGCGCTGGATGGACCCGTGTGACGACTACGCGGTGGAAATGTTGGCCCCCGGCAGCCCGATGCTCCCCCTGGTCGAGAGCGTCGAGCGGATGACCCTGGTGAATCTCGTCGATCATCTGCGGAGCCATCACGGGCAGGACTCGCGGGCGGTCGCGCAGCTCCTCGAGGCGATCGACGAGACCTGTGGCACGGCCACGTACCGCGAGGTGGTGCGCGAACTGAGCGATCGCGAGCCCCTCGGCGAGTTGATCAAGGACCTCGGCATGGACCTGCTCTGGCACGGCGAGCGGTCGACCGAGGCGGGCGCCGCGTAGCGGACCCGGGCGACCCGGGCGGAAGGCGATTGACTTCGGGGTCGCGAGGCGCATAGAATATGCATCTGTGCGGGCCAGCGATTCCGGGGGTCGGTCCGCCTCTCCACCCTTGCTCGAGGAAGACGTGTCATGGGCTCGAAACATCCGTTCGTGTGGTCGGTGGCCCTGGCGATGGTGTCGCTGGGTAGCGCAATGCAGCTCGCATCGGCTCAAGAGGAACAGCGCCCGTTCGCCCAACGCGGCCGGCGCGATCCCTTCCTGGTTCCGATGAAGTCGAAAGTCCCACCGACGCCGCACCTGTGAGCGCTGCCGCCCGAGGCTCCGGAGTTTCCGGAGACGAAAACGCGCGAGACCAGCAAGCCGGCGACGGCGGGTGTGGATCGCGAGGCGGTCCTGCGCCGGTTCGCCGCATTGAGTGTCCGGGTTCAGGGGATCGTGCATGAGAGGATTCCCGAAGCGCTGCGCCTGGCCGCAGGTGTCGACCTTCTTGGGGTCGTGCTCCGTGGGGATGTCCTCGCCCTTCTGCAGCGTCCAGTTGCCCATGCGCTGGTGCAGGTCGACGACGAGTCCCGGCTGGTTTCGCAAGGCGACGACCTGGCGCCGGACCTGACCGTGGAGCGCATCCGGCGCGACGAGGTCGTGTTTCGTTATCGTGGCGTAGAGGTCGTGGTCTCGCTCGGGAAGCCCTACTAGCCCGGATCATTGCATGAAGCCGCGTTAGCGGATTCATGAATAGTCCGCCCGCGGCCTCCTGGCTGCGTATGCAGCCAGGCCGCGGGCCGACTGGCGCGCGACACTGTGTGTCGCACGCTGGGCGGGGCGTATCCAGTTGCAACTGGCCTGCAAGGTCGGTTGCAGCCGGGTTATTCACGAACGGCGCAGCCGTTCGTGAATCATCCGGGCTAGATCGCAGGTGTCCGGTCCAGTCTGACTGCGCGGGCTCGGTCGCCGGCCCAATTCTGGACGGGACACCAACACACCAACCCGCACCGCTAGAGATATTTCACGCCCCTGGGAAAAACCCCTCGACCTCGAGGGGGAATTCCCTCGCCCAATCCTCGCCGATCGGATGCGACCGCCCGCCACCGTTCGGTGTCTGAGGAAATCCTCCTCCGAAATTCCCGCCGTAACCTCCATCGGGCGCGCGTGGCGCACCGCAGATTCCACGCGAGTCGAGCGCCCCACCGAAACGCTCGAAACGCTGGCGTCGGTGGCATCGGAGTTGCTTCCATGGCCGATTCGCCGCTCGCGAGATCGGGAGATGCGCATGCCTCTGCAAGACCTGGTCGCAACCAATCAAGCCCTCGCGGACAGCCAAGCCAGTCTGATGCGCACCCACTGGACGCTCGAGGCGATGTTGGCCACCTCCGAGGCGTTGAATCGGGCCGCGACCCCCGAGGACGTTTTCCAGGCAGCGTTGGAAGGTGGGCTCCGCCTGCCCGATGTCGGCGCCGGCTGGATCGTGCTGCGGGATTCCGAGGGGAATTGCCGCGTCGTCGCCTCGCGCAATCTGCCGCCCTGTCTCCAGGAAGCGGGGGCGTTCGAGGGCGGGTGCGAATGCCGGAGGAAGTACCTGAGCGGTTCCGCGTGCTCGGCCGCTTGCCAGATCCCCTGCGACCGCCTCCAGGGCACCCCGGACCGGACCGCCGGCATGCGCTGCCACGCGTCGATTCCGCTGAGTTCCCGGGGCCGGACTCTCGGCGTCCTCAACCTCGCCGGGCCCGATGCCGGCTCGATTCGTCCGGAGGACCTCGGGATCCTGCAGGGGATCGGGCATCAGATCGGCGTCGCACTCGAGCGGGCGGAACTGCAACGCGTCCTCCAGCACCAGGCTCGCAGCAGCGCGGACATGTACCGGGCGCTGATGGAACGGGCGGGAGACGGCATCGGGATCCTCGACCGCGATGGGGTGATTCTCGAGGTCAATGACAAGGCGCAGGAAATCCTCGGTAGGGATCGGCTGGACCTGATCGGCCGGCGTGGCACTGACCTCGGTGCGGTGAAAGATCTCGATGCCTGGGACGGTTTCTTCCGCCGCGTGCTCGAGGAGGGCGTCGGGAGCTACGAGGGCTTCGAGGTCTTGCACAGCGACGGATCCCAGCGGTGGGTGGACTTGTCGGCTTCGACGGCAGAGGTCGGCGGGCGGACCGTCACCTTGGTGATCGCGCGCGATGTGACCGCGCAGCGGAGGGCCCAGGAGGCGCAGCGCGAATCCGCCGAACGCTTGCGGGCGTTGGTGGTCGCGGCGCCGGTCGCCATCATCCTGGTCGATCCCGACGGGGTCGTGCAGATGTGGAACCCCGCAGCCGAGCGGATCTTCGGCTGGTCGGCGGAAGATGTGGTGGGGCGATTCAATCCGATCATCCCTCCCGAGTCCTTGGACGAGTTCCGGAGCATCCGCCGGCGGGTCCTGGAGGGGGAACAGACCGTCGATCTCCCGATTCGGCGGATGCGTCGCGACGGCAGCCGTCTCGACCTGCGCCTCTGGACTTCCGCCTTGAGGGGTGCGGACGGACGCCCCTGCGGACTTCTGGGCATGCTGGTCGACGTGACCGAACGCGAGTCGCTCGAGGCCCAACTGCGGCAGGCGCAAAAGATGGAGGCGATCGGCCGGCTGGCGGGGGGCGTGGCGCACGATTTCAACAATCTGCTGACCTTGATCATCGGCTACACCCGGTTGCTGTTGATCGGGAAGCGGGACTCGGACCCGGAGCGCGCCATGCTCGATGAGGTGCTCAAGGCTGCGGATCGGGCGACCGGGCTCACTCGCCAGTTGCTGGCGTTCAGCCGCAAGCAGTTGGTCCAACCCCGTGTGCTCGACTTGAACGCCGTGGTCCTGGACGTGGCGAAGATGCTGCGCCGGCTGGTGGGAGAGGACATTCGACTCGAGGTGCAGCCGGGCCCAGACCTCGGTCAGGTGATGGCGGACTATGGGCAGATCGAACAGGTGCTGATGAACCTCGTGGTCAACGCACGTGACGCGATGGCTTCAGGCGGGAAAATCGAGATCGCCACCGCCAATGTACGCCTCGAGGAGGAGTTCGCACGAACCCACCCGGGCGCGCGGGCGGGTGAATTCGTGCAGCTTTGGATTTCGGACAATGGGTGCGGGATGGATGAGACGACGCGAACGCGGATCTTCGAGCCGTTTTTCACCACGAAGGCGCCGGGAAAGGGGACTGGGCTGGGCCTGGCTACGGTGTACGGGATCGTCAAGCAGGCCGAGGGGTACATCGAGGTGGAGAGCGAGCCGGGGGGCGGGACGATCTTTCGCATCTACTGGCCGCGGCTCGACCAGCCTGCCGTACCCACTCGCGCGGCTCCCGCCCTGCCGACTCAGACTCTGGCGAAGGGCACGGGGACGGTCCTCCTGGTTGAAGACGAACAGGCGGTCAATGAACTGGCGAAGCGGGTGCTCACGAGCGCCGGCTACTCCGTCTTGGTGGCGATGAACGGAGAGGAAGCGATTCGGGCGTTGCACGAGCACGCCGGGACGATCGACGTCCTGCTCACCGATGTCGTGATGCCCGGGCGGGACGGGCGCGAGGTGGCGGCTGGATTTCGCGCGCGGCACCCCGGTGGCCGGGTGATCTTCATGACGGGATTTCCCGAGCATCCGTCTGCGGCCGGCAAGCCGATGGAATTCGGAGGACTTCTGCTGCAAAAGCCCTTCACGCCCCAGTACCTCTGCGACGTGGTGCGCGAGGTGCTCTCGAGGCCGCCGGCGCGCGCTTCCTCCACCGGGTCCCGCGACCCGGGCGGACTCGACGGCCCGGGCGAACCCGACCGCCGCGAACGCTCAGACGCCCCAGACGCCCCATTCTCGCGTTGACACTCCGCGCGCCGATGCTAGAATGCCGGTCCTTTTCGCGGGAGGACCGATGCCGGTCGGGCTGGGTTGGGACATCCATCGATTCCAGGCGGGGCGTCCGCTCATCCTGGGAGGCGTGGAGATCCCCCACGAGCGTGGGCTGGCGGGCCACTCCGACGCGGACGCCCTGTTGCACGCGCTCTGCGACGCGATCCTAGGCGCCGCCGGGCTCGGCGACATCGGCCAGCACTTCCCCGACACCGATCCGCGGTGGAAAGGCGCGGCCAGCGACGTCTTCGTGCGCCAGGCGGTCGAGGAGATCGGCCGGCGCCGGCTGCGCGTGGTCAACGTCGACGCCACGATCGTCACCGAGCAGCCCAAGATCGGCCCGCACCGGCAAAAAATCCGCGAGAAGGTCGCCGAGATCCTCGCGATCGACGTCGCCGCCGTGAACGTCAAGGCCAAGACCATGGAGGGCGTGGGCCCGGTCGGCCGCGGCGAGGCCCTGGAAACGCTCGTGGTCGTCCAACTCGATCCCGTGACGGAACGCCCGCTCGGGCTCTACTGAGGGTCGCCATGCCGCTCAAGCTCTACAACACCTACACCCGCCGGCTCGAGGACTTCGCCCCCGTCGAGCCCGGCGTCGTGCGCATGTACAACTGTGGCCCGACTGTCTACAGCTACACGCACATCGGCAACCTGCGCTCGTTCCTGTTCGCCGACACGCTTCGGCGCGTCTTCGAGCACCGCGGCTGGCGCGTCCGTCAGGTGATGAACATCACCGACGTCGGCCATCTGCTCAACGACTCAGACGACGGCGAGGACCGGACCGCGATCGCTGCGGAGCGCGAGAAGAAGGACCCGTGGGAGCTCACCCGCTTCTACGCCGACTACTTTCTCGCCCTCTTGAAGGAGATGAACTTCCTTCCGGCGGAGGTGAATCCGCGGGCCACCGGGCACATCCCCGAGATGATCGCCATCATCGAGAACCTGATCGCCAAGGGGTACGCCTACGTGGTCAACCGGGCCGTGTACTTCGACATCGCGAAATTCCCCGCGTACGGCCGGCTCTCGGGAAACACCCCCGAGCAGCTCCAGGAGGGCGCCGGGGGGCGCGTGGGGAAGAACCCGGACAAGCGCAACCCGATGGACTTCGCCCTCTGGAAGCACGATCCGCGGCACATCATGCAGTGGGACAGCCCGTGGGGTCCCGGCTTCCCGGGCTGGCATATCGAATGCTCCGCCATGTCGATGAAGTACCTGGGCGAGACCCTCGACATCCACACCGGGGGCGAGGACAACATCTTCCCGCACCACGAGTGCGAGATCGCGCAGTCGGAGGCCGCGAACGGGAAGCCGTTCGTGCGTCTGTGGTGCCACGTGCGGCACCTCCTGGTGAACGGCCAGAAGATGTCGAAGTCGCTCAACAACTTCTACACCGTGAAGGACGTGTTCGAGAAGGGCGCGAACTGGCGCGCGCTGCGCTACCTGCTCGTGCGGGTGAACTACCGCGTCTCGCTCGACTTCACCTTCGAGACGCTCGACAACGACCGCAAGGCGCTGCGGCGGCTGGAGGACTTCCGGGCGCGGATCGACGCCGCGCCGCCCTCCGGAGCCACGCCGCCCGAGGCCGTGCAGCGGCTCGCCGGCTACCGGCAGCGCTTCGAGGCGAGCCTGGATGACGACATCAACATGTCCGAGGCGCTCGGAGCGCTCTTCCTGATGGTGAACGAGGCGAACCGGCTGATCGACGAGGGGCGCCTCGATGCCGGTGTCCGCGATCAGGCGCGATCGCTGCTCGGCGACGCGGAGCGGATCCTCGGCATCCCCTTCCAGGAGGAGCAGAAACTGGTGCCGGAGGAAGAAGCGCTCATCCGGGAACGCGAAGAGGCGCGCAAGCGCCGCGACTTCAAACGCGCGGACGAGCTCCGCGCCGAGCTCAAGCAGCGCGGCCTCGTGATCGAGGATTCTCCCGGCGGCACGAGGTGGAAGCGGGTCTGATCACGGCGCGCGCCCGGACGTCGTTCCGCCCGTGGGTCGCGGCACCCGCCGCATTCGGAGGTCCGTTCATGCGTCGATTCCTGTTCGTGCTTGCGGTGATCGGGCTGGTTCCCGCCATGGCGACCGCCCGTTGGGCCTTTCAGGGCGCCCCGGTCCCGCTCGAACGGCTGCTGACCAACGTGAAGGCGCACCTCGAAGCCCATCGCGACGATCCCCACGCGTACTACGTCCTCGGTCGCCTCCACAGCCTCGCCTGGAGCACGGGCAAGGCGGAAGCCACCGTCGCCGAGAGAGAAGCCGACGGTGAGTCGGACCCCGGCGAGGTGGTTCCCGCGTCCGAATTCGGCATCATGCGGATCGCGGTGGCGCCACAAGGCCGGCGTGACGGAGTGCCGTGGCATGGGGCGGGGATCCGGATGCAGGACGGCCGCACGCTGCCGGTCTGGGACTGGGTGGCGGAATCGCGCCGGTGACGCCACCTGCCGCCGGGCGCAGCCGGCCGGAGATCACTTTCCTCGCCCGCATCGCCGATTGGGGCCGTCGCCGGCCGGCCATGGCGCAATGGCTCGGCTTCCTTGCGGCTGC
>ORJL011894463.1_pt1 | contig 27536 bp, 26 predicted proteins | sample 1779941 | NCBI WGS metagenome assembly ORJL01 (sample SAMEA104232317, study PRJEB22302) | groundwater metagenome | biome: forest; feature: aquifer; material: groundwater | place: USA | collected 2011-08-07 | depth 5.8 m
ACCTGAGGATTGAGAGCTGCCACTGGAAGCACTGGAACCAGAGGATTGAGAGCTTCCGCTTGAGCCGCTGGAACCTGAGGAGCCAAAGCTACCACCGCTTGAGCGACTGGGACCTGAGGATTGAGAGCTTCCGCTGGAACGGCTGGAGCTACTCGGTCTGCTGCTGGCACTCGGGCGGCTGGAGCTCCTCGGTCTGCTGCTGGAACTCGGGCGGCTGGAGCTACTCGGTCTGCTGCTGGAACTCGGGCGGCTGGAGCTACTCGGTCTGCTGCTGGAACTCCCTCCACTGCTCGAACCACCACTACTCGCACCTCCGCTGCTTGCTCCACCGCTCGCTGCACCTCCACTTGCAGCCCCTCCGCTCGCCGCGCCTCCACTTGCTGCACCTCCACTTGCTGCACCTCCGCTTGCTGCTCCTCCGCTTGCTGCGCCGCCGCTTGCCGCACCTCCGCTGCTGCTGCCCCCCATACTGCTTGAACTCTCCTCTGGAGTTTCGCAATAAGGATGGCCGGGGACAGGCACGCCTGGATTGCAGGTTTCTCCTGCTGCACAACAATAATCTCCGCAAGCGGTTTCACCAGAGGCACAAGAGGAGGAGGAAGAGGAAGAGCCTTCGCCACAATCCGCAGCACACCAAAAAGAATCACCATATTCAAAACCACCGCAACATTGTTCCGGAGGTGTAAAGCAGCACCCCTCATCTCCTCCGCACCAATTTTCGGTTGAACGGCAATCACCCGCAGAGGAAAAGGAAAAACCACACCCCTCGATCGGATCATTATGACAATTATACCCACTATCCTGATAGTCATTCGTGCAAGCATTCCCGTCATCACAATTCGTCGGCACACCCGTCCCCCGGAACATCGCGGGTCTCAGGTTCCTCCCGATGAAACTCGCGTCGTACAGCACCAATCCGAGCACGAAGCCGAGCGCGACGCCGATCAGAACCCGTGAGACGTCTTCCTTCAGTGCCATTGACGGAGAGTGTACCCCATTCGTCCTTCCTTCTGCCAACCCTTTCGGGTGACCGGGATGACACTACCTCAAAGCGTTATTGGATCGCCGTCATGCTCCCCGACTGGAGGATGACGATCGCGAGCACCAGACCGATGAGCACGCCGAGGCCGATCAGCGCAAATGACGATTTCGCATTCATAGGATTTGATGGAACTCTATCACAGGGATGGAGCGGCACTGTTGAGAGGGGTTGAATTTGTATGTTTCTGTGACGCGGTGATAATGGATCACATGATTCTTTGGTGGAGAAACTTTTTCTTCGCTCTGCCTGTTACGCCGCCTCACTCCGTCGCTGCGGCGACACCTCTCTCCCAAAAGGGAGAGAGGAATCTGAGGAATGACATGAAAAGAATCTCAGTCGATCAAAGCAGAGCTCCCTTCTCCCTTCAGGGAGAAGGGCTGGGGATGAGGCGGGAGAGGAGGTTAAAAGAACCATGTGATCCGTGATAATGACTTCCCATGTCAACGTATGTGAGCTTCACAGGAGAGACCCGCGTCCATAGACTGATCTCCATGAGAATGACGAAACCGGCTGTCCATGGGGAAGCATGCAGGACATCCCACGCGTGGATCTATCTCCTCTTCGTCGTCGTCACGTCCTTCTTCACCTACGTCTACCGTTACAACTATCCGCCGTCTCCCTTCTGGGACGAGCCGTACCACATCGCCTCCGCGCAGAAGTACCTGAATGGCGTGTACTTCATGGAGCAGCACCCGCCCCTCGCGAAGCTCTTCATCGCCCTCGGCGAGAAGATCACGAAGAGCAACGCGAAAACGGACGAATTCATCAAGACGGATTACGCGCGGAACATCCCGGCGGGGTTCTCCTTCTCCGGCGTGCGCCTCTTCCCGACGCTCTTCGGCTGGCTCAGCGCCCCGCTCCTGTTCCTGATCTTCCTCGTCATCACGGGGAGCAGCCCCCTCTCCGCTCTCCTCTCGTTCCTCTACATTTTCGACAACGCGCAGATCGTCCACAGCAGGGGGGCGATGCTGGATTCGACGCTCACGTTCTTCGTCCTCACCACCATCCTCCTCTTCTTCCTCCTCGAGCGGAAGAAACGGAACGGCATCTACAAATACTGCGTTCTCTCCTTCCTCTTCGGGCTCTCGTTCGGCCTCGTGATGACGACGAAAGTCGTCGGGCTCATCCTCATCCTCCTTGTTCCCGCGCTTTTGTGGCGGCTCTTCCCGGACTGGCGGCGGATCGTTCTCTTCCTCCTCGCGTCCGCCGCGGCGTTCGCCATCACGTTTGTCGCCGTGTGGCAGATCCACTTCGCGCTCGCAGCGCGCGTCCTTCCCGAGCTCCCGTACAACGGATATTACCAGGCTTCCGATGCGTACAAGCAACTGCTCGTCCGCCGCGAGACCCGCTCGCTCCGGTCATTCCCCGTCATGCTCCGCGATTCCCTGAGGTACGTATCGCACTACAACAGCGGCGTCCCGAGACTCGATCTCTGCAAGCCCGATGAGAACGGCAGTCCGTTCTTCCTCTGGCCTTTCGGCGCGCGGACGATTGACTTCCGCTGGGAGAAGAGCGGAGACCAGGAATACCGGTACCTCTACCTCGTGCCGAATCCGGTCGGGTGGGCCGTCGGTCTTCTGGGCGTGTTCCTCGCGACAGTTCTGGTCATCGCTCCGACCTTCCTGCAGATGAAGGACCGCCTGCATACCCGCTTCCACCTCGTCCTCTTCCTCGTCCTCTACTTCTCGTACATGATCGCCGTCAGCCGGATCCCGCGCGTCATGTACCTGTACCACTACTTCATTCCCCTCCTCTTCAGCTACATCCTCTTCGCCACCTCGCTGGTGACGATTCCCCGGATCGGCCTTTTTACTCTCCAGGAGAACCGGCGCCTCCTCATCATGACGTTTTTGGGCCTCCTCATCTTCGCCGCATTCCAGTACTACCGTCCGCTCACGTACTATGAGCCCATCAGGAACGATGCGATGAAGCGGCGGAATCTCCTCCAGATCTGGGAGATCCAGTGCGTTGACTGCCCGAACGGAGGCCCCCTCGGCATCCCGCGAAGAGAGGTAGCGTCTCCTGCATCCGACAGTTAGTCTCTTTGTCCTTCCCCCCGCTCTCATGCGCTTCACCAAGATCATCGCCACCGTCGGTCCCGCCACCTCCACACCGGAGGCTATCGCGCAATTCGTGAAGCACGGCGTGGACGTCTGCCGCCTGAATTTCTCGCACGGAGACTATCGCGTTCACGGGAACGTGATCAGACACATCCGCGCAGCCAATGAGAAAGGCGCGTCCCTCGCGATCATGATCGACACCAAAGGCCCCGAGGTGCGCACGGGGGACGTCCTGCAGGCGGTCCGCATCAAGAAAGGAGACCGCGTGCTCTTCACCTACAAACCGACGGGGCGGGAGAAGCACAAAACCCTTACCGTGGACTACGACAAATTCGCGGAGGATGTCCTGAGTGCCCGCTGCATCCTCATCGACAACGGCGCCATCGAATTCAGGATGGAGAGCATCGAGCGCAACGGTTCCGTCCTGGCGGTCGCGCTCGAGGACGGCTCCATCGGGTCGCGGCGCCACGTGAACCTGCCAGGCGCCCACATCAGCCTGCCGTCGTTCACGGAGAAAGACTGGCGCGACATCCGCTTCGGCATCGGGCAGGGGGTGGATTTTTTCGCGACGTCGTTCGTCCGCACCGGGAAGGATATCCACGTCCTCCACGCGTTCCTCCGAAAGCACAAGAGTCACGGGGAGATCATTGCGAAAATCGAAACGCCGCAAGCCGTCGAGAACATCGATGAGATCATCGATGCCGCCGACGGGATCATGATCGCGCGCGGCGACCTGGGAGCGGAAGTGCCGTTCGAGGAAGTGCCGCGGATCCAGGACATGATCGTGACGAAGTGCCGGAGCAAGGGGAAGGTCGTGATCGTCGCCACGCACATGCTGGAGAGTATGATCCTGAGCCCTATGCCAACGCGTGCGGAAGTCACCGACGTCGCCTACGCCGCCCGCCTGCAGGCGGACAGTGCCATGCTGTCGGGCGAGACCGCGGGGGGCCTGTACCCGTTTCGGGCTATCGCGGCCATGGACCGCGTCCTGCGGCGCAACGAGCGGATCGAGCCCGATTACGAACTCCTCTTCCATTCCATGCACGCTTCCGAAGGTCCGCTGGACAGCGATTTCCCCCGGCGCGAGCAGGCGCTTGCCGCGAGTGTGCTGGCCACCAAACTTCAGGCGGACGCCATCGTCGCCATCACGCGCACCGGGAGGACGGCGAGAGCGGTGAGCAACTGCCGTCCGCTCATTCCCATCCACGCGTTCACGGATACAGAGAGCTGCCAGCGCAAACTCATGCTTGCGTGGGGCGTCGTCCCGCATTGCATTCCGTTCTCCGCCGACCGCGAACGCACGCTCCATAGCGCCCTCGCGCACGGCAAGAGGGAGAAGTTCTTCCGGAAAGGCCAGCGGATCGTCGCGGTATCCGACATCCGGACTGGCTCTACGTCGGTGATGACTATTCAGATACGGACAATTGCGTGACAGGCCAGGCATTCTTGCCTGGCACAGGTCGGGCATTATGCCAGACCTGAAATGTTGCGGCTTTCAAACCGAGCAAGAATGCTCGGCTTGTGCCGGACAAGAATGTCCGGCCTGAAAGCACATGATGAACAGCTGTCCTTCAAGGAATCGTTTCCGCGAGCGCTGACTGTTCCGCAATCGGCGAAGCCGCGCGGATGTACTTCGGCTTCGCCGGTTTCTGCATTCCCAGAATCTGCTGGTCGTTCTGGAGGGCCGCAAGTGACTGCGACTTCGCGATCTGCATGTTGAGCACCTCCTGCTGGAGCAGCAGTTCCGTGCGCTCGCGTTCCAGGGAACGCAGCTTGTACCCCTTCGTGGCGTTGAGGTTATGGTGGAAGAGGATGAGGAGCGCGAGGACGATGATCAGCGCACCGATGACGAAAAGGAGCAGCACCGTGCTGCTCGACATCATGCGACCGAGCGAATGACGACGCGGCGCCATGGTCACAGCCGGAAGAGACACCACTGGAACGAAACCCGTCATACGAGAGAGCGGGAATCAGTATACAACTCCTTTCTCCGGATTGCACGCAAGCGCGCCGAACGCGAACGCGGATTCGATGCCGCCTCCGCCGCACCGGACCTGACGGGTCGTTTCGTGAGAAGCTCAAAAAGCGCACCGCCGGTCGCTGCGCCGGTCACGGGATCACAGCGCTCTTCTGCCAGTGTCCTGAAGGCCTGCTTCACCGCACGATCCTCGAGCGAGTGGTAGCTGATGATCGCGCACCGCCCGCCAGGCTCGAGGAGCGCCGGTACTGCAGCGAGGAGATGATCGAGCGCCCCGCGCTCGTCGTTCACCTCGATCCGCAGCGCCTGAAATACTTGTGAAAACACGAACTCCGCACGGTAGCCGTAGACAGCGGCTATGACTTCACGGAGATCGCGGCTCGTACGGACAGGACGGTCACGCCGTCGCGCGATGATCCCGTCCGCTAGTTGCGTGGCGCGCTCAAGCTCCGCATTTTCCCTGAAGAGCGTCACGAGACGTTTTCGATCGACGGACGCGAGGAGCATCGCCGTTGTCATCCCCTCCGACCTATCGTAGCGCATGTCGAGCGGCGCATCCTCCCGGAACGTGAAACCGCGCGAAGGGTCATCAACGTGCGGAGAGCTCAGCCCCAGATCCGCGAGGATGATATCGAATGATCTGCACTCCGCCGGAAGGCAATAAGGGAGAGAACGAAAGTTCCCGTGGAGAAGCATCACCCGCTCTCCGAAGGGCTGCAGTTCCCGTTGTGCGGCGGAGAGATTTTCTGCATCTGCATCCATCGCGATGAGCAGAGTACTTTCCGCGGCAGCAAGGAGAGTTTTTGCGTGGCCACCGAGTCCGACCGTCACGTCCAGCATCCGATCACCCCGTGAAGGAGCGAGGAGGCTGGTGCAGGCTTCGAGGAGAACAGGGACGTGCTGCATACGTGCAAAAACACCTTATACCAAAATTGTTGTACACATTATTTGTTCTTCTGTTTCCGCTGTAAGACGATATCGAACACCCTTTGCAAATCTCCTGTCCTCGCCCCGGGCGAGAAGCGCTCCATCGCCTCCCTCTTCGCCTCCGCCCCGAGTGTCATTCTGAGCTCGCGGTCCGAAAGCGCACGCACGATGCATGACGCGCAATCCTGAGGATCCTGCGACCGGAAAACCAGTCCCGTCCTCCCGTGCGTGACGATGTTCCTGAGCCCCGGGCAATCGCTCACGATGACGCACGTCCCGAGGAGCATCGCTTCCGCGGCGATGAGACCGAACCCCTCGACGAGCGACGGGACGACGAGCACCGCCGCACGCAGCATCTCGCGCCTCAGCATCGGCGAGTGGAGGTATCCCATCACCGATACCGCGCCACCGAGGCCCTGCGCTCCGATGTACTGGCGCAATGCGCTCCCGAGGAGATTCTCCCCCGCCAGGCGCAGGCGCGCATGCGGAACCTTTCTTCGCACCTCTTCAAACGCCTTGAGGAGCACCCAGATCCCCTTCCGTTCCTCCAGCCTCCCGACGTACAGCACGAGGAGCGGATCGCGCTCTTCCTGCGGAAGTCCGGAGGCCCGTTGGATGCCGTTCTCGATCACCGTCACCTTCTCCGGAGGAATCTTCATGCGATGCACCACGACATCCGCGGTGTCCTGAGAGACACAGATGATCCGGTCGGCGAACGTATAGGTCCGTTTTTCGAGGAAGGCCATCCACCGTTTCCACAGCCTCCGGACAGGATGCCTGGCATAGACGAGCTCCGCTTCCTGCAGGTAGCTGTGGTGCGCCGTGACCACGACCGGACGGGAGGGCTTCTGTAAGAGGAACACCCCTCCCGATCCCGCGTGCACGTGGAGAAGGTCGAGACCGTAACGTCGGATGAGTCCTTCGATCCTGAACGCGAGGAGGAGCGAGAAGAGCGGGCAGCCTCCTTTCTTCTTCCATCGCATCGAGGCGAGAATGGAGACTCGATCATCCGCACCGGCGCTCGGGGAAAATACCGTGTAACGATTCTGCGGAAACGCCTTCCTGAGCATCTGTACCTGATGCACCGCCACGGACCCAAGTCCCCCGATGGGAGGCGAGAAATCGTAGGTGATGATCCCGACGTGCATGGTTTTACAAAGGATGAGTAGCCTAAGTAGAGCAGCATGCTACCGAGGAATACAGGATATTGACAAATCGGAATTTTTACTTAGAATATGCTACTTTGCCGTTCTCACCTCAACGCTGCAATCGGCTTCTTTCCTGTGCTGTGTTCCTGAGTGCAGTGATGCCACTCACAGCCTCGGCGCAAACCCTCCTCCCGCAGGAGGTCCCCCCTACCCCCCTCGAGGAGTGGCAGGCACAGCCCGGAGACGACTTCGTCGTCGATACGAAAGAGAACACGGGCTATCTGATGCATCAGGATGGCGGCTACGCCTCTTTCCCCGTCGTCACCGGACAGCGCCGCACGGTCAGGTACATCGGGAGGACGTACGATGCGGCGACGCCCAACCGGTCGTGGATGGTGCTCTCGAAGGAAACGAAGGACGATCGTATTACCTTCGGCAAACTCGGGACGTTCTTCCGGCTGTTTAAGCACGGGAGTATCGAGGAGACGTCGTACGGCATCCACGCGCACACGTACGGGGATGCGATGCTCCGACGAACGGACCGTTACCGGAGCATGGGATGCATCATCGTGTCCGACGTCGTCCTCTCGATCATCGCTATCACCTACGCGCGGAATGGGAACGTCCTGCCCGTCACCACTGTCTATGGCTTGAGCAGTGATATCGTCACCTATCCCGTCCTCCTCGAGGCGATGAAGATGGAGAACAAAAAAGGACTGTAGAGGTGATGTACCGCAAGAACAAACGCGGGAAGAATCCCGCTCCCCTGTTTCAAGGAAACACCACCGCGCTTCGTGCGTGTGCTTTAGCTCGAATTCAACTCAGGGCTTGTGAACTATGCCTTGTCCCGCTCGCCCTTCGGGCTCCCGGGACACAGTATCTTCGGCTTCGCGCATCGCCCTTTGGGCTCGCGCTCAGCTCGAATTCAACTGTGGCGGAGAGGGAGGGCCGTCTTCGTCCCTCGCTACGCTCGGGACTACGCCGCGCCTGGAGTAGAGGGAAATCTCGGCGTAGCTGCAAGCGAAGCCGGATGGCGGAGAGGGAGGGATTCGAACCCTCGAGGCCTTACGGCCTGCCACGTTAGCAGTGTGGTGCCTTCAACCACTCGGCCACCTCTCCACCGACTCCAAGTATACCGTTAACTGTGTGGCAGTTCACAATACAAATTTCCCCTGCCGGCGACTCTGAGCGTACAATTATTGTCACCCAACCTAACCACACCGCACCATGAGGCGACAGCGACCCAGACCTGAAACGGCAACGATCGTGTACGTCACTGCGTCGAGCAGACGCGAAGCGCGCTTCATCGGACGGACACTCGTGGAGGAACGCCTCGCGGCCTGCGCAAATGTTCTCGGCGCCATTGATTCCGTCTATCGCTCCCAAGGAAAAGTTGAAACCGCTCGCGAGGCGCTCCTGATCCTCAAAACGACGACCAGGCTCTTCAGGCGCATGACGAAGCGCATTCGTGAGCTCCACTCGTACGATTGCCCATGCATTGTGAGCCTCCCGATTTCGGGCGGAGATCAAGCGTACCTCGATTGGCTCTCGGAGTCGGTGAAGTAGAAGGTGGCGGTGCCACGTGGACGCGAAGCGGATTTACGTGGCGGAAGCGGGAGGATTCGAACCTCCGAGACCCTTACGGGTCTACCTGTTTTCAAGACAGGCCCGATAGACCACTCCGGCACGCTTCCGCTGCAAATTCTATCAGAAGGTGCTCGGTCAAATGAAAACTCGTTTCTCCATTCTCAATTTTCAATTCTCCATTTCGCGATTACGATACCTCCATGCTCCGCTTCTTCAGTCTCCTTCTGCGTGCCATCGGTGCCGCCTCCCTCCTGATCATCGCACTCGTCCTCGTTGCGGGCTTCGTCCTCACGTGGATGGTACGGAGTTCCATTGACCAACGCGCATTCGAGAACGGTTACCTCCCCTCCCCTCCGCTCAGCGGGATCACCCGCATCACCGCAGGAGGCATGTTCCCCTCGTGGGGGGGCAAGGAATTTTCCGCGACATCGAAGGCGGGCATGGATCTCTTCGAAGACCGCGGCAACATCATCCGCCGGTACACCTTCGCCGTCTCGGAGGGAGCCGGACTTCTGGATACGGAAAAGACCGTGCTTCGCATGGACTACGGAGTGAACACGAATCCGCTCTGGCTGCGGCCCGTGCTCCAGGAGATCGTGCAGACCGGCAGCGGCGTGTACTTGGGAAAGATTCACGTTCGCCTCCTCCCCTTCTACCCGTTCTCGGTCGGCTACTTCAAATTAACAACAGGAGGATGAAACATCATGGCTTCGCCCCGTCCTCATCCCCCCGCCCGAACGATCCGAATCGTTCGGATCGGGCGGGCAACCCTTCTCCACTCCAGCCTTCGCCAAACCCGCTTCGCCAAGGCTACGAGGGTCAGGGGCTACGGCCGACAGGGCGGTGGAGAAGGGTGACTTCTGTTGTTCTTGTCCTGAGATTCCCTCTCTCCATCGCAATGGAGAGAGGTACCCCGCAGGGCGGAGTGAGGACGGTTATGGGCGAGAGAAGCGGGTCATGGCGGCATCCCCTGCAGAATCAGGAGCACTTCCTCAATAAAACGTAGTCTATTGAGGTATTTTATTGTATAATATACTAGATCACATACGCACAACCATGACCGATATTCCGACGAAGATCTGGGAGAACGTCGTTCTGCCGAACACGAGGGATCCATTCAAACGGATCACTGAAAAAACAAACCAGGCCGATTTCTTCGGCAAACCCGGTACTCTCGTCGCAGAGACGCTGAAAGAGGGATTGGTGCGCCTGCCCATCGAGAACATCCTCCGCATTTCACAATGGTCGGCGAAGAAGATCCTTTCTCTTCTCGGCAGCACGCTGAAAATGGGTCTCAAGGCGGCAACACTCATTCCCCTCCCCCTCCCCGGCGGGATGAAGTCCGTCGCGGAACTCGGCGGCGATGTCCGTTCGGCGAAAGAAACGTTCGAAGAAATGGCGCGCGGAAATCCCGGGAGTTTCCGGCAAATCTTCGATAGAATACGTGGCGTACGGCAGCATGCAGAACAACGTGCGACCAACGGCCAGCCTCCTTCCGAAGCCCATTGAGCTTCGTGATGCACCGGTCGTGGCAGGAGCGGGCAGAGGACGTGTCCTGGGTGTGCCCACCATCAATATCAGCCTGAAGGCCGCCCCGCCCTCCCTCACGCACGGGGTCTACGCCTGCTGGATCGAGTTTGGCAGCGAGCGCCACATGGGAGCAATGCACTTCGGCCCTCGTCCTGTCTTCTCCGATTCCGATTCCTTCGAGGTGCACGTCATTGACGCGACTCCCCGGCAGAGACCCGCGACGGTAGATATCACCGTTGTGGCAAAGCTCCGCGACATCAAGAAGTTCCCGTCCATCGCCGCGCTGAAGACGGAGATTCACCGCGACATCCGGCAGGTCCGTGCTATCCTGCACCGCGCATGATCCGCGCCCTCAAGAAGCTGATATCGGATACGCACCCGCTGCGCCTCCTCTACCATCGGACGCGGTCATGGCTCGCGGCGGCTCGTGCGGGGTTCCCCGCCCGCTCACTCACCGTACTCTGCGTCACGGGAACGGACGGCAAGACCACGACGGTCGCCATGCTCTCGCACATCCTCGGTGCCGCTCACATCCGCGCCGGCGCCGTTTCCACGGCATTCTTCGATGTGGAGGGAATGCAGGAGCCCAATCCCACGCAGAAAACGTCCGTCAGCGCCGAGAAACTCCAGTCGTTCCTCCGGCGTTTGAAGCTGCAGGGTTGTACGCATGCAATCATCGAAGCGTCATCCCACGGCCTCCTCCAGGGCCGCCTCTTAGGGGTAACACCGACGGTCGCGGTGATCACGAACATCTCCCCGGAGCACCTGGATTACCACGGGACCATGGAAAAGTACCTCGCCGCAAAAGCCATTCTCTTCAAGGCCCTGCACGGACGTGGAACGAAAGTGCTCAACGCCGACGACCGATCCTTCGGGCACTGCCAAACCATCCCCTCGGCACGCACGATCACCTACTCGCCCTCACACCAGCTCCGGGGCATCCGGGGCGACGGGACAGAGTGTCAGGCAACCGCCGTCATCGATGGCCGTTCCTTCGAGCTCCATCTCCATCTCCCCGGCACGTTCAATCTGATGAACGCTCTCTGTGCCGTCAGCGCGGCGATGGCATTGGGGATCGATCCTGCAGAGGCCGTCTCTGCGCTGCGGACATTCCGCGGCGCCGGCGGGCGCATGGAACGCATCTCTGCGGGGCAACCGTTCTCCGTCTTCGTCGACTTCACCGTGACGCCCGCATCGTACGAGCAGACGCTCGCGGCAGCGAGGAAAATCGCCGGCAGCCATCGCATCCTCGTCCTCACGGGGAGCTGCGGTGACCGGATGCCCGAGAAACGTCCCGTGGTCGGCGCGATCTGCGCACGACTCGCGGACATCATCGCCGTCACGAACGAGGATCCCTACACCGAAGACCCGGAGAAGATCATCGATGACGTGCTCTCCGGTATCCCGCCCTCCTTTCCCCGATTCATCACTATAGCGGCGTTCGACTGCGCAGCGTCCGTTCCCGATCGCTTCTGCATCAGGATCTCCGACCGGCTCGAGGCCATGCGTTTCCTCTTCGGGCAGGCGAAGCCCGGTGACACAGTCCTCCTCTGCGGCAAAGGCACCGACGTGACGATGATGACGAAGCACGGTCAGATCCCCTGGAACGAGCGGGAAATCGCCAGAGCCGAACTCACGGCTCTCGTGCGCCCAGAGAACGGCGCCATATGACCAGCAGGAGGATGACGCCCAGAAGGAAGACGGGGAGCGTGAGCAGCTGCCCTTCACTCAGGCGCACCCCCCCGATCACATACGTGCTGACGAACGATTGATCGCGGACGTACTCCACGAGGAAACGAAGCAGAGCATAGAAAATCAGGAAGAGCGCGGCAGTCATGCCGTGCGAGCGCTGCGAGCCTGCAGTGTGCTTGAGATGCAGGAAACAGACCAAGGCGATCAACACGTCTTTCAGCGCCGCGTAGATCTGCGTCGGATGGCGCAGCCCCTCCACGCCCGGAAAGTGCATCCCCCACGGCAGCAGAGTGATCGTCCCGTAGAGCTCGCCGTTGATGAGGTTCCCCATGCGTCCGAGCGCGAGTCCCAGCGCAACGGGGACGACGAGCACATCGGCGAGCGGGAGGAGCTTCACGCGTTCCCGCCACGCGAAGATCAGGAGCGCGATGGTGACACCGATGAACCCCCCGTGCGACGACATCCCCCCTTCCCAGACAGCGAGGATCTTCAGCGGATAGGCGAAGTACTCGCTCCCGCCGTAGAACAGCACGTACCCCAGACGGCCGCCCAGAAGCACGCCGAGGAACACATTGAAAACAAGTTTGTCGCGCTGCTCCGCGGAAAGGCTCAGCCCGCGATAGCGCATGAGACGCGGCAGCAGCCACATGCCGAGGAGGAATCCGAGGAGGTACATGATCCCGTACCAGTGGATATCGACGGGGCCGATACTTAACGCCACGGGTCTTGAAGGGAAGAACTCCATAAGGAAAGTGTACCTTAAAGTTACTGTTAACAGTTAACCGTTCACTATATCCTTACGCTGGATGCTGATTCTGGGTATCGAAACCTCGTGCGATGAGACCTCCGCCGCCATCGTGAGGGACGGACGGCAGGTGGTGCACTGCCTGATCGCGACGTCCGGGCAGGATTTCCGTCATCTCGGCGGCGTCATTCCCGAAGACGCGGCGAGGCAGCAACTCGTGACGATGCTCCCGGTGCTCGAGAAGACACTGAGCGCTTCCGGCACGTCGAAGGACGCGCTCGACGCCATCGCGGTCGCCATGGGACCGGGGTTACTGGGGTCCCTCCTCGTCGGAACGACGACGGCGCGCGTCCTCGCCTCCGTGTGGCGTAAGCCGCTCATCGGCGTTCATCACACGCTCGGGCACCTGAGCTCCCCATGGCTCACGGATGCTCCGACCGATCCTTCCGACGAACCGGCGTTCCCCCTTCTCGCGCTCTCGGTGTCCGGAGGACACACGGAACTCTGGTACCGGACCTCGCACACAACCGGCTCACTCCTCGGTTCCACGCGTGACGATGCGGCGGGGGAAGCGTTCGACAAAGGGGCGGCGATGCTCGGCCTCCCCTACCCCGGAGGCCCGGCACTCGAGAAGCTCGCGGAGAGCGGCGATCCGAAGCGATTTTCTTTTCCGCTCCCGCTCCATGATTCCACAGTACTCGACTTCAGCTTCTCGGGTCTCAAGACCTCGCTCAAGTACCTTCTCCGGGACCTCCGTGCTGCCCGAAGCGGTGCGCTTCCCCCGCAGGAACTCGCCGCGATTGCCGCGAGTTACCAGCGGGCGATCTGCGCCCATCTCACGCACCGGGTCTGCGCGGCGCTGGAGCGATTCCCGGACGCACGGGAAGTCCACATCGTCGGCGGCGTCGCCGCGAATCGCGCACTCAGGAAGTCCCTGGAAGAAACCCTTCATTCCAAAGCCATCCGCCTGCGCACGCCGGTCTCGCTGCGATACTGCACGGACAACGGCGCGATGATCGCCGCTGCGGGGACGTTCCTGCTGCGCGAAAAGCCTCTGGAGGCGATCGCGCCGTTTCGGACGCTTGCGACAGTCGGACTCACCGAGACGCTCGAACCGTTTGCTTCCTAAGAAGGCAACGCGCTCAGCGCCGGGAGCAAAGCCCCGAGGATGATGGCGACGATGCCGGCAATCGCAATGAAGCGGACGAGAGAAGCTTTCTTCATCACTCTGAAACGGAAATGATCGTGGTCTTCACGCTCTTGATGCCGTCCCTGGTGGTGGCCGTGAGCGTGACGTTGAATTCACCGGGGATGACGTACACGTGCGTCGGCTCCCGCTGGTCGCTCTGCGCATTGTCTCCGAAATCCCACAGCCAGCTCGTGAATTCGCCCGAGGAGCACTTGGTTTCGAAGCGGACGCCCAGCGGCGCTTTCCCGCTCCGGCGACTCGGAATGAAACAGGCATCCACCAGCGGCGCGCGCACGACGAGCGTCTGCCTGCCCGTGTACACCTTCCCGGCCGTCGTCCGCACGTTCAGCGTGATCATGTACGTTCCCTCTTTCTCGAACCGGTGCTCGATGCGCGACCCGGAGTACTGCGTCTTGTCGCCCGATTGCGTTTTGTCCCCGAAATCCCACTCGAAACCGGTGATCTCCTCGCCCGACGGAATGAAGGTATCCGAGGCATCGAACGTGACATTTGCCGGAGACATCGGTGCGGAAGGATCCATGCTGAACGTCACGAGCGACTGCGCCGCCTCCGCATTGACGGTGATGCGTTTCCGGAAGACATTCTGGTCCGGATCCACTCCGATGAGATCAATGAAGTACTTCCCCTGGTCGCGATACACCGCAGAGAAGTTCTTCTCCGTCGCAAGAACATCGGACGCATTCGGGGCATCCCAGGAGTAGGTGATGAGCGGCATGGACGTGACGGGCGTGATATTCACCGCCAGCGGCACCTGCCCGGCGATGGTGAAGTCTTTCACCTCCGGCTTCCCCTCGAAAAGCAGATCCCTCAGCTCGAGGGGGTTCGTCACACGCACGATCTTCGAGAGCTTTGCAATGGAACCGCTCTGGGATCGCACGTTGACATTGACCGTGTAGTTCCCGACGAGGGTATACACCTGCGCCACCCGCAAGCCCTCGGCGGATTTCTGGTTCCCGAAATCCCACGACGCATTGGCGATCGGCTCCTTCGTCTTCAGGATGAAGAGCACGCCGAACGGCGGCGGCCCGAGGAGCGTTTGTGGCTCCGTCTCGAGGATGATCGGGAACGGCTGCTCCGGCGGCCTGGAGATCTGGAGCGCTCGCTGCAACGTCTGCTGCGTCTGGTTCGTGAGCGTCATGACGACGGAGACATTCGCCGGCCCGAGCCTGCGATAGGTCGTGCCCGCGACGAGCTTGTCCGTCTCGTAGTCCACCACGCCGTCGCCGTCGAAATCCCACTTCGCCTTCGCGAGCTTCGGCGCATTCTGCTCGTTCGTCTTCGGGAAGAAGTGCTCGATGGAGAACGTCACCGGCTCGTCAATGATCGGAGTCCCCGGCTGCACGGCGAAGCTCGAACGCGGAATGATCAGCTTCCGCGTCACGCGTTTCACCATTCCGTCCGTCATCGTGACGCGGGCGGTCACGCTGAAAACCCCCGCCTTCGTGTAGAGGTATGTCGCCTGCGGGTCGAACGTTTCCTGCTGCGAAACCCCGCTCCCGATGAAATCCCACTTGTAGCTGAGCGGCGTGAGCTTCTGCATGGCGAAGATCTTCATCGCCGTCTCCATCCCGAAGGTGACCGATACGGGTGAAATAAGTTCCGCGGCCGCCTCGGGAGACACCACTTCCAGCGTGAGACTCGGTGGAATGTTGATGAGCAGGACGGTGCCGCCCCCCACGAGCGCCATTGGCACGACCATGATGAGCAGGCGGATGAGCGCGAACATCTTCATGCGCGGATGCTCCTTGACGCCCGAAATCCGCAGGAATCCGATCACGCCGAGGAGCAGCCACAGGATCGCCGTCAGCGCGAAGAGCACGCTCCCACCGATCCGGAGATTCATGAGACTCCCATCCGGCCGCGGGAAGAGCGAAATGAGCACGAGCGCCGAGAGGACGTACAGAACGGCGATGACCACGAAGACGATCAGCGCAGGATTCAGTTTCTTCTTCGGCTGCGCTGTCTTCGCTCCAACGGGTAACGCTACTGTAGAAATTTCCGCCGGCGGAGTTTCAGGAGAAGGGGCGGGCGGCGGAACGATGCCGTCGACCGGCGCTGTTGGTGGAAGATCCTGCATCATGCGTCTCCCCCAGTATCCACGGAAGCTCGCGGATAGGAAACTAGCTAGCCTGGCGAAAAGATGTCGAAGATAGTATCCGGTGACAGCGCAGGCCCCGTCGCTTCGGGCAAGGGAATATCCGGCGCGCGATCGTACTCGCGGAGAACCACCTCGAGTGTGGCAGAGAGATTCCCGCCGCGCACGGGCAGCGAGCGCACCGTCCACTTCGCACGCCGGAGGAGGAATGTCGCCGGATCGATCCACACCTCACCGCGCGCATCGAACGATGATGTTCCGGGCAGCGGGGGCAGACGCTTCATGAAGTTCCACAGGGCTCCGGACGATACGCGCACGGAATAACGATACACGAATTCTCCTCCGAGAGGCTCGAGACCGCCACCCAGAACTTCGACCGCGGATACATATGCATCCACGAGACGCGGGTCCGGCGTTCCACCTGTACCCGGGATCACCTCCGCTGCGGTCCCCGTGGTCCGCCACCACTTCCCGAGGACGCTTCCGGAGAGAACGGGCATTTTGAAGAGCGGCCCCTGCAACCTCTCGATGCGGAGGAACAGGGCACCGGGTTTTGGCGAGGACAGGCTCACGGCTCCGCTTCCTTTTCGGAGGATTTTCCCTCCTTCCTTCTTCACGAACTCCCCCGCTGCCTGCATCGCCCATGTACGGTCGATGTTCCGGATCACCCCGGAAACGGCTGTGTTTCCGGAGAGTTCCTGTTTCCCGTCCAGGACCAGGGATGCGATTCCTTCGTACGACACCGAATCGACCGTCTGGCTCCTGAGCACCGTCCGCCGGATCACCTCTTCCGGTGGAAGCTCGACCGGGCGCCTCCCGCAGGACGCCAGGAGAACGGATCCCAAACACACAACGAAGATGCCACGTTGAACACGCATAGTTCGAGTGTAGCTAACTCATACGGCTTCGCGATATACATGATACGATTGTTCATCGGAACTTTTCTTCATAGCGGCGTAGCGATATCGCTTCGCCGCTATTGGAATAGCCTTCGAAAAACATTCGCAGCGTTTTCATCGCGAAGCCGTATCACCGTCCCTGGTACACCGTCGCCTCGAGATCCCCCGGTTCCTCCATAAAGAAGTCCACTTTCCGGTAACGCGAGGTGTGGATCTCCGCCTTGAGGAGCAGCACGAGCGTTGCGCTGCGGCGGAGAATGTAGCTCGGCGAGAACTCCAGCGTCACCGATGTCCCCTGCATGCGGAAAGCCGTCCGGGTGAGGACGGAACCGGAGCGAGTCTCGAGTCTCATATCTACGAGATCCATGTCCCGTGCATCCGCATTGTTCCTGAGCATGATCTTCTTGAGGAGATGCGATGCCTTCGCATCGGCCGTGAGCTGGATGCGCGCCACCGTCTCGATGCGCCCGTACCGCAGGCGCTTGTTCACCGGGAGGAAGTTCACCGTGATGGTCCCCTCGCTCTTCGGCGTCGTCACTATGCGCTCTTTCGGGTCTCCGGTCTCGAGCACAGTGCGCTTCGCCGAGGACCGGATATCCGTCGCGCGGGCGAGCGTGATGCCGTGCTCGGATGCGACGTCCGCGGCGATGCCGATATCCGCAAGAACATAAAGTCGCACCGCACCGCATTTCGGTACGGTCAAACGCGGTGAGAAACGCAGGCTCGCCTCTCTGCTCTGGGAATCGAATCGCTTCGCGCGCGTCAGCCTCCGCGTTCCGTCGGAGAGGTACACGCCCGCGATGTCCGTCGCACGTCCCAGACCGATGTGGGTGAGCGTGATATCGTCAACCGTAATGTCCTGCTCGCAGGAAGCGGAGAGATTCAGATTGAGGAACGGGATACGGGTCGCCCCGCGCGCCACGGAGCCCAAGACCTGTTTCTCCCCCGCCACAACCGTGAGTTCCCCCTGCCCCTGCCCGGCGTACGCGGTAATCGGCTCCGGGACTAGCACCGGGGCTTTGGGGGCAAAGTCCATGATCATGTACGCGATGATGGCAACCGACGCCGCGCGCATGGAATGATTGTACGCGAGAATCAGGAACCCGGAAAAAATCACTGGTTATGAGCAACCCCCTTCGCTTTAGGCGCTGATACACAGCATCCATGCTCCTCGTCGCGCCGTCCGTCTCGGCGCGGCCGAGCCGCGACGGAAAGCCCCGCAGGGCGCAGGCGGATTGAACCGGAGTGCGCGCAGGGGTAGGCTCTCCAAGACATGATCATCTTCCACTGGATCGGCATGGAGAGAGTGACGAACGGGAAGACAGCGGTTTATGGTGAGCGGAGTCGAACCATGTTTGTGGTGGCGAAGATCGCGAAGACGCTTGGTATTTCTGTTGATGAATTACTCTTCTGATCATGCTCAAAGTAGCAAAGATCTGAAATAAGCCCGCCTTGCATTGTCATAGTTTCTCAAGTGCATCCTTGAGCACCATCGTCGCTTTACAATCGTCTTCGTTGTACTCAAGAAGCCTCTTCAAAATCGACTCATCTTTCGATTCGAGATAGGCATTGAACCACTGGATGGATAGAGCGCCCGATGGCGTTTCGTCTCTCCATGAGAACCCCAGGTATGTTGCGAGTGCTTTCAATGAATAACTGCCAACCGGCCAATCTGTTTGCTTCTGCACTGTTTTGTAGAGATCGATCACATGCGGGCTGTCAAAAAATTGTTCGACTGCTTCGGGATCGATGACGTCGGAATACCGCTTCTGCAGTCTCTTATACGTTGTCTCTTCATGGTGAGAGTAGTAGTACACGGCGAAATCATCCTCTGGGAGCGATGCAATGTAATTCCAAAATTCCTGCCACACGCGCTTTTCTTCCTCTTCGGAAAATTCCGTAGCCGTAAAGTGCACGAAACGCTCGCCCTTTCCGGCGCGCTCATACACACCGTGCAGATAGACGAAATCCTGTGTCGGATCGTCTTCGATGTCGAAGAAGAGTTCATACTTCACCTGGGGAAAACCAATAGCGCCGTACGCAACGGGTTTTTTCGTCTGGTGCAGGATGATCGCGCGACGGAGCGCTTTGGCAAGGCTGTCTTCCCCGATGCGGTACAGGAATTCCGTATTGCCTGCTCTCTTTTCCTCCTCTTTCTGCTTCATAACTTCCGCAACATCCAACTCGATGAATTCATCAAGGTTTTCGATCAGGAGGTCTTCATTAATTCTGTCGCGATTGCTTCTGCCGAGGTAAAAAACGTTAGTGAGATCTTTCGTCTCTTCGCACCACTTTTTGCAGGAGTTGTACCATGGGCAGAGCTTGCAGATGCTCGCCGAAGCGGGCTTGTTTCTGTGCTGGTCTCTGAGGAGGAAATCAACATGCTTCTTCACTTCTTCGTAAAATTCCCACCACGTCTTCTTCGAGCGCGGGCCCATGAGAGCCATAAGATCATATTCCACTGTTTCTCCGTGAATATCGATGATTTGCCCGCTGTTGTGCGCGCAGAATCCGAGTCGCTTGAGCAGGTCGTTATACAGGCAAAGCTGCACCGCGTAGTGTTTCTTCGGTTTGCCCTCCTCTCCCTCCTCCTCGTCGGCGCCTTCGAACCCCATGCCGGATTTAATGTCGATTGGCATGTACATATCATCCGGCAGCTTTTTCAGAAGATCGGGGATGCCGAGCATGTTTTCATGGATGAGTACGCCCTGATAGATCAGCGGCTCTTTCTTCTTCATTGCTTCAGTGGTACGTGCAAAACGCTCTTCGTGGCTGCCTTTGCTGAGATCCAGATATTCGCCGAGTTGCGAGATAATTTTCTCCTCATGTTTCACGCCTTTCTCCCACAGCAGCTCGACGAAAGGATTGGTTTCCGGAATCTTTTCCTCTTGCGGACCGTAGAGATCTCGCCAGACGCGGTGCGGGCACTGAATGTAGTCATAGAGTTTGGAAGCGGTGATATAGGTCATGTTACGGATATGGTACGCGCAGATTGCACATTGAACAGCTTCAAATATTCCCACCTTTTCTTCATGCAATGAACAGCATCACGCCTTGAAAATATTTCTGTGTGTATGCTGGCAAAAACTGTACAATGGCGAAAAATGAAGCAAGTTGATCAATCCAACGGCTTTGTACACGCACTGGTTCGAAGCGCAGCCGACATTATGAGAACGGCAAAAACTGAGGAGGAGTTGCGCATTAATTTTGAGAAGAAGTTGTCTCCAGTTTTGGAAGATATCGGCATCAAAGGATCGCGCTACGAGAGGCATACGGGGAAAACCGCATCCGAGTATCGGGGACGGCCGGATGCCATCCACGGGAAGGTCATCATCGAATACGAGCCACCCTCCTCCTTCAGCAAAAAAGGAGTTGTGGAACACGCGGAAGAACAATTGCATGAATATCTGGGTGCTGAAGGATATGTGCAGGGTTCGGATGCAAAAACGCTTTTTGAACGGCCTGTGGGCGTTGGTTTTGACGGCGAGCAAATCTTCTTCGTCCAATTCAGTGAAAACACGAAGAAACAGGAGTTCGTGAGACACGGACCGTATCCATTCGATACCGAAAGCGCACGGACATTCCTTATGCATCTGCGCGGCCTGTCGCGCAAACCGCTCATTCCTGAAACACTGACGGAATCCTTCGGACCGGACAGTCCGCTCGCCTCGAAGATCGTTTCCGCACTCGTGGATGCACTGGAAAACTGGGGGAGCAAGCGGTCGGAAGTTTTTTTCAACGAGTGGAAGCGTCTTTTTGGCATCGTGTACGGGGAACAGTTTGAAGCTGCGCAGGAAGAGGAGGCACAGGTGCTCATGGAGAAATACGGTGTGAAGAAGAAGACTGAGTTCCAGAAACTGCTCTTCTGCGTCCATACGTATTTCGCGTACCTAATGAAGCTGATCGCCATCGAAATCCTCGCCATGCGCGACGAGGAAGCGGCGCTTTGCGAATCTTTTTCTTCCAAATTAGCGCATGCGAACGATGAAGAGCTGAAGCAGAAACTTGAAGAAATCGAAAGCGGCGGCGTATTCGCGAACAGGGGCATCACCAATTTTCTGGAAGGGGATTTCTTTCGCTGGTATCTCGATTCGTTCTCGCCTTCTCTCAAGGAGGCATTACGCGAAGTGGCAAGGGAACTCAGCGATTTCGAGCCCGCCACGACGACGATCCATCCGCAAACCGCGCGCGATCTCCTCAAGAAGCTCTACCAGTACCTTGTGCCGCAACTCATCCGGCACAAACTCGGCGAGTACTACACGCCGGATTGGCTGGCGGAACTTGTCATGAATGAAACAGGTTACAAGGGGAAACTCGATGACCGAATGCTCGATCCTGCCTGCGGCTCCGGCACGTTCCTCGTGTTGGCAATCCAAAGAGCGAAAGAGTGGGCAAAGGAACACAAGGTGCCCAAAAAGGATACTGCGAAGCTCATTGGCGAGAACATCTGGGGGTTCGATCTCAATCCGCTCGCGGTCATCGCATCGCGCACCAACTACATCTTCGCCTTGGGCGATCTGATCCATGAACAGAGGAATTTTGAGATTCCGGTGTACCTGGCAGACTCCGTTCTCTCGCCGACGGAGAAGAAAGTAAGCGCCGGACTCTTCGGGGATTACTATCCCATGAAAACGTCCGTGACAGAATTCCACATTCCGGCGCACTGGCTGGCGAACAAGGGACTGCAAATGCCGGATGCGGCATCTGAAGTCGAGATGCTTGTTGCTCGTATGGAAGAACCGGAATCGGCTCTGAAAATTATGGAGAAGAAAGGATTGGTATTACATGGATCGCACCAGACGGTACTCGATTTCTACGAGCAGGTTCTGGCATTGGAAAAAGAAGGGAAGAACGGCATCTGGGCGCGTTTCCTCAAAAATGTCTTCGCTCCCGCCAATGCCGGGAAATTCGATTATGTCATCGGCAATCCGCCGTGGATTCGGTGGGGGTACCTTACCACTGAGTACCGCGAGGCGACGCTTGAACTCTGGAAAAATTACGGCCTTTTTTCGCTCAAAGGTCATGCGGCGCGTCTTGGCGGCGGTGAGAAGGACTTTTCCATGCTCTTTACCTACGCGGCATTCGATAGATTTGTGCGCAAAGGCGGAAAACTCGGGTTCTTGATTACACAGGAACTGTTCAAGTCCAAAGGAGCAGGCGAAGGTTTCCGGCGTTTTTGTCTGGGACAAACGGAGAAATTTAAAGTATGGCAGGCGCATGATCTGGTGACGGTGCAACCATTCGAAGGCGCGGCGAATAAAACGGCCGCTATCTTCCTCAAACGCGGTGAGGAAACCGAATACCCCGTTCCATACACCGTGTGGACGCGGAAGAAGGGCGTCGGGAAAATTCCGACCGACACGCCGTACGATGATGCGATGAAGATGTTGAGCAAAAAGAAGCTGGAAGCGAACCCGATGGGTACGCTGATGGCATCGTGGCAAACACTAGAAATTGGTAATAGCAGTGCGCAGTTCATTCAAGGCAAAAACAATTACGTAGCAAGAGTAGGAGCAAGAATGGAACCCTATGGAATTTATTGGTTAAAGCTCGATGAGGTGCTATCTAGCGACTTATTGTTGGTCAGCAATTTGTTTGATCGTGGAAAAAAGAAAATCGCAAGTATGCAATTCCAGATAGAAAACGCTGTTGTATATCCAATTATTGCTGGAGCAGATATTCGCAGATGGGGTGCGATTCCGACTGATTATTCAATTGTTGTACAAGATCCGCTCAAAAAGGCGGGGTACTCCGAAGATCACATGAAAGCAGAATGGCCACATGCGTATTCGTATCTCTCTAAATTTAGAAATGAACTACTAGACCGTGCGGCCTATAAGAAATACTACTTGGATGTGAAAGGTCCCTTTTACAGTCAATACAATATTGCTGATTACACGATGGCTCGCTTCAAAGTTGTATGGAAAAGAATGTCGAATGACATGTTTGCAGCTGTAGTATCTCAATGGAAAACACCCTACGGCTGGAAAATGATTATGCCGACCGATACGACATCTTTGATTGCTTTTGAAGATGAAGATGAGGCGAATTTTGTCTGTGCCATTCTCAACGCAACGAGCGTAAGAGAATTTATCAAATCTTTTTCTTCGGCGGGTCGCGGCTTTGGGTCTCCTTCTGTTATGCAGCATGTCGGCATTCCGAAGTTTGATCCGAAAAATAAACTGCATGAAAGACTAAGCACGTTATCGAAAGAACTGCACAAGCTGGTGGCGAGCGAGGGCAATGAAGACGAGATAAGGAAGCTGGAGAAGGAGGTGGATGAGGGGGTTACCAAGCTTTTTACATCGTAAATTTCCAATTTGGATTATGTCATTTCAGAGAATAACTGCGGCTACAAGTATTAATACATTTTCCGATATATTTAATCATGAGCCAGAATGATACAGAACAATATATTGGCTATTTAAAATATTCTGGTGACTCCATTCATGAGGGTCTTCTTGATGCGAGAAAAGCTGGTGAAGCTCTGGTTGGTTTTGATGAAATCATCAGGTTCTTTTTGTTTAAAGAAAAGCCTGAGTTTGAAGGTGTAGAAATAGAGTTTCCAGTGAGAATCCGTAGGGGTTCCTGGGAAGCGCTAATCCCAGATGTCCTTGAAAAGTTGTTTACGCCGGGTGGTGTTGCAGCAACGATTGGAACTACGTATGGGCTAATAACTGCTACCAAGGCTGCTACAGGCGGATTTCATGAAACAGGTTTAGCAAAGGACATTAAGTCTTCCGTGAAAAATGCAATAAAAGCTGCTCAATGGGTCATTAAGATTTCCTCTCATATTCGGACGATCAAAAGGAGAAAATTTACTGATGTAAAGATTCCAGACGTTCACAGTGGTATTATGGACATTCCAAATGAAGCAGGAAGAAAATTATCAGTTCCTAAAAAATATTTTGATCTCTATTTATCTTGTCCGAAGAACTTGTTTTCAAAAAATGTAGCAATCTTGGATGAAGACAAGATAATGGAATTAGGAGTGATAGATAACGGCAAGAAAGAGTATGTTTCGATTACTCATCGCGAAAAAGGAATTTATTATGAAGAGAGTGAAGCTGATGAGTCTATTATTTTACCCGAACTGAAACATGGTCAGTGGGTCGATCTGGAGGGTGAAATCACTCGAGTCACGGAAAGTGCGAATACGATTGGTTTCAGCTATAACGATCATACAATTATTTGTAGACCAGTTTCTGGAAACATGGCTCAATACAAACCCAAAATCATTTCACGACAGGAAGATCATGTTTTCCCAAAGGTTAGAATTTCAGGTTCTGTTGACAGGCTTGATAAGAAAGACTCCTACAAGGAAAAACGACCAGAAATTATATTTTCGGACATCTTAATGCTTGAAAATGATAAAGACGATGCTCAGAAATTGTTTGATTAGTTATTTAGATTAGCTATGCACGACCTCCTCTCCGCCCTCCGCCCCGCCGCACGGGAACGCAAAACGCTGATCATCGAAATATCGTCGAAGAATAGCTTGCATTCCCCATGACAGGGTGTACATTAGTCCACCTATGAACTCTCCATCACTCCCATCAACACACCTTGTCCCCTTTCACGGCAAAGAGATCCGTAAAACCTGGTACAACGAACAGTGGTATTTTTCTGTGATTGATATTATCAGCGTGCTCATTGAACAGCCGGATTTTAAAAAAGCAAAAAGTTATTGGACGACGTTGAAAGGCCGCTTAAAAAAGGAAGGAAGTGAGTTGGTCACAAAATGTGACCAACTGAAAATGCAATCTGCAGACGGTAAATTTTACAAAACTGATGTGGCAAATATCGAAACTGTACTTCGACTTATTCAATCCGTTCCATCGCCAAAGGCTGAACCGCTGAAATTGTGGCTTGCCAAAGTAGGCGCAGAACGCATTGCCGAGATCCAAGACCCTTCACAAGGAATAGACCGGGCAAGAGAACTCTGGAAAAAACACGGACGGAGTGAAAAATGGATCCAGCAGCGGATGATGGGGCAGGAAACCAGAAACAAGCTCACGGATTATTGGAAGAATCATGACGTACATGAATGCGATGAATATGCGATTCTGACGAATATCATCCACCAAGAGTGGACTGATCTGAGTGTCAAGAGTCATAAGGCGATTAAGAATCTTGGGAAATCGCATAACCTGCGTGACCACATGAACGAAGCGGAACTGATTTTGACCGCTCTTGCAGAGCTCTCTACCCGTCACATTGCGGAGAGCGTGGATGCCAGAGGACTGGAAAAGAATAAAATCCCCGCCAAAAAAGGAGGGCAAGTGGCGAAACATGCTCGTAAAGAGCTGGAGTCTCACACAGGAAAAAGCATCATATCCGGAGACAATTTTTTGCCACCAGGTACGTGGAGAAACTCAAGAAAACGCATCTCATGAAATCCGATCTCATCCACCACTACCGGCAATCATTTGAAGGTTATGCTCGGGAATATCAGGGCGTTGAGTGCTGGTCGGCGCGGGATTTGCAGCGACTACTCGGGTATGAGAAGTGGTCGAACTTCACAGAGGTGATAGCAAAGGCGATGGAATCCTGCAAAAATGGCAAACAGGAGCCTGAATACCATTTTGCCGACGCCGGGAAAATGGTCGGAATCGGCTCGGGTGCGGAGCGGAAATTGGAGGACTACCTCCTCACCCGCTACGCCTGCTACCTAATCGCGCAGAACGGCGATCCTCGCAAGGAAGTTATCGCGTTCGCGCAGAGCTACTTTGCGCTCCAGACACGCAAGCAGGAAGTACTCGAGGAGAAGATCCTGCTCCAGGAGCGTTTACAGGCACGCGCGAAATTGACTGAAACCGAGAAAAGACTGAGCGAGAATCTGTATCAGCGCGGGGTCGACGAGAAAGGATTTGCAAACATTCGCAGCAAGGGGGACAAGGCGCTGTTCGGCGGATATTCGACCGGGGAAATGAAACGAAAACTGGGAATCAAAAGCGGCGCTCTGGCCGATTGTCTGCCGACGATTACGATCAAGGCGAAAGATTTCGCCACTGAACTCACTAACTTCAATGTCGAGAAAGAGGACATGCATGGAGAGCCGACCATCGCGACGGAGCACGTGAAAAACAATGCGGAAGTTCGTACGCTTCTCGGCAAGCGCGGCATCAAGCCGGAGGAGTTGCCGCCGGAAGAAGACGTGAAGAAACTCAAGCGCAAGGTCTACAAGCAACAAAAGAAACTCCCGTCCGATCTTCCAAAATTTCCCGGAATCTGACCTATGGATCTCCTCTCCACCCTCCCCCGCGCCGCCCACGAACGCAGGACGCTCATCATCGGGTACCAGTCGTGGGTGTAGAATATCTTTACAATACTCTTGACAAGAAATCCTGCATTCTATACTCTTAAGGCATATTTGATAACCATGCTTTCCACCTTCATTCATCATCAGCGCACCAGCCGGAACCTGACGCAGGAATACCTTGCTTCGCAGCTGAAGATATCACGACCAACATACATGCAGATCGAACGAGGAAAGCGGGAGATCACCGTGGGCGAAGCAAAGAAGCTTGCTGCGATCTTCGATATGACACTGGAGGATTTTTTGCAGGAACGGGAGGAGCGATCGCCGAGAGTGACTATCGAAAAGAGCAGGAAGAAAGCCATCGTAAAAAAACCGGACATCCGCATCAACATACCGCAGGAAAAAGCGGAGAAATTCAGGCAAACGCTGCTCTATATCCTCCACAAAATCGGCGGGAAGCCCAATATCGGCGAGACCGTTCTCTACAAACTCCTGTACTTCATTGACTTCGATTACTATGAAAAGTACGAGGAGCAGCTGATCGGCGCCCGGTACATAAAGAATACGTACGGCCCCACTCCCGTCGCGTTTTCCCGCATCATTGCCGGGCTGGAGAAGGAAGGAAAAGTGGAACGCATCAGGAGCAGGTTCTATGTGCACGAGCAGACGAAGTACCTCGTCAATCCGGCGCTCCCGCTCAATGTCTCCGCGCTCTCTGCGCAGGAACTTGCGCACATTGATTGGGAGATCAGCCGCTTTGGCGACACGACTGCCGTGCAGATTTCCGCGTTGTCCCACCTGGATACTCCGTGGCTCGCCGCGAAGGAGAAAGAGACTCTGGAATATGAACACGCGTACTACCGTCCCGAAGAAACTTCCGTGCGGCAGTATGAACCGCTTTGAATTATTGCCTGAATGTGAGAAGGAAATGAAGCGGCTTGCGAAGAAATACAGAACATTGGATGACGATCTTCGGAATCTCAAATCAATTCTGGAAGTATGTCCGACGGGCATCGGCAAAAACTTCATCGTTCTCCATGCGGGAAAAGCTGTGACAGTCGTCAAAGTACGCATGGCGTGCCGCGCGCTCCATGACCGGTCGCTTCGTATGATCTACGCGTACCATGAACGGGAGCACGCAATAGTATTCATCGAATTGAATTACAAAGGCGACAAAGAGAATGAGGACAGAGGCAGAATTGATGAATACCTGCGGAGACTTCATCCCTAAGTCCTATGTCCCAAGTCCCAAGTCCCTCTACCACCGTCCACTCGCCCCCCCTCCCCCGAAGCTCCCGCCGCTGAACCCGCCGAATCCTCCTCCTCTCCCGCCGCCGAACCCTCCGCCGCCGATCCACCAT
>ORJL010645368.1_pt1 | contig 27530 bp, 28 predicted proteins | sample 1779941 | NCBI WGS metagenome assembly ORJL01 (sample SAMEA104232317, study PRJEB22302) | groundwater metagenome | biome: forest; feature: aquifer; material: groundwater | place: USA | collected 2011-08-07 | depth 5.8 m
CGGCGCAGATGGTCAACTACCCGCACCAGTTCTCGGGCGGCCAGCGTCAGCGCATCGGCATCGCCCGCGCGTTGGCGCTGGGGCCAAAGCTGATCGTAGGCGACGAACCGGTATCGGCGCTCGATGTCTCGATCCAGGCACAGGTGATCAACCTCCTGCAGGACCTGCAGCGCGAGCGCCAGCTCTCCTACCTGTTCATCTCGCACAATCTCGCGGTCGTCGAACATATCAGCCACCACATCGCCGTTATGTATCTCGGCCGCATCGTCGAATATGCCGACACGCGCTCGATCTTCGTGCGTCCTCAGCACCCCTATACCGAAGCCCTGCTGTCGGCCGTGCCGGTGCCGGATCCCGCCATCAAGCGCCAGAAGCGCGTGCTGCAAGGCGACGTGCCGAGCCCGGTGAATCCACCGTCCGGCTGCCACTTCCACACCCGCTGTCCCTATGCCGTGGGCCGCTGCAAGATCGAATCGCCACCGCTCCGCGAAATCGCACCGGGGCATCACGTTTCCTGCCATCTGCGCACCTAGAGTCTTACGGACTCTAGGGATTGAACTAAACCGCTGGCGCGGTATTAGGTTCTCTGAGTTAGCGTGAGAGCGCTCCTGTCTGAAGGATTGCGGGTTGTCGAAGCCCACCCTTGCAGACAGGAGCCCCCCCCCGATGGCCGAGTTAAGCCCTCTTCGCCGCCGCATGATCGAAGAAATGACAGTCCGCAACCTGTCGCCGGCGACGCAGCGATCGTACCTCCATGCGGTGGCGAAGTTCAGCCGTACGCCTCCGGCGAGGCTTTCAATTACCCACAAGTTTCACGCCGACCGTCGCGCCCAACGCGATGTCAGTGAGGCGAGACAGTCCGCGCCACATGACAGTGTTTCCCGGTGGAGGATCGTTGGCGCGCGCAAGATAACCGCCGAGCCGGGCGATCTTGGTCAGGTAGTGGGAGAGCGTTCTTTGTCGGCGGGGCTTTTGATCCCGATCCTTCACGAGATGGTCGAGCAAACCGATCTCCGCCGCGGTCAGTGCGACGGCCGGAGAAGCGTCCGGGTTCGAGCGGTTGAGCATCGTCATCCAGAAGACTCGCCAACTCAGGATACAGTAGACGGAGATCAGATTGGCCAGGCGCTGAGCGGTCCTGAGTTTGGCCTCCTCAGCTCTACAGCCCGATTTCAGGATCTTGTGGAACACCTCGATCTTCCATCGCAAAGCATACCAGTCGAGTTTCTCGATGGCGTCGTTGCGAGACTGGATCGGCAGATCAGTGATCAGCTTCCAGTCGATTTTCTCTCTGTTCCTCGGTGTCCCGCGTTCCTCGACATGGATCACAGTCAAGGCAAGTGCGGGATATCGTTTTCTATTCGTTCTGCCTTGCCGATGCCGTGCCGGATGATCACCCGATCCGCGAGATCGCGGCGGTGCTCGACCTGAGGTGGGTATATGGGGAACTGGCGCCTCATTACCCCAGGATTGGCCGGCCACTGAGCGGCGCCATGCAGGAGCAGCAGCGATATTGTCACGTCATCGTCTATGCCGAAATCTCTAATACTGCCAGCAGTGCCGACGTTCGGAGCAGCCGCAAACAGCGCTATCGATCTTCGCGCGGCTGAAATTTCTCCGACATGAGTTGCCCAGTTTGCGGTCTCACCATGTGGACCAATCCGCAGGCGAGACACGTTTGAGGGACATACTCCTTGTTTTCGGCGTCTTGATCCTCAATCGAACCTTGTACGTTGAGCTTGGTCACTGGACAGCGATATAGGAAGTTGCGCATGGCAAGATATTTCTACTCAAGAAATCTTGGCAAGCCTTTGATCTAGATCAAGGACGTGGTCTCGCCAGCCGGCATTCATTTTATGAGGAGGTTGAAGCCATACCCCGCGCACCGCAGATCATCGCTGAACAGCAACGAGCCATGTCGTCGGTGCTGTTGGCGGTCCGCACCATGGCGCGCAGGGCCCTGCGGTCGGCGACCGCCCCTGACTTCCTGCAGCTGACGGCGTTGGTAAAGTACGTCGAACGCTTTCCCGAAGCGATTCACCAGCCCAACGAGGAAAAGCTGCTGTTCCAAACACTGGAGGACCGGCAACCCGCGTTGGCCCGAACGATTGCCCGCTTCCGCCGTGATCATGCGGCGATGAAGGGATACGGCATTCGGCTTCGCACCGCGTTGCGCTATTGGCAGCAAAGCGACCCCAAAGCGGGTCCGTTAGCAGCGAATGTTGCCGACGACTACGTTCGTTATTGCCGACAGCATGCGCGTGCCGAACGACGGGATTTGCTATCCGCCGCGCTCCAAACACTCTCGCGTGAGGAATGGGAACTAATCGATCAGGCGTTGGAGTCCGCCGCCGATCCACTGTCGCGGTCAAGGAGTCGGCAGGAGTGCGCAACGGTGCTCCAGCAACTCGTTGGCCGTCCTGCCGCGTAGCAACTCGCAACGGGGATCTGCGGCCGAGCAATGCCTGAACTCTGTTGATAGCACAGGACGTTCGCCTCGATCCAGATCAATGAATATGCTTTCGCCGGTCACCGGTTTTCGGGGGAGAACAATGGACACTTGCTACTATGCGCTAATACGGAAAGCCCAAGACGGAAGGTTTATCGCCTGGGTTCCCGATCTTCCAGGGGTCACAGCGGCCGGTCCTAGCGAAGACGAGGTGGTTCGCGAGGTTTCGCGAAGCACACGCGAACTCCTTCGGGTAATGCTCATCAAAGGTTTGCCGCACCCCGCGACCAGTCCGGTCGACGAACTACCGCTTGGCGACCACGCGGGCCGGTATCGTCGCTTGCTCCTCATCCTCAGCTAGACGCTAAAGGGTTTTGGTCGGCGGCAAAGTCCACGCAGGCTCAGATCAACTTCCACCCTGGCACCGGATTTCGATTGTGAACGTAAGAACAAAGGACCTCATCCTGCGGCTGCTTGACGACCATCGAATTATGGCGATCGCCACCAATCGGCCCGACGGTTGGCCGCAAGTTACATTGGTCGGCTACATTAACGACGGCTTCCTGCTCTACTGCTTCGTTGCGCACAACTCCCAGAAACACGCCAACATCCTGCGTGATCTGCGGGTTTCGATCGCGATTGGCAACGACGCATCCCAACCGCTTGAGATTAAGGGACTGTCGCTCGCGGGGCAGGCATCTGTCGTCACTGATCAGCGCGAATACGAGTATGTCTGCGAGCTGCGGTTGAAACGATACCCGGAATACGCGACGCTACCGCCATCCTCGTCCCCGAAGGCCACGGCGGCGCGCCTTTCGCCACGGCCGCCATCAAGCGTTGTCGTTTTGCTGCGCATCGCTCCGGATATATTCTCCGTGCTGGACTATTCAAAGGGCTTTGGCCACAGCGATCTCATCACCTTCTCGGATCGCGACCTTGACCTTCATATCAAGAGCCTGCGGCACCGTTGGGACGGCGATACGATGTAGGTCTTGACGTTGATAGGTCGGTCTCAACGTCTAGTCATCGCTGATTGTTGTGCGGATCGGTTTCGATGAGGAATTGCTCGAGCGTTACGAAGTTTGTTGCGTACCCCTTGAGCCGAGCATGAGCAGCAAACTTGTGCGGATTGACGTGCATCTCGCGGATAATGTGGCCGCGTCGGCCTTCCTCCACAATGCGCTTCTTGAAGAGTTCAACCCATTCCTTCTGAGTGGACGGCGCGTCCTTAATGAGCGCCCGGAGGGCGTCATAATCGTGCAAGGCAACGAGCGGGACGCGGAAGATATCTCCTAGTCATGGGGTTTCCCTTGAAGCGAATCCATCATAGCGACAGCCGTGGGGTAACACCGACTTACGGCGAGAAATGCGTTCGCACTACAGCAGACAGCACCAAGGCTGACAATCTGCTCTCGCTCGGACCCTGTCCGCAAAAATTGGTGCTCACATCTAATGCGAAAAGTCCCACCGAAGCGCAAACCCGAGTGGGCGCGTCGCCGGTCGCCGCTGTTCAGCAGAGACGAAGCAATCTGTTTCAGACTCGCAGTACCGAAGTTTGAAGGACACCTGAACGCTGCACACAAGGCCGGCAAGACCAATCCGGATGGCGCGCTGGTGCGTGACCGTCCTGCGCCGGCAACGCCCTGGCTGGCCTCGGCTCTTCTCCACCGACCGGTTGCTCTGGGCGTGGCTTTACCGAATCTGGCCGCAGGTCCTCGACGCCATGGTGCTGGTCAAACCGGCAACCGTCGTCCAGTGGCATCGCAAAGGCTTCCGACGCTACTGGCGGCGCGGTCACGCCACCTGGGACGGCCCAGTATGAACCGCGAGGTCGGTGATCTGATCCGCCAGATGAGCCAGGCAAACCCGCTTTGGGGCGCGCCCGCATCCACGGCGAGCTGCTCAAGCTCGGCATCGACGTCAGCCAGGCCACGGTCGGCAGATACCTGCCGTGGCGGCCCAAGGCCCCCTCCCCGACCTGGCGCTCGTTCCTGCACAACCACAGGCATGACACCGCCGCCATCGACATGTTCGTTGTCCTGACGGCGACGTTCCGGCTTCTCTACGCCCTGGTCGTCCTCGGTCACGAGCGAAGAAACGTCATCCATTTCAATGTCACCCCAAACCCGACACAAGGCTGGCTTGCGCGCCAAATCACTGAGGCCTTCCCTTGGGACACCGCGCCTCGCTTTCTGCTGCGAGACCGTGACACGTCATATGGTCAGACCTTCCGAGATCGTGTTCAGGCGATGGCGATCGAGCAGGTCGTCACTGCACCGCGATCGCCGTGGCAGAACGCCTATGTCGAGCGCATCATCGGCTCGATCCGCCGCGAATGTCTCGATCACGTCATCGTCTTCGATGAGCATCACTTGCGCCGTGTGCTGTCGGCATACTTTGAGTACCACCACCGAAGCCGCACGCACGCATCTCTCGCTCGACAAGGATTGCCCCGAGCCTCGTCCTCTACAGCCGCCCTCTGCAGGTATCGTTGTTGCCTTCCCACAAGTTGGCGGCCTGCACCATCGCTACGAGCGTCGCGCGGCCTGAACTGTTTGCGGTACCTGAAACTGCGCAGCCGTTTCGACGCCGAGGGTTGTCGCCGTCTGTAATTGCCTTGCTCGGCTGCAATGTTGCCCCGAACCCTTGCATGGTGCTCAGGTTGCAGCAGCGGCGAACGCCCAGTTCGAATAATCGAGAAGCGTCTGCCGAAGTCTTCGTTGGAAAACCGATTCCTTGGCCGAATGCAATTTTGAGCAGGGACAGGCCGAGCAGTTGATGGCCAAGGGCGCCCTGGCGGCGCACGCCCGCGACGAGCGTCGCGGTGCCGGCCGTTGTCGCGGTCCGCAATTGCTTTGCGCATCTGCCATGATGCACCGAACCATTGCATGGTGCTCAGGTCGCAGCCGCGGGTAACGCCCTGTTCGAATAATCGAAAATCGTCTGCCGAAGTCTTCGTCGGCAAACCGGTTCCCTGGCTGCATGGGCTCTTGAGCAAGGACACTGGCTTGCCGTCGGGCTGGGGGATCAGCGTCTTGAGCAAGCGCGCAGCCGGCTCGCCCAGCGCCTGTGCGGCCTGCAGCCCGACGCATTCGCTGCCGGGATCGTAGTCGTAGGTGCGCAGTTCGAAGGCGATGCCGAACCTGCGCAGCGCCAGCGTGGCCGGAGTGGTCTGTGCCATGGCTCCTTATCGGGCCTGCCGGCGCGCCCGTCCAGGCACGCCCTCCTCCGCCCTCTGGGTGCTCCTCAGCCGAGCGTCACGCCCTCGTAGCCGCGGGCGGCGATGTCGTTCGCCCAGGCGCGGTAAGTCGGCGCGCTGCCGGTGTAGCGCGCGACGATGCGGGTCTGCTTGCCTGCCACGTTGATGTTCACGCCCGTCATCCAGGAATCGACCTCCATGGAGAGCAGCCCCTTGGCCACCTCCATGACGTGTTCCATCCACTTGTCGCGCGCGTCCCGCGTCGCCTCGATGCGGGTCGTCCCTGTCCGCTGCGCGTGGCGCAGCAGGTCGGTCACCCATTCGACGTTGAACTCGATCGAGCGCGGGATGTTGCCCAGCGCCGTGTGCGGCCCCAGCAGCATGAACATGTTGGGGAAGCCGTCCTGCAGCATGCCGACCAGCGAGGTCGCGCTGTTCTTCCACATCTCCTTCAGCGTTACGCCGTCCTTGCCGCGGAAATCGATGTGGTCAAAGGCGCCGCGCAGCGCGTCGAAGCCGGTGGCGTAGATGATGATATCGAACTCGTACTCGGCAGCGCTGGTCTTGATCCCGGTCGGCGTGATGCGCTCGATCGGCGTCGCCTTGCTGTCGACCAGCGTGACGTTGGGCTGGTTGTAGCATTCATAGTACCTGGTCTCGAGCGGCACCCGGCGCGTGCCGAAGCCGTGATTCTTCGGGATCAGCATCTCCGCCACCTTCGGATCCTTTACCCGCTGGCGGATCTTGTTAGCGACGAAGCGCGAAACCTCCTCGTTGGCGGCGCGGTTGGTCAGCAGGTCCTTGAAGTTGCCGACCCAGATGCCGAAGCCGCGCTCGCCATAGAGCTTCTCCAGGAAGGCTTCGCGCTCCTCGGCCGTGACGTCGAAGGTGTTGCGCGGATCGGGCGTGTGCAGGAAGCAGGAGAAGGTCTCCTCGCAGATCCTGAAGATCTCGTCGTAGCGCGCGCGGATCTCGTCCATCTCCTGTGGCGGGATCTTCGCGTTGTGCAGCGGCGCGCACCAGTTGGGCGTGCGCTGGAACACGACCAGTTTCGCCGCCGTCTTGGCGACTTCCTGGATGGTCTGCACGCCCGACGCGCCGGTGCCGACGACAGCCACGCGCTTGCCGGCGAAGTCGACCGACTCCTTGGGCCACATCCCGGTATGGAAGGACTGGCCCTTGAAGTCGGCCATGCCGGGGAAGTGGGGCATGGTCGGCGCCGACAGGGCGCCGATCGCCGTGATCAGGAACCGCGCCGTATGGGTGCTGCCGTCCTCCAGCTCGATCGTCCAGCTTCGGCCCTTCTCGTCCCAGCGCGCCGCCTTGACCCGGGCGCGAAACTGGATGTCGCGGCGGAGGTCGTACTTGTCGGCCACCAGGTTGAGGTACCGCTCGGTCTCGGGCTGGGGCGCGAAATGCTCCGTCCAGCTCCATTCCTTCAGCAGCTCCTTGTCAAAGGAGAAGCCGTAGGAATAGCTCTCCGAATCGAAGCGGCAGCCGGGATAGCGGTTCCAGTACCAAGTGCCGCCGACGCCCGTCCCCGCCTCGAACACGCGCGTCCGCAGGCCCCGCTCGCGCAGCTTGATCAGCTGGTAGAGGCCGGACATGCCGGCGCCGATGACGATGGCATCGTACTCCAACCCCGTTGCAGCTACGGGCCGGCTCTCGGCCTGGGCGACAGCGCTCATCTCGTGCATTCCTCCATGCGGCGATCATTCTCGGTGATCTGCGCATTCATACCATCAAGACTGGCAGCAAGCACAGTGGTCGCGATTGATGCAGATCAAAACTGGACTGCGACAAGTTGCGTATGCGGGCGTCTGCTAGAGTGTGAATCGCGGCCGACCACATGGACATGCGCAGCGGCATGAACTCTCTCTGGCCCTTCGCATTCCGATCGTCTGTCTGCGGCCATGATCGCCGTTTCCCACCCCTTCCCGGCGGGCCCTGACCTTTCCGGATCGGGAGCGACGTTTCGCCTTCGGCTGAAATCTGCCCCGGTGCAATATGGTCGAAGTCGAAATGAGACCACGGTCTACGAAAGTGCAGCTTTGATTGCGGGGCACCACGGCTTGAAGGACGGCGCGCCATCCGCGTCTCGCCTCGGTTTGCGCCTGACGCCCCAAGGACGACTTCTGCTCGAAACGGCCGAAGACGCGCCAATCCTGGACCACGCGGTCGCCGAGCGGCTTGCCCAGGCCTTTGCCCAAGGCTCCGGACAAGGCCTGATGCAACTGGGGGCGCGCGAGATCGGTCACGTGCTGCCACCGGGTTTCGTCTGGTGGCGCGACTTCGCGGCACGATACTTCGGCGGGCTGTGCGGGCTTTCACCGGTCGCCACCGCCGGTACTCCGCCGTCGCAGGCCGTGCCGAGCGTGCCACCACCGACCGACAGCGAACTCGCGACCCTGGTGCTGACGACGCCGGTGATGCCGGGCGCCGAATACCTGACGGCGGACGTCATGCGCATGCTGTGGGGGAAGCTGGGCATGGCGTTTGCGGCGTCCCTGGGCGCGAGCGGAACCGACCTGCAAGGCTTCCTGAAAGCCTTGAATCCAGCCTGGAACCTGCTCGGGCGCGTGCACTTCAACCTGGCCGAGAACAGGCGCGATCACGAGCACCCCTTCGCGTTCATGGCCACCTACACCACCCGATTGTCGGCTCAGGCCAAGGCCCAGCATGTGCCACTCGGCCAGGCGATGCGCGAATATGCCGGTCTGGCCAACCGGGACAAGTTGCTCTCCCTTTTGACGCCCGTGCAGCGCGCCGGCGAAACCTGCGACTGGCTTCGCGCAATGGTCGACGCCGGGGAGATATTTCATCCCCTGCGCTGGACCGCGGCGGAGGCGGCGCGGTTCTTGAAGAGCGCACCGGAACTCGAAGGCGCCGGCGTGGTCCTGCGCATGCCGGCGACCTGGCACGCCAACCGGCCTGCGCGGCCGCTGGTCACGGCGACGGTCGGCGCGCGCACGCCCTCCGCAATCGGCCTCGACGGCCTGCTCGACTTCGACATGGACGTGACGCTGGAGGGCGAGCCGCTCGACGACAAGGAGATCGCCACGCTGCTGGCCGGAACCGACGGCCTGGCGTTGCTGCGCGGCGTTTGGGTGGAGGTCGACCGCGAGCGCCTCGAACGGGCTCTGAGCCAATTCAGGGCGGCGCAGGTCCTGGCCGATCGCGACGGCCTGACCTTCGCCGAGGCCATGCGCCTGTTGTCCGGCGCGGCAGTCGCTGGAGAGCGCACCGATCCGGCGGCGGCCGAGTGGGCGCGCGTGACGGCCGGGCCCTGGCTGGCGGAGACGTTGAAGCTCCTGCGCGTGCCTGGCGGCATGGCCGTCGATCCCGGCCCCGCCCTGAAGGGCACCCTGCGGCCCTACCAGGCAGCCGGGGTCGAGTGGCTCCACCTGTTGACCAAGCTCGGGCTGGGCGCCTGCCTCGCAGACGACATGGGCCTCGGCAAGACGATCCAGGTACTGGCGCTGCTGCTGGTTGAAAAGCGGAACGGGAAGAGCAGGCGCTCGAGCCTGCTGGTGGCGCCTGCCTCGCTGCTTGCCAATTGGGCCGACGAGGTCAAGCGGTTCGCCCCCAGCCTGAAGGCCGTGACTCTGCATTCCTCCGCCATGACGGTGGACGAGTTGAAGCAGATGACGCCGAATGGTCTGAAGGAATTCGACCTGGTGATCACCAGCTATGGCTCGCTGCTCCGCCTACCGGCGATTGGCCAGATGTCCTGGCGGTTTGCCGTTCTCGACGAAGCGCAGGCGATCAAGAACCCGAAGGCCAAGCAGACCCGGGCGGCCAAGGGCCTGAAGGCCGACGCGCGCATCGCACTGACCGGCACCCCGGTGGAAAATCATCTGGGCGACCTGTGGTCGATCTTCGATTTCATCAATCCCGGATTGCTGGGAACCGCGCCGCAATTCGCGCGCTATGCGAAAAGCCTGGTCGAACGGGAACACAATCCCTACGGCCCGCTGCGCGATCTGGTGCGGCCTTACATTCTGCGGCGGATGAAGACGGACAAGACCATCATCGCCGACTTGCCGGACAAGACCGAGATCACGGCTCACTGCGCACTGAGCCGCAAGCAGGCCGCGCTCTACTCCCAGACAGTCTCCGAACTGGCCCGAGGCCTCGAACACTCGGGGGGGATCGAACGCAAGGGCATCGTGCTCGCGACGCTGATGCGGCTGAAACAGATCTGCAATCACCCGTCGCAGTGGCTGAACGACAACGGCTGGGCGGAGGAGGACAGCGGCAAGCTTGCCCGCCTTCGGGAGATCGCCGAGGTGGTCGCGGCGCGGCAGGAGAAGATGCTAATTTTCAGCCAGTTTCGCGAGATGACGGCGCCGCTGCAGGTTTTCCTCTCGGGGATTTTTGGCCGGCCCGGCCTGGTGCTCCACGGCGGAACGGCGGTGAAGGACCGCAAGGACCTCGTTCGGACGTTCCAGGACGATGAAGCCACGCCGTTCTTCATCCTATCGCTGAAGGCCGGCGGCTCCGGACTGACTCTGACGGCCGCCTCTCATGTCGTGCATTTCGACCGCTGGTGGAATCCGGCGGTGGAAAATCAGGCGACCGATCGCGCTTTCCGGATCGGTCAGAAAAAGAACGTCCTCGTCCACAAATTCGTCTGCCAGGGGACGGTCGAGGAAAAGATCGATGCCATGATCGACGCGAAGAAGGCCCTGTCCGACGAATTGCTGACCGGTTCGGGCGAGATCAAGCTGACCGAAATGAAGGACGACGAACTCCTGCGGCTCGTCGCCCTCGACCTGAACGCGGCGATGAAGGACTGACAGGATGTCGTACCATTATGGCGGGTGGCCGTCCTACGTTTCGGTCGCCGAGCGCCGCAAGAAGGCCGAGCGCGAGATCGCGCGTCGGCGCAAGACGGGCCAGCCGAGCGCGCCGGTGATCGTCGAGGGACGCACAATCGCCAAGACGTTCTGGGGCAAGGCGTGGTGTGAGAATCTGGAGCGCTATCGCGACTTCGACAGCCGCCTGCCGCGCGGCCGCAGCTATGTCCGGAACCGCGCGGTGCTGGATCTTCAGATCACTCCGCTGGCCGTGAAGGCGCTGGTCAGCGGCTCGGAGATCTACGAGGTCACGATCGGCGTCGCCGCGGTGTCCAAGTCGAAATGGCAGTCAATCTGCCGGGACTGCGCGGGAGGCATCGATTCCCTGGTGGAACTTCTGCAGGGGCGCCTCTCCACGAGCGTCATGGAGCGAATCTGCCAGCAGAACCAAGGCCTGTTCCCCCGACCGCCGGAAATCAAGCTCTCCTGCAGTTGCCCGGACTATGCGTCCATGTGCAAGCACGTCGCGGCAGTCCTCTATGGCATCGGCACGCGACTGGACGAAGAGCCGGAGCTTCTGTTCCGGCTGCGCGCCGTCGACGAGAAGGATCTGCTGGCCAATCTGGGCGCAACCGCGTCGCGGTCGACGACGCCTGCCGCCGGAAAGGTCTTGGCCGCCGACGACGTTTCGTCGCTGTTCGGTCTGGAAATGGCGGACGATTCCCCACCGGCTGCATCGAAACCGGCGACGCGGGCGCAGCCAAAGGCGAAGACGAAAACAAAGACGAAACGGAAGTCGGCGCCGATTTCCCCGCGGGCGTCGGCCCGCGCCAAGCCCAGATCCCCCAAAAATCCATCCGTCCGTTAGGAGTCTGGCCCCCAGCCTTGGGGGCCTCCCCTGCCGACGTCATTGCGCGCTTGCTGCTGGTCCCGCGTGCCCCTGCGAGGCGCTCCTGGATGTGCCGTTCAGGCGGTAAATACTATGGACCGTGCGGCGCCGCAGGCTTCCTGGAAATGAGCGATAGATGGTCTGCGCATTTCTATGCCACGCCATATGAGCCGGAGAAGTTCTTGAAGTTGCGCACGCAGGTGGACGAACGGATTCCGATGAGCTGAGGGGCTTGTCGCTCCAATGCCAGAGTCAGCAGGCAAGCGCTTCAATGTCCTGATGGCGTAACCTTCCCTAGGGTTTCTGGGTTGCATATGGTGCTCCATTGGAGTAGTGTTTTTGATGGTTCGGATCGTCCCTGTAACAGTGGTCGAGACGCCGGAGTTCTTGTCTGCGACCCGCAAGCTAATGGACGAAGCGGAACGGATGCTGCTGGTCGACTACCTCGCCTACAATCCCACGGCGGGCGACTTGATCCCCGGCACCGGCGGCGTTCGCAAGCTGCGGTGGGCGTTGGAGGGGCGCGGCAAGCGTGGCGGCGCGCGAGTGATCTATTTTCACCATAACGTGGACATGCCGCTCTTTGCGCTCACCGCCTACGCCAAGAACGAGCGGGCGGATTTGAGCCAGCGGGATCGCAACGACTTCAAGCGCCTGACCGGCCTTCTGGTCGAGGCGTCCAAAAGGAGGCACAGATGAGCAAGGTGGCGACCAGCATCCGGCGGGGCCTCGAAGAGGCTGTGACCTATGCCAAAGGCGGGGCTGACGCCAAGGCGTATCGCGTCCATGTACCCGAGGCTATCGACGTAAAAGCGATCCGGGCGAAACTGCACATGACCCAGGAAGAGTTTGCTGGGCGGTTCGGCTTTAGCGTCAACACGCTACGCCATTGGGAACAGGGCTTGCGCCAGCCCGAGGGGCCGACCCGCGCCTATCTAGTGGTCATCGATCGCGCGCCCAAGGCGGTGCGGAAGGCTTTACAGGCCGCGTGACGGAGCCGCAGGTGGAGCGAGGCGAACCATGCTGACGACGAAGCGCAAGCCGGCCACGGTCGGGGAGATTCTCCTGGAGGAGTTCATGCAGCCACTGGGGTTGACCCAGGGCGCGTTGGCCGAAGCGATGGGCGTGCAGCGCAAGCACGTCAACGAGTTGTGCAACGACCGCAGGAACGTGACGGCGGCGACCGCCCTCATCCTGGCCCGCGTCTTCGGCAACAGCCCGGACTTTTGGCTGAATGTGCAGCGGCGCAGCGATCTTTGGCAGGCGATGCACAGCCCCAAGGAGCGACAGCGGATCGAACGCGCCCGGCCGCTCAGGGCTGCCGCGTAATGCCTGCCACCCCAACGCCAGCGCCTCCGGGAGCCGCCCTCTCCCTGTATTTTTATCCCACGCTACGCAGAGGGCTGTGGCGTAAAGGCGGTCGGTTGCGCCTGCCAGTGGCGGCTCAGATTCTGGCGCAATGCCTCGCACTTCCCGCAAGCATCAGCCTTCAGCATCCGAGCAGCTTCACCAGCTTCTCGGCGAGCCTTGGCCGTTCCCGGGCCGCCCGCCCAAGCATGATCTTGCCACCTGGACCGTCACCGACGACTGGCCGGAGTACGTCCCTGTCACGGATGCCGAAGTGGCCGTGTTCGAGGCGTGGTTCGGCGACCTGTTCGACGAGCTGTTCGGGCCGTGCCGATGACCTGACGAGGAGACACCTGCCATGACCGTGCCGTTGCGCGCCGCCCTCTACCTGCGCGTCTCGACGGCGCGGCAGGCCGAGCATGATGTCTCCATTCCCGACCAGAAGCGGCAGGGCGAAGCCTACTGCTTGGCTCGCGGTTACCAGCTCGTCGAGACGTATGTCGAGCCGGGAGCGTCGGCGACCAATGACCGCCGCCCCGAGTTCCAGCGGATGATCGAGGCGGGGACCGCCAAGCCCGCGCCTTTCGACCTCGTGATCGTCCATTCGTTCAGCCGCTTCTTCCGCGACCACTTCGAGCTCGAGTTCTATGTCCGCAAGCTGGCCAAGAACGGCGTCAAACTGCTCTCCATCACCCAGGAGATGGGCGACGATCCGATGCACGTCATGATGCGGCAGATCATGGCGCTGTTCGACGAGTATCAGTCCAAGGAGAACGCCAAGCACGTTCTGCGCGCCCTGAAGGAGAATGCCCGGCAAGGCTTCTGGAACGGCGCGCTGCCGCCGATCGGCTATCGCATCGTCGCAGCCGAGCAGCGCGGCGCGAAGGTCAAGAAGAAGCTGGAGATCGACCCGTTGCACGCCGACACGGTGCGGCTGATCTATCGGCTGACCCTGGAAGGAGATGGCGTGTCCGGCCCGCTGGGCGTGAAGAAGGTCGTGTCCCATCTCAACAGCCGACGCATCTTTACGCGCGATGGCGGGCGCTGGGGCATCGGCCAGGTTCATCGTATCCTGACGCGGACCACCTATGTTGGCCGCCACGAGTTCAACAAGCGCGGCAAGACCAGGAAGATTAACCCGGTCGGTGAAGTGATCGTGGTCGAGGTTCCCGGGATCATCGACCAAGGCACCTTCGACGCCGTGCAGGCGCATCTGCGTTCCCGCAATCCGAGGGTGACGCCCGCGCGGGTCGTCAGCGGTCCGACCCTCCTGACCGGCATCTGCTTCTGCGCCGACTGCGGCGGCGCGATGACATTGCGCACCGGCAAGGGCGGGCGCTATCGCTACTACACCTGCTCCATCAAGGCACGGCAGGGCGAAACCGGCTGCAAGGGCCGCTCGATCCCGATGGATAAGCTGGACAATCTCGTTGCCGGCCACATCGAGGAGCGGCTGCTCCAGCCCGAGCGGCTGGAGGAAGTGCTCGCTACTGTCCTTGACCGCCGTCAGGAGCGCGCCGAGCGCCGCCGTGAGCACATTGCGGAGCTGAACAAGCGCGCGGCCGAGACTGACTTGCGGCTCAAGCGGCTGTATGACGCCATCGAATCGGGCGTGGCCGATCTCGACGACCCGGCGCTGAAGGAGCGCATTGCCGGCCTCAAGGCGATCCGCGATCAGGCCCAGGCCGACGCCGAGCGGGCGCAGGCCATGACGGAAAGCTCGAGCCAGCAGGCGGTCACGCCGCAGATGGTCAGGAAGTTCGCCAGGACGGCGCGGTCGCGGATGCGGATCGACGGCGGCGGCTATCGCCGCGACCACCTGCGTGCGCTCGCCCAGCGGGTCGAGGTCGCGGACAAGGAGGTTCGCATCATGGGGTCGAAAAGTGACCTTCTCAGAACCCTCGCGGCCGGCCCGGGCAGAGGGCCGGCTACGCCCGGCGTTCGCAGTTCTGTTCTGAAATGGCGGGGCAACGTCAATCGGTGTCGGCGGCGTCGGCGGTCAACGCCAAGGGGGCGTTCTGGTTCGTCACCTACAAAGGAGGCCTCGACGCCGATCTGTTCGTGGCAATGCTCAAGCTTCTGATGCGCCGGCGGCGCAATCCGCTGTACCTGGTGCTCGACAGCCTGCCGGCCCACAAGGCCAAGGCGGTTCGCGCCTACGTCGAGGCGACCCGCGGGAAACTGGAACTGCACTTTCTGCCGGGCTACGCGCCGGAACTGAACCCCGACGAGATGGTGTGGAACTACATGAAGCGCACTAGCACGGCGCGACGACCGCTCGCCGCCGGCGAGGTCCTGCAGGACTGCATCGAGGCCCAGATGAAGGCGATCGGGCAAACCCCCGCGCTCGTGCGGGCCTTCTTCCAAGCCAAGGATGTATCCTATATTACTGACTGATTAGTAGGTCTCTGATCCCGGGCCACCCTCACCTCAACGGGTGGTCAAATTTTGCATATAAGCGGCGATGCCCGCGGCAACGCCTGGCAGCGCAAAGTTCTCGTGCATAAGCGGCGCCGCGCCACCAGTTCGGACGGCCGATCGGCTGCAATCAGTCGATCGCCTTCCAACTGGCCCAGCCGCATGTCGATATCGAGGCGACCCGTCACCTCACGTACGCCGCGGTGCGCAAATGGGATCAGGGCGTGCTTTCACCGCTGCGATCTATGTCGTGGCAAAAGGCGTGAAGACAGAGCTGAGAAATGCCGCCATCGCGGTGGTGGACGAAGATCGCTCGGCCCTGTCGGCGCGCATTTCCGGGGCCTTGCTGCAACCCTATTTCAAACCACCCGCCAAGATCACGCTGGATCAAGTCGATGCGCTGATGGATGCGGGGCGTTACAGTTTCGTCCTCGACATCCCGCCGGATTTCGAGGCCGATCTGCTGGCCGGGCAATCCCCCGTCATCCAGCTGAATGTCGATGCCACGGCGATGAGCACCGCAGGCAACGGTGCGCTTTACATCCAGAGCATCGTGACGGCCGAGGCGACCGATTTTCTCAGCCGCAGCGGGGCGGTGGTGATCCGTGAACGTGAACGCGGAACGATCGAGCATCTGCTGGCGATGCCGGTTTCGGTGGTCGAGATCATGCTGGCCAAAGTCTGGGCCAACGGTCTGGTGATCGTCGTGGCAACAGTGCTGTCGCTGCGGCTGATCGTTGGCGGGGCGCTTGGGGTGCCGATTGCGGGGTCGGTGACGCTGTTCGCTTTCGGTGCTGCGGTCTATCTGTTCGCCGTGACATCGATTGGCGTGATGCTGTCGACTGCTGTCGGGCGCGGTGACCCCGATCGAAAGCATGCCGCCCGCCATTCAGACCGCAGTGCAGGTTCTGCCCTCGACCCATTTCATCAAATTTGCGCAGGCGGTGCCCTATCGGGGCGCCGGGATCGAAATCGTCTGGCCGTATCTCGCCGCGACGGCGGCAATCGGTGCCGTCTGCTTTGCCTATGCCTTCGCCCGGTTCCGGGCCGCACTGGCCGCAATTACATAGCGCGTGGGGGGCGGGCAGCAGCAGCTCCCCAAGCTGCACATGCGGCCCGTCCGTTGCCTTGCAACACCTGCTTAAGAAACCGCAATGCTTTTCCCGGCAGTCGCATTCGGCGCCTTGATACGAAACCAAGCGATATAGAGTACTGGGAGAAAGAGCAAAGTCAGTGCCGTTCCCACGACAATGCCGCCCATCATCGCATAGGCCATGGGCCCCCAAAATATGTCGCTCGCGATAGGGACAAGAGCCAACGTCGCAGCTGCCGCCGTCAACAGGATTGGCCGCATGCGGTCTTCTGTCGCTTCGACGACGGCGTCCCAGGGAGAACGCCCTGCTGTGCGCAAGTTCTCAATCTGTACGATCAGAATGACTGAGTTGCGGATGAGAATACCGCTTAGCGCCAGGACGCCTAGGATAGCGACGAAACCGAGCGGAGCACCACTGGGCAGCAACCCTGCGACGACGCCTATAAGTGCGAGTGGTGCCACGGAGAAAACCAGAAACAGCCGCTGAAAACTCTGCAACTGAATCATCAGGATCGTTGCCATGATGAACAACATAAGCGGTGCGACAGCGGCGATCGGCCCCTGCGCCTTCGCGCTCTCCTCAACAGCACCGCCGGTGATCACACGGTAGCCTGCAGGGAGGGTGGCAGCGAATGCTTCGACCTTCGTCGCCAATTGGGCCACAATGGTAGCGGGCTGCATAGATCCCAGGACCGATGCTTGGAGAGTGATCGTGGGTCGACGGTCCCGCCGCCAGATCTTTGGTTGTTCGACCCCATAAGAAATATTTGCGACCGCCGCGAGCGGCAAGGACTGCCCATTCGCGCCGGGCAATTGTAGGCTTTGCAGCGTCTCGATCGAACGGCGCTCGGCGTCCTTCGCACGAGCGATCACGTCGATTAGATAAATGTCATCGCGCAGTTGCGTGACCGTGTCTCCAGCGACGACACCATTCAATGCCAACGCTATATCCTGGGACGAAACGCCTAGAGCCCGTGCTTTGTCCTGCAACACATTGATCTTGACTAGCCGCGCCGGCTCATTCCAGTCGAATACGACGCCGCCCAGATTGGGATGGTCGGCCATGATCCCAGCCAACTTCTGCGACAGCTCCCGCACGGTCTGAATATCTGGCCCGCTGACGCGATATTGCACAGGGCGTCCGACCGGCGGCCCAATATCGAGCAGTTTTACGAAGGCGTCAGTGCCCGGGAACGTCTTTCGCAAGTAGGCCTGAAGCTCGCCGCGCAGGCGGTCGCGCACCGCCAGTCCTTTGGTGACAATTACAATCTGTCCAAATGTCACGTCGCTTGGCTGAGGGTCGAACGACAGGACAAAGCGCGGCGCGCTCTGGCCGACATACGTCGACCAATGTTCGATATCCTTCGAGCTTGCGAGCATCTCGCGCTCGAAGCGCGCCATCTCGGCATTGGTCTCAGCGATCGAGCTGTTCTGCGGAAGGTGCCAGTCGACGATGAGCTCAGTCCGGTCCGAGGCTGGAAAAAACTGCTGCTCGACGAACCGAGTGCCAATCAAGGCTGCCCCCAAAGTCAGGATCGTCAAACTGATCGTGACCCAGCGCCATCGCATCGAGAGACCCAGAACACCAGAAAAGGCGGCCGCGAACCGTCCTCTCTTCCCTTCGTGATGCTTGAGACTCTCCGGCAAGAGGGTTACGCCCAGCAACGGCGTAAACAATACGGCGACGACCCATGAAACCGACAGCGAGACCGCGATGACAACGAACAGTGTGAATGTAAATTCACCTGCAGCGCTAGAATTGAGGCCGATCGGGATAAACCCGGCGATGGTCACAAGCGTCCCCGTCAGCATCGGGAATGCTGTCGAGGTATAGACATGCGTCGCAGCGCGACGCAGGGTGTCACCTAGTTCCAGTCGCGTCACCATCATCTCGACTGCGATCATCGCGTCATCGACGAGAAGGCCCAGTGCGATAATCAAGGCGCCGAGCGAGATGCGCTGCAGCGAAATGCCTGCAACGGCCATCACTAGAAACGTAATCGCCAGCACAAGCGGAATTGAAATTGCAACCACCAGGCCGGCCCTGAATCCAAGACTGATGAAACTGATCACCAGCACGATGGCGATGGCTTCGAACAAGCCGTGCGAAAAGCCAGAGACCGCCTCATCAACCAGTGCTGGCTGGTCAGCGACGCGATGGACATCGACGCCAATCGGCAATTCCGCGACGATTTTCGCCATCTCTCTTTCGAGTGCCGCGCCAACTTCAAGCAGGTTAGCGCCCGACTTCATGCCAATCGCGAGACCGATAGCCGGTGCGCCATTGAAACGAAATACCGATGCAGGAGGATCAACAAAGCCGCGCCGGATTGTAACGACGTCGGTCAGAGGGAAGAAGCGGTCATTGATCCTGAGATTGATCGCCTTAAGGCTCTCCTCGGAAGTAAATTGTCCGTCGACACGAATGGCGATGCGTTCAGGGCCCGCCACAATGAAGCCCGAAGGCACAGTGGCGTTTTGCGCTCGCAACGACGCAATTACGGCTTGCTGGTCGAGGCCAAGCGACGCAATCTGACGCGTTGAGAAGTCGAGATAAATTACTTCATCCTGAGCGCCGATTATGGTGACTTGACCGATATTGGGGACGGTCAGAATTTTAGCACGGACCCCCTCGACGCGGTCTCGCAATTCTCTTTGCGTCAGGCCGTCCGTCGTAAACGCATAAATACTGCCAAAGACGTCACCGAAACGATCGTTGAAGAACGGTCCAACGACGCCGACTGGAAATGAAGCCTGAATGTCGACGATCATATTGCGGACACGCAACCAAGTCGGCGCAACGTCCTTGGCCTTGGTCGTCGCCAGCAAGTTGACGAAAATGATCGTATGCCCCGACGTTGTCACGCTCCGCGTGAAATCGAGTGATTCCAGTTCCTCAAGCTTCTTTTCGATTCTGTCGGTCACTTGGCGTGTTACATCTTGCGCCGACGCGCCAGGCCACTGAGCCTGAATGACCATCGTCTTGATCGTGAAATTCGGATCTTCTTCGCGCCCCAGATTGAGATACGAAAAGATGCCAACTATCGCGAACACAATCATGAAATACCAAAGCAGCGCCCGATGCTCGAGCGCCCAGTCCGATAGGTTGAAGGATTTCACGGCGCGGTCTCTGCATCTATTTTGACAGCCTGGCCTTCGCTAAGTCTATGTACGCCCACGGTCACGACGCGCATCGACGGTTCAAGGCCGCTCAGAACGGTAATGGCGTCGTCGCGTTCGACAGCGATCTTGACTTCACGCAGAGATACCGTTGCCGACCGGGGGTCGACGACCCAGACTTGGGTGCGGCCGTCCTTTTCAAGCAAGGCCGAGGCAGGGAGGCGAAAGGCGGGCGCGGAAGCGGAAGCAACACTTGCAGTGATCGTTGAGCCCAACCGGAATGTGTCGGGTGGGTTGTCGAGAGCGATCTTGACACGCCGCATGCGCGTCACGGCATCGGCTTCGGGGGCGATCTCGCGAACCGCCCCACCTACTTTCATCGCCAGATTCAGTTGGGGGGAAACCATAAAGCGCGTTCCCAGTCGCAGAGACCTGGCGACGGCGTCAGGAACATCGACGACCGCATCACGTGAGTCCAATTGCGCGATGGTCACCACCGATTGACCGGGTGAGACAATCTGGCCAACTTCGGCGCCAACGGCTGTGACTACGCCAGCAAAATCCGACCTCACGATAGCGTAGTCGAGCTGTTCACGCGCCTTGGCAAGCGCGGACTCTGCCCGCGTCACGTTCGCCTGCGCCGCGGCCAGCCCTTGCTGTGCGGCTTCGTAGGCTGCGCGCGTCGTCGTGTTCGAACTCAACAGCACGCGCTGGCGCGCTTCCAGGCCAGCCGCGTTCGTCAATTGCGACTGACTATTGGAGAGATTGGCAGCGATGGCCTTGGCTGCGAATTCAAGCGCAACAGGATCTATACTGGCAAGGATTTGCCCCTTTTCAACGAGGTCGCCGACATTGACTGGGCGCGCGATCAATCGGCCAAGAACGCGAAAGCTGAATACCGTCTGGATCTGTGGTTGGACTATTCCGGCCAGCATCAAATCATTCGGAGACGACTGCGCAACGACTATCGATATGATCGGACGTACCGGATTAGCTTGTGTCGTCGCCCGCTTCAGACAGCCGGAGACGATGATCAACGCGCAGAATGCTAGAGCCATACTAGCAATGGGCTTCATGGCGCGGTCTCTGCGACGGATACTTTCACGCCAGAGAACAGGAACTGGCCCCCTTCGGTGACGACCACTTCATCGGGCTTTAGGCCGTCGCGAATGACGAGCTTTTCATTTTCAAAGTTTTCCGCTTCAACGGCGCGAAGCGAAACGGACTTTGCAGCGGGGTCGACGATCCAGACTGCGAGCTTTCCGTCCTTGATCGTGGCGGCGCTCCAAGGCAGAACGACCACTTGACGCGGTACAAAAGTTCCTTCCCCTTTGACCGCGCTGCCCAGCGACATTTCTGCGGGCGCGCTATCAACGGCGACTTTCACGGTGACGGTTCCAGTCTTTGCGTCGACAGTAGGAGAAACCTCCCGTACCCTGCCACTCGCGCGTATGAGCGGGTCAGATACGAGAGACAATTGAACCGCGTCGCTCGCGGGTTTCAGGAAAAAGATCGATTCATAGACGTTAAAGACCGCATCGCGCGGCCCGTCTTCGGCAAGCGTGAAGGCCGGTTGCGCCGCCAGCGCGACCTGCCCAACTTCGACGTTTCTGGCTGTAATCATGCCGGACCGTTCGGTACGCAGTTCCGAAAAGGACAGCTCATCTTTGGCGCTGGCGGCTAGCGCCTTGGCGGAGTCGAGAGAGCCCTCCGCGGTGCTCAAAGCTTGTTGCGCAGAATCATATGCAGATCGTGTCGTGTAACCGGCTGTCAGCAAGGCTTTCTGCCTATCAAAGGCTGCCGAAGTCTGGCGCAACAACGCCTCGGCGGCGGTCACCGCTGCGTTCGCCGCGTCGAGATCGGCTTGTTGTTCTGCGGGATTGATTCTAGCGAGCACGGCGCCAGCGTTGATATGCTGTCCAACGTCTGCGTTTCTCTCAATAATTCGGCCACTTACGCGAAACGACAGACTGGTCTGCACGCGAGCCTTGATTTCTCCCGTCAATGCAATGCTTGTGACATAGTTCTCAAACTGGACAGTCTGAGTCCGCACAAGTAACGGCGGCTTTGTGGGAAGTTTCGCTTTGCGGTCGCAGGCCGTCAGGCCCAACCCGACGGCGAGGAGGACCCAAACTTTCGGCCAATGCGTTGCGCGTAAACTCGATCGCAATATCATCCTTGCCCTTGAGTTGGCCTCCATCGTTCAGATGGCTAGGCAATAGAATTAAGCTTAGCTCTGTTCAGCCCCAATAGCCGCCGGTTTTTGTGTGATAGTCGTCGCACATCAGCGACCAGTTGAACCAAGGGAGCATGCGAGGATGTACGCCAAACCCACAGCCACCCTCTCAGGTCAGTTTCTCAGCAACCATACCAACGGCATCGTAGCGGTGGACCTTTTCGTTCTGCCAACAACCACTTTCCAGATTCTCTATTGCCTCGTTGTCATACGGCACGGACGGCGGCATTGGGTGTCGTTTGGCGTAACGGCACCTCCGACCGCGGAGTGAATCTCGCGCCAGATCGACGTGACTTGGCTGATTGAGCGTATGTTACATTGGTAATCTATCTCTCCACCTTGACGCTCCGGTTGGCGGTACTTTCAACTTCAAGAAGATTCCGCCTTAAGCGACGTAGTGTATTGATGAACATCTCTCGTTGTTGGTTCGGCAAGTCCGCCAGCGCTTCTTCCCGAGTTTTGGCGGCCAGAGACCACATGCGAGCAAGCAGAGGCTGTGCCTTGGTGGTAAGGTAGAGTTGTGAGGCTCGCCGATCATGAGGATCGGGTCGCCGGTCTATCAAACCACTTGCCTGAAGGCGGTCGAGCAGGCGGACCAGCGTGATCGGTAGAATCTCCAGCCGGTCGGCAAGCGTGACCTGATTCACGCCTTCCTGACGGGACAGATAAGCGAGCACCCTCCACTGGGCCTGCGAAAGGCCGAGCCGCTGCGCCCGACGATCAAAGTTGCGTCGCAGCAATCGCGCGACGTCACCCACAAGAAAGCCGACACTCTTGTCGGGATCGCGCATCAAAGCACTCCGCACATAATACTTATTACACATCATACACTTTGTATATTATTGCCACAACTATTCATGCAAAGCCACGCTGCGCATCGGCGTCACTTCGCATGCGACCATCTTGACGCAATCCTGCAAATATCCGGAAGCACAAACACCTCTAAGGATTCTCTGAACAAGTCGTCGAGCGCGCGTCGATTTTGCTAGAATTGGAGATCTGGCGGAGACGAGCGGATGAATCAGCTTAGTTTTTCGGACGCGGAGTACGGCGGGAAGCGCAAGCGCACGCGGCGCGAGGTATTTCTGGCGGAGATGGATCGTGCGGTGCCGTGGTCCCAACCGGAGGCGCTGATCGCGCCGCACTATCCGAAGGCTGGTGGCGGTCGTCGGCCGTACCCTCTGGCGACGATGCTTCGCATCCATTGCCTTCAGCAATGGTACGGGCTGAGCGACCCAGCGATGGAGGAGGAAATCTACGAGATCGCCTCGATGCGGCAGTTCGCAGGATTGTCGCTGGCGCGTGGCACGGTGCCGGATGAGACGACGATCCTGAACTTCCGTCATCTGCTGGAACAGCATGGTCTGGCGCGGGAGATCTTCGACACGGTGAAGGCGCACCTGCAAACGGCGGGCCTGTTGCTGCGGCGGGGTACGATTGTCGATGCGACGACCGTCGCGGCGCCGAGTTCGACCAAGAACAGCACGGGCCAGCGCGATCCGGAGATGCATCAGACTAGGAAAGGGAACCAGTGGTATTTCGGCATGAAGGCCCATGTCGATGCCGAGAGCGGCTTGGTGCACAGCGTGATCGGCACGCCGGCCAACGTCGCGGATGTGACGAAGGCGCATGGGCTGCTGCACGGCCGCGAGACGGTGGCGTTCGGTGATGCGGACTACCTCGGCGTCGACTGGCGGCCCGAGCGCAAACGGCGGGTCAAGTGGGGCATGTGGCGATGAGGCCGGGCAAGCGCCGGGCGCTGCGCGATACGGCGGCGGGTCGGCTGCGTGACAGGATCGAACGTCTCAAGGCGCAGGTGCGCGCCCGAGGCGAGCATGCCTTCCGGGTGATCAAGCGCCAGTTCGGTTATGCCAAGGTCCGCTACCGTGGCCTGCCCAAGAACACGGCGCAGCTGCACACGTTGTTTGCGTTGGCCAACATCTGGATGGCGCGCCATCGGCTGCTCGCTACAGGATAGCTACGCCCGAAGAGTGGCGAGACAGCGAGAACGCCGGCATCTCACCGCAAATACGGAGCCTTCGGCGCCCATTCGTGACGGCTTCCGACCGAAAATGAGCCGACTACCAGACCAAGGACCGGGCAAAACCGTCATCGGGACTTGGTCAGACCTTCCCTAAGGCTCTATCACGTCCCCCGCGACGCGAAAGCCTCGGCGAGTCAGCGCTGAAGTGAGATGGCGCTGGATTCTCAAGGTGTTGTATCTGGCTGCTAGGGTTGAGTGAAATCATCACTTGGCAGAGCTCGGCCCCAGAAATCTAGCATCTTGTATTGCCGTCTCTAATTCTTCCGTTCTGTCCGCTTGCGACCAGAAATAAATAAGCCTAGCTTACTTACTAATGGCACTCTCGCTAAAGCGATCCACCGAGTCGGACGACCCCACGCGAACCATGGGCATGTTGGTTTACGACGTAGCGCGATTGATGCGCCGCCACTTCGCCACCCAGATGGCCTGGAGTGGGTTGGGTCAATCGAGCTGGCGACTTCTCGTCCACGTAGCTCGCCAACCGGGATTGCGTGCCGCCGATCTGGCCGAGATCATGGAACTGCAGCCGATTTCGGTCAGTCGCGTACTGGACGGCCTCGTGCGTTCGGAGCTGATCGAACGCCGCGCGGATTCGCAGGACCGGCGCGCATGGCGGCTATTTGCCACGCGCAAGGCCCGACCGCTGATCGCACGTATGGAAGATCTGGCGACGGAAACCCGTGAACTGGCGATGACCGGTCTCCGCCCGGAGGATCGATCGACGCTGCTACGGGCGCTGGCGGTTGCGCGCGACAACATGTCAAGAGCTGGCAGGGACAGCCCTCGATCGAAGGCACGGCCGAGACCAGAATGAGCGACGCCCCGCCTCCAGCGATTGCGATCCGTCCCCGGCGATTTTCGCGACGACGAACCCGGGCCCTTCTCCTCGCATTGGTGCCTTTAGTCGCCATAGCGGGCGGCGGATATTGGTACGTCTACGGCGCGCGTTACGTTTCGACCGACAATGCCTATGTGAGGGCGGCGAAGACGACAATTTCAGCGGAGGTTTCCGGACGCATCGCCTCCGTGCTGGTGGGTGAGAACGAAGCCGTCCCCGCGGGACATCCGCTTCTGACAATTGACGACGAAGTATACCGAATCGCGTTGTCGCGTGCCGAGGCCGAGCGGGCCACCGTGATCGCGCGGCTCGACGCGTTGCGCGCCCAGATCCGGCAGAAGCACGAAGAACTAGAACTGGCCACCATCATGGCGGGCTATGCTGAGCGCGAACACAATCGTGGTGCGACGCTCGCCGCAAGAAGTGTCGTGAGCGTCTCCAAGCTCGACGAAGCCAGAAACCGGATGGACAGCGCTCGTCAACAGATGGCGATCGTTCGACAGGAGATCGAACGTCTGGTTGTGGATCTCGGCGGCGACGAACTGGCTCCCGCCGACCGGCATCCAGCCGTCAGGCAAGCTCAGGCCATGGTAGACGAGGCACGGGTCGCGTTGGAGCGCACGAAGGTATTCTCGCCGGTTGACGGCATCGTGTCGCGCGTCGATTCAATTCGCCCCGGAGACCATGTCCGCCCCGGAGTGCCGCTATTCTCGGTGGTTGCGACGAGTCAGAAGTGGATCGAAGCGAACTTCAAGGAAACTGATCTCACCCGCGTCGTGGCCGGGCAACCCGTGGAAGTGACCGTCGACACCTTCCCCGGCGTCAAACTCCCGGCCGAGGTGCACAGCATCGGGGCTGCGACGGGAGCGGAATTCGCCCTCATTCCGCCGCAGAACGCGAGCGGAAACTGGGTCAAGATTGTCCAGAGAATTCCAGTTCGCATCCGACTTCTGGAGGCGCGGTCGCTCCCATTGTTGCGCGCCGGGATGAGCGCGCAGGTGACGATCGACACCGGCTATAATCGACCCTTGCCTAGCCTGGTCGCCCGCGCCGTAGGGCGTGCGGGCAACGCTGAGTGAGCGACGCGGGCTCTGGTCCGCGCGTCAGCCGGGCCGGTATCACGGCGTCGGTCATGCTCGCGACGACCATCTATGCCCTTGATAGCACGATCGCGAACGTCGCGCTGCCGCACATGCAGGGAAGCCTGAACGCTACCCGCGATCAGGTGTCGTGGACAGTGACTTCGTTCGTGGCGGCCATGGCGATCATGACGCTGCCAATCGGCTTTCTGGCGCAGAGATTCGGCCGACGGCGCGTCTTCCTCGGTTGCATTTTCGGGTTCACGATCAGTTCGATGGCCTGCGGCGCCGCCGGATCCCTACCGGAAATGGTCATCTCCCGCATCCTCCAGGGCGCGTGTGGCGCCGCGATGGTTCCGCTCTCGCAGGCGATACTGCTCGATACATACCCGCCCGAACGGCATGCCTCGGCCATGTCCATCTGGGGGGTGGGCGTGATGGTGGGCCCGGTGCTGGGGCCCATCATCGGCGGCTGGTTGACCGATTCCTACAGCTGGCGCTGGGTATTCTATATCAACCTGCCGCTAGGAGCCCTGGCGTTTCTCGGCATCATGGTTTTTCTCGGCGAATCGCCGAGGAAGCAGGTCCGCTTCGATTGGTTCGGGTTCGTGGCATTCGCGATTGCGGTGGGGGCGCTCCAGCTGATGCTCGACCGTGGCGAAAGAAATGGATGGTTCGAATCAGAAGAGACCATCGTTGAAGCCGCGATTACAGCTGCGGCGTTCTACGTCTTCGTCGTCCATCTGGCGACGTCAGAGAACTCGCTGGTTTCTCTCAAGGTTTTCAAGGATCTTAATTTCACACTCTGCACTACGCTTATGCTGGTGGTCGGAATGGTGTTTCTCGGTAGCATGGTCTTGCTACCCCTGTTCCTTCAGCAGTTGCGTGGCATGACGGTCCTGGATACGGGCATCCTGCTCGCGCCACGCGGGGTCGGCATGATGGTAACCATGGTTATCGCAGGCCGCATGGCCGGGCGCATCGACTCCAGAATCCTGATGTCGCTTGGCATAGTCATGGCCATGATCGCCATGTGGGCGACGTCGGGATTCGACATGAACGTTGATGACTGGTTGGTGACGTGGACCGGTCTACTACAAGGGGGTGGACTTGGTTTCGTATTCGCAAGCAGCAGTGCGCTTGCCTTCGTCACTCTTCCCGGTCAATTCCGCCTCCAGGCGACTGGTCTCTACAGCCTCTTCCGCAATTTCGGAGGTAGCGTCGGTATCGCGATTTCGGTTGGGATGCTCGAGCATTTCGCGGCAATCAACCGGGGCGAGCTCGGTGAACGCCTCACCGTTTTCTCGACATGGTTCCACGACCCCGGAGCAACCATGCCGTGGTTGCCGCCCGGCTTGGTCGGGACCGCGATGCTCGATCTCGAACTGGTTCGACAGGGGTTGATGATTGCCTATCTCAACAACTTCCTGCTCATGGCGGTGATCGGCTTCATCGGCCTGCCGCTTATCGCCTTGCTGCGCACGCCAAAATCCATCCGCCAAGCATAGATCCGGTCAGTGGTTCGGCTAGAGTCAGTTCTTACTCGTACGTCAGTGAGTTAGACAACAGTATGAAGACGTGCAAGTATGCGCTTCACGATGAAGCGAGATGGCCGCACCCTCGATCACGCGACGCTGGAAGCCATCCGCAAAATGGCGGGTCAACGTGTTCGCGAGGGCGAGTTTCGACTTTGGCCTATGGACGCGCCAGATCGCCCGCGATCTCATCGCGCAGCGTTTCGGCGTGACATTGAGTCTGGCGTCGGTGGGAGCGTTGCTGGTGCGGGTGGGATTGACGCCGCAGAAGCCGCTGCAGCGCGCCTATCAGCGTGACCCTGAGGCGATCGCACACTGGCAGCGAGAAACCTACCCAGCGATTGCCCGCCAAGCCAAGCGGGACAAGGCGGATATCTACTTCTGGGATGAGTCGGGCTTTCGCGCCGATGCGGTGCAGGGCACGACGTGGGGCGCCAAAGGGCAGACCCCGGTGGTGTCGGTGCCGGGGCAACGCCAGGGCATC
>ORJL011582819.1_pt1 | contig 27522 bp, 14 predicted proteins | sample 1779941 | NCBI WGS metagenome assembly ORJL01 (sample SAMEA104232317, study PRJEB22302) | groundwater metagenome | biome: forest; feature: aquifer; material: groundwater | place: USA | collected 2011-08-07 | depth 5.8 m
AAGGTGGGCACGGCCTACAACATTCAGTCGGCCGCGTCACCCGAGAGCCCGCAGTGGACGACGATCACGAACATCACCCTGCCGCAGAGCCCCTACCTATGGTTTGACTTGTCCTCGGCTGGGGTACCCAAACGGTTCTATCAGGCGGTCGAGGCGCGGTAAAGCTTACGGCGAATAGCGCGATCTATTTGAGCAGTTCCGCGGCCCTCCCGCTTCGGCCTGGTAACTGGCTGATGAAATCAAGGGGTGGTTCTGCCCCGTTCGGAGGCGATGGTCCAGTAGATGGCTGCCTGGACCACCCCGCTGGCGGGTAGAATCGGGATGTCATATCCCGGCACCGTTACGCAACCATCAGTCAGAGGCCAGGCTGGATCGATGTACAGGATATTGCTTACCGGTTCAGGTGGTTGGGCTGGTTGAACGTCGAAATAGACGAGCCTCACTCCCATGGCTTTGGCTTGATCCACAAGCTTGAGAGGGGCGAACTGGTAGCCGACATAGAGGACAAATGGCGGCGGGTGAGTGGTGTCGAGTACGTCCTTATCCTCCCAAGCCGGAACAGCGACCAGATCGCATATGGGGAGCGTCCTCGGGTCCTGCCCGTGGCGGGGGAACATGTGGCCGGTTACCAGCGTTGTCGCTGATGCGTTGGACACCTGCCCCCACCACTTGGCCGCTTGGAGGATTTTCGACATTTGAGTTTTGTTAACCTTCGCCAGCATGCGGTCGATCTGGTCCAGGTAATCCCGGCCCAGGACACCGGCGCCGATGGGTTTGATGGTCAAATCGTCATGGAATCTCCTCCGATCGTATTTCTTTCCCCGCTCAGGGCCGCCGGGCAAGCCATAGCTCTGGTAGAGGATCGGCATTTGGCCCAACCGCGTGCACGCCGCCACGAATTCCCCCGTCCAGGTCCAGAGGCCGATGACGTTGGCAACCGTGTCGATAGGGAAATGGCGGCGATAAAGTCCGGCTGGAGAATCGAACGTGATTACGGTTGCCCCTTTTCCCTGCCACTCGTTGAGGATTCTCGAGTCGCGCTCGTCAAGGGGGCCCGGGACGGCATAGAGGACGATATCATGGTTGGTTGGGACCTGCTGCCCCAGAGGACTGATGGCCATTAAGCCACCGGCGCGGCCACAGGCCTCCGAAATGAAGTCGGCCTGTCGGCCCGCGACCCAAAGATTTCCTCCGGACAGGAATCCATTGGCCGCGCGCTCCGCGGATTTCGTGAGCGTCGCCAGATTGGACCGGGTCTGGGTGATCACGTCCTGAAGGCGCAGTAGATAATTCTCCGCCGCTGGCGATGCCAAGGCCCAGGGTAACGGCCCCGAAAGAATCACGATCAGCAGAAGGATTTTTTTCATCGGGTGGGACATGATGAGAATGTCAATCGCGGCTTTGGGGCTTCAGAACTCGATTCTCGTGTGGCTTACGGGATACCAGCCTTCGGCATCCCTCTCCGCAATCGCCAGTCGCACTGCTGAAAACAATGGCCGCGGAAGCGACGACACGACACAAAGCTCGTTTCATAGAAGGTCTAGGCCGCGACTATGCAAGTTGCGGAATCATGAAACAAATCAAATCATCCGCTCATCAAGGAATTCAGACTCAACCCGCCTGGTCGCCGCCATCGACCAGACGTCGAGGATTACGCCTATTCCGGCTCGATAGGCGTACGCTGAAAAACTTTCAAGTGAGGTCTGACGATCCAAATGAACGCCGCACCCGTGTTATGGCGGAGATCAGTTCAGCACAGCGAGGCAGCAACCGTGACCAGGGCGAGGAAACGGACCAAACAATGGGCGAACCCCATTTTCGGATACTTTTCGTTTGACGGACGCGGTCTAATGTGAGGCAATCTAATCAGTGACAAAGCGCCGTTGATCGTCGGGCGTTCTTACTGGAAGATATGCCGGACTTGCTGGAATTATGAAAACCCACCTTGTCATCATGTGGACGATACTACTGAGCGTTGTCTCGGAAGCCGGCCTTCCAGGCAGCGCAGAGTTTCCCACCTTGGTCGCTGGAGTTTCGCAGATTGTCTCTCCCGGGACGCCGGGGCCAATTTACCCAACCGATCCGGCCTGGGTTGCCATTGCAGGGGGCGATGCCGATACGTCCTTTCCAGCCACATTTGCGATGGCGCGCGCCTATGGGCTGGGCCGAGTCTTGGCCCTGGGACACGATGGCCTGATTGAACACCTCGAGCTTTTGGACAACCGTCAATTCATCCTCAACGCCGTTGCCTGGCTTGATGCCTTTGCCAGGAAGCGTGTAAGCTGCACCAGCGGCCATGGCGAATGGGCCAACGCGTCGAACCTGGGCGGATTAAGGACGGAACTTGATGCTCGTGCGTACGATTTTCAAGCAGCTCCGTTTCCCCTGACGAATACGTTTCTTCAGGGCCTTGGCGTTTTGATCGTGGGAGACGCCTGGGGCAGTTTCTCCTCAGACGAAGTCGAGGCCGTGCGTGCTTTTGTCGCGGACGGCGGAGGACTATTGCTCCTTGGCCTTGGATGGTCCTGGGAACCATACCATCCGGGTACAACCATCGAAGACTACCCCATGATGAAATTGGCGGCGCCTTTTGGAATCCGCTGGCTGAGACCGGCTATCTCGGACGCCACCGATCAACTCGATGGGTCGCCGATCTTCCATGTATTCTACCCTGGTGTGGAAGAGGTGTCACTGGCGGGGGCGATCGGTGTTCTCGACAGAATTCATGGTCAACATCCTCTCGACTTGCCCATCCTCCTAGAGACTGACCCTGTCGAACGCCTTCGCTACGTGCATGCCCACCAGACTCTGCAGGTGATTACGCAGGAACTGCCAGGTGGCGACTCCCAACGTGCCGAGATCTACGGTTTCTTAAAGAGGATGGTCACGGCCAATCCAGACTATTTCCGAAAATCCCCTGCCTTCGACTATTCGGCCTTTCCCCAGATGGCCAGAGCCCGGGAACGGGTCTTTCGGACGTGGATTGACACTCTTCCACTCGATGCTGGAGTCAAACTGGACATCGCCTCTTTGACGGGTCTGTCGGGTCGTTACCTGGACATCTGGAATAGCTTCGGGGTCTGGGTGCTTGACAACAATTCGCTGGATGCGGTGCAACTGGATTTCCTATACAATTGTCTTTCCATGATCTCACCCAGTCTCCACGATCTGCGTGCCATCTCAGTGAACGACTTTCTTGGAAACGCGCGCACCCCAATGCCTCTCAACGGACTGGCGCATGAGGTGAACATTTTTGGGGTTCGCATGAACCAAGCACCTGAGAATTCATTTCCTGACGATGTCTCTTCAAGCATCATCCCGATCTTCTGCGGGGCGGCGGTCCACGAGATCAATCACGTAGTGGATGTCTATGCGGTTGGTTGGAGTGCGACGTCGGCTTTGGCCAACCGGAGAAAGGACTTGATCGAGTCGGCTGGCACCGACCACATGAACTATCTCAGGAGCATGATCCCGGATGGCTTTTTCAAGAACGCGCCACAGGAGTTCTTCGCCTCGATGGCCAACGAATGGTTTACTGACAGCGAGAAGACTTTGCGACTTGGACTGCTGCGATTCGATCAAGGACGCCTTGATCCTGTGAATCAGGCCTTGTTCTTTGCCGAGGTGTATTCGCAGGGCGGTGAAATCTCGTATTTCTTCAAGATGGACCCAAGCGGTAACCTGTTTCGAACGTCCGTTCCGCTGCGACGTGACGGTCGCGGTCGCATAAATGGAATGAAGGTGGGAGGAATGTGCTACAGTTTCGATCTCGATGCCGATGGTGACGTCACCAGTTGGAACGGGGCTCCCATGCTGAGCGTTTCCAAACTGACGAACGCAGTGCTAGTCGCCAGCCCGACGCCAGCCAGCGACTACCTATTGCAGTACAAATCTGATTTGTCTGCGGAGACCTCCTGGACGTCGTTGGCGAGCGTTCCTGCCATCACTAACGCGACCTTCCTGTTTACGAATTCCACCTCGGGCAACAGTGGCTTTTTCAGGCTACTGAAGCCCTAAAGCCCCACAAGAACTGTGTGTGACCCACCCCGAGTATCTTATGAAGCCTAGCCTTCGGACCTGCTTAACCATCACCTTGATTTCGATTCTCACCACGGCCAGTTGCGCCCTCAAAGCGGCGGATACGGCTCCGAAGCGGGAGGGAGCATCCTCCGTGCCGGGCGTGCGCGAGGTGGTGATCGTATTCAAAACGCACTTCGACATTGGCTACACGGACATGGCCAGCAACATCGTCGAGCGCTATCGCACCACCATGATTGATCAGGCGCTCAAGGTGGTGGATCAGAACCGCGATCTGCCGCCCGAACTCCAGTTCGCCTGGACGATCCCCGGCTGGCCCATGCGGAAGATCACCGAAGACTGGGAGGGCGGCACACCGGAACGGAGGCAGCGAATCCTCCAGGCCTTCAAGGACGGACGCTTTGTGGTTCACGCTCTGCCGTTCAGCACACACACGGAGTTGCTCGAGCCGGAAGACCTCGTGCGCGGGTTGGTCTTTGCCTCGCGGATCTCTCGAGAGGCGGGCCTGCCACTGCCGCGGGACGCGAAGATGACGGACGTCCCCTGCCACTCCTGGTTCTTGCCCACCTTGCTGCGCAACGCGGGGGTGGAGTTTCTCCACCTTGGCTGCAACGCCGCCAGCAGTTCTCCGCGTGTTCCGCCGCTGTTTTTGTGGGAGGGTCCGGACGGCTCGCGCCTCCTGACAATGTACTCCGCGGCCGGCTACGGGACGGGCACAACGCCGCCTGCCGGTTGGCCCTACAAGACCTGGCTGGCGTTGATGCATACCGGCGACAACCATGGGCCGCCCCGGCCGGAGGAGGTGAAGAGCCTCCTCGATGAGGCCAGAAAGAACCTCCCCGGTGTGAGGATCCGTATCGGTCGCCTGTCGGATTTTGCCGACGCAATCCTCGCTGAAAAGGCTCAAATTCCGGTCGTGCGTGCGGACATGCCGGACACCTGGATCCACGGCCCCATGTGCGACCCGGGCGGCGCCAAGTTGGCCAGGAACATCCGTCCTGCCATCGCCCATGCTGAGTCGTTGAACACTCTGCTCGGAATGTGGGGGGGCAGGACGTCGAGCGCGACGAAAACCATTGCCGAGGCCTACGAGCAAAGCCTGCTCTACGGTGAACATACGTGGGGCGGGTCTCTCTCCTGGGTGACGAGCTATGGCACAGACATCAACTGGGGCTACGGCGAGAAGTGGAAGGCGGATTACGCGTCGGGCCGCTTCAAACGCTTGGAGGGTTCGTGGGCCGAGCACACCGCCTACATCGAGAAAGCGCGTGACCTGATCACGCCGGTTCTCGAAGGGGAGCTGGAGACCCTGGCCAGGTCCGTTGATGTCCAAGGTCGCCGGGTTGTGGTCTTCAACCCACTGCCATGGAAGCGCGACGGGGTCGTCACTCTGACCGCGCCTGACGCCGCGTTCACCGCACTTAAACCGGTCGGAGGGGGCGCGGTGGCGCCAGCCGAGGCCGAGGGGGGGACAGTCCGGTTCACAGCTCACGACGTGCCGGCGTTCGGCTACCGAACTTATACCCCCGTCCAGTCGGCGTCCAGCCACCCGGCTCTGGAGGCCGACGCTTTGGCGGGCACCCTCGAGAACCGGTGGTTCAAGCTTACGCTGGAACCGGCCCGCGGCGCGATTCGCTCACTCGTGGACAAACGTTTCGGACGTGAGCTGGTGGATGCCACATCGCCGCACGGTTTTGGTCAGTACCTCTACGAGCGATTTGATTCGAACAACGTTGCCGCCTATGTGAAGGCCTACGTGAAGATTACTGCGGACTGGGCTTTCGCCGAGTTGGGCAAACCCAATCTCCCACCCCGACCATGGCCCCTTATCGCGCCGCTTCGCCGGCAAATTGCGCCGTCACTTTCCAGAGAACCTCCACGTCGGTCGCCGCGGTCCTGCGCACCGGCCCGACCTCCGGGCTCCCGCACGGCGTCACCACCCGGATCGTCCTCCGTGCGGATCAACCTTGCGTGGACCTGGAAGTGACCGTTCACGACAAACCAGCCGATCCGTGGCCCGAAGCTGGCTGGCTATGCCTGCCATTCAAAGTGGAGTCTCCGCAATTCCGCCTCGGACGCCTCGGCTCGATCATTGACCCTGTACGCGACATCGCTCCTGGCGCGAACCACGATCTCTTCGGGATTAACACCGGCGTGGCCATGTTCGACGCCCTGGGCCGGGGCGTTGGCTTTTGCGCGCTCGACAATCCGCTCATCAGCCTCGACAGGCCCGGTTGCTGGAAGTACTCCCAGGACTTTGTCCCGGAGAAGGCAGCCGCCTACGTCAACCTCTTCAACAATCAGTGGACCACCAACTTCCGCCTCTGGAATTCGGGCACGTGGACATCGCGGGTTCGCCTCTGGGCTTTCGACCATTACAACCCCGATACCGCGCTTGCGACGCCCTCGATCGAGGCGCGATGGCCCCTGCTGAGTGCCACCGCCGATGGTGCGCCTGGTCCGTTGCCCGCGACTCAAGAGGGCTTGCGTCTTTCTCGCAAAGGGCTGCTCGTGACCGCGTTCGGCGCCAACCCGGATGGGGAGGGCACGGTCCTGAGAATCTGGGAGTTGGCCGGGCGGTCCGGAGAGTGCACCGTCCACTTCCCGAAGGGTTTGGGCGCGACGTCGGTTCAGCCGTGTGACTTGCGCGGGCGGCCCGCTGGGAAACCGATTCCGGTGCGAGATCACAGCTTCACCACCCAGCTCCGCGCATTTGCGCCCTCCAGTTACCTGCTCGATTGAACAATTGAACCACGATGAAATTCTTACTCACCCTCCTCTTGCTGGCGACGACGGCGGCCCATGCCGAGCTTCGCATTCCGGCCTTTACCGCTTACGTCCATCCCGATGTGGAGGGTGCGCATGTCTCCGCGCGGACAGGGGTCACCCAGTGGAAGGATCCCTCCCTAAAAGTCCTTTGGTTTGGCGAGATCAGGACCGCGGGCAGCCTCGACTGCGCTGTCGCGCTCCGGTTGCCCCAGGGGGCCGCCGGGAGATTCCGTCTAACGGTCGCAGGCCAGTCTCGCGAGGCAGAGGCGGCCGGCGTCGGAACCAACCTCGTGGCCGCGCGTTTCGGCACGTTCGAAGTCAAGGAACCCGGCTACCAGCGATTCACGATCGAGTCGCTCAACAAGCCTGGTCAACCGCTCGGCGATCTCGACGCGCTGATTCTTAACGGCCAAGCCGCCGAGAATGCCCGCTTCAATCTCAAGCCCCGCCGCAACGCCGCCTCCGTTCACCTAGTCTATCCCGTGCCCAAAGAGACGAAGGTCGCCGAGTTCTACTGCGAAATGACCGCCCTGGATGACCCGGTCTGGACCTACTACATGGCCTGCGGGTGGCATCGTGGCTACTTTGGCATGCAGGTCAATAGCCTGACCGAGCGCCGCATTATTTTCAGCGTCTGGGACAGCAGCAGCGAGGCTGTGGACCGCAAGAAAGTCGCCGATGAGGACCGCGTCAAGCTGGTGGCCAAAGGCGAAGGAGTCTTCGCCGGCGACTTCGGCAACGAAGGCACCGGTGGCCACAGCCACCTGAAGTTCCAATGGAAGACCGGCGAGAAACAGCGGTTTTTGGTCACTGCAAAGCCAGTGGATGCCACTCACACGACCTACTCCGGCTACTACTTCCGCCCGGACAAGAGCGAGTGGATGCTTATTTCCAGTTGGCGGGCGCCGAAAGAAGGCGGCTGGCTGCGCGGCCTCTACCGCTTCAGCGAGAACTTTGGTGGCGACAACGGACATCTCCTCCGGAAAGCCCTCTACGGCAATCAGTGGATTCGCTCCGACACAGGGGAATGGAGCGAGATTCTGACGGCGAGCTTCAGTCATGACAGCACCGGCAAGGCCGATCGGTTCGACCGGTTCATGTGGATTGAAAACGGCCAGTTCTTCCTCTCCCACGGCGGGTTCGTCCCCGGTTACACCGCCTTTGGCGAGAAGTTCACCCGTCCGGCGGTCGGAACAGCGCCGGCAAACCTGGTGTTACCCGCGGTACCCGAGAAGTGAGGCTGCGAGCGCCGGCATCGTGCCGGCGCGGAGATCGCCCCCCTCAGGCCCTCGCCGGCAAGATGCCAGCGCTCCGTGCGATGGTGATACAGACGAGACTAACAGGTAAAAGACCTGGACAAAGCGACCGTCCATAGCCGGCACCTACGGATTCCAAAGCATCGTTGGACGACCGGCAAACGTGGAGCCCCAGCCGGTGGTCCCCGGCAAGAAATAGACGATGACTTTGTCCAAATCTCCGAAGAGACCATAAAGGTCGAGGCTCGGGGCGTTACCCTTGAAATAGACTCCTGTCAGGCTGGTGCAACCAGAGAACGCCGCGCCTCTGACGCTGGTCACGCTGTTGGGGAGAGTCACGCTCGTCAGCCCGGTGGAGTAGTAGAACGCGTTTGTCCCAATTCCTGTGACAGGCAGTCCATCGGTGTTTCCTGGTACAACAACGCTGCCACCGGAGCTCGTGAATTCGACGATCGGAGATCTGAACGCGCCTACCCAATCGCGAGCCCGGCCGGCTCAAGCCGGGACCATGGCCCAAGGGGGCTTCCGCCTTGGTAGCCGCCGCACGTGAGTCGGCGCTGACTTCTCGGGGGGATCACCCGCCCTGGCGTTGGCGCCTGCGGACCTGTTCCGTTTCGCGAGGCGGGAGGATCGGGTTCTCCAAGGCAGGTTCGTGGATGGCGAAACAGCGCGTCCAGAACCAAGGCCAATATTCGGGGTCAAACGGGTTCAAACGCGGGTAGCCCTGAATCACCGCGCCGCCGAAAAGCCAGTCAGTGGGCGTTTTCTCGAGGTCCGCTTTGCGCAGTCACAGAACGTCCCCTCACCGACGCCGATAGGGGCCGCCTGCTTATCGTCCCAGTGGACCGCCCTGTCGCCACCGAGGGTGTTGGTTTCCACCGGAGATCATGTGGGATTGGCCAGGTCCGTGGAAGCCTCCACGATGACGATAGGTCCACCGCCGCCAGTGATGTCGAACCCAAACCGGTTCGTCCGCACACCAGTGCTGATGACGCTGATCACTGCAGGCAGCCATGGAGACGTTGGATGCCCGCCGAAAGTTGAGCCCCAGCCAGGAGCCATACACGCCGCGACGTGATGTCAGCGCTGCCGGATCACGACCCGGTAGAAAGCCTGCACGGCGGGGCGGTTGACGCACACGCGCTCTTGGGTGGTGGTAGCGCCGGTGGAGGTCGCCGTGGTCCAGGTTCCTCCGAGAACGTCCGCGCGCTCGATATCGTAGGCCTTGCCGGGTATGGATCGGAAATAGAGGGGGAATTGGCGCGGGTCGATTTCGGTCTTATCGTCAGAACTCAGGTCGTCAGGCCGAACGGCGGTTTCAAGTGCCAAGAACGACTCTGTCGAAGTAGGATCGGTTCCGGCGTCCATTTCCTGAATGTTCGTGAACCCGTCCTGATCCGGATCATCCTGCTCGCCGCTGGCTTCAGGGTGCTTTGCCGAAAGCCCGCAGGCATCCGCCCACTGGCGATACGAGGGCTGGTCCACCCAGAAGGCCGTCGGACGCAGGGAGAAAGTCGATCGCCAACCCGTCGTGCCAGGCCGGTAATAGACCGTCACCTTGCCCAAGAAATCAAACGGAAAATCCGAGACCGGAGCGTTGCCCTCGAAATAGGCGCTGGATAGCTCGGTGCAGAGATAGAACGCCCCCATCCCGATGTATGCCAGGCTTCGAGGAAGAACCACGCTCTCGAGCGCGCTGCAGCCTATGAATGCGTGCGAATCGATGCGGCTCAAGTTGCTGGAGAAGGTGACGCTGGCCAAGCGGCGGCATCCTTCGAACGCCTCCCAGTCAATCCGGGTCACGCTGTCGGGCAGGGAGATACTCGTCAAGTTGGTGCAAGCCCAGAACGCCAGCGATCCGATACGGGTCACGGTGTTCGGCAGAGCGAGGCTCGTGAGCCCGGTGCAGTGGGAGAAGGCGCCAGACACGATGTTGGTCAGGCCATCGGGCAGGATGACATTCGTCAACCCAGCACACGACTGGAAGGCGGAGTTCCCGATCGTCTTGACGCTGTTGGGCAGCGTCAGGCTGCCCAGCCCGGTGCATCCGGACAGCGCCTGAGCACCGATGTTGGTGAGGGTGTTCGGGAGCGCGATACCCGTGAGCCGGGTGCAACCGGAAAGCGCCCCAACCTCCAACGTGGTGACGCCCTCGGGTACCACGATGTTCGTCAAGGCGGTGCAGCCCATGAACGTTCTCTCTTCAATGCCGCGCAGGCCGTTAGGCAGAATGATGTCCGCCAACCCCGTACAGCCGGAGAACGCGTAACGGCCAATCCTCGCCACGCTTTTCGGTAGAATCATACCCGTCAGCCCTGGGCAGGCACAGAACGCATAGTCGCCCAGGTTTGTTACGCTATCACCGAGCGTTACGTCCGTCAGACCCTTGCAGTCCCAAAACGCGTTGTTGCCTATACTTGTTACCTTGTTGCCGATGGTTGCGCGCAGCAGCCCGGTGCATCCATAGAACGCATGGTTGCCAACGTCTGTTACGCTATCGCCCATGGCGATGGTGGACAGCGCGGTACAGCGCGCGAACACCGCATCCTTGATGCTGGCCAGGCCGCTGGGCAGAGTGACGTTGGTTAACGAGGTGCAGGCTTCGAAAGTGGCCGTCTCGAGGTTGGTCACGCCGCGCCCGATGGTAATGTCGGTCAACGCCGTACAGTCTGCGAAGGCGTAGCTATGGATACGCCTTATGCCGTCAGGAACCGAGTAGCTGCCGATCCTGGCACCAGGGTACTGAATAAGTACGGTTTGCCCTCTGTCAAACAACACGCCGTCTCTGTCTGAATAGTCTTGGTTGAACGAGCCAACCACGATATTCGTCAGGGCGGTGCATGAGCGGAAGGCAAAATCACCGATGTTGGTAAGACCGTCCGGCAGAATGACGCTCGTCAGAGCGCCGCACTGAGTGAACGCCCATTCGCCGATACTCGCAAGGGTCACGGGCAACGTCACGTCCGCGAGCGCCTTGCACCCGGAGAATGCCTGCCGCCCGATACTTGTCAAACCGTCGGGGAGCGCGACGCGTGTAAGCCCATCGCAGCCGCCAAACGCGCCTTCGCCAACGCTGGCGACTCCACCCGGGATCGACATTTCTGTCAGCCGTGCGCATCCACTGAACGCAAAATCGCCGATGCTGGTGAGGTCGCTGGGGAGCGCAAGTTCTGTCAGCCCACTGCATCCCCCGAGCGCGCGCCACCCAATGCTCTTCACACCATCGGGCATGGTGAGCTTAGTTAGCCCAGTGCAGCCGTTGAACAACAAGTCCGAGATGTTGGTCAGCCTGCTGGGTAATCTGACATGCGTCAGACTCGAGCAGTCATCGAACGCGCCCACCCCGATGCTAGTCAGGCTCTCGGGGAGGCTGATGTTCGTCAACCCCGTGCAACCATGGAACGCGAGGCCCGCGATGCTGGTCACGTTGCTGCCAATCACGACATTCTCCAAACTCGTGAGCATTGAGAACGCACCCCCGATCGTTTCCATGTCGATGCTCGCATTCAGCAATCCGATACAGCGATCGAACGTTCCGGAACGCAGGCTCGTCACGCCATGTGGCACGACGATGCTCGTGAGCCCGGCGCACCCAACAAACGCCCCTGGCGAAACAGTGGTAAGGCTGCTGGGAAGGATGACGATTGTCAACCCGGTGCAACCTTCAAACGCGTTGGCACCGATGCTATCCAAGCCCTCTGCCAGGACGAGGTTCGTCAGCCCGCTGCAGTACAGGAATGCTCGATCCCCGATGCTGGTGACGCGGTCGGGGAGCGTGATGCTGGACAAACCAGTGCAGCCCCAAAAGGCGCCCTCCCCGATCATGGTCGCGCTCTTGGGCACCGTGAGGGTCGTCAATCCGGTGCAGCCCAAAAACGCAAACTGACCCACACTGGTTACGCGATCCGTGAGGGTGATGTTCGTCAGCCCGATGCAGCCTGCAAACATACTACCTTGGACGTTGGTAATACTGTCAGGCATTGAGAAGCTCGATAGCCTTTTGCAGTCACGGAAGGCACTATCCCCAATGCTGGTCACGCTGTTGGGAACGGAGAAAGCCGTCAGCCCGGTACAATTATAGAACGCCATCTGGCCAAAGCTCGTCACGGTGTCGGGCAGGTTGAGATTCGTCAGCCCTGCGCAGCCAGAGAAAGCGAAATCCCCAATCCTGGCCAGGCCTTCGGGCCCGGTGATGCTCGTCAGGCCCGCGCACCCCAAGAACGCCCTTGATCCGATGGTGACCACGCCCGCAGGAATGCGATAGCTTCCGCCCCTGGCGGTTGGGTGCTGGACGAGGGTGGCTTGGTCCTTGTCGAACAAGACGCCATCCCTGGCACTGAACTTGGGATTGCGATCATCTACCGTGATCGTTGTTAGCCCGGAGGCGCCGGCGAAGGGGTAGCTCCCTAGGCTCGTCAGACTCTTGGGCAGGGAGAGGTTCGTCATGGTGTTGCGGCCGGAAAACGCCCAATCCCTGACGCCGACGACGGCCAATCCATCGATGGTCTCCGGAATGACAACGCTGCCGGCGGCGCCATAGTACCCGGTGATGGTAACCGTGGCCCCGCTGATCTCGTAGGTGTAGTCACCGGCCTGGGCGGCGTTCCCGACAGACGCGAACGCCAGAAACACCCAAATGACGGCCTGAGCGGAAATGGAATGGACACATTTCGGCAGATAGCCAAGACCGTTCCGGGTTGGGCGGCGGGGTGGGTGACACTCCCTTGCGGTGGAGGCCGCTTGTTCCATCGAACCACTTTTAGCGTTCGATCGCGCAAGCGGACCGTTGAAGGTGGCGCGCTCTGGTATCTCGTCCTCCGAGGCAAAGGCAACTGTTGTACCCCTTCCTCCAGCCCACACAGTATCGATTGGTCTCATAACAAATCAATTCCACCCGCCTGCCGATTTCCCAGCCCACTGCCCCATCGACGAGGCGACCGCACGAGCTCGCCAAGGCGGAAACGGGCCCTTCCTACGATCACCGTTCCAGCCACGCAAATGATTCTTGTCAGTTGAATTAATCGAGGCTGAGCTGAGTAGAAAATATATTACCAATCGACGTTCCAGCACGCAAGCTCAACCTTCAGGGCTTCCTTCGGGGGGATCGTTCTCCGTATCAGCCCCGATCGCCGCTCAGCCGCGGAGTGGACGCTGTGCCCTCCCGCCTCGTCACCGGGATCCGTGTAATCCGGGTTTCCGCAACCCACGCTCCGACAAAGGGCTCAACTCATGCTGTTACGCGATCGACGTCCTCAAGGCGCAGCTAAAGCCCGTCTTCCACATTTCGCGTGCCGCCACGGCAAACCCCTCTGCTGTGCTGATTGAATGCGGATCCCCTCTCGTGACTCGTCACTTGCCCCCCGCCAGAAACCCCGGCGCCGAGACTTGCCCTGAGGCCGGCTTCGTTCGTCCCCACCGCGTTCAAACGAAAAGCGCCAGTGGACTGGGCGCAGTCCAAGACCTCGCGGACGTCCCGGCGGCGTTGGCCTGCGGGAGCGTCGTGGAGCGCGGTTAGTCCTCTACCGCTTTACCTTCGGGCGGGGCGAGGCTCACGACAAGGTTTCGGGCGCTGTTCGCCGAACACGCGTAGTCAAAGCGCCAGAGGACTGGGCGCAGTCCAAGACCTGGCGGACTTCCCGGCGGTGTCCCCGTGCGATTGCCGCCACCTGCCCGCTGTAGGACTATCGTAACGGCCTTTCGCTGGATAGGCATCGTGCCGGCACGGAGAGCGCCTCTTCAGCCCCTCGCCGGCAGGATGCCGGCGCTCCCGGTAGAGCTAGTCGGAAGCGTTGTTGCCGATCACCACCTGACCTTTGCTCTGGTTGCTGATTCGGAGTTTGCCGGTGACAACATTGTCCGTGATCACAGCCCGGCGAACGCCTTCCCCCAGCTCGACCTGCGGCTTGTTCTCGCGGAACTCGCACCCGCGCACCAGAAGGGTTCCGCTCTCCACCCGGAGGGCGGACCGGTCTTCCTTCTTCTTATCCCATTGGACGAACGTGCAGTCGCTGAATCCGACGGTCCCTTTTCCCGCGATCCGCGCGATCTGGTTGCAGGGCCCCCAGTAGGCGCAGTTGACAAAGCGCACCGAGCCCGTATTGGACGCCTTCACGTCTACCATCGTGGGGTCGGGACCGTGGAAGGAGACGAACTCTCCGTTTGAAATCAGCAAGCCAAAGGGGGCCGAGTCTTCGACGACGAGCGACGTATGGCAGTCATCCGCGCCCAAACCCAGAAAGTTGCCGTTGCAAACGCCCGCCTGGGTCTTGATAAAGCGGTAGCCGACCTTGTAGCCAAAGCAGAAGGTGTTGAGGACGTACTGCCAGTCCGTACGGCCAAAAATGAAAGCCTCGCCGTTCTCCATCTGCCATTGCAGGAGCTTGCTATTCACGCTCCACCAGGGGTTGAAGTGGATATCCTCGATACGTCCGATGTCGTAGATCTGGTCCACGAGAATGCCGCGGCGCAAGGGTTGGCCCTGGACGTCGCGGATCAGGTGCCGCTCGTTCTGCGTGGCATCGATGCCGTTGTAAGGATTGAGCAACTCGACCTGCAGCACCGCGGGGTTCTTCCCCCGCATCGCGATGGCCCAGGGGTAAGGCTCGGGGATATCGTCCTTCTTCTGGTTAGGATAGTAGAGCACCACGCCTTTGAGCGTGCTGTTGTGATTCAAAGTGATAAAAGGCGCGCCCTCTTCCTTGCCCGCCCCGCCTGTCACCAGAAACGTGGTGCCGTCATCGGTGGGCTTAGGCAGGCCCTTGTCCCGGATGCCGTTGTGAGCGGGGACAGACTGCCAGATGCCGGCGAGAGTGACGCCAGGGGGTACGTTCAGCGAGCCGGCGAAGAGATAGTTGCCGCGAGAAGCCAGCACGATGCCGCCGCCAGCTTTCCCAGCCGCATCCAGGGCTCGCTGAAACGAGGCGGTGTCGTCGGTCTTGCCGTCCCCTTTGGCTCCGTAGCCGCGGACCGGGAAGGAATCTGGGGAGGCGGGAACGTCCTCACCGACAAGAACAAGCGAAAGGCAACACGCCGCGACAGCCACGCGGAGGGAGGATGGGATGACAAGTGACATGGGGCGGAGCATAGCGGGGAGAAGGAGCGTCGGCAAGTCCCTTTCAACCCTCGGTCCCACCCAACTCTCTCCGTGAATTCTGTTAACGATAACAAGGTTCTTCGTCGGATTATGGCCTCAGATCCTCACCAATCGCGCCACGTAGGCGCCGTCCACCCCGTCGATGAAGGGAAGCAGTTCGCGCTCGTGGGCCAGGACAAATCCGGGATGGGTGGAGAGAAACCGCGCCACCAGCGCCTGGTTCTCCTCGGGTTCGAGGCTGCAGGTGCTATAAACGAGCGTGCCGCCGGGCTTGACCCGGAGAGCGGCGCTGTCCAGCAAAGCGGCCTGGGCCTGGCTCAGGCGCTGTATCTCCTCCAATCGCACCCGCCAGCGCAGATCGACGCGCCGTCGCATCACGCCTGTGTTCGAGCAGGGGGCGTCCACCAGGACTTTGTCAAACTGCGGTGGTGACGCCGGAGGAGGGGCGTGCAAGTTGAGGAGCGCCGTCTCCACGCAGGTCACCCCCAAGCGGGTACAGTTCTGTTTCACCATGTCCAAGCGGTCGGAGGAGCTGTCCTGAGCTACGATGCGGCCTTGGTTGCCCATTAACTGGGCGATGAACGTGGTCTTGCCGCCCGGGGCGGCGCAGAAATCAAGGACGCTCTGTCCCGGGCGGGGGCTGAGCTCGCGCACGGCAAGCAAGGTGCTGGGGTCTTGAATGTAGAAGCAGCCGCTCTGGAAGCTTGGGATCTTGGTCAGGGGCGGATAGGTCTTGAGCTCGAAAACGCTGTTCTCGTCGGTCCAGTCCCAGCGCCGGAAATCATATTCCACGTTCTCTTCGCGCCACTGAGCCAGAAGCGCGCCCGGCTCAGTGCGCAGGGTGTTGATCCGCGCATGGATCTTCGGCGGAGTGTTGTTCCATTCCATCAGGGCGAGGGCTTTGGCGGCATCCCATCGCTTCACCCAGCGGTCAACCAGCCAGGCGGGGTGCGAACAGGCAACAGCCGGGTTGGTGGATTTCAGGTCGGCGAGCATCTGACGGGTGGCGTCTTTCTCGCGGGCGTAGCCGCGGAGAACGGCGTTCACAAAGCCGACCTGCGGAGCGAAACCTGCCAGGTGAGCGAGGGACACGGTCTCATTCACCGCGGCATGATCCGGGATGCGATCGAGCCAGAGGATTTGGTAGAGGCCCAGCCGGAGAATGATCTGCAAGACCGGTTTCTGCTCGCGCACATCCGCTTTGCGGCCGATAAGCCAGTCGAGCGTGGACTCCCACCTGACCACCCCGTACACCAATTCCTGGACCAACGAGCGATCAACGCGCGAAATGCTCGAGCCCTCCAGGGCGGCTTCGAGCAGGTTCTCCACGTAATCTTCACCCGCACTACGGCGGCGCAAGACGCTGACGGCAATTTCTCTTGGTTTTTCGAATCGCACTGATTAATAATACCAGTCGCTCAACTGCAAGCGAGTTTAAAGCGGATATGAGAGAAGAATTTGAAAAACTGGTAGCGGCGGGCAAGATCAGTCGGCAACACGTCGAAGCGCTGGTGGTCTTGGCCGAGAATGGCTACTGCGTACACCGCAGTTGGGGATTCGGACAGATCACGCACGTGGACACCGTCTTCGGACGCTTCTCGATCGATTTCCCAAACAAGCCGGGGCATTCGATGGACCTCGCGTTCGCGGCGGAATCACTCAAGCCGATCGTCAAAGACCATATTCTCGCCCGCAAGGCCCAGGACTTGGACGCGCTCCGGAAGATGGCGGCACTGCAACACCTGGAGTTAATCAAGCTGGTGCTCAATAGCCTGGGAGGGCGCGCGACCGTGGACCAGATCCAGCAGGCGCTCGTGCCCGATGTCATCACCTCCGATTGGAGGAAGTGGTGGGAAGCGGCCAAGCACGAACTCAAGAAAGACGGGCATTTCCAGGTACCGATCAAGAAATCCGAGCCCATCATCTACCAGGCGAAGGAGATTTCCCTGCAGGACCGGCTGATGGGTGAGTTTCGCGCCGCCAAAGGATTGAAAGCGCGCCTGGTAGTCGCCGGCGAGATCCTCAAGAACCTCGCCGATATGACGGACCAGAAGGCGACCGCCCAGGCCGCCATCGCGATGTTGAATACGGAGATCACCTCCCACCAACGCACCCAGCCGGCGCTGGCCCTGGAGGGCGTCTTCATGCGGGACGACCTGCGGTTGGCCGCCAGCCTCCCGGTGTCGGGGAGTGAAGTGACCTCCGACCTCATCTGGGGGCAGGCCGAGCACGCCGGACGCGTGCTCGAACAGGTGGCGGGCGCCAAACACAAGCGGGCGCTCGAGTCCTTCCGCAACGCGAAAGCCGCCTACTGGCACGACTCCCTGCTCACGACCCTCAACTCGATGAGCGCCAAGCTTTGCTCCGAATCCGTCGCTCTCCTCGTCGCGGAAGGCAAGCTCGACCGCCTGAAAGATACCCTGGCCCGGCTGATCAGCCAGCATCAGGCTAGCACGGAACTCCTTTTTTGGCTGGCCAAAGAACGCTCGGATACGTTCGCTGACATCCTCGGGCCGGAAGTCTTCCGCGCCATGCTTACCGCGATGGAGCGAGACCAGTTCAACGAACGGAAATCCAACCGCCTGCGCGACTTCATTCTGGACGACCAGCGACTGCTCGTGGAACTGATCGAGTCCGCCGACATCGAAGTCATCAAAGACCTCACACGCGCTTTGCAGCTCTCTCCCAGCTTCGACGATATGGACAAGCGCTCCTTGCTGGCCCGTATCGTGAAGCACTTCCCGATTGTCCAGAGTCTCATCTCCGGCGACCATACCAAGCAGGACGCCTCCCTGGTTGTGTCCTGGCCGAGCCTCGAGCGCCGCAAGAACGAGTACAACGACCTCGTCCAGAAGCGAATCCCTGCCAATTCCAGGGATATCGCCATCGCCCGCAGCTACGGCGACCTGCGGGAAAACCACGAATACAAAGCGGCCAAGGAAGCACACCGCCTCCTCATGCGCCGCAAGAGCGAGCTGGAAGTCCAACTCGTTCGCGCCCGCGGCACGGACTTTGCCAACCCACGCACGGACGTCGTCAGCATCGGCACACAGGTGAAAGTAACCGATACCGACGCCAATAACCCCGAGTTGTTTATCGTCCTCGGAGCGTGGGATTTCGACATCTCCCAGCATATCATCAGCTACCTCAGCCCGATCGCGCAAGCGTTGCTGAACCAGAAGGTGGGGGATAAGGTCGAATTCGAGTTCGAGGGGATCAAGCGCCGCTATCGCGTTGACTCCATCGAGGCTTACACGCCCCCCGCCGTCCCGCCAGCCACACAAACCAGCTCCACCTCAGCCGAGAGCGCCCCCGGCGAGGTTGCGGCCGCCGCCCCGCCGGGAACCCCCGCCGCCTGACCCGCCGCAATGCGTGAACGCGTTCTCATCTCGAACGCCCGTCGGGCTAGTGCCTTTGGGCGCCGCCTGCTTTGACCATCTCCGACACCAGATCCTCCACTTTCCACTCGTTTCCAACGATGATCCGCTGGATCGTCCCGCTGGCATCCACCACCACCGTGCGCACATTGTGGCTGAAACCCTGCCCGTCGCGGGCGAAGAACATGCCGAACTGCTCCGTAATAGCGTCGATGTCGATCATGGGACCGGTGAGAAAACTCCACCGGGTCCGATCATAGCCAAGCTTCCGGGCGTAGGCCTTAAGCGTGGCTGGAGTGTCGTGCTCCGGATCGAACGAGATCGAGAGCAAGTGCCAGTTCTTCGGACCCTTGTGCAGTTGCGTTAACTGCGTGGCTGCCTGAGCGAAATTACTGTTCATTCGCGGACAGAAATTCGGGTAGGGGCAGCGAGTATAGATGAATGTGATGCCTAACGCCTGGCCTTTGAACTGGCTCAGACTCACCGCCTGTCGTAGCTCGTTGGTAAACCGGTAATCGGGCATGCGATCCCCTTCCTTGAGTTCGTCCACGATCCTCGCGATCCGCACGCTTTCGATCACCGGCTTGCTCGCATCGACCGCGCCAGGTTCGATCACCTTCACTTGGTCAATCCAGCCCTCCTCCGCAGTCACCACCATCCGAAAGCCAACCTTGTCCCCCGGATTCACCCCGGACAACTCGCGGGGATCCTTCACGTCAAACGGCATGGTCATGGCTGGCATGTATCCCGGAATCGTCTCGTGCGCGATCACCACCGTCCTGCCCTCTGGATTCACCTGCTTTACCACGCCCCGGACCTGGAAGTGACGTACGTCGGCGGCGCGAGCGGCAGGTCGGAAGGCGCCTCCGGGGTTACTTTGGCAAGCAGGCAAGAGCCCGGCCAGGATCAGAGCGAGGGCCAGCCTCGCAGATTGGGTCAGTTTCATTGCAGACGCTCCATTAGAGCCCGCTGCTCGTGTCTTGTTCAAGCACTCTCCCACAATAAAAAGAGAGCCGCCGTCTTGCGACGGCGGCCCGCCGTAACCCGAATACCCAAACCAACCTAAGCGATCAACTGACTGACCAACTGCACGAAATACCGCCAACCGCTGATGAACTGACCCGAGGACAGCACGAGCCAGGCCAGCGCGGCGAGAGCGCTTGCCGCCAGGAGGGCAAAACCAGCATTCTCGATGCCCCGGCTCCAGCGCTTCTGCTCACGCAGGTGCTCCACCCAGGCCATGCTAAGGCTCGATGCGGTCCTCCTCCCCTCCTCGCGCCGGCGTGCAGCCGCGCGGGTCGCCTCGGACGGCTTCTCCTTCGTCTCCGGTTGGGAAATGAGACTCTGTTGATTCCAACAAATCGTTTCCATATTCAAGTTTCCAGATTCAAATCTTGTCCGCTCAATCGTCTTGGTGGGTAAGACACGAGTGCCTCAAGATTTGTTTCAGAAATCGATTTCATAGACCTTCAGCGGAAACTGCTCCGCTTCGGCGTTGGAGGTGAAAAGCCGGTCATCGAGGTTGCGGAAACCGGGGTGCCGGTCCAGTTCGGTGGTCACTCGCTGGCGCCGGTTGACGATAGCGAGGCGAGCGCCTGAGTTGGCGTAGTCCGCGGCAGTTGGATTGGGGGTGTCCCCATACCAGGGCTGGTCCAACAAGAACGCCGTGTAGAGGCCAGCGCGCGCGCCAACGATCATGCCCGAGCCCACGACCGGCCCGCTGGCATGGATTCGAACCAAGCGTTCGGCAAGCGCGTGGGCGGCGAGGCTGCCCGGGTCTGGCACACCCTGGACGGCGAGGCCGACGCCCAGCAACGCCGGGATGGCGAATGAGAACCACGCCAATCCGTGGCCGCCGCGGCGAAGCCGACGGGCCTGCGCCGGCAGGCGAGTGGTCAACCACGCTACCAGCCCAACGACCGAAGCAAGCAGCAGGGGATAGCCGGCGTAGAAATAGCGCTGGTCCAGCGGGCTCACTGATACCGGCAAATAAGCGCCTGCCAGGCAGACGAGCAGCAGCGCCGCCCAGGCCCACCGCCCAAGCGCTTGCTCGCCCGTTTCATCCCGCCCGGGAACTGCGGTCGTGGCGGCGGGAACACCCAGGCCGCGCAAGCCCAGCACGAGGCTGGCAAGCGCGGCGAGCACTCCCAAATGGAGCAGATCGAAGTCAGCCAGGTGAGCCAGAATGACGGCGACATTCCCGCCCATCACCCTGAGTTGATGGTTGAAGTTGTTCCTGCTCGCAAACGGTGACCAATAGGCGTAGGGCATTCGAGATGGGTCTTCCCAAGAGGTCAAGCGGCCCTGCTCGGGCGGGTGGATCGTGCGGGCGAAGGGGTGGTAGCGTTCGACGCTCGGCGGGCCTGCCAGCGCATGCGCTATCCTGGCGGTGGTGGAGAACGTCACGTGACCGTACTTGGCCGACAGCACGCCGATCCAGGGGGACGCCACCAGCAGGAAGACCGCGAAGGTAAGCAGGAGCTGTCTTGCGATCTGGCGCGAGCGCCCCGGCCGCCGGGCACACCACAGGAGCGCCAAGAGCCCGCTCATCCCAAAGGCCAATGGGAACGCCACGGCCTTGGCCAGGTAGGCCAACCCCCAGAGCAACCCCGCCAACGCGGCGGTCTTCCAGCTCTCAACCCATCGGGCGGACGAGACCTGACCCACAGCCAGGCAGATGAGTCCGCTGACCAGCAGGTCTGGCGAGATGTACTCCACCGACCATGGCACGCTCGCCCCAGCCGCCATCGCAAATCCGACAAGCGCCGTGCGAAGACCCAGTCCCAACCCCAGCAGCAGACGGGCACACCCCAACGAAAACAGGAACGCCGCAGCCCCCATCACCACGCGCGCGGCCACCAAAGGAGCCACATGGACCTTGAGCAACGGGGCAATGATCCAGCTCAGCAGGGGCCCCCAGTAACCTGACACCGCCAGCTCGGTGCGCCCTTGGGCATAATAACCCGCGATACGGAGGTAGGCCACCGCATCCGTATTAAGATTGTGCCGGTTTTGATCGCCAGCCCAGAGCAGCAGGAACATCTGGGTCGTGAGGATCGCCACGACCCACGGTGCGTTGCTCTTGGCCGTGGTCTCCGGGTTCATGCGAGCGACAGCGTGGATAGCGCATGGGCGAGGATCAAGGCTAAAACCCCGGCGCGCCCCGAAGGAACTCGCAAACGATGCTGGCGCCGGGAGACCCGATGAAGTAGTCTGCGTCCGTTTACTCAACTCGACCGCAAATCGCACGGATCCAAATCATGAATACGATTCGCTCCCACCGCTCTCTGTCCGTCTGGCTCATGCTCCTCACCGCCCTGCTGGGCGTCCGCGCCGCCGACCGCGACTTTTCGAAGGAGCGCGCCCGTCCCACGCCACAGTGGATTCGGGATAGCGTCGTTTACGAACTCTACCCGCGCAGCTTCTCCGCCGAAGGCAACTTCAACGGCGTCACCGCGCGTCTCGACGAGTTGAAGGACCTGGGCGTGGACGTCCTCTGGCTCATGCCCATTCATCCTATCGGCGAGAAATTACGCAAGGGCACCCTTGGCAGCCCCTACGCCGTGCGAGATTACTATGGGATCAACCCGGAGTTCGGCACCACCAACGATTTCAAGCGCCTCGTCGAGCAGACACACCAACGCGGCCTGAAGATCATTCTCGACGTCGTAGCGAACCACACCGCATGGGATAGCGTCATGATGGCGCATCCTGAGTTCTACAAGCAGGACGCCGCCGGCAAGATCATCCCCCCCGTGCCCGAGTGGACCGATGTGGCCGGTCTCAACTACGCCAATCCCCAATTGCGGGACTACATGATCACGATGCTGAAGCACTGGATCACCGCCTACGGCGTGGACGGCTATCGTTGCGATGTTGCCCATATGGTTCCCACGTATTTCTGGGAGCAGGCTCGGACCGAGTTGGAGAAGATCAAACCAGAGGTCATGATGCTCGCCGAGGCAAGCAAACCCGATCTGCTCGTCCAAGGGTTCGACTTGGACTACTCGTGGCCGCTGCACGGCACTCTCAACAACGTGCTGGTCCATGGCGCGCCTGCGTCTGAACTGCGTCGCTCCTGGGAGCAAACCCGCGGTCAGTTCCCGCAGGGGGCTTTGCACCTGCGCATCGCCGACAACCACGACGAAGCCCGCGCGGTGGCGCGCTTCGGCATTCGGGGCGCGCTCGCCGCCTCCGCGCTCATGTTCACGCTGGACGGCATTCCACTCCTCTACAACGGCATGGAGGTGGGGGACGCCACCGAGTCCGGCGACCCGGCGTTGTTCGAGAAACTGCCCGTCTTCTGGAAGCCCAAGGACCGCCCGCCGCTTCGGGACATCTACCGGGATCTCATCAAACTGCGCAAACAGAACCCGGTATTTCGGAACGATCGGGTCGTCTGGTTGCGCAACTCCGATGAAACCAGCCTCGTCACGTTCATGCGGCTCGACGCCAAGGATGAGTTCGTGGTGGTCATCAACTTCTCAAATCGGCCGCTGGTTGGCTCGGTCGAGGTTATGAACAGCCAGGATTTCAAGCCGGTGAGGATTTCCGGAATGCCCGAAGCGCCCTCGAGCGGTTTTCCCCTTTTTCGCCTCAATGGGTTCGAGTGGCGAATCTACCACCGCCTGGTGGCGCGCTAACGGAGGTTTCGGAGGCGCCACCCTCATCAAGCTTGCGAATCGCGCCGAGAAGGCGGGCGCGGATCAACTCCTGCCGCGCGGCCTGGAGAATCTTTTTCCCACTCGTCTCGCTGACGTAGAACGTGTCCGTGGCAGCCCCTTTCTCGGTACAGATTTTGGCGATTGCGATGTCGATGGCCAGTTCGGCAAAGACCTCCGAGATCGTGAAGAGGAGTCCCATGCGATCCTCGGTCTCAATGTCGATGATGGTGCGGGCGTCGGAGGTTTGGTTGTCGAACCGGATGACCGTCGGCATGCGTTCACCCTCGTGGTAGGCGCTCGGGAGCCGGGCAGGTTTGCGTCGGCGAATGAGGGCCGCGAGGTCGAGTTCTCCGATAAGGGCCTCCTTGAGGGTGCGCTCGAAGTGTTCGCGTTCTTCCCGGTTGGCGAGGACGCCGCTCATCGCGTCGGTGACCAGGAAGGTGTCGAGAACGATGCTGTCTTCGCGCGTGAAGATCTCGGCGCTGAGAATGTTCAGGCCCGCGTCCGTGAGAGCGCCGGAGATCTTGCTGAAGAGGCCGTGGCGATCCCAGGTACAGACCTTCACCTGCGAATACCCGCGGTTCTCCTCGTGGTGCCAGGCGGTAAACGGTTCGAGGGGTTCTTCCTTTTCCGATAGCTGCCGGCGAAGGAACAGGTGGGCCAGGACGAGATCCGTGGCGATCTCGCGGGGCGTACGCAATTGAAAGTAGCGCGCGGGCAGCTTCGAGAAATGCGCGTGAATCTCGGTCTCCACAACGGTGTCGGGCAGAAGTGCGCGCACTTCAGCGGCAAGCGACTCGCGTTGTTTGGCTTCGGCGCGGATGAACTCGGCCCCGCCCGTGAGCAGGTTCCGCGTTTTGTGGTGGAGCGCCCAGAGCAGTGTGTCCTTGAAGCCGTTCCACAACTGCTCGCTGGTGCCCATGGAATCCGCCAGCGAGAGGAGGGTGAGTCCGTTGAGGGTCTCGACATTTCCCACCTGCGCGGCAAAAGCGCGGATTTCGCCCGGATCGTCCAGATCCCGCCTCTGGGACGTCTGGAGCATCGACAAATGCAGCCGGACCAACAGGCGCAGCGTGGCTGTATCCGCCGCGTCCAAGCCGAGCCGTCCCGCCACGCTGACGGCGATCTTAGCGCCCGTTTCCGCATGGTTCTCTCGCTTGCTGCCTTTGCCGGCGTCGTGGAGGAGGAGGGCAAGGTAAAGGACGAAGGGCCGCTCAATCTTCTGAAAAAGCTCCGCGTAAGGGGCCAGGAGAGGCTGCTGCGAGCTCCAGACTTGGTCCAGCTTCTCGATGCAAACGAGGGTGTGCTCGTCGGTGGTGTATTGATGATAGAACTCGTGCTGGACCAGGCACGTGAGTTTGCCGAAGGCCGGCAGGTAACGGCCCAGGAATCCCACCTCGTGCATCGCGCGCATGGTGGGCGCCACATTGCCGCGCTGGTTGAGGATTTGGAGAAAAGCCTCGCGCACACCGGGGTCACGCCGGAACTGCGGGTCCACCATCTCAAGGCGGTTGTGGATAAGCTGGGCCAGGTCCGGATGGAGGGTGAGGCCGCGTTGCTGGGCATAAAGGAAAGCGCGGATGAGACGCTGCGGCTTGTCCTTGAAGATTCGGTCGGAGGCGGCATGGATTTGGCCGTCCACAAACTTAAAGCCGTCGAGCACATAGGAGGCCAACTGGCGACGCTGGCGGAGGAACTGGCGCAGGGTGGGGAGACGCTTAGGCTGGGGGAGCAGCGCCAGGCGTTGTTCAAGGGTGCGTGTGATGAAGTAGATGTTGCGCGAGTGCAGGTAGTAATCCCGCATGAAGCACTCGATGCGGCGGCTGGGTGAGCGCTCGGTGTAACCCAGGTTGTGGGCTATCGCGGGCAGGATGCTCCTGGAGAGCGCGTCCACCGCGCGGTTCAGGTGGTAGTGCAGTTCGTTGCGAACTCGCAAGAGGAAGTCATAGGCGGTATCGAGTTCTTTCGCCTGCTGGGCGCTGATGAGGTCGCGGGCCTGGAGGTCCGCCAGGGTGCGGCTGCGGTATTTGAAAAAGGCCATCCAGAGGAGGTTCTGGTAGTCGCGCAGGCCGCCGCATCCGTTCTTGATGTTGGGTTCCTGCATGCTGGCGGAATTGCCGAACTTGGTCCGGCGCTCGGACTGGTCCTGGATTCGGGCCTCGATGTACTCGTTTTCATGGCCCTTGACGCACTTGGCCAGGACAGTCTCCTGCATCTTCTCAAACAGTCGCTTGTCGCCGCAGATGAGGCGGGCCTCGATCAGCGATGTCTTGGACTGCACGTCAGTGTTGGCTACTCTGACGCAATCCGCGATCGTGCGGACAGAATGGCCTACGCGCAGGCCGATATCCCAGAGAAGCCCGCCCGTAAGCAACTCGATGACGGGCGGACGCGCGGAGTTGGAACGGGAGGAGTGTCCGCCCTCATGCAGGAACATGATATCGATGTCACTGTGCGGATTGAGTTCGCCCCGTCCGTAGCCACCGATGGCCACCAGGGCAAAACGCGAGCCTTTTGGACTGCCGCCCCTCGGGATCGCCGCCGAGAGCGCTTCGATGATGTGGCTGAAAAGAAGATCCATCACCAGCGAGCGAGCCTGGCAGACAGCTCTGCCGCCCCCGCCCGCGCGATGGCGCATTTTGAGCCTGTGGGTTTCCCGTTTGAGGTACCTCTTGTAGTGCGCCGCCTCTTGGGCTGGGTCGGCGCCCGCCGCCAACGGCAGTCGCGCCTTCGCATCGGCCTGGATCATATCCAACAACGTCCGCATTCGCGCGCAAGTTAGGCCAGGAACGGCTGGTTGTGCAAGCGGGCAGCCATGATTTCGGGAACGAGCTCTGCACTCATGGGCTGGTCTGCTTGGTCGGAGGACGGGGGCGGACCCTCATCTTCGGGTACTTGCCCGCCGGCTCGGCTGCCGCCTTACCCCGCCTGGAGTCTCCCAGAGCCGCCGCCAGAAACTCCGCCTGGGTCTCTCTGGCCGGAGCGCCGCGTCTCGGCTGGGGGCGATGGTAGGCGCCGTCCGGTTGGAGAAAGCGCGCCTTCACCGTGTCCGCCAGAGTCAGGCCCAGGAGTTCGTCCGTGATGCGCTCCCGCAAGTTGCCATCCTCGATAGGAAAGACCACCTCGATGCGACGGAAGAAATTGCGGGGCATCCAGTCAGCGCTACCGAGGAACACCTCGGGGCGGTGGGCGTTCTCGAAGTAGAAGATGCGGCTGTGCTCGAGGAACCGCCCCACGATGCTCCGCACCACGATGTTCTCGCTCAATCCCGCCTTGCCAGGACGCAGGCAGCAGATGCCGCGGACGATGAGGTCGATCTTCACCCCCGCCCGGGACGCCTCGTAAAGGGCCTGGATAATCTCCGTGTCCACGAGCGAGTTCATCTTCGCGATGATGCGGGCGGAGAGTCCGCGGCGGGCGTTGTTGGCCTCGCGGCGGATCATCTCGATCATGCGGGAGTGCAGTTCAAACGGGGCTACCAGAAACTTGCGGGTGCCCTGGTACTGGCACAGACCGGTGAGGATGTTGAACAGGTTCGTCGCGTCCTCGCCAAAGTCCGGATGGCAGGTGAAGAGCCCCGTATCCGTGTAAAGGCGGGCGGTGGTGGGATTGTAATTGCCGGTGCTCAGATGCAAGTAACGGCGGATGGCGTCGTCGTCCCGCCGGACGACCAGGGTGACCTTGCAATGGATTTTGTACCCCACCAGGCCATAGACGACGTGCACACCGGCCTCCTCGAGCTGCCGCGCCCACTCGATGTTGTTCGCCTCGTCAAACCGGGCCTTGAGTTCGACGACGGCGGTGACTTGCTTGCCATTCCTCACGGCGTCTCGCAATGCGCCGATGATGCGGATGTCCCCCCCAGTGCGGTAGAGCGTCTGCTTGATGGCCAGCACGCGAGGGTCCAGGGCGGCCTGTTGGAGGAATTCCACGACTGTGTCAAAGCTCTCGTAGGGATGATGCAGCAGGACGTCCCGCTGGCGAATGACTTCGAAGAGGTCGGTCTGGTCGCGCAACGCCGCAGCCACGGGCGCGATGAACGGAGGGTCGCGCAACTCCGGGGAATGGTGGCCGTCACAGATCGCGAGGATGCGGGTGGGGCTGAGCGGGCCGTCTAGGACGTAGAGGTCATCATTTGTGAGGCGGAGGGTTTCGAGCAGTTCGGCGCGGATGTCCAGGGGACACTCGCGCTCGACCTCCAGCCGCACGGCATCGCCGCGGCGCCGTTTGTAAAGTTCGTTCTCCACCGCCTTCAACAAGTTGGCCACTTCCTCCTCGTCGATGTAGAGTTCACTGTTACGGGTCACGCGGAAGGTCCAAAAACC